>Ga0209060_10001885_pt1 | contig 21052 bp, 18 predicted proteins | sample Coa_R1_8_FD_187155 | JGI IMG/M metagenome (GOLD analysis project Ga0209060, IMG submission 187155) | Surface soil microbial communities from Centralia Pennsylvania, which are recovering from an underground coalmine fire - Coalmine... | ecosystem: Environmental > Terrestrial > Soil >...
GATTGTCGTTGTTGTTCAAAAAGCCGGGCTGGCCCAGATTCCGGAAGTTGAAATGGTGGGTTCCATCGGCGTCCGGAGACTCGCCGTCGACGGGGTCGGAGACGGGGGCTTGCCACCGGGAGAGGAACACGGGTTTGGCGGGGTTGGATACGTCATAGAAACTGACACCGTGGTAGTTGGCCTGATAGAGCGTGCCGATGCCGCGGCGGCGTTCCTCATTGACGGCGAGGATCTTGCCGGGGCCCTCGGCGACGTAATGAGTATGCGTGTTCCAGCCGGGATCCCAGCATGCGGGACGTTTGGTTCCGGCGAGCACTTGCGGGTCCTTGAACGTATCGCAGGGGACCTTTACGGGGAGGTTGGCGAGCTCTTTGGATTTCCAGACCGGGTGCGAGGCGGGCGGCTCGGGCGACGCCACGGGGTCAAAGATATAGACGGTGGCGAGACGCTGGGGCTTCGCCGGATCTTTCAGGCTGATCGACATGAAGCATTGCGCGGCTTCCGGCCGGGGATCGAGCGGCGCGGGGTCGTAGCATCCCGAATAGAAATATTGGCCGTCGGGGTTGGGCCAGGGGCTCATTTTCGAATACGGTCCTATATCCGCCTGGCCGTTATTTTGCGAGGCGCCGACCAGTTCCATATTCCAGGCCTCGGGAGCGTTCTGCGCCACGACCCCGACGGTGAATGTCAAGAGAAAGAGCAGGAACGCGGATCGAAACAAGCTCATGGCAGTCGGAAGTATACCACCGGGGACTTCCGGCCCGGGCGGCTCGGCGCAATGAAGCCGCATCTGGCGCGCCCCTATCATCGGGTTTCCCGGACTTCATGCGCCGGCGTCCGCGCGGTGGCTGGACCCGGACCCGAACAGTGACAATGAAAGTACGCGGATGGTGGATCTGTGGAGTCTCGGCGGCCTGTCGTTGTGGGAGCTAGTTCGGCGCTCAGCCCGCGAAGCGTGGGACGACAGCGTATTTGGCCAAGGCGGCCGGATGGCGTTCTACCAGTTTTTGGCCATTTTCCCGTCGTTATTGGTTCTGCTGGCGGTCGCCGCGCGCGTGCCTCACCTGGGCGAGTCTTTCAAGCGCTTGATCCAGGAACTCTCAGAACAGGTTCTTCCCTCTCGAGGGGCGCTCCTGTTCGCAACCATGATGGACGAGCTCAGCCGGCGCGCGATTTCGGGCTTCCATTTTGCGGCGGTATGCGCGGGCGCGTTATGGGCGGCGTGCAATGCCACCTGGGCCATGGTTCACGGCCTGAATCGCGCGTACGAAGTGGAAGAGCACCGCTCCTGGTGGCGATTGGGTCTCACGATCGGGGGCCTGACGATATCGGCGGAGATCATGAGTTGCATCGCTTTGTTCCTGATGTTCGGCGGAGCGGAGCTACAGGCGCGGCTGCACATCGGAGCTGCCCTATTCCGCGGCGTGGAATGGCTGGCTCTGCTGGTTTCGCTCTCCTTCTGGTTCGCGGTGCTATACCGGTTTGCGCCCAACCTCCGCGATCATGAATGGCGCTGGAGCACACCGGGCGCGATCTGCGCGCTGGTTCTGTGGGTCGCCGCGACGTTAGCGGCCCGCGTCTACTTCGACCGCATCAATGACTATTCGATGGTTTATGGCCAATTGAATGGGGTGGTGATGCTGCTGTTATGGCTGTATGTCACCAACGGCGCGATCCTGATCGGCGGCGAAATGAATTCGGAGATCGAAAAAGCGGCGCAGCCGTGGGCGAGTCCAGGCGAAAGGAGCGGGGCCGGCTAACGTTGACACAGGCCGGGGAACAAAGATACCCTCCGAGCATAAGCGATGGATTGCGGAAACCGCTGACCACTCATGTATAGAGCCTTTCTTTTGCTTGCCATACCTCTCCTTGCGGGCGCGCAGTACACGGACACTTCCCAAAGCAGGTGGGTGGAACCGGCCGAAAAGGACACCCTGCCCTCATTCGATGACTTCGACAATTTTCTCGGAAAACTCGGCGTCATCCAGGCTTCCGGACCTGTGGACACGGCCGGCCATCCCTTCTTCACACCTCTCGGCACCAATGGGCGCGCCTGCGTGACGTGCCATCAGCCGACGTATGGCATGAGTGTTTCCGCCGAAGGCCTGCGAAACCGCTGGCGCACGAGCAGCGGAAAGGACCCCGTGTTCGCGGCGTTCGATGGTTCGAATTGCCCCAACCTGCCGCAGGCCCAGGAAAAATCCCATTCGCTGCTGCTCGATCGCGGCCTGTTCCGCATTCCGTTGCCGTGGCCGCCGCGCCATCCGGATGGTTCGCCGAAGCCGGTGGAGTTTTCGATCGAAGTCGTGCGCGATCCGACCGGCTGCAATTTGAGCCCCGTATACGGTTTGAAGAGCGCGCAGCCGACCATCTCCGTGTACCGCCGCCCGCGTCCCGCGGCCAACCTGAAATATGTCCTGTCGGGCGCGCAGAACATCGTGCTCAAGACGGGCACGCTGGCCGACCGCGATCCGGAAACCGGCAAGCCCGTGAGCATGAACCTGATGGCGGACGCCCGGGAACCATCGCTGGCGGCGCAGGCCCTCAATGCGATCCTGGGGCACGAGGAAGCGCATGAGGCCCCCTCCCGCAAGCAGCTAAAAGATATCGTGGATTACGAGTCGCAGATCTACGCGGCCCAGGTGGAACATATCTTCGCCGGGCCGCTGGTGGATCGCGGCGGGCCCTTCGGCTTGGGACCCGCTGCTTTGCGCGATCGCCACCCGGGCGTTTTGGGCGACAACGAGTACGAGCAGGTATTCGGCAACTTCGATTCCTGGAAGGGCAGCGACTTTTACCGGGCGTCGATTGCCCGCGGCGCAAACATCTTTATGTTCCGGCAGTTCTGGCTGCGCGACGCCGCTCACATCAACTCCATCGGGTTGGGCAATCCCATCAAGCGCACCTGCGCCACGTGCCACAACGCGCAAATGACGGGTCAAGACCTTTCGGCCGGCTGGGTGGATGTCGGCACCACGAATTACCCCACGTGGACGGAGCCGGACACGTGGGCGGAGACGGCCGAGCTTCCGGTTTTCAAAATCACCTGCCGCCCCGACGCCGACCCGCACCCCTACCTCGGGCGGGTGATCTACACGACCGACCCGGGCCGGGCCTTGATTTCGGGCCGCTGCGTGGACGTGGGATCGATTGTGATGCAGCAACTCCGCAGCCTGGCCGCGCGCCCTCCTTACTTCGTGAACGGATCCGCCAAGAACCTGCGCGAAGTGGTCGACTTTTACGATCGCCGCTTCGAGATGAGACTTTCGGACTCGGAAAAAGAAGATCTGGTCAATTTTCTGGGAGCTTTGTAGTGCGGCTTGGGTATTTTGCGTGTTTGTTCGCGGCCTCGATCGCGATGGCCCAGGAACGAAATTTTGTCGCATGCCCGATTGTGCGCGACACGAAGACGGTCCCCTGTTACCTGGCGGAATACGAAGGCAAACTCTACTTTCTGGGCATTCAACAGGACATTACCGCGGCATTCCATCCGCCGCAACTGAAGCATCAAGTGTTGGTGGAGGGACAGGCCAGCGAAGGTCCGCTGGTTTGCGGCGGCATTCCGCTCAAGCCGCTTTCGATTTCCGTCATCAAAGACGTCAACCCGGCATGCAACACGCTGCTGCCGGCCGAACCGGGGATCGATGCGCCGCCGGCCGCTCGTGGTGCCGGACCGGCATCTCACCCTTTGACGCTCTCGGCAGCGCCGACCGAATCTCTGAGCGGTCGCCAAGACTTCACGATCCTGTACGCTTTCAACGATGACTACGTTGAATTTGCATCGATCGCCACGGTTCAGAAGGCCGCCGCCTACGCGACTAAGATCCGGGCATCGGCCGTGAACGTGATGGGGTACCGCGGGACCACGGTGTTGTCGAACGAAGAGCGTCTCATAGAAAAGCCCGAGTTGGCGGAAAGGCGCGCCCAGGCGATTGCCACTCTCTTGCGAGGATCGGGTGTCACCGGCGTGACGGCCGACTGGAAGAAAGAACCTGAGCCCGGAGACGGAAAAACCGACCCTTCCCGCCGGCGTGTCACGATCACCGTAATCCCATAATGATTGGGCCGAGAGATTGACGCCATTTCAGCGCCAGCCGAGCGCGGGGGCAACCGTCGTGAGAATCGCCTCCATCACATGCGCATTGTAGGCCACGCCGAGCTGGTTGGGGATGGTGAGCAAGAGCGTGTCGGCCGCCGCGATCGCCTCGTCTTTCTTGAGCTGTTCGATCAAAACATCCGGCTCGGCGGCATAGCCACGGCCGAAGATCGCGCGCGTGTTGTCGAGGATCCCGATCTGGTCCTCTTCGTGGCCGCCGCCGAAATAGAAACGATCACGGTCGTCGATCAAGGGAAAGATACTGCGGCTGACGGAAATTCGCGGCGTACGAGCGTGGCCGGCCTCCTTCCAGGCTGCGTGGAACGCGCGAATCTGAGCGGCTTGTTGGACGTGGAACGGCTCGCCGGTCTCGTCCCATTTGAGGGTTGAGGATTGCATATTCATGCCGAGCCTGGCGGCCCAGGCGGCAGTCGCATTGGTCGCGGCGCCCCACCAGATGCGATCGCGCAATCGTTCGGAGTGCGGCTCCAGACGCAGCAGCCCAGGGGGATTGGGAAACATGGGACGCGGGTTCGGCTGCGCAAAACCTTTGCCGCTCAGCAGCTCGAGAAATTCTTCGGCGCGGCGGCGGCCCATTGCAGCATCGTCCTCGCCCTCCCTCGGCTGGTGCCCAAAGTAGCGCCACCCTTCGATCACCTGCTCGGGGGAACCGCGGCTGATTCCCAATTGCAGACGCCCGCCGGCGATGAGATCGGCCGCGCCGGCATCCTCCACCATATAGTGGGGGTTCTCATACCGCATGTCGATGACGGCGGTGCCAATTTCAATGCGCCGCGTCCGGGCTCCGATCGCAGCCAGCAGCGGGAACGGGGACGCCAGTTGCCGCGCAAAATGATGAACCCGAAAATAAGCGCCATCCATTCCCAGGCGCTCGGCCTCCAGGGCAAGATCAATGGACTGGAGCAGCGCGTCAGACGCCGATCGCGTTTGCGACTGCGGCGAGGGGGTCCAATGACCGAAGGAGAGGAAGCCGATTTTCTTCATCCAACACCAGTCTACTGTTTGTCCGGAGATGGGAGGGCGCAGACACAGCCGTGATCGGGACTGCAAGAGCAAGACGAAGTTGAATCGGTCCGCGTTGATTCGGGAGGCGCTCCGAGCACACCTGAAAAATCTCGAGATCCAGGAACGAGAGCGGCGCGATCGCAAAGGCTATCGAGCCAGCCCAGCAGATCGAGGGGACCTGTCTGGTTGGGAAGCGGAGGCGGCTTGGCCGGAGGAATAGCGCGGGGCGATATCCGGCTTTACCGTTTTGGGGCTCCGGACAAAGCCCGGCCCCTTGTCGTATTGACCCGGGACAGCGCCCTTCGATACTTATCCACGGCGACCGCTGCGCCGATCACCTCGATCCTCAGAGGGCGTCCCTCCGAAGTCAGATTAGATGAAGAAGATGCTATGAAGGCGCCGTGCGCCGTGAATCTTCACAATGCTGTAACCGTGTCGCAACAGCGCCTGGGCAAGCGCGTAGTGCACCTTACTTCGCTGCGGATGAAAGAAATCTGCGGAGCGCTAAGATTTTCCATAGGCTGCGACGCGGATTGACGAGCGGGCTGAAAGGCCTTCTTTGCTGCCCGTATGTATGACATCTGGATAGACTAAGCCGGTGACAAAGCTTTCGGCGCTGGTATAATTCACTGCTAATAATAGGTGCACATGTCGAACGAAACCAGCCGGCGGATTTTTTTGGGCGTAGTGGGCGCAGCGGCAGCGGATCGAGCAGACGGCGCCGAGATGGAGAAGGTGACTGGCATTGGCGGTCTTTTCTTCCGCGCAAAAGAACCCAGAGTGCTGGCCAAGTGGTATGCCGATCATCTGGGCGTCAATCTTGTCCCCTCGAAACCGGACGATTCAGCCTGGCGCCAAGAAGCTGGACCGTGTGCCTTTCAGCCGTTCCCCGAGAAAACAAGATACTTTGGCAACGATGCGAAGCAGTGGATGGTGAATTTTCGCGTTCGAGACATCGATAAGATGGCTGCGCAGTTACACGCTGCTGGAATCACAGTGGAGATTGATGCGAAGACCTATCCAAACGGCCGATTCGCACACCTGAGCGATCCGGAAGGCAATCCGATTGAGCTCTGGGAACCGCAAGGACGCGACGCACAGTAACGTATTTATTGACATGATGATGAACGGCGCAAGACTCGTAACAATCGCCGGACTCCTGGAACTGCTTGCGCCCGCTTATGCGCAGTGGCTGCATCCGGACCCAAACACTCCGCGGACGCGCGAGGGGAAGCCCGTCCTGACGGCGCCCGCGCCGCGGATGAATGGCAAGCCGGACCTTTCCGGAGTCTGGGAGGCCGCGCGCCCGGCAAGCGACGCCCCCGAATCCTACACCGGGCGAGCCACGGCCGATCCGGTCAACTTGCAGATCGATCAGACCGATGCTTCCGATATCCGTCGGAGCGTGTTCTTCGGAATGACTCGCGAAGAAGAGCCTCTGAGACCGGAGGCGCTGGCCGTTTTATCGAAACGCCAGAATCAGCAGCCACCGGCGGTGCGGTGTCTGCCGCAGGGCGTACCCGGGGTGATGATGGCTTACGCATTCAAACTTGTGCAAACGCCACGCTTGCTCCTGATGATTCCCGAGAGCCAGGAGCCGCCGCGGCAGATTTACCTGGATGGGCGCGCATTACCAAAAGATCCGGATCCTACGTGGATGGGATATTCGACGGGAAAATGGGAAGGGGACACGCTGGTTGTGCAAACGACCGGGTTCAACGAGGAGGGCTGGCTGGACAACGCGGGCCACCCGCGCGGCCAGTCGATGCTGATCACCGAGCGTTACCATCGCCGCGACTTCGGGCATATCGAACTCGAGATCCGGTATGAAGATCCGAAGTATTACACGCGCCCTTTTACCAACAAAACCACGCTGAACCTGATTCCCGATTCGGACATCATTGAGTTCGTCTGCACAGAAAACGAAAGAGACATGCAACATTTGGGCAAGCGCTAGCGATTCGGTGGACGGCGGGATAGCCCTCGGCGTGCGAGCGTAAAATTGAGGGTCCGGCCTGTAAGGTTTTCGGGGCGGCGGATAGGGGAGTTAGCCATGTCGAAGAGGATGATCGTTTGTGTTCTGCCGTGCGTGATGCTTTGGTCGGGGCCGTACGCCCTCGGGCAGGGAGGGGGCAGAGGCGGGGCGCCGACCGTGACCCGGTCGCCGGGTGACAATTCCGAATCGCTGGCGCAGATCGACGCCGCAAGGAAACTTGCGGGCAGCGATCCGACGCTGACGACCCCCTTCAACTTCTTCTGCGTGGCGGTGGACTACAACAAACCGGGGCCGGAACTGGAAGCGGCGAAGGTGTTCGATAATCTTTATGCGATTCCCAGTTCGCCCGTGCAGCAAACAACGCTCTGGGCCATCACGACGCGCGACGGGATTATCCTGATTGATTCCGGACAGCAGGGCAGGACGGAGGCGATTCTGAGCGAACTACAAAGTGTGGGGCTAAATCCCGCCAACGTGAAGTACATCCTGCTGGGGCACGGCCACGGAGATCACTTCGCCGGCGCCGCCTATTTTCAGGAGCACTACGGCACGAAAATCGGGGCCGCTGCCGCCGATTGGGATTTGATGCATCCGGCGAATCCTCCTGCGACGAAGGGAAATCCGGTCGCTCCGCCTAACCGGGACCTTGTGCTCGAAGAAGGCAAAGACGTCAAGCTCGGCGAGGAAACCGTGCATGTGATTGCGATACCCGGCCACACTCCCGGTTCGCTCGCATTCATTTTCAACGTGAAGGATAACGGCAAGATGCATGTCGCCGGCCTGTTTGGCGGCACGATTCTCGACCAGGGGCGCATCACCACGGAGGGCTTGAAGCAATACATCCAATCGATCAATCATTATCTGGAAGCTGCGAGGAAGATGAAGGTGGACGTCGAAATTCAAAATCATGCGCTGTTCGACGATACGCCGGGCCGCCTGGCGAAAGTGAAGACGCGCCAACCGGGACAGCCGAATCCTTTTCTGATCACGACCGGCGAGTACGTTAAGTTCTGGAATGTTGTTTCAGACTGCATCCAGGCGGAAATCGCGCGCCGCGGCTCGTCCAAGGCGAATTGAGGGCGGCCGGGCGGGGTTACGCCGGACTATTGAAGGTATCGAAGTTAGCTCTTCCTGCCTCACATCACTCGAGGATTGGAATCGCCCGGACATCGAGAGTGATGGAGGGCAGAGTGACGGCCAGGTTGGCGACGGCTCGGCTGCCCGGCCAGCTATCAGCGAGGGCAGAAGAAAAGCACGTCAGGAAAACGATATAGGAATGACTTGAGTCCACGTCCATTTGTGCGGAAAGTGAACTCTGCCTGGTCCCGAAGTCGAAATTGTTCTCTTCGCAAAAGGTGATCGGCTCATCCCACAACGGCAGGTCCTGCTCACTCTCGCCGTCTACCGACAGACCCTTAACGGAAATAATTCCGAACAAAACGCTTGCCCGCGAGTCTGCGGCGTGACACTGGGGAGTAGGCTGGGCATTCACCCACCAAAAGAACGAAATGGCGGGATTCGCGCTGGCACTGAGGATCGCCGGGGAAAACCGCGGGGTGAAGAGCACGCCCAGGGTCGCCATAGCGGTGCCTCCGCTGGCCGCGGCCACATCCGAAACTACAAAACAACTCATCTGTCCCGAGTTCCGGCCGGCGGTAGCGGAGAGCGCCGGACTCCCAAACCCGATCGAGGTGTCGGTGGAGGCCAGATCGTAAGGCGGAGTAACTCTTAGCGTATAGGTGCCGGCCAGAATGCCGCCAAGTTGGACCGGCAGCACCGGCGCGGCCAGCTTGCGTTTGGCGCGCTCACTGAGCCCGCGAAAGCCGTCGGCGGCCCCAGCGACCCGGGGACTTGCGCTGCCTGGCATAGAGCGCGTCGTGCGGCTCCGGGCCTGCGCGGCCGGCTTGGCGAGTGCGCGCTTCTCCCGGAGTTGGGATTGCAGGCCTCGCGTGAGGGCGGTCAAATGTTGCTGGAACAAATGCTTCGGCACGGCCTTTCCCCCAGCGCCATGCAATGCTTCCAGCAGGTTCTTTCGTCCCTCAATCTCTTTTGTTGGTTTGCTCATGTCGGCCGCTTTCTTTTCGCAATATCAACTCTGGTATGCCGAGTTGAATTATAGATCACTCCCGGCTGTCGGCCTCAGTCCACCAGGCCCGGATTAGATACTAGAATGGCGTCCAACTCAAACGTGATGGATGGCAAAGTGACGGACAACATCGAGCCGGCGAGGCTTCCCGGCCAGCCAACGCCCTGCACATGATTGACGGTGGAAATGAACAGGGCGCAATTGAAGGAGGGATCGACCGGCAATTGCACGGAGACGGGGATGTGGGGATTGGAGCCGAAATCAAACAGAAGCTGTTGCGTGATCTCTTCGTCCCAGGAGTCAAACGGAGAGAAGGCGCCGTTAGTAGGGCCGATCTCGCCGGTCTGGGCGTAAATCCCTAACCCGGCCTGTCCGAAAGAGACGACCGTGGCATCCGTGCTGAGGGAGTTGGTCCACCATTCAATAGAAAAGGCCGGATGGGCTGAAACCGTGAGGATGGCGGGGCCGAACATCGGATGCAGATAGATACCCATCTCGGTGTACATGGAGCCGGCGCTGGGGGCTTGGGAGTCGGTAATCGCGCTGCCGGTGAGCTGTCCTGTGTTCTTGTTCGCAGATCCGGTCAGCGCCGGATTGCCGGAACTCAGAAAAGGAATGGTGAACGCATAATCGAAGGGCGGCGTAACCGTGGCGCCAAACCGTCCCGGGAAAATGCCGCCGATTTCGCCAAGAACAGGGGGAGCCGCCAGCCTCTTGCGGGCGAGCTTTTTGTGCAGGGCCAAAAGACCCTCGATGGCCTGCGCCGCGCGCGGGGACCGCTCGACCGGTTTCGTTGGCTTTTGGATCTGGCCCCAGTACTTCGCATACTGCCGAGTGATCGCGTCCTTGTGGTGAAAGCGGCCTTCCAGGGTGCGCCTGGCGTCGGCGATACGGCGTTGGAGGAAGGCTTGCGGTACTTTGCCGCCGCGCAAGAGTTCGAAGGGCTGGCGCCGGGAGCTGGTTTTCGTGGGCATGCGGATTACCTCTGTACGTGAAATTGTGAGCGGACGGCCCGAATCGTTTCACCAAGGGGAGGCAGCGGCCAGATGCCTATTTCCGGCGCGTGGCGGTGCGGTCGCCTTCGGTCCAATGCTGTACTACTTTCGTCACCTGACCGTTCGCGTCCTTGAGGAACTCGACCACGTTGCCTTCCATGCTGAAGGTGTTCTCCGACATGGCAACCAACGGAATCTTTCCCATTCCGCCGGGATCGATCATAAGCCGATCCCCTTCCAAGGTGACTGACACGGGCGTTGCTGTCGGGGACGCGGCGTAGGTTCCCACGTACTGGGCGAGCACCGCCTTGGAAATATGAAACTCCTCTTCGCGTTTGCCGACCAGGTGGGGCTTGCTGTGGTCTTCGCAGATGTACTCGATCAATTCGCCGTCGGCCATGAGGTCGAGATCCACTGGAAGCGTCCATTGGCGGTTGTAGGCTTTGGGGTCGTCGATCGTCACTTGTAAATCGATATGGCCGGCATCACGGCGATGGAAGCGCTCGGTCATGCGCAGGGCTTCGGAGTGGGGGTGGCCGCCGAGATCGAGGGAGGTTCGGTCATTAAATCCGGCGGTGGTGACGACCAGGGTGTCTCCGTCCCAGTGGCCGACCGAGTAACCCATCCAAGTGGGATTGGGATCTTCGGGCAGGCCGCGGCCGTCAGTAAAGACCTGGCGGAACAAGGTTTGATATTCGTACAGGAGGACGACGAGCTTCGGCGTCTGCACGATCTTCACCGGGGAGCCGACCGAAAGGCTGGTCTTTGGGCCGGGCGGCAAACAATTGATGCCATCGGTGTCGTTCCGAAAATTTTCAGCACTGCGCTGGTAGATGGCGGCCGCCCAGGGTTGGATATCGTCCGGCTTGAGATCGGGCATGGCATTGAGGAGATAGCTCTTGTGGATCCGCCACACACCGGAAAGATCGGGCTTGCCGTCGGGGGCGCGGGGCGCGGGGGCGGAGAGGTTCGGCTTGCCATCGGGTGTCCGCGGCACTCCGTCGGTCGGGCGGTTCGGCCATTGCGCGGTGAGCGGCAACAGCGACGCGGAAAAGACGATCAGGCCAGCAAGAGTTCTCATCTGTCATCTCCCGCCGGGTATCATAACAAAGCTATCGCGCAAGTGCGGCCGTGGGTGTGGCTGTGCGCGAGAGAATCAGACGCCCGCGGACCGCAGGATTTCGTCGGCTACGTCGGCGGCGGCGCGCATGGCGCGGACGTCGTGGACCCGAACTATGTGCGCGCCGGCCAGAATCGCCGCGGCGACCGCAGCAGCCGTGGCATATTCGGCTTGCTGCGGATCATCGTGCGCCAGGAATGCTTTGCGCGAAGGGCCGACCAGGATCGGCAGATCGAGGGCGGCCAACTGGCCGAGACGCGCCAGAATGGCTGAATTCTGCTCCTTACGCTTACCGAAGCCGAGACCGGGATCGATCACCAGCCGGTTCTTTTCGATGCCCACAAGACGGGCGCGGCTGACGGCGGCATCGAGGTCGCGTGCGACGGTGGCAAGCGGATCGGGCATGGGAGCGAGCTTGGCCCATGTCTCGGGGCGGCCGCGCATATGATTCAAGACCAGGCCGGCATCGTGATTGGAAACGGTCCGCGCCAATTGCGGCTCGAATGTGAGGCCCGACGGGTCATTGATGATTTCGGCGCCGAGCTCGAGCGCGCGCTCGGCAACTTCGGCCTTGTAGGTGTCCACCGAAATGGGGATGCCGAGGCGCCCCTTCAGCCGCTTCAGCACCGGAATCAGGCGGCGCATTTCCTCGGCAGCGGGGATTCGTTCCGAACCGGGGCGGGTCGATTCGGCACCAATATCGACGATATCGGCGCCCTGCTCTTCAATCTCGACGGCACGGGCAAAGGCGCGATCCGGATCATCGTACCGGCCGGCATCGGAGAACGAGTCGGGCGTGACGTTCAAAATGCCCATCAGCAGGGTACGCTCGCCCAGCTGAATCTCCCGTTGTTTGAGTTTCCAATAGGTTCGTTTGCGCAAGGGATTGTCCGCTTAGTGGATCAGGACCAGGTGATAATTCTTTTTGCCGCTGCGGAGCAGCAAGGCGCCGGGCCAGGCGAGGTCGGCGGCGGCGATGGTCTTGCGGGCATCGCTTTCCCGGCGATTGTTGACGTAGACGCCGCCGCTTTCGATGAGCTTGCGCGCCGCGCCCTTGCTCTCGCTGAGACGCGTCCGCACCAGCAGCTCCGGGAGCCCGATTCCGTGGGTCAGCTCGTGCCGAGCCAGTTCGGTAACGGGCACTTCGGCCGCAAGCATAGAAACGGTCTGCGCGTGAGGGATCTCGTCGGAAGCGGAAAACAGAATCCGGCTGACGGCTTCCACACCAGCGACAACCTCGCGGCCATGCACCACCCCCGTGCATTCGGCGGCCAGCACGCGCTGCGCCTGGCGTTTCTCAGGCTGGGCCGCCAGGTCTGTTTCCAGTTCCGTGATCCGGTTCCGATCCAGAAACGTGAACAGGCGCAGATAGCGTCCCACATCCGCATCGGCGGTCTGCAGCCAGTATTGATACATCTGGTACGGACTGGTGCGCTTCGGATCCAGCCAAACGGCGCCTTCTTCGGTTTTGCCGAACTTCTTGCCGGTGGAGGTGGTCAGCAAGGGAAAGGTAATGCCTTCGGCGCGGCGGCCCAGCACGCGGCGAATCAATTCCTTACCGGAAAGAATGTTGCCCCACTGGTCGCGCCCACCCATCTGAATGGAGCAGCCGTGGTGCTGATACAGGTGAAAGAAGTCGTAGGCCTGCAACAGCATGTAGCTGAACTCGGTATACGAAATTCCGTGCTCGCGCTCTTCGAGCCGCATGCGGACCGAGTCGCGCTTGATCATTTCATTAACGGAAAAGTGCTTGCCGGTATCGCGCAGGAATTCGATGAGATTCAAGGGCGCGAGCCAATCGGCATTGTTGAGCAGCAAGGCTCGGTCATCGGAAGACAGATCAAAAAAGCGGCTCAGCTGCGCCCGGATGGCGGCGGAATTCTCGCGGGCCTGTTCAAGCGTCAACAGCGTGCGTTCCGCGGTCTTGCCGCTGGGGTCGCCGATCAATCCGGTGCCCCCGCCCACCAGGATCAGCGGCCGATGGCCGTTGCGCTGGGCGTGAGCCAGCGCCATCACGGGAATCAGGTTGCCGAGGTGCAGGCTATCGGCGCTGGCATCGAAGCCGACGTAGATGGTGCGGCGCGCTTCCGCGAGATAGGCATCGATATCTTCACTGGTCACGGCTTCGATGAAGCCGCGCCAGCGCAACTCTTCGAAAAACGGGCTCGCAGAGGCGCTCATGGAGATCAAGAGGGGGCATTGCCAACCGGCGCCCCACACCAAATTAACATGCAGGTAGACTCGAGACGCTGCCCCACGGGCGGGCGTTCTCGTGTAGAACAGAATAATGACCTATCAGATCGACCCCAAGCACAGCTCCGCCCACTTCACGGTGCGACACATGATGATTGCCTCGGTTCGCGGCAGATTTGATTCCGTTTCGGGCACGGTGGATTTCGATCCCGCGAAGCCCGACGCGGGCCGGTTCGACGCCACCATCGACGTCAACAGCCTCCACACGGGCGATCCGCAGCGCGACGGACACCTGAAGACCCCGGACTTCTTTGACGCGGCAAAATACCCGACCATCACGTTCCGCTCCAAGAAAATTACTCCCGCGGGCGGCAAGAATTACAAGGCGACGGGCGATCTTACAATCCGCGGCGTCACGAAAGAAGCCACGCTCAACATCGAAAACCTTTCCGATGAGGTGACCGATCCCTGGAAGCTGCAGCGGCGCGGCGTGGGGGCGAGCACGAAGGTCAGCCGCAAAGATTTCGGGCTGGCGTTCGATCCCGACGGCGCGATGGTGAGCGACACGGTGGAGATCACGCTGGACATCGAGATGACACGCGCCGCTTCCTAGCAGCCGGCTTCCGATTCAACCATTTGACCGCTTCCCTCTGTGTGAGGGGGCTCAAGCGTTTCTGGTAGCGGCGGAGATAGCGCAAGACTTCCGCCGCATCTGTTTTTGAATACTCCCGCAGCGCCCAACCGATGCCTTTACGGAGGAAGAACTCCGGCCGCCCGAGCGACGGGCGGATGCAGGCATAGAGGAGAGCGCAATCGGTGCCGGTCTTAAAACCAAGTTGGGCCAGGATGGCCGCGCGGCGCTTCCAGATATCATCTCCCGCGGCCCAACTTCGCAGCGTCGCGGCCATTTCGCGCGGGTAGCGCCGTAACAGACCGCCGATCCGGTGGCTGGCCAGGGTATCGACAAAATCCCACCAGGCGCCGGAAACGATCATCTCCTCATAGACCGGCAGAGCCTCGAGCGTCTGGAACGGCCGCGATTGGGGATGCCCGGCCAACTCGATCGCGGCGTATCGTTCTTCCCGGTAGCAGGCCTCCCGCCAAAGCGAGAGCACCGTATCCCGCCACTCGCCGACCGTGGCGATGTGGTGAGCGGCAAAGACCGGCCGGAGCGCCTGCCGCAGCGGAACAGCCTGGATGCCGCGATACGGCATTGACGATTTCATGTAGGCCTGCATCGCCGGCGCCTTGGGTGGATCGGCGGCCGCACGAAGCGCCTGCCGCACCGCGCGGACCAGGCGTATTGGCGGGCACGCTACTTGATCCAGATTTTGGGCTCGACCGACATTCCCGGACGCAGGCGGTCAAGCCCGGTCTGATTCTTGTTGAAGCGAATGCGGACCGGCAGCCGCTGTACCACCTTCACGTAATTGCCGCTCGCATTCTCCGGCGGCAGCAGGCTGGTGATGGTTCCGGTGGCGGCGGGAAAGCTTTCGACATACCCGCTTAATTCCTGGCCATAGGCATCGACCGAAATCGTGGCCTTCTGGCCGGGATGAATGCGCCGCAGCTGGGTCTCTTTGAAATTGGCGGTAACCCAAAGGTCATCCGTCTGCGCTATGAGGAAAAGCTGCTGCCCGGGCTGAACGTGATTGCCGATCTCCACATTGCGCTTGCTGACAATGCCGGCCACGGGCGCAGTAATCTTCGTATAGGAGAGATTGAGCCGCGCCAGTTCGACGCGGGTCTTGGCTACATTGGCGTCGGCTTGTTTGGCTACGACGGTGGCTCGGCGAATGGCCACTTCATGGGGAGCGTTCATCCCCAACTCCATCAGCTTGGCCTCGGTTTCGGACAGCTGGGCACGGCGTTGCTCGACGGACTTTTGGCCCGCTTCTGCGGTGGCGCGGGCCGAATCCACAGCGGCGGAGAGCGCGGCGGCATTGGCGACCGCCTGATCGTATACCTGACGCGGGATTTCGTCCTTATCGACCAGCGCCTTATACCGCGCGACATCCGCTTGCGCTTTCGCGGCATTGGCTTCGGCCTCCCGCAGTTTGGCACGGGCCGCGGCGGCGTCGCTTTCCGCCCATGCCACGCTCGCTTCGACGTTGGCGACATCCGCGCGCGCGGCGTCGATCCCGGTTTCATTGGCGTTTTCCACGATAGGCACGCTCGGATTCTGCACGCCCACTTCCGCCTGCTTTTGCAGCATTTCGGCGCGGGCTTGCTCAAACGCCACAGAGTAATCGCTGGGATCCAGTTCCGCCACGAGTTGTCCGGCCTTCACCAGCTGGTTTTCTTCCGCGTGAATGGCGGTGACCGTGCCCGCGATGCGCGCCGAGATGCTGTTGAGATGCGCGTCGATCTGCGCGTCATCGGTGTCTTCGTAGGTCTGCGCGTAATTCCAATACAGAACCCCGCCAGTTGCGATCACGGCAAGCACGAGGACCAGCACGACAATCGCAGGGGCGCGGCCGCGCGACGGCTCCGGCAGCTTTTCCGGAACCGGCGTGGGGCGCGGCGTTGGCGCTTTTTTCACTTCTTCCGGCGTCATTATGGTTTCCCCAACAACTGCTGAACTCCCTGGCCGGCCTGGCCCATGGCGCGCGCCAAGCTCGCTTTGGCCAGATTATGAGCCAGCAGACTTCCAATGTAATCCTGTTCGGCGGCGGCCACCGCTTCCTGCGCCTGGACGACCTCGATCGTGTCGGCGACGCCGGCAGCGAAGCGATCGCGCGCCTGGCTGAGCGTGTCCTGCGCCAGACTGCGGCTGCTCTGCGCCAAGGCGATCTGGCTCGCCGCCGCGCTCAAATCCAAAAAGGCCTGCCGGATGTCGGCATCAACTTGCGCGCGCAAATCCTGGTATTCGAGCCGGCGCTGCTCAAGCGCGGCATCGGCCTGCTCGATATCCGCGCGGGAACGGCCCCCTTGCCAGACGGGCACCCGCACGGTTCCAGTCAGTGTGAAGGTGCCGTGAGAATTCTGGGGCGCCGTGCCGATCACGCCGTAATCTCCGCTGAATTCGGCCGTCGGGTAGCGCTCGGCGATGGCGGCCTTGCGCGTAATCTCGGCGGCTTGCACTTGCGCTTGCGCGGCCTTGAGATCGGCCCGGTTGGCGGCGGCGCGCTCCAGCGCTTGTTCGAGCGTTAATCCCTCCACCGGAGCGTACGGGGCCGTATCGGTCAGCGTAAACTCCTGACCCGGCGGTAACCCGATAACGCGTCCGAACTGAATCCGCCGCTTGGCCAGGTCGGTCTGCTGCGCGGTGAGGCGCTGTTGCTGGGTTTGCAGCTCGACCTGGCTGCGCGTGACGTCAATGCGCGCCGAGAGGCCCGCATCGTGGCGATCGACAGCCTGCTGGTAAGTGGTCTGGGCGCCGCCCACCTGAGCCCGGATCGAATCCACGCTGTCGGCCGACGAGATCACCCCCAGATACGCGTTGGTCACCGCCAGCACCACAAGGTCGCGCGCATCCTGCGCGGAAAGCTCCGTCGCTCTCTCGGCCTGCTGCGCGGCGCGGTAATTCCGCAGCTCGGTCAGGTTCGCCAAGGTTTGCGTCACGCGCCCGCGAAGGTCGAAATAATGATAAGGTCCCACGATGCTCGGGAAACTGAGCCCCGGAATGGAGAGCTTGAACCCGTAGACAGCCAGATCGGTCTGCTGCTCGTCGAGCAACAGTCCGGCGCTGATGTTCGGCAGCAGATTGGCCAATTCGTCCCAGCGCTGGCCGCGCGCCCGGCGGATACTCTGCTGGAACCCCGCGGCCCCGAGGTTGTATTGCAAGCCGCGCCGGATCGATTCGGCGAGCGAAAGCTGCAGCGGCGCGCCGGGCGTTTCCGCCGCGGGAGCGCTACCGGCGTAGGCCGACGACGGCTGTCCAATCCGGCCGGAGAGCGGCACCTGAGTCGCGCGCGCGCCGCTACCCCCGCGGGAGCCCTCGCCTTGAGCGCGCAGGAATACCGGCGTTACCAGCAGCAGCAGGAACAGGCCGGCTCTTTGAAACACGCGCCGGGCCTTTCGCGCAGCCGGTTGTTTGCCCGGACAAGCCAGCCCCTCGGTCAGCAGATCGATCGTGAAGTCAATTTCATCGCGCACACGGAATTCCCGCCAACCGAGCAGGCGCCGTTCGAGCAAGCCGCGCGAGACATCGAACAGGGCGGCCGCCACCGGTCCCGAAGGGACTGCACGAATCTCGCCGCGCCGCGAAGCTTCTTCCACTACGCGGGCCACCTGTCGCATGTTGGACCGAAACAGATGCATCACCTCGCGGCTGATCGGCGCCTTCACAAACATGCTGCCGTACTCAGCCAGATAGATGCGATAGAAATCTTCATGAGCCTTCGCGAATTCCAGGCGGACTCGAAAAAAAGCCCGGAGCTTTTCCCGGAATCCCTCCGCCCGATCCATCTCCTCGCGCGCTTCGGCAGACATCCGGCGCAGATCGCCGGCCAGCACCGCCATGTACAGCTCTTCCTTGGACTTGAAATACAGGTAGAGCGTCCCTTTAGCGATCTGCGCCGCCTCAGCCACATCCTCGACGGCGGTCTGCGCGTACCCTTTTTGAGAGAATACGCGCCGCCCCGCATCCAGAATCGCGGCGCGTTTGCGATCGCTGACTGACCGGTCAGTCATATCTATCCACGATAGGAAACCCGCCACGCGCTTGTCAATCTCCAGGTAAGATAGCGAGCATGTTCTCTTCGCGGTTTCCTCCGGATTTCCAGCCCAACCGGCTCACCCGGGCTGTGGAAGCGGCCCGCCGCGCGGGGACTCCGATTCTGGATTTGACTGTTTCCAATCCAACCGACGCCGGCTTCCGGTATCCTCCGGAGATCGTCAGCGCCTTCGAGGATCCCCGCATGCTGCGTTACGAGCCCACGCCGGCGGGCCTGCCGGAAGCGCGCGCGGCCGTCGCGCGTTATTACGCGGCCCGCGGTGTAATGGTCGACCCCGAACGCATCCAGCTCACCGCCAGCACCAGCGAGGCGTACGCGTACCTATTCAAGCTGCTGGCCAACCCCGGCGATCACGTGCTGGTGCCGCGGCCTTCGTATCCGCTGTTTGATTGCCTGGCGGCCATGGAGTCGATCGAACTCCGCTCTTATTCGCTGTCTTATGACGGTGTCTGGTCCATCGACTTCGACGCGCTCACAGCCGCAATCACAAATCGCACCCGCGCGGTCATCCTGGTCAATCCGAACAACCCCACCGGGAGCTTCCTGAAGCGGGCCGAACTGGAACGCCTGGCCCCGCTCTGCGCGGAGCGCCGAATTGCGCTGATTTCCGATGAAGTCTTCTCGGATTACGGATTCACCGCCGATCGCGAGCGCGTAACAACGTTGGCGGCGGTCGAAGAATGCCTGGCATTCTCGATGAGCGGTCTTTCTAAAATCGCCGGGCTTCCGCAAATGAAACTCGGGTGGATCGTGACGGCCGGTCCGGCCTCTCTGCGCGCGCCGGTGCGCGAACGGCTCGAGTGGATCGCCGATACGTATCTTTCGGTCGGCACGCCCGTTCAGCATGGCGCCGCCCGCCTGCTGGCCGCCGGAGAACCGGTGCAACAACAAATCAAACAACGTACGCAAGCGAACTTGCAATTCGCACGCAACGCTCTCGCCGGCTCCTGCGCCAATCCGCTGAATGTCGAGGGCGGTTGGTACGTAATACTCCAGGCGCCCCGTATCCGCACCGAGGAGGAGTGGGCCCTGGAACTGCTGGCGCGAAGTCACCTTCTGGTCCAGCCTGGCTTCTTCTATGACTTTGAATCTGAAGCATTTCTTGTGATCAGCCTGCTCCCCGAGGAGGCCGTTTTTCAAGCCGGCATCACGCGCCTGTCTCGATTTTTACAGGGCTCCAGCGTACAATGAAGGTATGGCAAAAGGTTGGGGCAGTAAGTCGGCCGTCGTACGGGCCGAGCGGGTGGAGGTGCGCCCCAAGAACGTACCCGATCCAGCAACATTAGACGTAATTCGCCGCAAGGAGGGCATTGAGCTCTCCCGTACCCGAGTCGTCAGTGAATTGAAGTCCGCGCAGAATCCCCGCTATCGCGAGCTATTGAACCGAACGCTGGCGGATTTGGACGCGAAGTTGTCCGCGCTCGCGGGCAACTGATCGAAGCGTACTCGAGCACCAACCGCGGGCCGGCTCCGGCCTGCCTGATATACTCGTATTTCCCGTGTTCCATTCCTTCGAAAAACAAGTGTCCCGCGCGTTTCGTGCGCACATTCAAGCGCGGTATGGCGTCGATTTGCCGGTGGCGGTCGAACAACCGAAGCAGAGCGAATTGGGCGATGTTGCGGTCCCCGCCGCCTTCCAACTGGCGAAACAGTTGCGCCAGGCGCCTAAGAAAATCGCGGCCGAACTCGTAGAAGAAATCGGAACGCTCGACGGCATCGCCAGCATGGAAGTGGCCGGCAACGGCTACATCAACATTCGCCTGGACCGCGGAATGTACGGCGCGGCCTTGCTCGGCGGCGCAGCCGGCGCGACTGCCGCCTCGACCGAAAAGATCATCGTCGAGCACACCAATATCAATCCCAACAAGGCGGCGCACATCGGCCACCTGCGAAACGCCACGCTCGGCGACACATTCGTCCGCATGTTGCGCGCGCTCGGCCACTGCGTCGAAGTCCAGAACTACATCGATAACACAGGCGTCCAGGTGGCCGACGTGGTAGTCGGCTTTCATTACCTCGAGAACAAGACGGCAGCCGATGTGCGGGCGCTGATTGCAGACCCATCCGTCCGCTTCGACTACTACTGCTGGGATTTATATGCGCGCATTTCGGCGCATTATGGCGAAAATGCCGAGGCACTCAAATGGCGCGCCGAAACATTGCACGCGATCGAAGCCGGCTCCGGCGATCTGGCGGAGACGGCGCACCTGATCGCCGACGCGATCGTGGAAGCGCATCTCGCGACCATGCTCCGCCTGTATGTGGAATATGACGTCCTGCCGCGCGAAAGCGAGATTCTGCACCTGAAGTTCTGGGCCTCTGCTTTCGCCCTGCTCAGAGAAAAGCACGCCATCTACCTGGAGAAGGAAGGCAAGAACGCCGGCTGCTGGGTCATGCCCGGTCTCTCCGAGGAAGGCAAGGTGATCGTGCGCTCCGATGGCACCGTCACCTACGTCGGCAAAGACATCGCGTACCAGTTGTGGAAGTTCGGCCTGCTGGGCAAGGACTTTTACTATCGCCCCTTCAAAACCTATTCCGACGGCCGCGTGCTGTGGATCACCACCGATCAGCCGGTTCATTCGAACGGCGCATTCGGCCGCGGCGCGCGCGTCTACAACGTGATCGACGCGCGGCAGTCTTACTTGCAAGACGTCGTCGTGGCGGGTTTGCGCGGCCTGGGTTATGAAAAGCAGGCGGATGAATCCGTCCACTTTTCCTACGAAATGGTCGCACTCTCGCCGCGCTGCTGCGTCGAACTCGGCATCCCGCTTTCGGAAGAAGACCGCAAGCGCCCTTATGTCGAGGTCTCGGGCCGCAAGGGCCTCGGGGTCAAAGCCGATGACCTGATGGACACCCTGATC
>Ga0209060_10001886_pt1 | contig 21048 bp, 15 predicted proteins | sample Coa_R1_8_FD_187155 | JGI IMG/M metagenome (GOLD analysis project Ga0209060, IMG submission 187155) | Surface soil microbial communities from Centralia Pennsylvania, which are recovering from an underground coalmine fire - Coalmine... | ecosystem: Environmental > Terrestrial > Soil >...
GCACCGCGGCGCGAAGAGCCCCTTCATCTTCAACGAGGCGCAACGCTGCTTCCCTCACCAGGTGCTCGGTATCGGTGGCTGCTTTGCGAGCTGCGCTAGCGGCGCTTCCTGGTCGGGCGTGAAGTAGACTTCCATGATCTCAAGATAGGAAAAAACGGGCGATGAGGCAAGCCGGCGGCAACTCGTAGGAGCCTCAGCGCACAGTCGGCTCAAGCCAAGCGAAGTATTCCTCCAGTGAGGTACAGCCTGCTGGCGCTTTGTCACTCTCCCATCCACCCCCGTCGTATAGATGGATAATGTGCCCGAGCGGCCCGACATAATAGAGATCGCCGCTCGCGTCCGTTGCGAAGCGGAACCCATCGTCTGCAAGAAACCGTTCTTCCCCCTCTGTTCCTCTTTCTGGTTTGGAAATGGCCCACGCGCAGTCCTGACAGGAGCAACTGACGATTCCGTTATTCTCTTTCGGCACCTGGTGGCAGTCGGGACATCGAGTTATCGTTCGCGTTCTGTTCATTGTGGCCATTATCCCCCTGATGATGTCGGCCCACTGCCGCAGCACTGACGGCCACCGTTGCAACTACTCTGGGCGGGATTAGTTCGCGTTTTCTGTCCAATCCCCCGGAAAAAGCTTGAGGTATTGTATCTTCTTGGAAATATGAGATTCTTTGAAGGCCTTGCAGGTATTGTAACTGTCATTGTTCTGCCTATCATTTTGTGGGCCTTTTGTTATTTGCGACGTAGAAAAATACCTAGCTACAATCTCGATCCCAAAGGTAAAGAGGGGGCATTCGAGCCTTTGCTCCAGAAATATCTTCACCTTGCAGAATTCACGATTGGCTTGGCAACAGGTTCGATTGTCCTTCTAATCGGGTCGTCAGTGCTTCACGGCAAGGATGGACGGCTGCCCGGCTTTTATGCCTCGCCGCTATTGATCCTGGCAGGGTCTGTTCTATCGGGGATAGCTTTCATGGTATGCCTCATACTCAGTTACGAAGACGTACAGCACGGGAATCCACACACTGCAACGGCGTACGCTCTTATCGAAACCTGCGGGTTTACATCACTCTTATTGTTCGTCGTTGGATATGTTTGGCTCATTCTGTCCGTAACAGGATAGCCCTTGGACGTCGTATCTGCCCCTACCTCGGGAACGCGCTCAGTTGCGGCTTCGCTCCCGCCGGCAGGGGGCTGCGCGCCGTATTCATAATCATCGAAAGATACACGTAATACCCTTCGATGTTGGCTAACTCCACCACGCCAGGCTCGCCGAATTTGGCGAGCGTACGGGCGTAGGTTGTATCGCTGACACTCTTGTTGTGGAGCAGTTCGGTGCAGAAGTTGTAGACCAGTTCTTCATCTTCGGCCATGTGATCGGGCCGCCGGCCCTCCGCCAGCGCGGCACGTATTTCCGGGTTGAGGCCGGCCTGGTTGGCGGCGGTGGAGTGGGCGTTCCATTCGTAATTGTTGGTCCACTCGCGCGCCGCGATCAGGATGGCGAATTCCGTCAGCTTGTTCCCCAGCACGGGATGCTGCTGAACGTGGAGGCGCATCTCCAGCGCCGGGATCACCCAATCCGGAGAGCGCTGCATCACGGACCACGGCGGTCCCGCGAGGTCCGCTCTGCGCAGGTCCTTGTACGCGGCGGCAGTTTTCTTCTGCGCCTCGGTCTGCTGATCGGCCGGAATGGGCGGCAGCCGGTCCTGTGCCAGGACCGGCAGCGCCACGAGAGCGGTAAGAAGTAGCGGTTTCATAGCGATCGAAATGCACCGGCGGCAAGACCGCCGGCGTTACTTCTTTTCCGGTAGCGCGAACACGTACAGCGCGTTGCCGTTGTTCGGATAGTGGACGTCCGGTGCGAGCACGCTGGGAACCATGCGCGGGCTGCCGCCGCCCAGGCCCGCAGTGACCGCGATGTACTGGCGGCCGTTGATGCTAAAGGTAAGCGGGAAACCTTGCACAGAGGTGCCCAGCCGCGTCTGCCAAAGCTCTTTCCCGGTCTTTACGTCGACCGCGCGGAAAATGCGGTTCATGTCCCCAACGAATGCGATCCCACCCGCCGTCGAAAGAATCGAGGTCATGAAAGGCGCGCGCTGTTCGATCTTCCAGTTCTCCTTGAGCGTCCGCACGTCATACGCGGCGAATTTGCCCACGTTCCCGTTACTGCCCGGGGATTCGTAGAAGCGCCGGCTGGCGCCACCCGCGCTGCCGCCGCCTTCCACCAGGTCGACTTTTTGCGCGTTCATCTCCTGGCAGCTTTCCGCCACTGGGATGAGGATCTGGTTGGTAGGAGCGTGATAGCTCATCGCATGCCAGTTGTGGCCGCCTTCGGAAGTCGGGCAGCTTTGCACCCACTCCCCAATCTGGTTCTCGATAATGTCGTTGCGGTAGTGCGGCATGCCGGTCACCGGATCGTAGGAATCGTAGATGTTCTGGAAAACCGTTTCCTTATGGCCCAGATGCTTGCCGGTCTTGCGGTCCAGTTTCCAAAGCACACCGGCTTTGCCGGCGCTAAAAACCAGCTTCTGGCCGTTGTCATCCACCAGCAGGCGCTCGAAGACCTCGTCGAGATCGAGCGATTCGCCCGGAGCGTGGTCATAATACCAAGCGAGCTTGCCGGTATCCACATCCAGCGCCACGGTCGAGTTGGCGTAAAGCGTTTCGCCGTTCCCGGACTGCCGGCTGGCGCGCATCCACGGTTTGGATTGGGCCACGCCCCAATAGGTCAGGTTGAGATCGGGATCGTAGCTACCGGTGATCCAAGTGTCGCCGCCTGCGCGGAACAGGCTGGGCAGCTTGCCCCACGTGTCGCCGCCGGGCTCGCCTTCCTTGGCGATGGTGTGGAACTTCCAAAGCAGCTTCCCGGTGTTGGCGTCATAGGCGCTGATGAAGCACTTCTCGTCGCGGTACTGCGAGCAGAGATTGCCGCCCAGGCCCTGTATGACTTTTCCTTTCGCAATCAGCGGACCGCTGGAGGTGCTGTACTGGCCGTTAGCGCGGTCGCCAATGACCGTATCCCAAACGTTCTTGCCCGTGCGGGCGTCCAGAGCGAAGATGTGCGCCTGGCCGGTGGTGACGTAAACCTTATCTTCATAGATCGCCAAGCCGCGCTGCGAGTTCCCCTGAGCGGAATCCCCGACGCGGTTTTCCCAAATGAGTTCGCCGGTCTGGGCGTTGAGTGCCTGGACGATGTTGCCGGGATTCATGATGAACATCGTGCCGTTGTGGACCACCGGCGCCTCCTGGTTGGTGCCTTCATTCATGGCCCAGACCCACTGCAGTTGCAGATCTTTCACATTGTTGGTGTTGATCTGGTTCAGAGTGCTGTAATCGCTGGCGTGATAGTCGTGGCGCAGCATGATCCAATCGCTCGGATCGGGGTTGCGCAGCATCGCATCGGTCACGTTGGTGTAGTTCTTGACTTCACCGGAAACCGTCAGCCCTCGCGGCGTCGCGGGAATGGGCGCTTCCGCGCGGCCGCCCAGAGGTTCATTGGCGTTGCCGCCGCGCCCGGCTTGACCGCCACGACCACCTCGTCCGGCTTGCCCGCCGCGTCCCGCTTGCGCAACCTGGCGCGGCTGACCGTTCGCTACGGAGCGGATGGGCACGCGCGAGGACGCCGTGAGCGCATCGTTGCCGGGCCGTGCGCCGTTGGTATCGAGAATGAATGCCACGATGTTGAGGTAGTTCTGTTCACCGAGCCCGCCGGGATTCGTGGGTGGCATGGCCCCCTGCAGGAACGCCACAAGATCGCCGGCGGTCTTATCGCCCCAGGATCCTATGAACGTGCCGCCTGCCAGCGCCGAGGCGTTGCCCAGCCCGCTCAGATCGGCTCCATGACAGGACGCGCAATTCTGCGCATACGCGGCGCGCCCGGCCGTGGCTTGGGCCGCAGTGTAGGGGCCGGCCGCGGTTTGTTGGCCGGTGAGCACCGCCACGCCCGAAACGGCGATTGCGGCAACCGCGATGGCGAAATATTTCTTGCTGGCGAACATCGTAAGTCTCCTCTGGACGGGCAAACTGCCCGTCCTATTTCAATAACCAGCCCCACAGCACACCTTCGGGGGCCTTCTCGCTTTGAATTTGAATGTAGAGCCCGCCTTTGTGCAGGTATTCCACCTGCTGCGGAGTAAGGTCGGCCGATCCCGTGATGGTGCCGCTGGTAGCCTTGGAAATGGTCAGATCGCTCACCACGGGTCCGCGCACGCCGGCCGCGACGCCTGTATGCAGTTGTGCGGTGGTCGCGGGCGAAAGCAGCCCTTCAAAAGTGGCGTTGACCGTGAGCTTGGAACCGGAGAGTGTGGCAGTGGCGGCCCCGATGCCGGCCAGTTGAGGCCGCGTGCGGGCGTCCGCGGGTACAGCCGAGAGCCGCGCCTTGTAGGTTTCGCCGCCCTGCGCGAATAAAGCTAAAGAAGAGCCGGTACATAGCAGGCAGATGGCACACACGGCGGCCAAACGTTTCTGGAAGATCATGGTTCCCCTCTCGAACCTATAGATTCTACTCTCAGCGGGACGCGCGGCGCTAGCCGCTTTGCTTTGGAACTCTCAAGGGGCAATTTCTTCCAGCGGCAGGTTACGCGTTTCAATCATCCGGGCGGCCGCCAGCGCGCCGATCACGCAAGTCGCCGCGAACACCACGAACACGACCGCGATCCCGCCCGCCGCCACCATCACGCCCACCAGCGCGGGGCCGGCCGCCGATGCCACGCGCAGCCACGACGTAGCCAGTCCGGTGCCGATCGCGCGCATGCGCGTCGGGTAGACTTCCGGCGTGTACAGGTACAGCACCGCGTTGGCGGAGCCGATCACGCCATAGCTGAACGTCCCCAGCACAATGACGCTCGCCGCCGTGTGTGCGCCGCTCAGTCCGAGGATGCCGAGGGCCACAGCCCCCGCCAGAAAACACGCTAGCGTCCAGGCGCGCCGGCCCACCCGCTCAATCGAAAGCGCGGCAATGAGCACCAGCAGCACCTGCGCCACGTTGGTCAGGGAGGCGGCGCGCAGCGAAGCCTTCAGCGGCAACCGGTATACCGCGCTGTACAGGCTGGGCATCCAGTTATTCAGGCCGTTGGCGACCAGGTAGGCGCACGACCACAGGCTCCACACGATCAACGTGCGGCCTCGATAAAAGGGCGAGAGTGTTTCGCGCCACCGGGTGGGTTTCCGCGGAGTGCTGGCGGCCGCAGCGGGGCAGGGAACCATCGCTTCCGTTCCCGCCGCGGTTTCCATCTGCTGGATGATGGCTTCGGCCTCCTTCAACCGGCCGCGCGAAATCAGCCAGCGCGGCGACTCGGGAAGGCGCGCCAACAGCGCCATAATGACGAAACAAGGCACGCTCCCGGCCCAAAAAATAGATTTCCATCCCCACTCCGGCACCAGCCATGCGCCGAGTTGGCCCGTTGCCATCAGACCGACGGGAAAGATGATTTCGTATAGCAGAAAGAACCGGCCGCGGCCCCGCGCGCGCGAGAGTTCGCTGATGTAGGTGGCGGCTACCGGCATCTCCCCGCCGATGCCGATGCCCTGCAGGAGACGGCAGATGAGCAGTGCCGGGAAGCTACCGGCGAGCGCGCAGGCAACGCTCATCACCGACATGATGCCGACGGCGATGGTTGCGCTGGGAACGCGGCCGAACTTTTCGGCCGCCCAGGTGAACAGAAATGCGCCGGCGAGTTGGCCCACATAGCCCATCGCGATGAGCAGCCCGATCTGTTGCGGGCCGATGTGCCACAGCGGCGTCAGCACCGGTAAGGCAAAAGCGAGTGAGAGCGCGCTGAACGCGTCGAAGAAGGTGGCGGTGCCCATCACGATGCGCGGCCGGGCGTGCCACCGGGAAAAGGGGACGTTTTCGATTCGGGCGATCAACCGGCCGGCATCCCAGCCGGCCCCGCGCTCGGTGCTGGGTGTCAAGGCGTTCCCGCCATTGTATGGGACTGACCCGCCACCTGTAAACGTCGAAGCCCGTGTACCACACGGCAGAGGAGGAATCGTCTATAGTTATATTGGTATCGCTCGCATGAAATCCAAACATCTCGCACTTGCCGCCCTGGTAACCACTAGCTCCCTGGGGCTAGCGCTGTTCTTTGTCCCCGGCGTCCGCGTTCGCGCCGCGAACTCCGACGACGAAATGGAACAAGGCGTCAAGGAGATGACAAAAGTCTTCTCCCTCGTGGAGCAGAACTTCGCGGACCGGGTGTCCCCCGACCGGGCCATCTATGAAGGCGCCATTCCCGGGATGTTGCGGACCCTCGATCCCCATTCCAACTTTCTCGACCCCAACGAATGGCGCGAGATGCAGCGCCGCCAGCGCTCCCAATATTACGGGGTGGGCATGGAGATCACGGTTGACGAGGGCAAGGTTACGGTGAATCAGCCGTTCCCCGGCTCTCCAGCCTGGAACGCCGGTCTCCGCCGAGGCGACGTGGTGGCGGCGGTCGATGGCAAGGATACCACCGGCATGGATACCGCGCAGGTAGCCAACATGCTCCGCGGGCCAAAAGCTACGCCGGTTTCTGTCACGGTTCTGCGCCAGGGCGGAAGCGAACCCGTAACCGTGCAAGTGATCCGCGGCGAAATCCAGACCAGCTACGTGGATGCTTTTTGGCTGAAGCCGGGAATCGCTTACCTGGGGATTAGCACGTTCGAGGCGGACAACATCTCCGAGGATATGGAAGCGGCGTTTAAGAGCCTCGGCGAGGAGAAGATGACCGGCCTCGTGATCGACTTGCGTGGAAACCCCGGCGGTCTCCTCAACGAGGCAGTCGCGGTGGCCGGACATTTTTTGCGCAACGGCCAAACGGTCGTGTCGCATCGCGGCCGGGCCGAGCAGGAAGAGATCTTCCGCGCCAAGGCGAAGCCGTACGGCCAGCGGTATCCCATCGTGGTGCTGGTGGACCGGCACTCGGCGTCCGCTTCGGAGATCGTATCCGGCGCCTTGCAGGATCACGACCGCGCTTGGGTCATCGGTGAAAACACTTTCGGCAAGGGCTTGGTGCAGGGGCAATTCCCGCTTTCGGAAGGCGCGGCGCTATTGCTGACCATTGCCCATTACTACACACCCAGCGGCCGCCTGATCCAGCGCGATTACCAGCACCGCTCGTTCTTCGATTATTACTACGCGGGGCGGAACGACGGCCCGAATCTGCAAGACGTGAAAGCCACCGATAGCGGTCGCAAGGTGTACGGCGGCGGCGGAATCACCCCCGACGAGAAGTACGATCCGCCCAAATCGAACGCCTACGAGCGGCGCGTAGTCAATTCCGGGGCGATCTTCCATTTCGGTTCGGTTTATTATCACGGGCAGGCGCCGGTCTTGCAGGACGGCTGGATGCCCGATGCCAACTTGCTGGAGCGCTTCAAGACCTATCTGACCGAACAGAAAGTTCCCTTCACCGATGCAGAGTTCGCGGCCAATAAGCAATGGACGACGGACCAGATCCGCTGGGAACTCTACAGCCGCGCCCTCGGCAAGAAGATGGCGGATCGGGTAACATTAACGGACGACCCCGAGGTGATCCATGGAATCGGGAGCCTGCCCAAAGCCCAGGAACTGTTCGATTCAGTGAAGCAGGTGCTCGCCAAGCGCCTGACGCCGAATCCGCGCTAGCCGCCCCGTCGCTGAGCCGCGCGCGTCAGCAAGCGTTTGGGCTTTTGACCATCGCCCGCCTTTACTCTGATACAATTCGGCTGCTAGTGAAACCTCCAGCCGAGAAGCAAAATCCACGTTTGATGCGGGCCATGTTTCACACCGTCGCGCCCCGCTACGATTTCATCACCCGAGCTTTTTCCTACGGAATGGACCGCCGCTGGAAACGTGCCGGCGTCGAGCGCGCGCCCTTGCCCCAGAACCCCGTCGTCCTCGACCTCGCTTCGGGAACCGGCGATTTCTCCGCGCTCGTGAGCCGTTATTATCCCGGAGCCACCACCGTCGCGGTCGATTTGACCGAGCGCATGCTCCGCCTGGCGCGCCTGCGCGGCGTTTCCGATACTGTCTGTGCCGATGCCGGCGTGTTGCCGTTCGCTGACCACTCTTTCGACTCCGTATTTATCGGTTACGGCCTGCGCAATTTCGCCAGCCTGAGTGTGGCGCTCGCCGAGATCGAACGGGTCACGCGGCCCGGCGGCTTACTCGTGAGTTTGGATTTCTTTCTGCCCGCCAACCCGGTTCTGCGCAAGCTCTACCTCGCATACCTCTACGCCCAGGGCGCCTTCTGGGGCTTGGTCCTCCACGGCCGGCCGCGCATCTACACGTATATTCCCGACTCGCTGCGCAGCTTCATTTCGATCGACGAGTTTTCGTCTCTGCTGCGCGGCACGGGGTATCTGAAAGTGCACGCGCGCAGTTTCATCCTCGGCGGCATCGGTCTACACTGGGCGGCGAAAGAGGCGAAAGAATGACCGTCGCCGGAATGAACCGCAGCCCGGACCGCGGTTCCGCGGCCAGCGACCAGCGGGCAGCTTTCGCGGCCGGCTATCTTGGCTGGACACTCGACGCCCTGGACTATTTCCTCGTCGTGTTCTGCCTCACGGCCATCGGCCGCGAGTTTCACCAGTCCGATGCGGCCATGGCGCTCTCCCTTACGGTGACGCTGGCGTTCCGCCCTGTGGGCGCGTTCATTTTCGGCTTGCTGGCCGACCGGTATGGCCGGCGCCTTCCCTTCATACTGGACCTGATCTTCTATTCGGTAGCCGAGATGCTCTCCGGGCTCGCGCCCAACTATGCCAGCTTTATGGTCCTGCGCGCCCTGTTCGGGATTGGAATGGGCGGACAGTGGGGGGTGGGATCGACCCTCGCGATGGAAAAAGTGCCTCCGCGGTTGCGCGGCGTTCTTTCCGGTTTGCTGCAGCAGGGTTATGCGACCGGCAATCTTCTGGCCGCCGGCTGCTACTTCTTCCTGTTCGATCGCCTGGGCTGGCGGCCTCTCTTCTTCATCGGAGGTATCCCCGCGCTCCTGCTGGCGTTCTTCGTGCAGTACCGCGTCAAGGAGTCGGAGGTATGGCAAAAGACGCGCCACGATTCCTGGGGCCATCTGTTCCGCGGAATTCTCTCGTACTGGAAGCTATTTTTGTTCCTGGTCGCCTTGATGACTTGCATGAATTTTGTTTCCCACGGCACCCAGGACATGTACCCCACATTCCTGCAGCGCCAGTGGAACTTTTCCGCTAAGGCGCGGGCCGCCATGACGGCGGTCTCGGCCGTGGGCGCGATTGTAGGCGGAACGTTATTCGGGCTGTACTCCGATCGCTCGGGCCGCCGACGCGCCATGATTACGGCGCTGTTGCTGGCGGTGGTGGTGACTCCGGTTTGGGTCTTCGCGCCCTCTACTGGCCTGCTCGTTGTGGGCGCTTTCCTGATGCAGTTTATGGTGCAGGGAGCTTGGGGCGTGATTCCGGCGCATCTGGCGGAACTATCGCCCGACGCTGTGCGCGGCTTCCTGCCGGGCTTCGGCTACCAGTGTGGCGTGCTCATCGCCGGGTCTGTGGCCTACATCGAAGCCGTCTTCGCCGCGCACACGAGCTATTCCGTGGCTATGGCCGCCACCGCCGTGACTGTCTTCATCCTGGCCGCCATCGCCGTCGCCTTTAGTCACGAGCGGCGCGCGGCGCACTTCGGAGTGTAGTGCCGGCCCCGATAGAATCGGATGTCATTGTTATCGGCGGAGGAAACGCCGCACTCTGCGCTGCCTTGAGCGCGTGCGAGCAGGGCGCCACCGTCACCATCCTCGAATGCGCCCCGCCCGAATTCCGCGGCGGCAACAGCCGCCACACGCGCAATCTGCGCTGCATGCACCAAGCGCCCACCGGGGTCATGACCGATGCGTACCCGGAAGAAGAATACTTCAATGATCTCTACCGAGTCACCGGCGGCCGCACCAACGAACAACTCGCCCGCATGGTGATCCGCGGGTCCTCGCCGGCCACTGTCTGGATGAAGAGCCAGGGCGTGCGCTTTCAGCCTGCTCTCGGCGGCACGCTGCATCTGGGTCGGACCAATGCCTTCTTCCTCGGTGGCGGCAAGGCCTTGCTCAACACATATTATGCGGCGGCAGCGCGGCGCGGCATTCGCGTGCTCTATAACGCCGAAGTCACTGCCCTCGAACTGTGTGGATCCCGATTTCATAGCGGCGCCGTCCGGGTAGACGGCCGCGAAAACGTTTTTCGGGCCAAAGCGTTGGTTACCGCGGCCGGCGGCTTCGAGTCGAATCTCGAGTGGCTCCGCGAGGCCTGGGGCGATGCGGCAGAAAACTTCATCATTCGCGGCACGCCCTATAACAAAGGAAAGCTGCTCGAGATTCTGCTGGCCAATGGCGCGGAACGCGTCGGCGATCCCACCCAATGCCATGCGGTGGCCATCGACGGCCGCGCCCCGAAATTCGATGGCGGCATCGTCACGCGCCTCGACTGCCTGCCGCTCGGGATCGTGGTGAACCGGGAGGCGGTGCGCTTCTACGACGAGGGCGAAGACCTTTGGCCGAAACGCTATGCCATTTGGGGGCGGCTCGTGGCGCAGCAGCCCGGCCAAATCGCATACTCCATCACGGATTCCAAAGTGCGCGGCAAGTACATGCCTTCCGTCTTTCCGCCCATTATGGCGGGGAGCATAGCGGAACTGGCAGGCGCGCTCGGCTTACCGCCCGGCTGCCTCGAACAAACCGTCCGCGAGTTCAACCAGGCGGTTGTGCCCGGCACTTTCGATCACCTCGCGCTCGATGATTGCCGCACCACTGGACTGGTTCCGCCGAAATCGCATTGGGCGCAAGCCATCGACACGCCTCCCTTCTGCGGCTACCCCTTGCGTCCCGGCCTTACCTTCACCTACCTGGGCGTCGAGGTCAATGAATCTGCGGCCGTCCGCATGAACGGCGGCTTCAGCCCGAATATTTTCGCCGCCGGCGAGATCATGGCGGGCAACATTTTGGGACAAGGTTACCTGGGCGGATTGGGTATGGCCATCGGTACCGTTTTCGGCCGCATCGCCGGGAGGGAAGCAGCCCGTGCGGCAGAGTGATCCGATCGCCGAAGGCGCGCGCATCATGGCCGTGTGCAACGCCTGCCGCTATTGCCAGGGATACTGCCCCGTCTTCCCCGCCATGGAGCGCCGCCTGGAATTCGCCGAGGCCGACCTGAACTACCTCGCGAACCTCTGCCACAACTGCGCCGAATGCTATTACGCCTGCCAGTATGCCCCGCCGCACGAGTTTGCGGTGAACGTACCCCAGGTTTTGGCGCAAATCCGGGTGCGCTCGTACCAGCAATACGCCTGGCCACGCCTCTTCGGAAAAGAAGCGCGTCTGGCCGCGGCAGTTTTAGTTTTAGCCTTGCTTGCCGGCCTGCTGTTCGCCCCCGCAGGCGCCGACTTTTACGCCGTCGTTCCGCACCGGTTCATGGTGCTAATCTTCGGTGCGGTGGGCGTGTGGGCCTCGTTTGCCCTACTCGCCTCAGTACTCCGCTTTACCGAGCCGCGACCGAAGGGAGCGGTCGCCGCCCTCCGCGCTATCCTCAGCCAAAAGCATATGTCCCGCGGCCCTCGCCGCTGGTTTCACCACGCCACCTTCTACGGCTTCCTGCTCTGCTTCGCCTCCACCACCGTCGCGGCCTTGTACCATTACGCCCTAGGTCTGCGGGCGCCGTATGCCTATCTCAGCGTGCCTGTCATCCTGGGAACGTTAGGCGGCATCGGCCTGCTAATCGGCCCAGTCGGCTTGTACTTCCTAAAGCGCCGCCGAGATCCCGAAACCGTAGATACCAGCCAAGATCCCATGGACCTCACCTTCCTGGCCCTGCTCTTCGCCACAAGCCTCTCCGGGCTGCTTCTTCTGGCTTTGCGCGAAACCACAGCCATGCGCCCCCTGCTCCTGATTCACTTAGCCATCGTGTTGGCGCTGTTCGTCACCTTACCCTATGGGAAGTTCGTGCACGGCATTTACCGCGCGGCGGCGCTGCTGCGCTTCGCTGTGGAGGAGGGCAGTAGCCGTCAGACCCATGGCGCCGGCCAGGGATAACCACGCGCCCGGCATCGCCCGGTTGCCGGTGACGTGAATCAGATATGTGGAAAGCGCCGGTGTGAACCCGCCGAAAATCCCGGCCGCCAGACTGTACGCCAGCGAAAATCCCGAAGCCCGCACTTGCGCCGGCATGATCTCCGTCAGAAACACTACCATCGCGCCGTTGTAGCTGCCAAAGATCATCGAGAACCAGAGCGCCACCGCCAGCAGCCTCTCGAACGATGGCGCGCTGACCAGCCACGCCAGCGCGGGGTAAGCCGTCAGCAGAGCGAGCAGCGAAAAGGCAGTCAGCAGCGGACGCCGCCCGACGCGATCGGAAAGATGGCCCATGATCGGAAGCCAGGCAAAGTTCGTCAGGCCGGCGCACAGCGTCACCACCATGCTTTGCCGGGTCGAGAGGTGCAGAACCTGGCTGCCATAGGTTGGCATGTATGCGGTGATCAGGTAGAAGGTCACAGTCGTGGTGGTTGTGAGCATCATGCCCAGCAACACCAGCCGCCAGTTTTCGGCCAGCGTCCGGCAGATTTCGGTGGTCTGCGGCCGGTGCCGCCGCGCCAGGAACTCGCCCGTCTCCGTGAGCGAACGGCGCAGCAGGAACAGAAAGGGAACCAGCATTGAGCCGACGAGCAGCGGAATGCGCCACCCCCAGGCTTGCATCTCTTCCGGCCGCAGTTCGGTGGAAAGCAGGATCCCCAGCAATGCCGCGAAAACCACCGCGATCTGTTGGCTGCCCGATTGCCAGCTTACGTAGAAACCTTTGCGTCCTGGTGTGGCGATCTCCGCGAGGTACACGCTGACGCCGCCAATTTCCACTCCCGCCGAGAGCCCCTGCACCAACCGGCCGGCAACCACCAGCAGCGGAGCCAGCAAGCCGAGCGTTTCGTACCCGGGCAAGCACCCGATCGAGAGCGTGCCAATCGCCATTAACGTGAGCGTCAGCAGCAGCCCTTTGCGTCGTCCGTGCCGGTCGATGTACGCCCCCAGCACGATCGCGCCGAGCGGTCGCATCAGGTAGCCCGTGCCGAACGTCATCAGCGACAGCATGAGCGACGCGTAATCGCTACGGTTCGGAAAGAAGGCCCTGCCGATCGCGGTGGCGTAATACCCGAAGACCATGAAGTCATACATCTCCAGGAAATTGCCCACCGAGACGCGGATCACGCTGCCGAATTTGGATGGGGTTGAAGCCGTTCCGGGCACGCGCAGTGGCTATGGTACCAGAATCAGCAAGCTGGGCTGGCCCTCCCGTCCTTAGTACACCCGTCCGTAAATAGAGCCACCAATTGTCGCTGGCCGGCTGTCCCGCTCTAACGGTCGCGGCTCGGTAGGTGTCGTTACTGAGCCGCGACCGCTAGGGAGCGGTGCTCCGGAATACGTGGGCGAATTTCTGAACGCATGTACTTAGTGAGCAGCCGCTTTGGATTACTTCAATGCTTCATTGATCTCGATATCGCGCTTCCGCACTTCAGTAACGAGTTCCGACAGTTCTACACCACGCTGCAGAGCTTTGCCGGAAAAATACTCCCACACATCCTTCTCGATGGAGACCGGCATCCACACCTTCGCGCCGGGCGGGATGTGATGAAGCCCTCGAACTCCTCCGCCGAAATCAATCTCGGCTGGCATGTCTTCATCATCGATGGACTGATTGCTCATAACCCTTCCTAGTACTGTCGGCGCTCGCTTGGGCAGACCGCCTTACCTTCCCAGCACGCGCCTTCCCTCCAGTTGCGGCAACTCCTCCAGCAGCGTCACAAACACCCCATTGGTCCACCCCAACCCAGGCTCATTGGACCGGTAGCCGAATTGGAGATCGCTGCTAACCTCCGCCCTCGTGTCACCACGTTGTACTTTTCCACGATGACTCCGCTTTTCCGGTACTGCTCGTTTACCATCCCTAGAAACTTCTCCGCGATGCGGTTGGCATCGCTCGCATAACCATACCGGCGCAGCCCCTGGACCGCAATCAGCTCCAGCGGAGCCCATCCGAATGATGCGTCCCATTGATCGCCGCTCCGGTTCGTACTGGTCTCGAGCCCCCCAGCTTGTTCAAAAAGGGGTAAGTTCCGTTCAACCCGCGATGCCTGCTGGGCGCTCGCAATCCCGATCCACAGCGGGTAGAAAGTGGTCAGGAACGGGTAGTCCCGCCTGCCTCCATGGGCGAAATCGTAATCCAGATAGAGCCCGGCTCGGTCATCCCACAGCAAACGATTGATCTGCGCAGCTCGCGCGGCGGCACGCTTGCCCCAGGTGATCGCTTCATCCGAATGCCCCAGGATCCGTGCGATCTCCGCGCTGTCCATCTCCATCTGGTAGAGCAGGGAGTTCAAACATACGGGATTGGAGTGAATGATGTCGGTATTGAACGGACCAAAGCGGCTGGATGGATCGAACCCGGACTCCCGCATGGATCGGTCGCCCTTGTAGAAGAGAGGCGTCAGTTCGTCGCGCGCCGCGTCATAATACTGGCTCACGTCATAATCGGTCACCTTGTGCGTTCGATAGTATTGGCGCACCAAATCGTAATGCGAGCGCCCCTGAGGGTCCCGTTCCGAAGAAAGCACTTCGGGTGCCGGTCCTTCGCCTGAATCCCAATACCGCGACAGACCGGTGGCCGTCAGGTGCGGCCCCGTAGTCCAGTAATCGTAATACTTCGCGATCAACCCCGCGGCATCCGCCAGCCATTTGCGGTCGTGTGTCCGGCGATAGACCGCCAGCACCATCTCTGTCAGGAAAGGGGGCTGGGACCGGCTCAGATAGTAGGTCCGGTTGGCATTCAGAATGGCGCCGTAGTTTCGGACTCCATAAAGGAAATCGGCTGCCATGTCCTTCGCAAGCGAGAGTTTCCGTCACGAAGCAGGCCGAGTTGGATGAAATAACTGTCCCAGCCGTACATTTCGTTGAATCGGCCGCCCGGCACTACGTAGGGATAGGGCAAGTACAAAAGGCCCTCCGATCCCGCGGGGGCCGGTAACCGGCGCAGGGTGATTTTGCCGCGTCCCGCCGCCGGCAAGGCGGCCTGAATCTTTCCCAGATCCTCATCCGCCGAAACATAGACAGGCCAGCGGCCCTCCGCGTCAGGTGAAGACTTGGGATCGGCGGCCGCAGCGGCAATGGTGCGGCCAAGGCCTGTTGATCAAGTAAGCCGCGTCAGGCCGGCGGCCAACCTGCTTAACGTGGGTATTCAGTCCCTGCTTCTCTGCGCGTGCCCGAAAGGATGCCCACCATCCCGTAGTTGCCTTCGTGGCACGCCGAGTCGAAGATCATATGGCGCCCATCGGGAGCCCTTCCCATCTCGATGAGAACAGTCCATCGCTTGGTCCAGGTCTTCGGATCCTCGAAAGTGATCTCGCGCCGCAGGTTGTTGGTATCCACCCGAGTGAGGCGCTCAATCATCTTGTAAGTGTCTACATTCGAGCCCCGAAATCCCTGCGAAAAATTGGTGGTCTCGATCACCAGCGAGTTTCCTTCCCAATGGCCCACCGAATGTCCCAAATAGAATTTCACCTGCAAGGAAGGGTGCGGGCGCCCATCCATGTAGACGATGCGGTTTCCTCCGCCGGCGTGATCGTCTTCCATGTAAATGCCCATCGATTTGGGCGACTGCACAATTTGCATCACCGTGCCTTGCGCAAACAACGTGTTCAGCGGAAGAAAGGGCATCGGAACCCCCAGACAGCGCTGCAGTGTTTCCGGGTTGTCGTTCCGGTTCGGCGCATTGCCCCCGCCACCCCGGCCTGCCGGGCCGACGGCTCCCGGCACCAACGGTGGAATCTTGCCGTCGGGCGGATCAATGATCATGGAGGTCCGCTTGCCGGTTCGCAACACCGAGTTGAAAACCGCGTTATAGGCTCCGCTGACGTCCTGGGCGGTATTCTCTGATCGCGCGTTGCGCCCCGGATTCACTTCTTTCTTGGCGTCCGCTGCCGCAATTTCCTGTTCGGTGAGAAACTCCTTCCCGGCATTGGCTGCCGACCGCTCCAGCGGAACATCCCACAACACGAACCAGGTGCCCTCCAGATCCGGGTCGCCCCAAGCTGTACGGAGTGCCGCGCCAGCTTTTACGGCCGACCTGGTGGTCGTCGATTGAGCTGGAGACGTGGGGGTTTGACCGATTAGGGAAACGGCCACTGACACGAGCGCGCTGAGTGCAAGCAAATTCCGGCGGCGCATCTATTTACCTATGTAATGCGGGGCATCCCGGTCCTGGCAAATGAATTCCATCAGTTCGTTATCCCGTGACAAGCGGTGATTAACTCGAACCGTGAACGGCTTGGTAAACGTCTTGGGATCGTCAATCGTGACATCGATCTGCATCGTGCCGAAGTTCGGCCGCCGAAAACGCTCGATGGTCCTGGCGGCGTTCGTCATGGGAGTGCCTTGCACGTCCAGCCAGACATCGTCACGGTAACCCGTAGTCTCCACCACCAGGTCGTCGGCTTCCCAATGGCCCACCGAGTATCCGAAATACCATGGCTCCGCATCCTTGCCGGGCAGCGATCTACCGTCCAGGTAGATTTGCCGCAGCCCGAAATTGGCTTCATAAATGATCACCAGTTCCTTAGGCGTCTGAATGATCTTCCTCGGCTGCGGATGCTCGTGAAATTGCATGAAACCCATGGGCAGGCAGTGCGCATCGGGATTGTCTTTGCTGTTCTGCTCTTTTCTTTTGGCCAGCACTTCCGCGGCCCAGGGTTGCAGTGGCGCTTTGCCATCTTTCATCCCCGCAGCGACATTGCCGAAGGTCGCCACCGGGGGGCCGTCAGCCGGCGGTGGAGGAGTAGCGTTCGCTTGCTTCGTTTGCGCTCCGCCTCGTCCTGCGCCCATGCGAACCGCATCCCAAACACCGGAAAAGTCCGGCTTCCCATCGGCCGTTCTGGGCGTCGGTGCGGTGAGGTCCGGCTTCCCATCCGCCGTCTTCGCCCATTGTGCGCAGGCCGGCACAACCGCTGCGGCAACCATGGCCCCTACTGCAATTACCGTACTCGAAATCTTCATGCTAAGTTCCTCTTGCTAACTGTGGCGCAGGGCTCGTGCCTGCCGCGTCGACACTCGTGTCGACGCTAAAACTGAAACCGCGCAATAATCTGTCCGCTCCTCGGCTGCGCCCCTGCGCCGTTGAACCAACTCGCGTATCCGAAGCCGCCGGATAACAAGCCGGTAACGCCATCGTACGCGTTTCCATGCGCCGTCGGTGTCGCTGGACTGTTGCGGCTCGGCATCGAGTAGAACAACCGGTTAAAAATGTTATTGAATTCGGCGCGCACTTGCAACGCGTACTTCCCTTCACTCATCCGAAACACGCGCCCGAAGCCCATGCTTTCCGAAGGCTGCCTCTGCCACCGGTAATTATTGTAATAGGGCGCCGATGTGCCCCACTGTCCCAGCGGCGCGTCCACCCAGGCGGCCGGATTGAACACCAGTTGCTGGGTCGGATCGAAATGGGAATTCGGGTTGATGAGAAAGAACGGCTGTCCCGGTACACGATTATAGTAAGTGCTGCCCGCTTGTGTGTCGAGGTCGCTCCCCAAAAGATTGTTAGAGGGGGGCACAGGCAGCAGAAAGCCGTTCTGATAACGCAGCACGCCGCTATAAGTCCAATCACGGACGACCCACGACAACGCTTTCATACTGGTGCTCGAAGCGCCAGGAATTCTGGGTGTGAAGTAACTGAACGAGACAGTCAGGCTCTGCGGAAGATCGAAGGCGGAGAGTTCCTTGTTCTGGTACAGATTAAATACGTCGTTGATCAGTGGAGGATTGGGCGTGATGTAGGAGGTATTGGAATTCAGTCCCAGCGCCAGTTCCTTCTCCCAAGTGTAGGCCGCCGCCAGGCTCAGGCCGTGCGAGAATCGCTGCGTCACTTTCACTTGCAGGGAATCGTACCAGGTGCGGCCCATCGGCGGGCCTAAGAACGGTGGGATCCACCCCCATTGGGGATAAGGTCGCAGTGCATTTTTTAGACTTTGTGTGGCCGGGAACCCTTGATAAACGCTGTTTGCCACCTGGGCTCCATTCGGCAATGTCGTAATGGGGAATGCACCGGGGAACCGGGCCTGCACGGGGGCTGAGTTGAGGGCGTCGTTCAGCAGCGCGTGATCGGTTGGGCTGGCGACGTTAAGGCCCCACTGCGAAAGCAGGAATTGCGGCGTAAGTTGGTTGTCATTGGGAAAACCAGCCAGGTACGGCGCCACCCACCACGCCCCGCGATTGCCCACGTATGCCGCCTCCACCACCAGGTTATTCGTGATCTCCCGCTGCAAGCCGGCACTCCACTGGAAGACACGCGGCAATCGCCCCGCATTTCGGGCAATTGAGACGAAGGGAGATCCCGGGTTGGTAAGACCGGAAGCCGTAGGCGCGGGGAAATAGTCCGTTTGCAGGAACGAATTCGGCCAGGTCAGCACCGGGTTACCATAGATGTTACCCACTCCATACGGATCGCCATACTTCAGAAGCCCGGAAGGCAGTCCGTAGCCAGGAGACCCCACTGGCGCGCGGTCCTGGAAGATCAGGTTTAGTTGTTCGTTATCCGACCCTGCTCCGTAAGACATGGCGCCTCCCGCCCGAAACACGGTCTTCGGGGTGATTTGATAGGCCACACCCAAATGGGGTCCGATGGAGAACGGGTATGCGCTGGAAAGCGAGCAATGGCAAGTGGCACCGTACTCTATGCCGCCAAGCCGGCCCCCAATCTGCGGATCGGGAAGGTTGAACGCAGCGCTCTGCATGCGCCCGTGCTCTTCCGTCCACAGGTTTTGGTAATCCCATCGCAGACCGAGTTCGAGTGTCAGCTTGCGTGTCACTTTCCACGAGTCTTGCAGGTACAGCGAATAGGAGTGTCTTCCGATGCGCGAATCCGCGGGTGCGGCGGCACTGATACTGTTCGTGAGTCCCAGAAGAAAACTGGCATAGCCATAGCCGCTGCTGGCGGTACTGGCAAACGACTGGCTCTGTTGCCATGGATCAGCGGTCTGAGTCTGTCCAAAGCCAATCAGCCCTTGCGCACCACTCTCGCCATTCGTCGGAAGACCGTCAAATACAGCTTCGGCGCCAAACTTGTAAGTATGGTTTCCCTTCACCCAGGTAAGACTGGTATTGAAAGTCGGCTTTACTTCGTACTCACTCGATCCTTCATATAGGTTGTTTCCCATCGTCGGGCTGAAACCGCCCCCGAAACCGCTATACAACCCCGATATATAGGGAAAATAATTCGCCGGGAAAGGTGAACCCTGCGGGAACAACTGATTGGTAGCCTGGTTGTAAGTGGGAGTATGCAGGGGGAAGGACGTGTACATCACGCCCGCGCCCACATGCAAGAGCAACGTAGGAGTGAGCGTATCGTCGAAATTCAGCCGCACGGTTTGAGACAGGATATCTTGCGGGAGGATATCCGTCCAAGGCTGTGTAAACCCATTGGTCTCCGGCGATTCGGTGCGGGTTGCCGAATAGAACGCAGATAGCTTCATTTTGGTGCTGAGATTATGATCGATCTTCAGCGAAGGAATCGTCGTGTGGCGGAAGTTCCCGTAACCGGGCGCCAGGTAATTATTCAAGCCCGACGCACTCTGCTGATTCGGCAGCGGAAACATATTCTGAATGATCTGCGCCGTGGGATCAATCCGGCTCGCGGGAACCTGGTTGTTCGGAAAAGGCATCTCCACGGGGCTGCCATTCACGCTCGTCAGTGTGGTCGGATCGAAAATCTCATTCAGGCAGACGGCTTGGCCTAGCGGATCGGGGCCGCCGCATTTCACGTTCGGCTGCAACGCCGAACTGAAATTTCCCTGCCGGAATGCCGTGGTCGGCACAGTGGCAATCGTATTGGTCGTGAAAATACTCTGCCGGAACTGCTCGAAGCTGAAAAAGAAGAACGTTCGGTCGTGACCGTTGTAGATCTTCGGAATCCGTATGGGGCCGCCCAGCGTGAAGCCGAAATCGTTTTGGCGCACCGGATTCCGCACGTGCTGTCCCGCCTTGGCCGGATTGACCCCCGCCGCATCCGTGAACGGCAATCCGGCGTTCAACGCTTCGTTGACGAAGTAATCGTACCCGCTGCCATGCAACTGGTTGGTGCCCGACTTCATCGTGTAGTTGAAATACCCGCCTCCAGCCTGTCCGAATTCGGCCGCATAGTTGCTCGTTTGCACCGCCATTTCCTGGATCGCGTCGGTGCTCGGCTGCGTCATTTGCGTAAGCTGCCGCGCCAGGCCATTACTCGCGTCCATCCCTTCCACGTTGATCGACATCGAGCTGGAGGGCATTCCATTTACCTGCAGAACGTTATCGGTTGTGAAATTCGTGCCGGGTAAGAGATTGACCGAGGACAACGGATTGCGGACGTTGCCAAGCGCGCCGGCATTGGGATTGAAATAATTCGACGAAGCATTGTTCCCCGCGCCGGCCAGGGTCAGCACCGGGATATCGTTCAGGCTGCTGGAGGCCACGTGGTAGCTCACCTCCGTGGTCTCGGTTTGCAGCAGCGGCGCCGCGCCAGTCACCGTGACACTTTCCGTAGCCGCGCCCACCTGCATCAGCGCATCCACGCGGAGCGTGGCGGCTACCTCCACCACTAGCCCGGCACGCACAAGCTGCCGGAACCCCGGCGCGCTGACCGTCAGATTGTACGTGCCCACCGGCAGTTGAGCGACTGTGTAGTTGCCGGTAGCCGAACTGGCGGCCTGGTAGACAGCCCCCGTAGCGTCATTTCGGGCTTCCACCGAAGCCCCCGCGATCACCGCGCCTGCTGGATCGGTAACCGTCCCCGTAATCGTGCCGCGATCCGTTTGGGCGAAGGAAGAAAACGAAACTACCAGCAGAGCCCCTGCAAACACCAGGAAACGCATATCAGCCTCCTGAAAAATGTTCACCGCAACGAGTGGAGGGGATGCTATCACAGCCTCATAGAGCAGTCAATCGTGGGGCCAGCCCTTGTCGTTAACATGTCAATTGTCCGGTCCAATTAACTTGCTATTTGTCCGGTCGATCTAGCGGCGGGATGCTGGAGGTTGACAACCCCAGAGAAGGTCTCGGCCGCGGCACTGGA
>Ga0209060_10001887_pt1 | contig 21043 bp, 17 predicted proteins | sample Coa_R1_8_FD_187155 | JGI IMG/M metagenome (GOLD analysis project Ga0209060, IMG submission 187155) | Surface soil microbial communities from Centralia Pennsylvania, which are recovering from an underground coalmine fire - Coalmine... | ecosystem: Environmental > Terrestrial > Soil >...
TCGCGCACTGGCGTGACCGGCGAGCGCGAAACGCTCTCCCATGCGGTGGCGCCGCTGATCCGCGCTGTGCGCGCGGTCACGGATTTGCCACTGGCCGTTGGCTTCGGCATCTCGCGGCCTGAGCATGTCGCCGAGCTGGGAAGCCAGGTCGAGGCGGTGGTGGTTGGCAGCGCTTTCGTCCGGGTGATCGAACGCTTCGCGGGCAGTCCTTCCCTCGAATCGGAATTGGAATCGTTCACGCGCGGCTTGAAACAGGGATTCGGAGTGCATGCATGACCAGGGACGAAGCGCGGCAAAAACTCAAAGACCTGCGTGTGTTCATCGATGATCTGGACCGGCGCATCGTCGGCCTGCTCAACGAGCGGGTCAGTATCGTGGAGGACATCGGCCGCGTCAAACGCGACGCCGACATGCCGGTGGTCGAGCCTGATCGCGAAGCGCGAGTGTTTGAGAATGTCCGTAGCGTCACCAGTGACGACCCCCTCGCACAACAGGCGATGCAGCGCATCTTCGAACGCATTATTGAAGAGATGCGGCAGATCCAAAAGCTGCGCATGGAATCCAACGGAGTGCCGCCGGCCGGCAAGAAATGAATTCCGTCGCGATTGTCGGTACGGGCCTGATCGGAGCCTCCTTCGGTCTGGCTCTCAGGCGCGCGGGTTTCACCGGCGCCCTGATTGGCGTCAGCTCCGAGCGCGCGATTGCGGACGCGATTGCCGCCGGCGCCATCGATCGCGGCGCGCCGCTGGACGAAGCCGCCGCTCAGGCCGATCTCGTCTTCCTGTCCCAATCGATTGGGCGCATCCTTGACACCATCCGCCACCTGGATCCGCTGCTCAAGCCCGGCGCGCTCGTGACCGATGCCGGCAGCACCAAGACCGAAATCGTCGATCTCGCCCGCCAATTCATCCGGCGCGGCCAATTCCTGGGCGGCCATCCCATGGCCGGCAAAGAAACGCGCGGCGCCGGCGCTGCCGAGCCCGGCTTGTTTCAGGGACGTACCTGGGTATTGACACCCGACGAACCGGCCGAACTCGAGACACCCCCGGCCCACCAGTTGGTTGGTTGGTTGCGCCGTATTGGCGCGCGTCTGGTGATCCTGAATTGTGACGAGCACGACCGCGTGGTTGCTTTTACCTCCCACCTGGCGCAGCTCGCGTCTACCGCGTTGGGATCAACGGTCGCCGAAAATCTGAAGCACGAAGGACATTTGCGCGTCGCAGGCCCCGGGCTCACCGATATGACCCGCCTGGCTCTGAGTTCGTACGATTTGTGGCGCGACATCCTGGCCACCAACAGTGAACACATCGATCGCGCCCTGGCGCGGTATATTCAGGAATTGGAGCACATCCGGGAAAACCTGCGGACCCGCCAGCTCCAGCAGGAATTCGCCCGGGGTGCCGAACTGGCGTCGAAACTCCGGAGACCCGGATAAGAAATTCAAACTTGTGTGCTTTATCGGAAGGAAATTTGGGATACACTACAGATGAGGGTACCGGCCGCAACATGGTCGCCACTGGGCACTTAGACCAGCCGCCGGTCCCACGGACTTTGCGGCGCGGCAGGTCTAAAGGCTTGCCCCACCGAATGTCGGATTTAGGAAATTTCAAGATGGAACAAAAGCTTAAAATCGCGGTGTTTGTCGATTTCGACAATATCGAGATCGGCGTGAAATCCACGCTGCACCGCGAATTCGACGTCGCCGCGGTGCTCGACGCGCTCAAGGAACGCGGCGAAATCGTCACCAAGTTTGCGTATGCAAATTGGGGCAGGCAGGAATCGGCCACGCGCGCGCTTTCCGAGCACGCCGTGCAGATGGTGCAACGCGATCCCTCGCCCCGCGGCGATAAAAACGGCGCGGATATCAACCTGGCCCTCGACGCGCTCGAGATGGCCTTCACCCACGATCACATCAACGCCTTCGCCATTGTCAGCGGCGACAGCGACTTCATTGCCCTTGTCAACAAGCTCAAGCAGTATGACAAGCGTGTATTCGTGGTCGGCGGACGCGCATTTACCAGCACGATTCTGCAAAAAAACTGTCACGAATTCGTCTCCTACGAATCGCTCATCGATGAGCCCCGCTCCCGTCCGCCGCAGCAGCAGGCGCAGCAGCAAAGAGACCCGCAGCCGGAGAGGCAGCAGCGCGGCCCGCAAAACCGGCGGGCGTCGCTGGACCTGGCGCAGGCGATGCCTCTGGTCGAGCGCGCTCTCGGTGTGCTCGAGCGGCGCGAAGTGCGCCCGCAGCTCGGTTTACTGAAATCGACCATGCTGCAGCTCGATTCGACATTCAACGAGAAGGCCTACGGCGCCAGCTCGTTCACGGATTTCGTCGAAAAACTGCAGCGGGCCGACTTCGTCGAAGTCTCCGGCGGCGAAGGCCGCTATATGATCCGCATGAAGGGCGCCGCCCCGTCCGAGAAACTCGGAGCCAAGCCGGAAGAGGCCATCCCCATCCTGCGTGACGTGCTCGAGACTCACCGCATGGAGATCGACAATGGTGCGCTCGCCGACGAATTGTCGGAGTGGGTCCGGCAGGAACGCCCGAATTTCGATCCGCGCGAATACGGCTTCCAGGAATTCAGTGAACTGCTCAACTATGCGCAGGACAAATCGCTGGTCCGTATCATAGCGGACGAAGAGAAGGGCCTCATCGTATATCTGGGGGCCGAATTCCACCCGCCCGCGCCGCCGCCCGAACCCGAGCCGATGCTGCCGCTCGAGATGGAAGAAGAAGTCGACGAGCCGCAGCCCCTTGTCCCCGGTCAGCCTACGGCTACCGGAGAGATTCCGATCCCGGAACCTCCGCCGAAGCCGATGCGGCGTCCGCGTGCGCGTAAACCCGCCGGTGATGGAAAGAAGCGCTCCCCGCGTCCGCGCGGCAAAAAACAGCCGGTCTAGCGTTAACTCAACGTCTCCGCGCTGTAGCGCGCAATCAACCCGGTGCGGACGGCGTGCCGGTACACCCGTGTGAATATCCAGGCCGCCAGCAGCACATCGAGGATCGCCAGGCTTCCGCTCACCGCGAGCGCTGTTTGCGAAACCGCCTGCCGCGCCAGGATCGCGCGCAGACTCTCGAACACGTACGACGGCGGCAGTAGGTAAGCGATCCCCTGCATCCACCGCGGCAGCGTCGTCAGCGGGTAAAACACGCATGCAAATGGCGAGAGGAGCGCCGGGATCGGCCAGATGAACCACTCCGCTGCCGGGCCGAACTGCAGGACGATCGCCGTCGCGCAGACACCCAGCGCGATCCCGAACAGGAACAGCACCGCCAGGAACGGAATCACCAGCGCGCCGTAGGAGAAGAATGAGAGGCCGAATACCGTCGTGGCGAGCACGATCATCGCCGCCAGGCCCACCACGCTGCTCGCGATGCTCGAAACCACCAGCCCGCTCACGTACTCCGAGATAGCCAGCGGCGTGGCGAAAAAATTCAGAAAATTGCGCGACCACACGTCCTCGAAAAATGCCGTCGTGACGCCCTGCATCACCCGAATGAAGAAATCCCACAGCAAAACCGCGCCCAGAAAGGCCGGTATGAAATTGAACCCGGGCGCCGCGATACTGTTCAGGTACCGCGTGAGAAAACCCCACAAGACCATGTCGATTGCGACCCACGCGAACAACGGCAGCACGCGCGCCGGGCTGCCGCGCAGCAAATAAAACTGCCGCAGCACAATCGCCGCCGTCCGGTGAAAGCGCATATCAGGCTCGCTCCAGCGCGAGCGGCTCGCGCGCGATTGCGACGAACAGCTCCTCGAGGTTCTCTTTTCCGTGCTCGCCCGGCAGGGTCTTGGGATTGCCTTCCAGCAGGATCCGGCCGTGCGAAAGAAACAGAACCCGGTCGCAAACTTCTTCCACTTCGTACATGTTGTGGGAAGTCCACAGTACGCCGCAGGAACCTTGTAACGCGAACTCGCGAATCCGCGCCCGGATATCGCGCGCGGCCGAAGGGTCGAGCGATGCCGTCGGCTCGTCGAGCAGCAGCAGATTCGGAGCATTCAGCATGGCTTTGGCAAGTCCGACACGCGTCTGCTCGCCCGATGAAAGCACGCCGCACTTGGTCTTGCGAAACGGCTCCAGATCGAACTGCCGGAGCAGCGTCTCGATGCGCGCCGACAGTTCGCGCACTCCGTAAATGAGCCCGAAAATGCGCAGGTTTTGTTCCACCGTCAGGTTGCCGGGCAGCGGTGCATACACCGCCGCGAAGTTGGTTCGTTCTAGCGCCTGCGAACGATCCTTTGCCAGGTCCACCCCCTCGATGCGGATCGTGCCGGAAGTCGGCTCGAGCACGCCAAGAACCATGCTGATCGTACTCGTCTTGCCGGCCCCATTGGGCCCGAGCAGCCCGACAATTTCGCGCGGCCGCACTTCGAACCCAATGCCGTCAACCGCCAGGATTTCGCCATACCGCTTGCACAAGCCGGACACGGACAGCACGCTGGACATCGGTCTTTCGGAGCGCCGGGACATATTCACGAATTTCTGTATCTATCGTACGACGGCGGCGCCTAGCAGATGCGCGGGAGTTGATCGCCGGCCAGCATATCCACCACGCGCGTCGGACCAACCGTCGTGCGCATCGTGACCAGGCCGGGGTGCGCCTCCGTCACGGTGCCGATGATCGCCGCCTCCCGCCCCAGCGTGTGGTGCCGCATCGCTGCCAGCACGCGTTCCGCCGCTGCCGGCTCTACGATGGCGGCGAGCTTCCCTTCATTCGCCACATACAGAGGGTCGAGGCCCAGCAACTCGCACGCGCCCCTTACTTCCTCCCGCACCGGGATGGCGCGCTCGTCGATCTCAATGCCTGCGTGCGACTGCGCCGCGAGTTCGTTCAGCGTGCTCGCCAGCCCTCCGCGTGTCGGATCGCGCATGCAGCGTATCCCGGCGCTCGCCGCCAGCATCGCCGCCGCCAAAGTGTGAAGCGGCGCCGAATCGCTCCGGATCGTGCTCTCGAATTCCAGTCCCTCGCGCTGCGCCAGGATCGCGATCCCATGGTCGCCGATCGCGCCGCTCAGCAGCACCCGGTCCCCGGGACGCGCCCGGCTTGCCGATAGCCGCACATCTTCCGCCACAAGTCCCAAGCCGGACGTGTTGATGAAGAGCCCGTCGCCGCTGCCCTTTTCCACCACCTTGGTATCTCCGGTCACCACCTGCACGCCCGCTGACTCGGCCGCCCGCTGTAGCGAGGCCACCACCCGGCGCAGCGTCTCCAGCGGAAAGCCTTCTTCCAGGATGAATGCGGCGCTGATAAATAGCGGCCGCGCGCCCCCCACCGCCAAATCGTTGACGGTTCCGTGCACAGCCAGCGAACCGATGTCGCCGCCCGGGAAAAACAACGGCTTCACCACGAACGAATCGGTCGTGAACGCCAGCCTCACGCCGTTGATTTCCACCAGGGCCTGGTCATCCAGGCGATCGAGCACCGGGTTGTGGAAAGCGGCCAGGAACACATCGCGCACCAAGTCGCTGCTCATTTTGCCGCCGCTTCCATGCCCGAGCAGCACCTGATCGCGGGCCGCCGGCGGCATCGCGCAGCTCAGCGTCAGCATGAACACTCTCCCGGCGCGGCGTGCCGGCGGTAATGATAATACGCGGCGCACGCCCCTTCGGCGGAAACCATCGGAGCTCCCCGGGGGCTTTCCGGCGTGCACCCCCCCGCGAACAACGGGCAATCGGTCGGTCTCTTCAATCCCTGCAGGACTTCGGCGCTGATGCATTCGGCCGGCTCTTCGGCCGCGAAATCGCCTACGTCGAACACCTCCTCCGCGTCAAACCGCGCGAATTCCGGCCGGAGGCGCAGCCCGCTTCCCGGAATCGTGCCGATCCCCCGCCACTTGCGGTCGCTTACCTCGAAAACGCTCTCCACGAATCGCTGGGCCGCTACGTTGCCTTCATACGATACAGACCGTACGTATTGGTTCTCCACCTCGGCGCGCCCTTCTTCCAGTTGCTTCACCAGCATGGACACGGCTTCGAGCAGATCCAAAGGCTCGAACCCCGCCACCACGATCGGCGCCTGGAAATCACGGCTGAGTGATTCGTACTCCTGGTAGCCCGTCACCGTGCAGACGTGACCCGGCCCGATGAATCCCTGCACCAGGTTCTTCGGGGAACTCAGCAGCAGCCGGATGGCCGGCGTCGTCAGTGCGAGCGACACCAGCATGGAAAAATTACTCAAGCCCTCGCGTCGCGCCTCCCACACCGCCATCGCGTTCGCCGGCGCGGTGGTCTCGAAGCCGATTCCGAAGAACACCACCCGCCGATCGCGCCGGTCGCGCGCCAGCTTCACCGCATCCATCGGCGAGTAGACGATTCGTACATCGCCCCCTGCGGCTTTGACCCGAAACAGGTCGAGGCGCGATCCCGGCACGCGCAGCATATCGCCATATGAAACAAACGTTACACCCGGCCGCGACGCGATCTCGATCCCTTTATCAACCATCTCCAGCGGCGTCACGCAGACCGGGCATCCTGGCCCGTGGACCAGCCGGATGTTCTCCGGCAGCAGCTCGTCCAGCCCATAGCGCATGATCGTATGCGTCTGCCCGCCGCAGATTTCCATCAATTGCCACGGCCGCCTCGCGTGGCGCGCGATTTGCCCAGCCAGCGAACGCACGATTCGTTCGCCCCGGTACTCATCGATGTATTTCACTCCGGCTCCGCCCCGCCGGGTTCTCCTTCGGCCAGCCCCATGCTTTCCAGCAGACGGTACGTGCGCGCCGCTTCGCCGGCATCGACCCGGCTGATCGCGAAGCCGACGTGAACCATCACGTAATCGCCCACCTGCGCTTCCGGTACGAAGTTCAGATATACCTGGCGCGCGATGCCGCCGAACTGCACTTTCGCGATTCGGTTGCCATCCCGCTGTTCAGTTTCGAGGATCTTGCCCGGCACGGCCAAACACATGCCTGCCCTCCCGGCTCAATTTTTAAATAAGGACTCTTTTACTCTTATTACTCAATCGTACGTGGTATTACCGGGGCCGTCAAGGCGAGCCGCGCCCTCTGGCTCTTACGGTGCTTCCGGTAGCTTCCCGAGTCCATCGTGATGGCTATGATGTTCGTTGTGTAACCGGCATCACACGTTTCCAGACAATTCCGAGTCAGACTAAACAGTAGTACCGGCACTTCCACGCGCGGCTGAGGGGTGATGAAAACGCGCTTATTGACCTACGGTGGGGCGGTCGGAGCGGCCATTCTGGCGACTCTGCTGCGCATGGCCGTGGCCCCTTGGGTCGGCAACGGAATTCCTTTTGCCGCCTTCTTCGTAGCCATCGTGTTGGTGGCATGGTACGGCGGCCTCGGTCCCGCGTTTCTCTGCGTTCTTTTGTCCACCGCCGCCGGCATTCACTATTTTGTTTCGCCGGCTGCCAGCTCACCGTTTGCGACGCGCATCGACCGCGTCACGATCTTCGGTTTTGTCTTCATCAGCGTAGTCACCGTTATATTGCTGAATCTCGAGCGGAAGACGCTGCGTCGAGCGGAGCAGGAGGCGGCGCGCCGCAAAACCGCGGAACAGGCCGAGCGGGAGCAGCGCCAATGGTTCGAAACCACGCTCGCCAGTATCGGCGACGCTGTGATCGCCACCGACGCCGAAGGCCGGGTCACGTTCATGAACGCTGTCGCCGCCAACTTGACCGGCTGGAAGCCGGCCGAAGCACACGGCCTGCCTCTGCGCCACGTTTTCCGGATTGTCAACGAGCAAACCGGAGAGCAGCTTGAAAATCCCGTCGACCGGGTAATTCGCGAAGGGGTCACGGTCGGCTTGGCGAACCATACCGTGCTCATCGCGAAAGACGGCCGCAGGATTCCCCTGGATGACAGCGGTGCGCCCATCCGGCGCGACGGTCGCACGCTCGGCGCGGTACTGGTCTTTCGAAACGTCGCCGAACGCCGCTGGGCGCAGCAGCAGATTGAAAGGTCCGAACGCCACTACCGCTTGCTGTTTGAGAGCAATCCCCAGCCTATGTGGGTCTACGATCTGGAGACCCTCGCGTTTCTGGCGGTGAACCAGGCGGCTGTCCGGCAATACGGCTACACCGCCGAAGAGTTCCTGCGAATGACTTTACAAGACATCCGGCCCCCTGAGGAGATTCCCGCGCTGCTCGAAAACGTGCGGCGAGACCCGGTCGACCTGCACCACCAGGGCCCGTGGCGGCACCGCAAACGGGACGGGACCCTCATCAAAGTGGAGATCACGGCGCATGCGATCCAATACGAAGGGCGCAGGGCCTGCCTGGTGCTCGCCACCGATGTCACCGAACGCCAACGGTTGGAAGAACAGTTCCTGCAAGCGCAGCGGATGGAGAGTATTGGTCGGCTGGCCGGAGGGGTAGCTCACGATTTCAACAATCTCCTCACCGTCATCAATGGCTATGCGGCCCAGATCCTTTCCGACATCCCGGCCGGCAGCACAACCTCGCGCCGGGTAGCGGAAATTGCCGCCGCCGGCGAACGGGCCGCCGCCCTCACTCAGCAGTTGCTGACCTTCAGCCGCAGGCAGGTCGTGCAGCCGAAGGTATTGAGCCTGAATGACGCGGTGGCCGATGTTGAAACCATGCTGCGGCGGCTGATTGGCGAGGACATCGAGCTGGTCATTAAGTTGGGCCGGGATTTGGGAAACGTCAAGGCCGATGCCGGGCAAATGCAGCAGGTCATCATGAATCTTGCGATCAATGCCGCGGATGCGATGCCGCACGGCGGCTCCCTGATCATCGAAACCACCAACGCGCGGCTCGATGAAGAGTACTGCGCCGCGCACGCCGGCGTTCGTCCCGGCCGATACGTGCTGCTGGCCGTCACCGATACCGGAACCGGCATGACCCCGGAAGTGCAGCAGCATATCTTTGAACCGTTCTTCACCACCAAGCCGACGGGTTCCGGTACGGGCCTGGGCCTGGCCACCGTTCATGGCATGGTGCGGCAAAGCGGCGGGTCGATCTGGGTGTACAGCGAACCCGGATCAGGCAGTACCTTCAAAATTTATCTGCCGGAAACCGACGAAGCCCTCTCGCGGACGCCGGCGGTTGTCCGTAAGGACGTCCGGGGAACGGAAACCATTCTGGTGGTGGAGGACCAGGAGGAAGTGCGCCATCTGGCCGTCGCGGTCCTGGAAACTTACGGATATCGCGTGCTGAGCGCGGCGGCGGGCGAGGAAGCGCTCGCCCTCGCGCGAACTTTTCAGGCTTCCATCGACCTGTTGCTCACCGATATGGTGATGCCCGGCATGAGCGGGCTCGATCTGGCCCACCAGTTGACTGCCGAACGCGCCGTGCGCGTGCTCTTCATGTCGGGGTACACCGAGAGTGCCATCGCCCACAGAGGCATTCTCGAGGCGGGGCTGCAGTATCTTCAAAAGCCGTTTACGCCGGAATCGCTGGCCGAAAAGGTGCGCGAAGTGCTGGTCGCCTGAACCGCCTCCTCCTCAAATCTTCTGTCACAAAAGTGGGTCCTCTTGCTCGGACATGCCTGCGGTCGTAACAAGAACGTGATCGGTCTCTCGGCTTAACTGGAGTTAACGCCAATCCCCCCCTGAAAAGGGGTCTGCGGACCCCACCCCAATTCGCCGCAGATCGCCCTCAATCGAATAGGAGTAAAGTATCCAAATATATCTTGAAACCAGCCATGATTTTCTTCAGAATCAAAACTGAAGGGCGGGATGCCGATCGTGTTTGATTTTCATTACAGCCGGCAATTGGCGATAAACGAAATTCTGTTCACGCAGAACAGATCAAAGACATTGGAGATTTCGAAACGCACTCCGAACCCTTATCGCAGAATCCGGACTGTGGCTCACGCCGGGTCCGGTGTGCTTCAGGAGGTGTCTGTATGCCGGGGCGCATTCTCTGTGTAGACGATGATATTCGGATCTTGCAAGCATTCGAGCGGCAGTTCCGGAAGCAGTTTGAAATCCAAACCGCTGTGGGACCGATAGCCGCGCTGAACACGATCGCCCACGCCGATCCGTTCGCAGTTGTTGTTTCCGATCTGCGGATGCCTGACATGGACGGCATTGAATTCCTGAGCCGCGTCCGGGAGGGTTGTCCGGACACGGTCCGTATCATTCTCACCGGCTATGCCGATCTCCGGGCGGCTTTGGCGGCGGTCAATGACGGAAAAATCTTCCAATTTCTCACCAAACCGTGTCCGCCCGAAATGCTGACGCGGACCTTGGAACAGGCCCTCGAACAGCACCGGCTGGTTACCGCCGAGCGCGAACTGCTTGAGAGTACGTTGCGCGGCAGCATTGGTGTCATGAGCGAAATGCTGGGCCTGGTAAATCCCGCAGCTTTCAGCCGCGCCGAGAGAATCCGCCGCTACGTCCATCACATGGCCGTGCGGCTGAAATTGGCCGATCCCTGGCAGTTTGAAGTCGCGGCTATGTTATCGCAGGTCGGTTGTGTCACCGTCCCGCAGCACCTCCTCGAAAAAGCCCACTCGGACGCGCCCCTCACAGACGAGGAGCAGAGAATCCTCGGCTCGCAAAGCCGGACTGCGCACGACCTCCTCGTCAAGATCCCGCGCCTTGAACAGGTCGCGGAGATGATCGTCCATGAGGGCGCTCCATGGAGTGATCAAAAGAACACCCCCGATCCCATCAGAACCGGGTCGCAGTTGCTGAAGATTGCCCTGGAACTGGACCAGCAGGTCATGCGCGGGAATTCCCTGGATTCGATCATCGCCCAGATGCACGCTAACCGGGACTACAATCCCGCGTTTGTCGTGGCCCTTCACGAGCTTCAAATCGAAGAAGCGCGAAACGAGGTTCTTTTGCTGCCGCTTTCCGAGTTGACGCCGGGCATGATTGTGAACGCCGCAATTTACTCCAAGCATGGCTTGCTGCTGCTGGCGAAGGGTCAGGAAGTTACTGAATCCGCCATAGCCAGGCTCGAAAGTTTCGCCTCGCTGTTCGGCGTCGCCGAGCCGATTAGCGTCGCTGTCCCCCAGGCTGCGCAGGCGCGGCGGATGCCCGAGAGAGCGGTTGCTTAGGGTCGGTCGTGCCCACCACGCTTGCCGCGGAGTAGGCCGCCGCACGTCTTCCATGAACCTCTGACTCTCGATCAGCGATGCCCGCCGCCGGGCTGCCGCTGAAGAGCTGTGTAAGACCTAACCGACGGCAACAGTCTGCTTCCCCCCGAATGCGCTCTCGGGCGCCCCGCCGAAGCGACAGTCCAGCATCAAACCAATAGGAGTTAGACATCTGAATGTAACTTGTAAGCTTTTCCAGCATGCCGCAGAATCGAAAATGAAGGGAGGCCGAGAACTCTCCGGACTCGCGAATATCATGAGTGACCTCGATCGGTTTTTGAGCGGTGATGGCAGCGCAGGAGCGCCGGCGCGCTTACCTGAAGAATTGCTGGAGATCGCACGGGAAGCCGGGGGCGGCATGATCGCCGTGTTACTCGAAGTCTTTCAAGAAGACTCGATGGCGCGGTTAGAAAACCTCCATTGCGCGATCATCGCAGAGGATCCGGATGCAATTCAAAGCCAGGCCCATTCGCTCAAAGGCAGCGCGAGTCAAATCGGCGCGGTAACACTGAGCGGCCTATGCCGGCAAATGGAAAGATTGTCGAAGACCGGAACCCCTCTGGAACGGAAGGCTCTGTACGAGGAGATTGATGGAACCCTCCGGCGGGTTATTGCGCGAATCCCAAGTTTTCAGGCGATCGTCGCCGGCACGGGTAATGGGTCATGAGATTCCGCGGCGCGCGGATTCACGATCCTAGCGGCCTTGGGCTCGCCGCGCTGCTTTTCCTGAATGTTTCCGCTGCTCAGCCCCAGACCGTAGTTCCATCCGACCTGACCCAAATGAATCTGGAAGACTTGATGCACATCGAGGTGACATCGGTATCCAAGAAAGAGAAGCCCGCCTGGAAATCGGGAGCCGCCGTGTTCGTCATCACACAGGAGGATATCCGGCGGTCGGGCGCCGCCAACATCCCCGATGTGCTCCGCATGGTTCCGGGAGTCGATGTGGCGCGGATTGATGCGAATACATGGGCGATCAGCGTTCGCGGGTTCAACTCCCGGTATGCGACCAAGCTGCTTGTATTGGTTGACGGCCGGACCGTGTACACTCCCGGTTTTTCGGGCGTGTACTGGGACCAGCAGACAGTCCCGATGGATGATGTCGAGCGAATTGAGGTCGTTCGCGGCCCTGGCGGAACCGTCTGGGGCGCGAATGCCGTGAACGGCGTGATCAACATTATCACCAAAAACGCGCGCGAGACCCAAGGCGGTTTGGTGAGCGCCGGCGTCGGCTCGGAAGAGGCGGCCCGCGGCCTGATCCGGTACGGGGGAAGCATCGGGGCTAATGGATTTTACCGGGTGTACGGCAACTACCTCAACGTGCAGCGTGGAGCGCTTCCAGGCGGCCTTGCAGGGGCTGATGCCTGGCACGGAATACAAGGGGGCTTCCGCTCCGACTGGGCACTCTCCAGTAATGACAATCTTACGCTCCAGGGAGACTACGACGGAACTTCGGAATCCCAAAGCCTGACCACACTCTTTTCAGACCGCTTCTCCGGTCTGAATACCTTCAACGACAAGGTTCGGGTTGGCAGCGAAAACCTGCTCGGAAAATGGCGCCATGTTTTTTCCAATGGTTCCGAAGCGGAGGTGCAGGTCTACTATGACAAATTCCGGCGCTTTGACATGGGCCTGAACACCGTGAATACGGGCGACGTAGATGCCCAGTATCGATTTCATCCTGCCCGTCGGCATGACGTCATCGCCGGTATCGGATATCGCGTGACCGACCAACAGTTCAGCGGCGGGTATGCAGTGAGGTTCCCCAGGGATTCGCGGCGGGACAACCTCGGCAGCGTGTTCCTTCAGGACGAGATTTCGCTTACTAAGACCTTGTCGGTTACAGTGGGCGCCAAACTCGAGCACAATGCTTACACGGGGTACGAATACGAGCCGGGTGCCCAGATTGTCTGGACTCCCACGGATCACCACAGCGCCTGGGCGTCCGTTACCCGGTCGATTCAGCAGCCTTCTTGGGTTGACAACGAGATCCGGCTTAGTCTGAGCACCGTGCCGCTCCCCGGGGGTGGTTTTGGGGTAGCCCAGGTTTGGGGCAATTCCGATCTGAAGGCCGAGAATTCAACCGATTTCGAAGCTGGATACCGCACACGATTCAGCGACAGGTTATCCATCGATGTGACGGGTTTCCTAAGCCGTTTTTCCGATTTCGAAACATTAGAGCCGGGCGCCCCTTTCCTAACCTCTACACCCGCGCCGATTCATATGGTATTCCCCAACATATATGAGAATCTGGCGCGCGCGCGAACGTATGGCGGTGAGCTGGCCGTCAACTGGAACCTGACAAAACACTGGCGCATCAGCCCCGGATTCAGCTACCTCCAAATGCGAGTGACTCCTGATTCCGGCAGTCGGGATTCCGGCGTTGCCGCCACTTCGGGCGCGTCGCCCAAATTCCAGTCCCAGATCCGTTCTTTATGGAACCTGTCGCGAAATCTTCAGTGGGATACGTCGGCCTACTATGTGGCCGCCCTGCGCGGAGCACCGCTGACAACGGAGCCCGTGCCCGGCTATACACGGGTGGACACGCGGATTGGCTACCGCATCGGCGAATTCACCGAGCTCAGCCTCGCCGCTCAAAACCTGCTGGCTCCCCATCACTGGGAATTTAAAAACGGTCTCTTCGTGAATCCCACCGAGGTCGAGCGCAACTTAGTTGTGAATCTAAGGTGGCGGTTCTGATCTTATGAGCCCCTCTTCGATTGCGCAAGAGTTGGCGCTGCTGGCTGCTATCTTTTCCTTCGCAACCCACGCAATCGGCCAAACCGCTCTGGAGTATCAGGTAAAAGCGGCGTACTTGTACAACTTCGCCAAGTTTGTGACATGGCCCGGCAATGAAAGCAGCAGCGTGTTCACCATATGCGTAATAGGGAAAGATCCGTTTGGCCCGATCCTCGACGATACGGTGCGGGGAAAGAGCGTGCGCGGCCAGCCGATTGCGATTCGAAGACTCTCCCGGGCCGGCGAGCCTCGCGGCTGTCAGCTCGTGTTTGCGGATTACGGTCAGGAGTTTTGCCGGAATCTGCCGATCCCCTCGGACTGGGACGGTATCCTTCTGGTCGGCGAAGGAGACTCATTCGCGCGCTGCGGCGGCATGATCGGTCTCACGCTGAAAGGGGGCCGCGTCCAGTTCGATATTAATGTGGGGGCGGTTGCGAGAGCGCATCTGGAGGTGAGTTCGAAGCTTCTTCAAGTGGCTTCGATCGTCCCTGGAGCCGGAACGAAATGAAGATACGGGCCTGGAGCGACCTGTCGATCAAGAACAAGTTGGCAATCATTATCGTTTCCGCCAGCGTGGTTAGTCTGGTGCTCGCGGGCGGGGGTCTTCTGGCGAATGAACTGATCGAGTCCCGGCGTACCGCCGAACACGAGCTCGCCGAAACTGCCGACATGATCGCGGCGCACTGTACCGCTGCTCTGACCTTCCGCGATAAAGCCTCCGCCATGGAAATTCTGGCGGCCCTTAGAACCAGCGATCAGGTGGTTGCCGCCGTAATCTACACCCCGTCCGGCGAGGCTTTTGCATCTTATGGTCCGCCGCAGACGAGGCTCATCCCGGGGTTGCTCGAGTCAGAGCGGATCGACTATGCCGAAGACTACCTCGTGCTTTCGCACCCCATTGTGCTGGACGGCGATGTGGTGGGAATGCTGCAGCTCACGGGAAGCACGGATGAATTACGCAGGCGCTTGCGCCGTTACTTAGCCTTATCGGGAGGGCTGCTTCTCTTCTCGCTCCTGATCGCCACATTCCTTTCATTCCGGCTGCAGCGCGTCATCTCGTCTCCCATCCTCACCCTGGCATGGATGGCAAACGCCATTTCCGCGGCCGGCAACTATGGGCTTCGTGCCCAGAAGCGCGGTAACGACGAGATCGGGCAACTGATCGATGCGTTCAATCGCATGCTCGAGGAGATTGATTCGAGATCGAACGAGCTTAGGGAAAATCGCGATCATCTCGAAGAGGAGGTGGCGCGGCGCACTGCGGATCTGCGTTCCCTCAATCGGCAGCTGGTTGCGGCCAAGGAGCGCGCCGAAGAGATGGCCCGTCTCAAGAGCGAGTTTTTGGCGAACATGAGCCATGAAATTCGTACGCCGATGAATGGTGTAATCGGCATGACCGACCTCGCCCTGGAAACCGACCTTACCGAACAGCAGCGGGATTACTTGAACACCGTCCGCAATTCTGCTGAAGCGTTGCTGTCGGTGATCAACGACATCCTCGATTTCTCGAAAATGGACGCCGGCAAGATGGCGCTTCAGCCGGTGACCTTCAACCTGTCCGCTATGGTGAACGAGGTCATGCGGATGTTTGCCGTTCTCGCCCACCAAAAGGGCATAGAGCTGCTTTGCCATATCGATGAGAAAGTCCCGGCGGCCGTCGTGGCGGACCCTGGCCGGTTGCGCCAGGTCTTGATCAATTTGTTGGGCAATGCCGTCAAGTTTACCGACGTCGGAGAGGTTATGCTGCGCATCGAGCCGGCGGCGTTCGGCGGCGGCTCGGCCGTCATTAAATTCATGGTTTGCGACACGGGACCGGGCGTGCCCGAGAATCTCCGCGAACGAATCTTCGAAGCGTTTGTTCAGGGGGATGGTTCCTCCACGCGGCGATACGGGGGGACCGGCCTTGGGCTGGCCATTTGCGCGAGGTTGATCAAGCTGATGGGTGGCACTTTGGAAGTGGATTCCCGTTCCGGGGGAGGCAGTCTGTTCCATTTCAGACTGCTCTTTCCTATTGCCATTTCCGAAACCGCGCAGGAACCGTCGCTGGAGTCCGTGGCTGGGTTGCGCGTGCTGGCGGTCGATGACAATCGAAGCAACCTCAAACTTTTGGGAGAGATGTTAACCGGGTTGCATATGCAGCCGGAACTGGCTGATTCCGGCGCCGCGGCCTTGCAATGCATGCGGGCGCGCGCGGCCGCAGGATGTGCGTTCTCACTCGTTTTGTTGGACGCGGATATGCCGGAAATTGATGGTTTCGCGCTGGCACGAGAAATTCTGGGAGACTCCAATCTGGCGTCATCTCCGATTCTCATGCTGAGTTCCCTGGACCTGATTGACGGTGCGCATAGAGAAATCATCAGCCGGGCGGCCGCATATATCGTCAAACCGGTGTCGCGCGTCGCCTTGATCCGCGCGATTCAACAGGCTATCGGCTCCGAGCGTCAGAATCCCGAACCGCATTCGGACGCAGCCCGGCTGATTCCGGTCAGGCCGCTTCGAATTCTGGTGGCGGAAGACAATAGGGTCAACCAGCAGGTGATCACCAGCCTTTTGCAGAAGGACGGCCATATCGTACAGGTGGTGCCTACCGGAAGAGAGGCGGTCGACCAGGTATCGCGGCAGCACTTCGACGTGGTCTTGATGGATATACAAATGCCGGTGATGAACGGATACGATGCCACGCGGGCGATTCGGTGCAACGAGCGGATTACGGGAGCGCATATCCCGATCGTGGCCTTGACCGCCCACGCCATGAAGAGCGATCGCGACCAGTGCTTACAAGCGGGCATGGACGACTATCTGAGCAAACCAATTCAGGCCAACACGCTGCGCCAGGTCTTGCAGCGCTTCGGCCCAGCCGTGGACACTTGTGAGGAACGATTGTCCGAGGTGCTGATGTGAGGCTTTATGAAGGTTCTAATCGCGGATGATGACAGGTCTTTCCAGATACTTCTTAAGGGGATACTTACTCAGTGGGGCTATGACATCGTTGCTGTTGGTGATGGAGAGCAGGCTGCTCAACAGCTTCTTTCAAGCGCGGGGCCCCGTCTTGCCATCCTGGACTGGATGATGCCGCGCCTTACCGGTCCGGAAATTTGCGAGAGAGTTCGTAACAGCGGCCGGGCGGACTATGTGTATATGATTCTCCTTACGGGAAAGAACCAAATGGAGGATCTTCTGACCGGTCTGGAGGCGGGCGCCGACGACTATATCTCCAAACCCGTCCGCTTTAATGAGCTCAAGCTGCGACTTCGTTGCGGCCACCGCGTGCTGGAGGCGCAACAGCAGCAGCGCTCTTTTGCTCAGAGGGCGTCTGACGGTGTGCTGATCATCGGCGCCGATGACCGGATTCAGTTCGCGAATCATGCCGCGCGGGCGGTCTTCGGATGTCCCAAGTCCGATATGGAAGGCAGTTCCTTCTCGGATTTCATTCCCGGATTCCGGCAGCGCCTGAAGGAGACTCCGGAGCGATCGGATACGGCCGAAGATTTCCTGACGTGGTCTCCTCTCGAGTTGATCGCAAAGAAGCGCAATGGTCCCGAGTTTATCGCGGAGGTTTCATTTTCGGAGTTCCTGGACCACAATGACAAGCAGGTTTTAACGGCCGTAATCCGCGATGTGACCGAACGCAGGCAGCAGGAGCGGCAGAGGGCTCAGGCCCAGAGGCTCGAATCCATTGGACAACTCGCGGCCGGGATCGCACATGAGATCAATACGCCGATTCAATACATCGGCGACAATGCAGCCTTTCTCGACAGTGCATTCGGCGATCTGTTTAATCTGCTTGGCTCGCCCAATCCGGAAGTGAAATCAGACCATTGTGACGACCCTGCCGAAGAACTGCGTTATCTTCGCGGCGAGATACCAAAGGCGATTGAACAGATCAGCGAGGGAGTCGGCCAGGTGGCTCGAATCGTCCGGGCCATGAAGGACTTCTCACACCCCGGGCCCCTGGACAAAGTGCCGGTCGACATCAATCACGCGATTGAGAGCACGATTCTGGTTTCGAAAAATGAGTGGAAATATGTGGCGGAAGTCAGCACGGACCTCGATCCCGAGCTGCCGCCGCTGCCTTGTGTCGCGGGTGAGATCAATCAGGTGATCTTGAACCTCATCGTGAACGCCGCCCATGCGATCAGCGAGGTCCGGAGAGATGACGGCGCCAAGGGCTCCATTCGGATCAGCACGCACCACTCCGACGACTGCGTCGAGATCCTGGTTAGCGATACTGGCTGCGGGATTCCGAGAGCAATCCAGTCGAAAGTATTCGACCCGTTCTTCACAACGAAGCCTGTCGGTAAGGGCACGGGCCAGGGGTTGAGCATCGCGCACGCGTTGATCGTGCAGAAGTACCACGGAGAGATCCGGTTCGAATCCGAACCGGGGCGCGGAACCACTTTCGTGATCCACCTGCCTCTTGAACATCAACTACAGACTGTCTGAGCCGAATCAGGTGGTCGAACGTGGGACTGCCTTCAATGACCGAGCCGCTTGAACTCCCAACGGACGAAGATCCCAAGGGCAATCAAAATCGCCGCATAAAAAGCAGCCATCAAGTCGTCAATCATGATCTGACAATCTCCTGCATCTCAGGACCAGGATCCCCGCATCCCTCCTGCTTCCGCTGGCGCCTTCCAGGTGGCCGCCTGCGATCGCGGGAAAGGCGGCCCAAAAACTTCTTGGGCCGCTTCCCTGACAAAGGAGATCCATCCAGTTACTTGGATCTTAGTAGATTGCGAAGTCGGATAATATATTATAAAAGGATATCAAAGCCTTTTACTATTTAACCGGTCCTCGATCCGCTGCCCGCATTCCCCTGCCGACGGTACCTCTGTTACGAATCCTCCCCTCAGCGGTCGGGATCGTCATCAAAATAAGAACTTCAGCGCCAGCTGAATCTGGCGCGACGTCCCCACGATCGAAGTGATCTGTCCGGCGTTGGCGGCGTTTCCTGGCGAGCCCGTCGCCCCCGCTACCAATGATCCATTCTGCGCCGTGAAGGCGTTCAACGCGGGTACACCGAAGTTTGCGTGGTTGAAAATATTGAATATCTCCGCGCGGAACTGCGTGTTCAGCCGTTCGAAGATCTTCGTGTCTTTCGACAGCTGGAAGTCGGTCGACACATAGCCCGGAGCCGTCACCGTGTTCTTCCCCAAGTCGCCCAGAGTCCCGGGTGCCGGAAGCGTGAAGCAGGACTTGTTGAACCAGTGGGCCGGCGATTGGCCGGCGGTCACATCGCACCCTGCGATCACATCCGGACGCTGGGAAGAGAACGCGTTCGAAAGCAGACCGCGATCGTAGCCGATACCGATCGACATCGGAACGCCTGTGCGCCAAAGCTCGATGCCGGTAACCTGCCAGCCTTCCACCAATCGATTCCCCCGGAACGGCAGCCGATATACCAGACTGAACGACAGGTTATGGCGGATATCGTATCCGCAGTTTCCGCGTTCGTGCGAGCCGTCGTAGGGATCCGTCCACGAGGATGTGCCGTTGTTTCCGCCTAACCCGCCATAAGTGTAAGCGCCGTCGGTGCAGTGCGAATATACGTAAGACAGGTTTCCGACGAAATTGCTGCCGAACCGGTTGTTCCAGCTCATCTGCATCGAGTTGTAATGCGAGGAGCTGCTCGGATTCGTCAACACCAGCGTGCCGAACGCCGGATTAATTCGCGGATACGAGATGCCTGTAGCCGGGTTGCCGAATTGCTGCTGGCCGTTCGGCAGCGTCACCGGCACCGGCGGGTTGTAGTCGCGGAAGCTGAGCAGGTCCACGCCGCGCGAGCCGACATAACCCACTGTCAGCACCGAGCCATTGAAAAGCTGGCGCTGAATATTCAGGTTGTACTGCATCATATACGGCGTTTTGTGGATCAGGTAATCGGTGCCGAACGTCAAGCTCGGCAGCGGCGGCGCCACATTGCCGCTCTGGAACGGAACCGGAAACGAGGGGTTCTGCTGGTTATACGAAAGGAACGGCGGAGTCCCGACATACCCGGAGAAGAACACGTAAGTCTGCGCCGGATCGTGGAACATCCCAAAGCCAGCGCGCACCGAGGTCTTGTGATCGCCGTTGACGTCCCAGGCCAGGCCGAAGCGCGGGTCCAGGTTCCGGACGTTGGGGTTGACTTTAAAAGCGTGCTCGACGTGTGTAAAACCTGTCCCGTTCGGCGGATCCACGACGTTACTCAGGTTGTTGTGCGCTTCCGTCGGGTTCGTCTGGTACTCGTAGCGGATGCCGATGTTCAGGGTCAGCTTGCGCGTCGCTTTCCAGTCGTCCTGAATGTAAGGCTTCAGGCTGATGTCACGGAAGTCGCGGTTGCCATACGCGAGGCCGGGAGGCGCCATCGACACCAGCGAAGGGGTTCCGCTAAGAAACGCGACCAGGCTCGGGAACGTGAACTGGCCATTCCAATACGTGTAGTTGAACGAGTTGATCTGGTGCCGGCGGAAATCCATCCCGAAATGAATGTTGTGGCTCCCGTGCGTCCACAGCAGGTCGTCCTCTACCGGGAACTTGTTCTCCAGGAACCGGAACGGATTCGTGATGTTCGCGCCCAAACCGGTCAGGCCTGTGACCGCGATACTTACGTCCTGCCGTGTCGGGAAGGGCTCCAGAATGTTGTTGGGGGCGATGTAAGGCTCGCTTTCGGTCTCAAGGGGGCGTGAAAATGCGAAGCTGAACGAGTTCAGAAGCGTCGGCGAGAAAATGTGGCGCTCCTGGATCGTGGCGAATTGGTTGTGGTTGTGATCGTTCACCGGCCACAGTGGGATCGGCGTCGGAAAGACCGCGTTGGCCACATCCGACACGTATCGGAAAAACACCGAGTCCTTCGCCGAGATCGAATAATCCAGGCGCCCGATCACATAATCTTCATGGACGACCTGGTTGGCCACCGTGGTTGTCGTGCCGATGCCATTGCCGAGCGGTGCTGTAGCCGCCGGGTACAGCGCGAGGATCGGAGCAATCGCCGGGTTTATCGGAACCTGCGCCAGACCGGTGGCCGTATTGCAGGTAAATGCGGTCGCGGTCGCGCACGGCACCAGTCCCTGCCGGGCGTTGGCATCCGGAACGTTCACCAGCGAGGTGCCGCCAAGCAACTGCCGGATACCTTCGTAGTTTGCGAAGAAGAACAGCCTGTCCTTCTTGATGGGACCGCCGATGCTTCCGCCGTATTGGTTCTTGCGGAACGGTGGCGGGGAGTTCCGATCGAAGAAGTTCCGGGCATCCATCTGGCTATTGCGCAGGAAATCGTACGCCGACCCATGAAA
>Ga0209060_10001888_pt1 | contig 21041 bp, 13 predicted proteins | sample Coa_R1_8_FD_187155 | JGI IMG/M metagenome (GOLD analysis project Ga0209060, IMG submission 187155) | Surface soil microbial communities from Centralia Pennsylvania, which are recovering from an underground coalmine fire - Coalmine... | ecosystem: Environmental > Terrestrial > Soil >...
CGATGCCGAGGTCGGCCCGAAACAGCGCCCCGAACACGGCGTCCTCGGCCGCGCGCCGCGACGGCTCGTCGACCACCCGCGTCCCCTCGAACTGGGTTCGATCGAGGCGGACCACGTCGGCGCCGACCAGCGGGGCGCCCAGCTGGCGGGCAATCTCGGCGGCGTCGGCGCCGCCCGCGACCGTGCGGACCTCGACGTTCGCTGGCAGCGGCGCCGGCAGCGGGATGGTGCCGTCGCTGGCGACCACCACCTGCGTCTCCGCCGACTGGCCGAGCTGCTTGAGCGCGCGCTCGACCACGGTCAGGCCCGCGATCGACATCGCCGCGCCGGGCGCCTCGTCGCGGGTCGCCGCGATCACCACGTTTCCGGGCGTCATCTCTCGATCGTCCTGCGGGGCACGTTACCCTGGTGCGAGCAGCCGATCGAGGACGGCGGCGACGTCGGGCGCCAAAACCGCCCCGCGGCGCCGGACCAGGCGCGGGCGAGCCCAGTCCTCGTTGTCGACCACCAGATCGGCGCGGCTCTGCGGATCGAAGGCGGCGCGATAGCGGGCGTGGGCGGGAAAATAGCGACGGTCGATGCGCCCCGCGATCTCGGCGGGCGTTCGCCCCTTCGCCTGATCTCGAGCCACGATCCGTCGGCGCGCCTCGTCGGGGCTGACCTCGAGCACGATCAGCGGCGTCCCGGCCGGGAGCGCGGCGCGCAACACCATCACCCCTTCGAGCACGGCGATGCTCCCGTCCGGCGGACCAGCGAGCGCCGCCGCGAGCGCCGCGCCGGCAGCCACGAAGTCGAAGTAACGGTCGTAGTAGAGAGACGTCTCCTCGGCCGGTCCGAGGCCGGAGAAGTCGAGGTTGCGCCGGAAGTCGTCGACATGGAGCAGGACCGCCGGTCGGCCAGCAGCGGCCAGCGCGGCGGCGAGCGCGGCCGCGAACTGCGACTTCCCGCTGCCGTCCAACCCCTCGACCGCGATCGCCGAGCGCGGGACCGCGAAACCGATCGCGTCGAGCTCAGGACCGTTTTGCCGGCCCGAGCTCATCGCGGGAGGCGCGGGACCCTTCGAGGGTCCCGAACTAGATGGGCGGACGGATGCGCCAATCAGGTGTGAGGAGCTGGCCGAGCGCGCCCGCGGCGCGAACCATGGCGACGATCATCACGTAGATGAGGACCACCCACAGCTGCTCGAAGTAGGCCAGCCCGAGCCCCAGGAGAATCACCACGTCCCGCCGCCCCAGCAGCATGACGGCCTTGATCGAGCTCGACCCGGCGCCGCTGATCCCCTTGAGCGCCTGCCCGTAGGCGAACCACCAGCGGAGCTTCATGACGTCGCCTTCGCCCTGGCGCATCAGCTCGCGGTACGAGACGGCGACGTAGAACAGCGTCATGCCGGCGGCCGCCAGCGACATCTTCATGTCGAGGTAGGTCCCGCCGTGGCGCCAGAGCGCGACGCCGACCCCCAGGATCATCACCACGTTCACGAAGTCGCCCACCACTGTGTCGAGCCAGGCCCCGAGCGCCGTCTGGTGCAAGCGCACGCGGGCGAGCTCGCCGGCGCAACCGTCGAGGATCAGGGAGCCCTCGAGGATCGCGAACCCGGCCACCACGCTCTGCCAGCTGCCGACCGCCACCATCAGGGCGCCGTAGAGCCCGACGAAGCCGGCCGCCAGGGTCACCAGCGCCGACGGGAGCGGCAGGTGCACCAGCAGGAGCTGGGTCAGGCGCGCCGAAACCTTCTGGTTGAACACCCGATCGACGATGCCGACCGTGTCGTTCTGCGCCGCGCGAAAGACGGCGTCGGCGGCCACGCGGCGCGAAGCCGCGTCGACCACGCGCGTCCCCTTGTCGAAGCGCGCCGGCTGCACCCAGACGGTGTCCGCGTGGACGATCATCGCTTCGGCGCCCAGCTCGACGCGCAGCCGCTCGACACCGGCGGCCGCGTCACCCTCGAGCTCGCGCACCTCGAACTGGGACGGCAGCCGGCGCGGCAGCGCCACGGTGCCGTCGCTGACCACGATGACGTGGACGTCGCGCAGGCGCGCCAGCTGGCGGATGGCGCGATCGACGACGCGAAGGCCGCCCACCTGCATCTTGGCGCCGGTCGCCTCCGACTCGGTGGCGCACAGGATGATGGGGATCGTCGTCCGCGCGGCGACGTTCGCCGAGGGGAGCACCGCCGCCGTCGCACGCCCGACCGGATTCAGCTCGCCCGCACCTTCGATAATCATCATGCGACAAAATCCCCGGCGTAAGCCCGTACCGCGGGGTTCCCTACAATGCCACCCACACCACGGCAACTCAAGCGTAAACCCGTCAGTCCGTGAGTGCCCTCGGTGGACGTCCGTCGTCAGATTGCTGACGACGAAGCCGAAAGGAAGCGCGGATCACGAACAACCTCCGCTGTCCCCGCGGAAATCCTCGCCCGCGCCGCGGTGCTTCACCCTGGCCTCGGCGCGCAGGGCGCCGATTGTTTCCAGTCGGTCGGCGCCGCGCCTGCCTAGGGGAGCGGCAGCTCTTCCGGAAGGCAGGGGGCCATCACGCGCAGCATGAGCGCGTGGCAGAGCCCGTTGCTCGCCACCGACCCTCGCCGGCGAAACAGATCCTTCTGGTTGTAGCGCATCGGGTTGCCGTCGCCGTCGCTCACGGTGCAGCCCGCCTCGGCCAGGATCACCTCGGGCGCGCAGGTGTCCCACTCCTGCTCGGCGGGCGAGAGGTTGAGGACCGCGTCGAGATCGCCGCGCGCGAGCGCCATGTGCTTCACCGAGGCGCCCATCGCCACCGCCCGCGGCGCCAGCCCCGAGGCGGCCAGGCACTTGCCGAGGCCCTCGTCCGGGTTGAGGCGCGAGATGCCGACCCGCAGCTCGCCCGGGACCTTGCGCGTCGAGGTGCGGATCTGGCTGGAGGTGCCGCTGCTGTCGAGGAACGCGCCGCCGCCGCGGCGCGCGTGGTACAGCGCCTGCCGGACCGGCTGGTAAACGACGCCCAGCAGCGGTTGCCCGTCGACGACCAGCCCGATGTGCACCGAGAAGTCGCCGGTCTGCGCGATGAAGTCGCGCGTCCCGTCGAGCGGATCGATGATCCAGACGCGCCTCTTTCCGAGGCGGCCTGGATCCTCGGGAGACTCCTCGGTCAGGAAGGCGTCGCCCGGGAACCCGGTGCGGAGGCGATCGAGGATGAGCGCGTCGGCCGCCCTGTCGGCGGCGGTGACCGGCGAGGTGTCGGCCTTGGTGTCGACCACGAGCTCGGGGTTGCCGTAATAGCTCAGGATGACCCGCCCCGCGTCGCGGGCGGCCTGGCAGGCGACTTCGTGCTCCCGATCGAGGTTACTGCTCACGGCCGCCTAGGCTAGCAGATCCGCGCGGTCCGCGGTGACGCCGTTCCGGCGAGGAAGCTAGCCGGTTCGGGCGGGCCGCGCGGCCTCGGCGCGGGCGATCTCCGCCTCGCGCGCCGCGGCCTCTCGCACGAACGCCGCCCGCCCATCGATGAGCTCGCGGAACCAGGTCTCGAGCACCATCAGGTTCCAGATCCGCTCGCCGTGATCCTCGCCGGCGCGGTGGCGGTCGAGCAGCGCCTCGACCGCGGCCGGCGCGAACAACCCGCGCGAGCGCGCCGCCGCCGAGAGCAGCAGCTCGCGCGCGGTCCCGTGCAGCCGCCCGGCCAGCCAGCGCCCCGTCGGCAGCGCGAACCCCTTCTTCTTGCGCTCGAGGATGGGGGTGGGGACCAGATCGGCGAAGGCCTGCTTGAGGATGTACTTCCCCTTCCCGCCGCGCAGCTTGAGGCCCCCCGGCAGCGCGGCGCCCATCTCGACGACGTCGTGGTCGCAGAAGGGCGCCCGCGCCTCGAGGCCGTGACTCATGCTGGCGATGTCGACCTTGGCCAGGATGTCGTCAGGCAGGTAGGTGTCGCAGTCGAGATCCTGCAGGCGCCCCAGCAGATCGGTGGCGGCGCTGGCGCGCAGGCGGGCGGCGAACGCCTCGGCGGTGGCGTCGCGCGCGAACCGCTCGCGCAGCTCGGGCGTGTAGATGTCGGCCTTCTCACCGGCGGAGAAGTGACAGACGAAGCGGAGGTACCGAGTCGCCTCGTCCTGCGAGAGCGCGGCGCCGTACTCGCGCAGCCAGCGGGCGGGGCCGCCCGGGGCGCGCGCCAGCGCGGCGGCGACCGGCCGAAACAGCGGCCGCGGCAGCCGGCTCAGGAAGTCGCCCACGTGCGCCCAGACATAGCGGCGGTACCCGCCGAACGATTCGTCGCCGGCGTCGCCCGACAGCGCCACCGTCACGTGACGGCGCGCCAGCTCGCAGAGGTAGCGGGTCGGCACCGCCGAGCTGTCGCCGAACGGCTCGCCGTGGTGGCGGACGATCGACGGCAGGAGCCCGGTCATGTCCGGCTCGACGATCAGCTCGTGGTGGTCGGTCCGGTAGCGCTCGGCGACGAGGCGCGCGAAGGGGAGCTCGTTATCGGCGCGGCCCCCCTGGGCGAAACCGACGGAGAACGTCTTGACCGGCGCGCCAGCCGCGCGCGCCATGCAGGCCACCACGATCGACGAGTCGACGCCCCCCGAGAGAAAGGCGCCCAACGGCACGTCGGACATCAGCCGGTCGGTCACCGCCTTCTCGACGGTGGCGCGCACGCGCGCAGCCGCCTCGTGCTCGGGGAGCCCGGCCAGCGTCGGCGCGAAGCTGGGCCGGTAGTAGCGGCGCACGACCGGCCGCCCGCCGCAGCGGAGCTCCAGCGTGTGGCCGGCGGGGAGCTTCTTGAGGCCCTCGTAGATGGTGTCGGGGCTCGGCACGTACTGCAGCGCCAGGTAAGCGTCGAGCGCCGGCAGCGACAGGACCGCCGGCGTGCGCGGGTCGGCCAGCAGCGCGCCCAGCTCGGAGGCGAACACGAAGCCGTCGGACCGCTCGCCGTAGTAGAGCGGCTTCTCGCCGAAGCGATCGCGCGCCAGGAGCAGCGTAGCGCGGCGCGCGTCCCACACCGCCAGCGCGAACATGCCGCGCAGGAGCTCGGGCACGCGCGCGCCGACCTCCTCGTAGAGGTGCGCCACCACCTCGGAGTCGCTGCCGCTCTTGAAGCGATGCCCCTTGGCGCGAAGGTCGGCCCGCAGCTCGGCGTGGTTGTAGATCTCGCCGTTGACGACGATGGCCACCTGGCCGTCCTCGTTGGTCATCGGCTGCCGGCCCGCCTCGGAGAGATCGATGATCGACAGCCGCCGGTGCGCGAGCGCGATCGGCCCGGCGGTGTAGAGGCCGTGGCCGTCGGGGCCGCGGTGGACCATGGCCGCGGCGAACCGCTCGGCGGCGCCGGCGGGCGGCGGCGCGTCGGGACGGGGAGCGAGCGCCCCCGCGATGCCGCACATCAGACCGCCTCCCGCGCCGGCGACGCCTGGTCGCTGGCCGCGCGCAGCCGGGCGGCGATCCGCGCCGAGACGCGCAGGGCGTTGGCCGTGATGGTGAGGCTGGGGTTCACCCCGCCCGAGGTCGGCATGAAGCTGCCGTCGACGACGAAGAGGTTGGGCGAGGCCCAGAAGCGGCAGTCGGGGTCGAGCACCCCTTCGAGGCGCGAGCGCGAGAACCGCGCGGTCCCGACCGCGTGGGAGAAGCTGTCGATGAGCCGCACCTTGCCCGCGATCCCCCCGGCGCGCCGGAGGATCTTCCGCGCCAGCGCGATCAGCGTGTCGCGCCGCCGGCGATCGCCGTCGGTGTAGGCGTGGATCACCTGCGCCACCGGGAGGCCCGCGGCGTCGACCCGATCGGGGGCCAGCTCGACGCGGTTCTCGGCGCGCGGCTCGTCCTCGGCGATGCAGAGCAGGGTCTGGATCCGGGCGGCCGACAGCGAGGCCGCCCAGCGGAACCCCGGCGGGCCGAGCACCCGCACCACCTCGCGCGGCGGCATGCACATGTCCTGGATGACCCCCAGCGCCGTCCCGTCGGTGGCCCGGGCCGATTCGTAGCGGTCGGTGATGCAGATCTGCTTGTGGTTGACCGACTCCGGGTTGGTCCGGAACGGGAACACGTACCCCACCATCGCGTTGCAATGGCGCATCAGGTGGCGGCCGAGGGCGCCCGACTGATCCAGCCGTCCCAGCCCCGAGTGGAGCATGAGGGCGGGCGTGCCGAGCGCGCCGGCCGAGAGCACGAAGGCCCGCGCCCGCAGCATCACGCGCCGCCCGCTCTGGCGATCGATCGCCTCGAGACCGGTGATCCGCCCGTCGGTGGCGACCGAAAGCCGCGAGGCGAGCGTGCGCGCCAGGATCGTGAGGCGGGCGGGATCGGCCTTCTTGAGCGCGGTCTGCGTGACGTCGTTCTTGGCCCCGATGCGGCAGGGGAACCCGTCGCAGGTGAAGCAGTTGATGCAGCGGGGCTCGCGCGCGCCCCGGTGATTGAGGGCCACGGGGAGCGCGAAGGGGCGCAGTCCCAGCGCGGCGGCGGCGTCCCGGATCCGGCGCGCGGGCGCGGTCAGCTCGAGCGGCGCGAACGGGTAATCGGTCGAGCGCGGCGGCTCGCAGGGATCCTCGCCCGCGCGGCCGTGCACCTCGAGCAGCGCCTCGGCGGCGCCGTAGTGGGGCTCGAGCTCGGCGTAGCTGACCGGCCAGCGCGTGAAGTCGCCGGCGCGCAGGCGCAGCGTCGCGCCGCCGAAGAAGATCGAGTTGCCGCCCACCACCTCGTTGGGGAACGTCTCGACCGGGGCCTCGGCGCCGTTCTGCTGGACCAGCAGCGGCGTCTCACTTCGGTAGCGCCCTTCGAGCAGGATGGCGCGCCCGTTCCAGTCGGTCTCGTCGCGGTGGGGCCAGCCGCCCCGCTCGACCAGCAGGACCGAGAGGCCGGCCCGCGACAGCGCGTACGCCGTCGTCGCGCCGCCGAAGCCCGAGCCCACGATGAGCACGTCGAACACCGTCGAGCCCAAATCCTGCGCGACGAACGGCGCGCTGGCGCGAGGCGTCTCCAGCGAGGGCCCGCTCACGCTGCCCTCCCCGCCGCCAGGAGCTCGTCGTACACCGCCACCATCTGGTCGAGCACGTGGTTCGCGTGCGGCGCGAACCGTGCCACCACGTGGGCGCGCCCCGCCCGCCCCATCGCGCGCAGCCCGTCGACCGGTGTGGCCAGCGCCTCGTCGAGCGCGCGCACCAGCGGCGCGTGGCGGCCGGTCGGGACCTCCCAGCCGCTCTCGCCCGGACGGACGATCTCGTCGACGTTGGCGGCGTGCGAGAGGATGGCCGGCAGCCCGGCGGCGCAGGCCTCCAGCGCCGCGTTGGCCAGCCCCTCGTAGAGCGACGGCATGAGCAGGAGATCCGAGGCCCAGTAGAGCGAGCGGACGTCCTTGACCGCGCCCAGAAATCGCACCGCCCCACCGAGCGGCGCGGCCACCCGGTGAACCAGGGCGCTGGTCAGGCGGTCGCGCTCGCGCCCCGCGAACAGCACGACGGCGTCGGCCGGCCAGCGGCCGCGCCGCGCCAGCGCCCGCATCGCCCACAGCACGCCCAGCTGGTGCTTCTGCAGCCCCACCCGCCCCGGCAGCACGAGCGCCCGCGTGCCGGCCGGCAGGTGCCAGGCGGCGCGCGCGGCGGCCCGCTCGTCCTCGGTGGGGGGACGGAACTGCTCGACGTCGAGGATGTTGTAGATGACGCGGATCTTTTCGGACGGCACGCCCGCCCAGCTCTCGAGCTCGTGCCGGACCCCCACCGAGTTGACCAGGATGAGCCGGCTGCGGCGCGCCATGAACCGCTCGGTCAGGAGGTAGCGCAGCTCCATCATCCGGTTGCGGCAGGCGGTGATGGTGATCGGGACGCCCGCCCGCGCCCCGGCCAGGCGCGCCCAGAAGTTCGCCTTGTCGCGGTACGAGTGAAGGATGTCGGGCTTCTCACGCCGCAGGATCTCGCTGAGGCGATCGAGCGCCCCCAGGTTCATGCGGCGCACGCCCAGCGCGTGCGCCGGCTGGCCCGGCGGCAGCCGCCCGTCCCAGAACACGTCGTCGGCGTGGTACACGCAGAGCACCGGCTCGAAGCGCGACGGCAGCCGGTTGATCAACGCCAGGATCTGCCCCTCGGGGCCCCCCTGCTGGAGATTGGGGATGAAATAAAATATTTTCGTTCGGGCCATGCGCGCGGGAAATCGAACCTTGCGGGGCGATGCGGTCAGGAGGCGGGGTGGCGACGTGGATTGTAGCCTGATGCTGCAACGCTGATGCCGACCCTCTCGGTTTGCTTCATCGGCTGTGGCGCCATGAACGCGCGCCACGTCCGGTTCTACCAGCGACTGCGCCCCGGCGCGCCCTTCGCCGTGGCGGGCCGCGACCTGGGCCGCGCGCGCGCCTTCGGCGGGCGGCTGGGCGCCCGCGACTGCTTCGGCAGCTACGAGGAGGCGTTCCGCTCGGGCTACGACGCCCTGGTGATCGGTACGCCCCCGGGCACCCACGCCGCGCTGGTCGAGGCGGCCCTCCAGGCCGGCAAGCACCTCCTCATCGAGAAGCCGGTGCTGGCCAGGTTCGAGGAGCTCGAGCGGCTGTGGCCGGCCCTGAGCCGGCACCGGGCGACGGTGATGGTCGCGGAGAACCTGCACTACGCCCCGTTCCACCGGCGGCTCAAGGCGCTGCTCGCCGACGCGAGCCTGGGACGCCCGCTGATCCTCGACCTGGTGCGCCTCGGCCGCGCGCGGCCGCAGGGCTGGCGCGCCGATCCGGCCGAGATGCCCCTGGGCGCGCTGCACGAGGGCGGGGTGCACTGGATCCGGCGCCTGCTCGATCTGGCCGCGCCGTTCGAGCGCGACGCCGCCGACCAGATCGTCGACGTGTTTGCCACCGGCCCCGAGGGCCCGATCACCGCCACGCCCGGCGAGGACACGATGATGATCGTGGCCCGGCACCGCTCGGGCCTCACCTCGCGCCTCCTGCACACCTGGGCCGTCCCCTGGCGGTTCATCCCGTTCGACACCTCGAAGATGCTGCTCGAGCACGGCGCGCTGTACTTCGATTCGCGCGGCATCTACGGGCGGGCCTACGGGCCGCGGCGCGCGCGCTGGCTGTGGCCCAGCGTGCGTGACGCCGGCGGATACGCCGCCATGTGGGCCGACTTCCTCGCCGCCGCCGAGACGGGGCGCGCGCCCGAGCTGACCCTGGCCGCGAGCTTCGCCGACTTCGCCTACCTCGACGCCGCCTACCGCTCGAAGGCCAGCGGCAAACCGGAGGCCCCGCGCCGTCCGCCCGCCCTGCCCGATCAGTCGCGCGCGTAGCCGAAATCGACGCGTCCGAGGACCTCCTCGGCGTGCGCCCGCTCCTCGGGCAGGTCGACCTCCAGCCAGCCGTGACCGCTGATGTCGCGGCAGAGCGGCGCTTGGCCGCCGTCCGCCAGCCGCGCCAGCACGCGCTCGACGTGGATGGCGCGACCCTCCTCGGCCTGCGCGGCGTCGACCGCCGCCCAGTAGCGCTCGAAGGCGGCGACCGGGACCTTGGTCATCCCGACGTAACCGGCGTCGAACGTGGTCAGCGTCTTGGCGATGCGCCGCACCCGGCCGCGCGCGTCGCGCTCGACCTTCATGTCGTCCGCGCCCAGCGCGCGATCGGTGTCGATGAACGCCGTCACCTCGGGCGTGTCGGCCGCGGCCAGCGCGGCGATCGGCGCCTTGTAGATGTGATCGATGTTCATCAGCAGGAACTCGTCGGCCACCAGCGCGCGGGCCGCCTGCAGCGACACCAGGTTGCCGTCGCGAAAGGCGCGGTTCTCGATCAGCGTGACCGGCAGCTCGCGCCGGGCGACCTCGGCGGCCACCAGGTCGAACCCGAAGCCGCCCACCACGATGATGCCGCGCGCGCCCGCCTTCTGCGCGAATCGAACGGCGTGAACCAGCAGCGGTACGCCCCCCACCTCGATCAGCGCCTTGGGGCTCCGCTCGGTCAGCGCGCCGAGGCGGCTCCCGAGGCCCGCCGCCAGCAACACCGCCTGCATCTACGACCCCGTGTCTATCGCGTGGGCGAAGCCGGGCTTCGCCCGGCGGAGCCCATCGCGGGAGGGTTTGGGAACCCTCTCAGGGTTCCCATGTCAGCGAAAAGCTCGGTCAGCGCGCCGAAGCGGCGGACCACCGGGACGTGCGGGAAGCGGAGCATGAAGCGCTCGGGCGAGAAGGTCGAGGAGACGGCGACGAACGGCACCCCCTCGCGCTCGGCGATCTCGCCGTCGTGCAGCGAGTCGCCCACGAACAGCATCTCCTGTCGATCGACCGCGAACATGCGCGAGGCGGCGTCGAAGTGCGGGCGCCCCTTGCAGAGGCCGCCGCCGAACCCCAGCGTGAGGTCGAACCCGAAGTCGGACAGGCGCGCGAACGTGTCGACGTTCTCGACGCCGTTGTTGGAGGAGACCCCGATCTTCACGCCCGCGGCGCGGAGGCGCTCCAGCGTCCGGCGGGTCTCGGCCGGCATCTGGATCCGGCTGCAGCGAGCCGGCTTCTGCGACTCGAACATCTCCGAGGCGCGCGCGTTGCGCGGGTCGCCCGGGTAGATCTCCTCCAGCTGGCTGGCGAAGGGGAGCCCGCAGGTGGCGAGGTAGAGCTCGCGCGCCAGCATCCCCGGCGTCTCGTACACCGCCTCCATCACCTCGGCCGCGATCTCGGCCAGCGTCGGCATGCTGTCGATGAGCGTCCCATCCAGGTCGCACAGCAGCACGCGCGGGAGCGGCAGGTGCGCGAGCGCCGGCCGGCGGGCGACCCCGGCCGGACCCCGGAGCGCGGACCCGGCGGACTGATTCTCGAGGGCGCGGGGGGCGAAAGACCCGGAGGCAGACATGGTCCGATGGAGAAAAGCAAGGTCGACGCCAGGGGCGTCACTTACTTAACGTGTCGGAATGACGTCGCTTTGATGTCAGATCCGAAACGGGCTGTTCAATTTCTGACAGCGCGCCTGACCACTTTCCAACATCTTGGTGACAGCCCGGACCGGCACCTCAGCGGCGGCGCTTCAGCCGACCACAGCGGCTGCGCTTCAGGCGCCGACGACGATGATGAACTGCCAGTTGGCGGCCTCGATGCCGTAGCCGAAGTCGACCCCGACCAGCGGGACGGCCACGGAGCGCAGGAAGAATCGCAGCCCCACGCCGACGTCGTTGTGGATGGCGTCGCGGCCGAACCCGGTCGGGGTGCCGACCGGAAAGGTGCGCCGGTCGGCCGTGTTGCGCTGGATGTACATCGCCCCGGTGTTCGGATCGGTCTGCAGCGTGCCGGTGCCGTCGGCGACGCTGGGCATGTCGCGGAACCAGACCGCCTGGACGTCGTAGAACCCGAGCGCGCGGAAGTCGAGCGAGCTGATCGAGAACAGCGGGAAGTGATACTCGAGCTTGCCGCCCAGCTGGGTGTCGCCGCGGAACTGCTGGCCGAGGTAGCCGCGCAGGTTGGTCCCGCCCGCGGTGTTCTCGTTCCAGAAGGGGACGTCGTGCGAGAGCATGCCGCCGACGGAATAGATGAGGTTGTGCGACCGGAAAAACTTGATCCCCTGCTCCCAGTAGGCGCCGGTGCGCCAGAACGTGAAGTCGCTGCCAAACCCCGGGGCGCCGTAGTCGAAGGTGCCGGTGAGCGCCTGCCCGGTCATCACCGAGTACTCGCGGGCCCGGAAGTCGAAGCTCAGCATGGCGCGGCCGAAGCCGGAGGTGCCGCCGCTGGTCGTCTGGATGGTCTGCATGCCGGTCGCCGGATCGTCCGACCCGACGTCGAAGTAGGAGAACTTCTCCAGGTGCCAGGCGACCTGCGTCTTCACCCGGCGCAACCAGGCGATGCCGAACGCCGGCTCGAACCCGTAGGAGAAGAGCCGCGTCTCGCGGAACTCGTACGGCTGAGCCAGCGTGGCCACGGTTCCGATCGGCGTCATGCCGGAGTTCTGGTACTCCGGGATCACCTGCCGCTGCACGACGCCCTGGATCTGTAGGTACATCCAGGTCCCGAAGATCGAGGGGTCGCGGTAGCCGATGACGGCGCCCGAGTCGATCTGCGCCAGCCGCCCGCCGATCAGCAGCTGCTTGCCGTGGCCGAACAGGTTGCCGTGGACGAACAGCAGGCCGATCGACTTGTTGTTCGACGACCAGGAGGCGGTCGGGACCGGCGCCCAGGGGAACTTGTCCTTGACCGAGATGTTGATCCGCACGCCCGAGCCGTGCGGCTCCCACCAGACGTTGACGTCGGCGAACAGGCCGGTCGTGTTGAGCCGCTCGCGCACGGTGTCGAGCGTGTCGGCTTCCAGCGTGTCTCCGATGGAGACGCCGGCGATGGAGCGGACCGTCGACTCTTCCGTCCGCTGGTTGTCGAGCACGCGGATGTCGGTGATCTGTTCACCAACCGCCAGCGCGCGGGCGGGCGAAAGCGCAATGCCAATCGCCGCGGCGACCAGCACTCCCCGCGCGGATAAACGAAGCGAGGCCATGGTGTAAGGATATCGGTGCGGCCCCGGTTCGTAAACCCGTCCGGACGACGGCGGCCATAAGTCGGATGAGGTCGCACACTTGGCCGCGCACCGACCCGGGCAATTTGCCCGAGAACGCGAGAGCGCGCAGCCGATTCCCGTGTCACATGCCCGCTGCTCCGACGGTGAATTCCTGGTAACGTCGGCGGCGGATGGTGCCCCCCGCGCACAGCCGCATCAGCCGCTATCACCGCTGGCTCACCCGATACCCCGCAACGATCCTGGTCGGCGCGCTGTTGGTGGCCGTCGCGTGCGGCGCGCTGGCCTCACGGCTGCAGCTCAAGACCGCCTTTTCCGAGTTGCTCCCGAGCAACGACCCCGGCGTGGTGACGCTGACCCGCACGCAGAAGCGCATGGGGGACATGTCGCTGCTGCTCATCGGGATCCGCTCGCCCGACTACCAGGCGAACCTGCGCTACGCCGAGGCGCTGACCCAGAAGCTGCGCGCGCTGCCGCCGACGGTGGTCAGCCTGGCGACCTACGACGTCCGCGACCTGCGGGCCTTCTACCAGGCGAACAAGTGGCTGTTCGTTTCAGAGGACGATCTGGAGTCGATCCGCGACCGCCTGCGCAACGAGATCAGCAAGCGCAAGAACCCGCTCTTCGTCTCGCTCGACGAGGAGGAGCCGATCGACAAGATGCAGAAGCGCCTCGAGCGCCACGACGGGCTCGACGAGCGCTTCCCGGGCGGGATCTTCAGCAGCAACAACGGCGAGTACGTCTGGATCGCGGCGCTGCCGCCCGGCGGTCTGTTCGTCGAGCACGCCGGCGAGTCGCTCTACAACGCGGCGAACGAGCTCATCAAGAACAACCCCCCGTCGAGCTACCATCCGCAGATGTCGGCCCGCGTGTCGGGCCCGGTCGCCACCGGCATCGCCAACCGCCAGGCGGTGGTCGACGACATCGTCATGGTCACCACCAGCTGCGTGGTGATCGTGATCCTCTCCATCGGGTTCTACTTCCGGCGGCTGCGCGCCATCCCCCTGACCGGCATCCCGGCGGCGATCGGGGCGGCGGTCGCCTTCGCGGTGGCCTACCTGGCGTTCGGATACCTGACCGAGTCGACCTCGTTCCTGGGGTCGATCATCGTCGGCAACGGGATCAACTACGCGATCGTCCTCATGTCGCGCTACGAGGAGCACCGCGCGCGCGGGTCGGATCCGGACACCGCGCTCGGACAAGCGCTGGGGGGCGTCTGGCGCGGCACGCTGGTGGCGTCGATCTCGGCGTCGGCCGCCTACGCCTCGTTGATGGTGACCAGCTTCCGCGGCTTCTACCAGTTCGGCGTCATGGGGGCGGTCGGCTCGCTCGCCTGCTGGGGGGCCACCTTCACGGCGCTGCCGGCGCTGTTGGTGCTGCTCGACCGCCGCCCTGGGCGGGCGCACCGGCCCCGGCCGCCCATCGAGTTCTCGCCGCTGGCGCGCCTGCTCAGCCGGCGGAGCGGGACCGTGACCGCCATCTTCACCGTGCTGGCCATCGTCGCCGCCGTGGGGACGCGCCACTTCCTCAAGGACCCGTTCGAGTACGACTTCAGCAAGCTGTCCGCCAAGCTGAAGACGACCGACGAGGCGAAGCAGTTCAACCACAGCGTCGACAAGCTGTTCGGGCGCTGGCCGTCGCCGACGGTCGTCCTCGCCGACACCGTCGACGAGGTGGAGCCGATCAAGGAGGCGCTCCGCAAGCAGGACACGGAGCATACCGGCGCGCCGGTCGTGGGGCAGGTGATCACGATCTGGGACCTGCTCCCCGGTCCGCCCGAGGTCCAGCAGCGCAAGCTGGGGCTCATCGCGCAGATCCGCAAGCTGACGCACGACCCGGCGCTCGAGGTGCTGAACGACAAGGAGCGCGCCGACCTGATGAAGGTCGACCCGCCCGGGGGGCTGCACGAGCTGGCACCCACCGATCTTCCTGCCTTCGCGCGCAGGCCCTTCACCGAGTCCGACGGGACGATCGGGCGCGTGGTGCTGGTCTATCCGCCCGACCAGAAGTTCTCGGTCTGGAACGGGCGCGACCTGCTGCGCAGCGCCGCCGTCCAGCAGTACCTGCACCTGCCGAACGGGAAGGTGGTCGAGACCTCGGGATCGGCGGTGGTCTTCGCGGCCATGATCCGCTCGATCCTCCACGATGGGCCGATCGCCACCGCGGCCTCCCTCATCGCCGTGCTGGTCATCATCTGCTTCACCATCCGGCCGGCCGCGGCGGCGCTGATGGCGCTGGCCACGCTGATGGCCGGCGTCCTCCTGATGGTGGGCGCCGCCGGCTGGGCCGAGGTGCACGTCACGTTCCTCAACTTCATCGCCTTGCCCATCACCTTCGGCATCGGGGCCGAGTACGCGCTGAACGTCATCACCCGCTATCGCGAGGAGCGGAACGTCGTGCGCGCGGTCGTCTCGACCGGCGCGGCGGTGGCGCTTTGCTCCTGGACCACGATCGTCGGGTACGGCTCGCTGCTGGCGGCGCGCAACCGGGCGCTGCAGGGCTTCGGTCTGATGGCCATCCTGGGCGAGGTCGCCTGCCTCTCGGCCGCCATCGTGGCGCTGCCGGCCGTGCTGCTCTGGCGCCGCGCGCGCCCGCTCTACGAGCAGGGGGACGGCGAAGCGGAGCCGCGCCGGCCTGACGGCGAGGCCGGCCGCGACCGCCTCGAGCCGCCCTCGACGACGGCGCTCTAGTCCAGTCGGGGGTCCGGGCGCCGCCTGTCTACACCCGACGGGCCGAGCCCGTCAGTGGCGCATCCGCAGGACGCCGGCCGTGGAGGCGATGAGGAACAGCCCCATCAGGATCCAGACGATCCCGAACGTCCGGTGGCGCTTGCGGGCCTTCTCGCGCCCCGGCGAGTCGTCGTTGATCTCGCGCGCCGGGTCGCGGCGACCGAGCGTCGCCACCCGCACGGCGCCGCCGATCACCAGCGCCAGACCGACGATGTAGAAGAACAGAGGGGGAAGGACGACGTTCACTAGCTGGCGATCTCCATGGCCTTGAGCTCGCGGATCACGGTAACCCGAATCTGCCCCGGAAACCGCATCTCGCGCGAGATCTTTTGGGCCAGCTCGGTGGAGAGGTTCACGGCTCCCAGATCGTCGACCCGGTCCTCCTCGACGTAGACCCGGATCTCGCGGCCCCCCTGCACGGCGTACGCCTCGGCCACACCCCGGAAGCCGCGCGTGATCCGCTCCAGGTCCTCGACGCGCGCCAGGTAGCTCTCGTCGGTCTGCCGGCGCGCCCCCGGGCGCCCGCCCGACATGGCGTCCGCGGCCGCCACCAGGTAGGCGTAGGCGCTGTTGAAGGGCTCGTCGGTGTGGTGGGCGCCGATGGCGTTGGCCACCGCCTCGGCCTCGCCGAGCCGGCGCGCGTAGTCGGCGCCGATGACCGCGTGCGAGCCGTCCAGCTCGTGGGTGAGCGCCTTGCCGATGTCGTGCATCAGCGCCGCCCGGCGCGCGAGCTTGAGGTCGAGCCCCAGCTCGTCGGCCATCATCCCGCACAGGTAAGCGGCCTCGATGGCGTGCTTCCACTGGTTCTGGGTGTAGCTGGTCCGGTAGTTGAGCCGGCCCACCAGCTTGACGATCTCGGCGTGCGCGGCCGGGATCTCCAGCATGGAGAAGGCGCGCCGCCCCAGCTCGACGAGCTCGCCGTCGAGCGTGGTCGCGATCTCGCGGGTCGCCCTGGTCACCGCCGCCGGATCGCGCGCCGTCCCCGGCTGGCGCTGCAGGCGCGCCAGCGCGCGCCGCGCGACCTCCCGCCCCACCCCGTCGAGCCCTTCCAGCCGCAGCGTGTCCCGATGCTCGGAGACGACCAGCGTCACCCCCGCCACCCCTTCGATGGCGCGAAGGTTGGCCTCGTCACGGCCGACCAGGGCGGCGCCCGCCTCACCGGGCGACAGCGGCAGCACCGAGTGCAGCCGCTCCGTCAGGTAGTGGCCGTAGAAGCGTCCCACGGCGATCCCCATGATCCTCTTGGCGCCCTTGACCGCGCCGTCGGCCGTCGCCTCCCCGGCCGCGCGCGCGCCGCGCGAGGCGAGCATGCGCGCCTCGTCGAGCTCGGCGTCGCGCAGCGCCGCGACGGCGGTCTCGGCCGGCTGCCGGGCCGCCTGCTCGAGTGCGGCCCGGGCCTGGCGATCGAGCGCCTTGACCTCGTCCCGGGCGCGGGCGGCGTCCCCCTCGTGCGCGGTCACGCGCCCGCGCTCGGTCGCGACGCGCGCCGCCGCCGTCTCGATCTCGGCTTCCAGCTGACGTCGGGCCGCCTCGCGCGCGTCCAGCCGCCGGCGTCGCGCCTCGAGGTCGCCCGCGGCGTTCCGCAGCGCCGCCTCGGCGGAGGCGGCCGCGGCGCGGGCCGCCTCGCGCCCGGCGATCTCGGCGCCGCGGAGGATCTCGGCCCGCTCGGTCTCCGCCGCCCGGGCCATGGCCGCCGTGAGCTGCCGGACGCCGACCGACAGCATCGCCGCCCGCTGCTGCGCGACGCGCCGGCCGAGCAGGACGCCGGCCGCCGCGGCCACCGCCGCGGCGACGATCAGCGCGGCGAGCGGCGCCTCCATCCCGGCCCTCTTCCGGTCCGGGCCGGCCTAGCCCTGACCGATCCCCAGCCCGAGGTGCTCGCGGACCAGGAAGTACTCCTCCGAGATGGACCAGAGGAGCAGATCGCGGATCTTGTCCTTGGGATCGGCGACCCCGATCGACACCGGCTCGGTCTGCACCAGCCGCGCCGCCACGTCGAGGTCGTTGCAGATGAGGAAGCCGGCGCGCGTCGCGGTCATGTCGACGGCGTTCGACCACTTGTGGATATCTGCCTCGCCCTTGCCGGCGACGAAGCGCTGCACCACCGCCCCCAGCTGCTCCAGCGCCTGCGCCGGGACCGTCTTCTTCAGCAGGTCCAGGTACTGGCCGACCGGCTGCTGGACGTCGGGTTTGACCTCCAGCTTCGGGTGAACCAGCTTGAGCGCGGCCAGGAAGAGGATCTTCAGCTCGGCGACGGTGGGGACCACCGTCGGCCAGCGGACGAAGTGATCCGGCCGCATGAAGGTGAGCTTCTTGCCGATGACGTAGGCCAGGTCCTTCTCCGGCCGCCCTTGCAGCAGGCTGGAGCCGACCACGAACGACGGGATCAGGTGCGCCTTCTCGCGCGCGTTGGCCAGATCCAGCTCGCCCGGCGATTCAGGCCGCAGATAGAGCTCGGGCTGCGGGACGCCCAGCACCTGGTTGACGTAGTTGAACACCTTGCTGAAGAGCAGCTGGTCGTTCGCCACGTCGCGCCGGTCCTTGCGCTTGAGGCCCCAGTCCTTGTGCTCGCGCGCGCGGCCGCCGGCCACCGCCTGGCTGACCGTGGCGAAGATGTGCGAGACGACCCGGTCCTCGTCGGAGTGATAGATGTTCTTCCAGAGGTCCTCGGTCAGCCGCGCCTTGGCGCGCACGAAGCCCTTCGGCTTGTACTGCTCGAAGAACTGCTGCTCCTCGGCGTCGGCCTTGCGCAGGAAGGCCATCGCGGCGGCGACGCACCAGGCGCGGTCGTACTGCTGCATGGCCATGTAGAGGCCGCGCAGGGTCTTCATGTAGACGGCCATCTGGCCGAAGTCCTGCGTCACCTTGATGAGGTGGCGGTACTCGCCCACCGCCTTGTCGTACGACTCGGGCCCCGACAGCTGATAGAGCTCCGCGAGGATCTGGTGGCGCGGCGTGGCGTCGGGATCGAGCTGCACGCAGACCTCGAAGGCGGCGGTGGCCGACTTGAAGTCCTTGAGGCGCGAGCGATAGATCTCGCCCAGCCCGTGCCAGAGCGCGATCACCGTCCCCCGGCGCTCGGCCGGCGGATCCTGACCGATGCGCTTGATCATGCGCCGGTAGTTGCGCTCCTGGTTCTTCCAGTCCTTCTTGGCGGTCATGATCTTGTCGATCCGCTCGAAGGCCTTGAGATCGTCGGGATCCTCGTCCAGCGCCTGGTTGTAGAGCTCGACCGCCTCGTCGGTGGAGTGCAGCTCGTAGTTGGCGATGTTGCCAGCCGCCACCAGGTAGCGGGCCTTGACCTTGCCGCTCTCGATCTCGGCCAGCTTGGCCAGGATCTCCATCGCCTTCTTCCACTGCTTGGTCTCGCTGAAGAGATCGAGCAGGTCGTGCAGCAGCTGGCGATCGTTCGGCTTGTAGTTGAGCGCCTCGAGGTGCGCGGCGATCGCCTTCTGCGGGTTCGCCAGCTTGTCCTTGTAGATCCCCGCGATCTCTTCGGAGATCGTGAACTTCTCGTCGGTCGAGGTGGCAGCGGCGCCCATCAGCGAGCGCTTTTGCTTGATGACCGCCTCGAAGTCGCCGGCGTCCGTGTAAAGGTCGATGAGGGCCTGCAGGGTCGCCCGGTGGCCGGGCTGAATCTCCAGCGCCTTCTCGAACATGTTCACCGACTTGGTGCGCTCGTTCAGCTTCAGCTTGATGCGCCCGAGGCGGAAGAAGATGTCGACGATCTCGTCGTCCTTCTGCGTATCGCGGTGGTGGACCAGGATCGTCTGGTAGATGCGGAACGCGTCGTCCCAGTGCTCCAGCTTGTAGAGCAGGCCGGCCCGATCGACCAGCGTCGGCAGGTAGGTCGAGTCGAGGTCGTAGGACTGCTTGTAGTACTTGAGCGCCTTCTCGTTCTCGCCCAGCATGTCCGCCGCCTTGGCCAGCCGGTGATAGAGCTGGGTCAGCTCGCGGTTGGTCTTGCGATCGGCCTTGCGGGCCAGCATCTCGAGCAACGGCACCAGCGGCGCCCACTCCTCGCGCTTGAAGTAGATCTGTGACAGCGGCTCGGCCGCCTCGACGTGCTCGGGATCGAGCTGCATCACGCGGGCGAAGAGATCCCCCGCCTGCGCCTCGTCGCCCAGCTTCTCCTGGAAGATCTTGCCGGCCTCGTGCAGGAGGCGCGTCTTCTCCAGCGGGTTGACCGTGGCCGCCTCGGCGCGGACCATCAGCTGCGCCGCCTTCTGCCAGTCGCCGCGCCGCTTGTAGATGCCCAGCAGCGACAGCATCGACGGCACGTGCGCCGGATCCTGCGACAGCGCTTCGACCAGGTACTCCTGGGCGGGCTCCGGATCCTGCATCTGCTCGTCGTAGATCTTGCCGAGCCGGAAGTTGAGGTCGACCTTCTCCTTCGGATCGTCGCTGATCCGGAGCAGGCGGCGCATCACCTCCACCGCCTCGTTCCACTGCGAGGTCTCCTCGTAGAGGCGGGCGATGCCGGCCAGCGCGTCGTGGTGCTCGCCCTCGACGCTGAGCACGTCGTTGTACGACTCGATCGCCTTGTCGAGATCGCGCAGCTCCTGCTCGTAGACCGCCCCCATCTTGGTGAAGAGCTGGATCCGCTCGGTCCCGTCGGTGGTGACCGACAGGTGCCGGCGGTAGGTCTCGACCAGCTGCTCCCACTTGCGCTCTTGCTGATAGAGGCGCTCGAGGTCGCGGTAGGCCTTGGCGTTCTTCTCGTCGACGAGGAGGATCTTCTCCAGCACCTCCGAGGCCCGGTCCGGCTTGGCGAAGGTCTCTTCCCAGATCGTCGCCATCTTCTGGTAGGTGGCGACCCGGTCCTCCTCGGGCGGCGAGACCTCCAGCCGGTGCTCGAGGTTCTCGAGGTACTCCTCCATCCGCCCGGTCTTCTCGTAGAGGGCGTCGAGCGCGGTCAGCGCCGGCAGGTTGCGCGGATCGACCGAGAGGACCTCCTTGTAGGCCTCGACGGCGCGATCGTTGTCACCCAGGCGGTCCTCCCACAGCTCGCCGACCTGCAGCTTGAGCTTGATCGCCTGCTCGGTGTCGTCGACGACCTGCGACTTCTTGGCCAGCACGTCGACCAGGCGATCCCAGGCCTGCGTCCGGCGGTAGAGCCGCTCGAGGGCGTTGATGGCGTCGATGCAGCGCTCGTCGGTGTCGAGCGCGCGCTGGTAGGCGTTGACCGCCTGGGTGGCGTCGCCCACCTGCGTCTCGTAGGTGTCGGCCAGGGCGAGCAGGATGTCGACCCGCGCCGCCGGCTCGGTCTCGCACTCGGCGTGGCGGGCCAGCGCGGTGACCAGATCGCTCCACCGCTTCTGCTTGCGGTAGAAGTCCTCCAGCGCCTGCAGCGCGCCGATGTGCGCGTTGTCCAGCTGCAGCGCCTGCTGCGCCGAGGCGATCGCGTAGTCGACGTGGCGGAGCGCCGAGTCGTACCAGCGCGCGATCTTGACCCACAGATCGGCGGCCTGCTTCGGATCGGCGATCCCCTGGACGACCTGGGTGTAGTCGCCGATCAGCTCGTTCCACTTGTCGGCCGCGGTGGCCAGGCGCTGCAGCTCCTGGGCGACCTGGTCGTTCGAGTAGTCCTCGCGGAAGGCGGCCTGCAGCGTGACGAACGCGCTGTCGCGATCGGAGAGCTGCTGCTCGTAGATCTCCGCCACCTGAACGAGGAGGGTGATGCGCGACGCCGCGTCGGACGCGAACTCGGTGCGCGCCAGCAGCAGGTCGACCAGCTTCACCCAGCTCTTGCGCTGGCGATACAGCTGCTCGAGCTCGACGCTGGCGGTCTGGTGCCCGGGGTCGATCTGCAGCACGCGCTCGTAGACCTGGGCCGCCGAGCCGCCGTCGCCGATCTTGTCGGCCCACAGCGAGGCCGCCTGCATGAGGACATCGACCCGCTCGGTC
>Ga0209060_10001892_pt1 | contig 20994 bp, 17 predicted proteins | sample Coa_R1_8_FD_187155 | JGI IMG/M metagenome (GOLD analysis project Ga0209060, IMG submission 187155) | Surface soil microbial communities from Centralia Pennsylvania, which are recovering from an underground coalmine fire - Coalmine... | ecosystem: Environmental > Terrestrial > Soil >...
CGACCGGGAGCGGTCAGCTGAACGTCAAGGTCGTGCGCTGAATCGGCGGGATTCGGCCGATCAGGGGTGGCCCCGACGAGCGCCGACCGGATGAAAATCTCCGGCGGCGCCCGCTACATTTGAGCACGTATGCGCGCGCGCGCGATCGGCTTTCTCGGCGGCATCTCACTCCTCGGCGCGGTTGGTTGCGCGGCGGCGCCGAAGCCGAAGGAGATCGTCGCCCTCGAGGATCTGCGGCGCGACCCCACGCTCTCCGAGCCCGATCGGCGGGCGTTCGATCTCCTGGCCGCCGCCGACGCGCTGCTGGTGCAGGCCTCGCGCGCCTGGGAGCACCACGACGCCCAGGGCGCCCGGCGCGACGCGCTGATGGGGCAGATCAAGATGAAGACCGCGCTGGCGCTGCTGCAGGCGGAGCACGCGTCGTCCAGGGTGGCCCAGCTGGACGCCGAGCTGGCGATCTCGCAGGACGAGTCGGCGCGGCTGGACACCGAGCTTCTGACGGCGCAGGAGGAGGTGGCGCTGCTCGAGCGGTTGAAGTCGGCCAAGGCCGCGGTGGCCGCCGAGCGCAAGGCGCTGTCCGAGCAGGCCGACGTGGTCAAGAAGCAGGCCGCCAGCGAGCGACAGAAGGCGGCCGCGCAGCACGGCGTCCGGGTCCTCGAGCTGACGCTCAAGATCGCCGACACCGTCGACACGCCCCGCTACGCCAAGGCCCAGTACACCGCGGCGACGGCGATGCTGCAGGACGCGCACAAAGAGCTCGACGCCGGCCACTGGGACGAGGCGCTGGCGCGCGCCACGCTGGCGCAGGCCGAGGCCGAGAAGGGGATCGCGCTCGCCCGCCCGTCGTACGAGAAGGCCTCCCAGGCGTTGAGCAACCGGGCGCGCGATCGCGAGCTGGAGGCGGACGCCACCGGGATCGCGGGGGTGGCGACGCGCGTCGAGCGCGAGGGTGACCTGCAGCGCCTGGTGCTGGTCTTCCACGGTCTCTTCGCCGACAAGCAGTCGGCGCTGCGCCCCGAGCAGGCCAAGGTGGTGGACGCCGTCAAGGAGCTGCTCGACAAGTATCCGACCTACCCGGTCCAGCTCGTCGGCTACGCCTCGGGCGGCGCGCCGGCAGGTGCCGGAGTCGGCGCCGGTGCCAGCTCCAACGTCACCTCCGACAAGAACGACGGCGCCTCGGAGCTCTCACTGGCGCGAGCCAACGCCGTCTATTGGGCCCTCGTCGGCCGCGGGATCGATCCGAAGCGCATGAGCGTCGACGGCCGCGCGGCGGCCGCGTCCGCCGCCAGCGGCGAGGCCCGCGTCGAGCTGGCGATCCTGTATCACGGGGCCAGGTAACGTCTCCGTCGCAGCGGCCGGCCGCGCGGACGCTGCGCCCACCCGCTCCGGTCCATCCGCCCGGACGCCGCCCACGCCCGGGTCCACGTCGCCGGCAACCCATCTCGCGCGCGCGTCGTGCCTCGCGTCTCGCCCGCGCCTGCGGGCCGCTCGCGAACTTTTTGCGGCGCGTAGCCTGCATTCACAATTGGAAGGGCAGGCTACGCGCCGCAAAAAGTCACCTGCGGCCCGAAGCGGTAGGTCGAGCGCTCGCGTTCGAGACGTACGCAACGTGGTTTGCCTGCGATCGTGGGATCGGCGATCCGGCTATGCGATCCGGGCCCGAGATCGGCGATCGGGGTCCGAGATCGGCAGTCTAGGACCGGGCTACTGGCAGGTGGGGAATTGCTTGCCCGTGTCCTGGTTCTGGTCGACGCTCCCGCTGTTGAGCGTCACGCTGATCATCCGACCCGCGCTGTCGGTCAGCGTCAGCGAGGCGCCGCTGCCCACGTTGCTGTTGAAGTGCCAGCTGCCGTAGGACGTACGAGACGCGTTTCCGCCGGGGCCGCTGACCGTCTTCAGCGGGAGGATCACGTTCTCGATGTAGACCTCGTTCGCCTGCTTGATACGCACCACCACGTTGCCCGTTACGGGGCAGGGGACCACCTTCCAGCTGGTGCCGGATGGGTTTCCCGTCGAATATCCCAGCTGATTGAAAGCATCGACGCTCAGGTCCAGCTCGCCGTTCGGGTTCTGCTGACAGATGGGGTTACTCGACTCGGGGCACTCATCGATGATCGTGGCGATGATCGTCTTCCCATTCGCGCCGGTGATCTGCACGCAAGCGCCGCAATTGCCCGAGGTGTTGAAGCTCCCGTCGCCCGGGATGGCGGCGAAGTAAGTGTTCTTGGCCGGGGAGGTGTTGGCGATGTTCATGACCGTGTCGGTCGTGCCGCTTTCCGTGCCGAGGTACCCGCACGCGGTCTGATAGTCCCCGAGTTCGCCGTGCGCCGTTCCTTGGCCGAAGTTGTAGTGTGTGAACGAGCCGTTGCCGTTGGCCGACGGCCCGAGCGTCCCACAGCTGGTCGATCCGCTCCCGCCGCTGCCGGTCGTGCCGCCCGTCGACGATCCGCCGGAGCCCGTGCCGCCCGAGCCGGTCGAGCCGCCCTTGGCGCCGCCGGTGCCGGTGGCGCCGCCCGAAGCGGTGCCGCCCGAGCCGGTCGAGCCGCCCTTGGCGCCGCCGGTGCCGGTGGCGCCGCCCGAAGCGGTGCCGCCCGAGCCAGTCGAGCCGCCCTTGGCGCCGCCGGTGCCGGTGGCGCCGCCCGCGGCGCTGCCGCCGCTGCCGGTCGTGCCGCCGCTGGAGACGTTGCCGCCCGAGCCGGTGGAGCCGCCCTTGGCGCCGCCGCTCCCGGTGGTTCCACCCTCGGCGCTACCGCCCTCGCCGGTCGTGCCGCCGCTGGCGCTTCCGCCGGTGCCGTCCGAGACCAGCGAGACGCACTCGTTCAGATTGGTCGCGCACGTGAGCCCGCTGTTGCAACCGCCGTTGGAGTCGCAGGGACAGAACTCCGCGCCCGGCGTGCACGGTGCGTCCGACGACTTGCTGCTGCAAGACGAGCCGCACAGAAGCGCACTGGCGAAAAGCAAGGAAAGGGCCTTCACGTACTTCGAGTAAGACAGCATGGGGGCGACAGAGCTTCGCAAAGAGGCCTCCAACAAGCAATGAAAGGCTCGCCCGTCGACGGGGCGATTTCCCGAACTCCCGATATGTGGCTTTATCCCCGCAATTTCATCGAATGATCTCGCGGCCTCGCGATCTGCCGCGGCGCGACCGGAGAGTTGCGCTTCGCGCTACGGCTGGGGCAGCGTAGGCACATGAAGGATCCCCTGGTCCGGTTCGGCGTCGCCATCGAGAGATCGTTGCTGCGCGACCTCGACGCCGAGGCGCGCAAGCGGCGCTGCACCCGCTCGGAGCTGCTGCGCGATCTGGCCCGGGCGGAGGTGGGGCGCGCGAAGGCCGCCGCCGGCGTCGAGGCCGTCGCGACGCTCACGCTGGTCTACGACCACCACGTGCGCGATCTGAGCGAGAAGCTGACCGAGCTGCAGCACAGCCTGGGCGACGACGTGCGGGCGGCGATGCACGTCCACCTGTCGCACGATCTCTGCCTCGAGGTGGTGGTGATGCGCGGGCGTTCGGACCGCCTGGCGGCCATCGCCGATCAGATCCTGGCGATCCGGGGCGTCAAGCACGGCGGGATCGAGATCGTCCCGGCCGACCTCGCCGAGGACCACGCGCACCCGCACGCTCACGGCCATGAGCACGCGCACGGCCACGCGCATCCGCACCGACCTCGGCGCCGCCCCCGATGACCGCGATCCGGTGCCACCCAGCGGCCCGGGCGTGCTATGAGGGGACACGTTTTTCTAAAATCGTGTCACCGAGGTTGCTTGTCGAATCGTCGCCCACGCCCATGCCTCGCCGCGCTGCTGGCCGTCGCGCTGCTGGCGCCCCAGGCCACGGCGGGCGCGCAGCAGCCGGCACCGCCCGCGCCAGAAGCGCCTGCGGGCCCGCCCGCCGCGTCCGCGCCGACCGAGATGCCCGAGGTGATTGTGCAGGGGCGCGCCGAGGATCTGCTGGGCACGGCGAGCAGCGCCTCGCAGGGCGCGGTGGGCGGCGAGGACCTGGCTGACCTCCCGCTGCTCCGGCGCGGCGAGCTGCTCGAATCGGTCCCCGGCATGGTCGTCACCCAGCACTCGGGCGACGGCAAGGCCAACCAGTACTTCCTGCGGGGGTTCAACCTCGATCACGGGACCGACTTCGCGTTCTCCGTCGACGGCGTGCCGGTCAACCTGCCGAGCCACGCGCACGGGCAGGGCTACTCGGATCTCAACTTCCTCATCCCCGAGCTGGTCGACGTCCTCGAGTTCAAGAAGGGGCCGTTCTACCCGGAGGTCGGCGACTTCTCGGGCGCCGGCGCGGCGAACATCCGGCTCGTGCGGACGCTCCCCGAAGGGATCGCCAACCTGCAGCTGGGACAGTTCGGCTACGCGCGGGCGCTGCTGGCCGACAGCCCGGCGGTGGGGCCGGGGACGCTGCTCTACGCCGTCGAGTACAGCCACTACGATGGCCCCTGGGACCTGCCGGAGAACGCCAACCGCTACAACGGCCTGGTCCGCTATGTGTGGGGGCGCGGGCGCGACGACTTCGCGCTCACGGGGAGCTTCACCTGGGCGCCGTTCTGGCACGCCACCGACCAGATCCCCCAGCGGGCCATCGACGATGGGCTCGTCTCTCGCTTCGGGGCCGTCGATCCGACCGACGGCGGCAGCACGGGGCGGGCCGCGCTCTCGTTCGACTGGACGAGACGCGACGCGGGCGCGGTCACCCGCCTCCTGCTCTACGGGTTCTACTACCGGCTGAACCTCTGGTCCGACTTCACCTACGCGCTCCAGGATCCGGTGAACCTCGATCAGTTCGAGCAGATCGACCGCCGCTTCGTCACCGGCGGCACGCTCACGCGGACCTGGACCCGGACCTGGTGGGGGAGGCCGGTGGAGAACACCGTGGGCCTGCAGCTGCGCAACGACGACATCCCCGACGTGGGGCTCAACCACACGTCGGGTCGCCAGGTGCAGGAGGTGCGGACCGACGACCACCTCGATGAGCTCGCCGCCGGCGCCTACGGTCAGAGCCGGATCCAGTGGACGCCCTGGCTGCGCAGCGAGCTCGGGCTGCGCGCCGATCTGGTGGCGGTGGCCGTCGACAGCACGACCGACGCCGCGAACTCGGGGAGCGCGGGGGCCGGCATCGTGAGCCCCAAGGCGACGCTGGTCTTCGGGCCCTGGAGGCGGACCGAGCTCTACCTCGGCGCGGGCACCGGCTATCACAGCAACGACGCGCGCGGCGTGACGATCTCCGTCGATCCCTACGGGGTGCCGCAGCAGCGCGTGCCCCTGCTGGTCCGCAGCAAGGGGGCCGAGGTGGGCGTGCGGACCTCGAGCCTGCGCGGCCTCACGAGCACCGTGGCGTTCTGGGTCCTGCAGTCGGATTCGGAGCTGGTCTTCGCCGGCGATACCGCCGACACCGAGCCGCGGGGCCCGAGCCGCAAGTACGGCGTCGAGTGGGCGAGCTTCTACCGGCCGACCCGCTGGCTGACGTTGTCGGCCGACCTGGCGCTCACCCACGCCCGCTACACCGAGCCGCAGGAGACGGCCACCGGCACGTCGGGGCTCTACATCGCCAACTCGATCCCGGCCGTCGTCACGGTGGCCGCCGTCGCCGACACGCCCGGCGGCCTCTACGCCGGGGCGCGGCTGCGCTATTTCAGCGCGCAGCCGATCATCGAGGACGACAGCGTCCGGCAACCGGCGTCGACCGTCGTGAACGCCGTCGTCGGTTACCGCTTCGGCCGCTACGAGGTCAGCGGCGAGGTCCTGAACCTGTTCGACTCGAAGTCCGACGACATCGCCTATTACTATGCCTCGCGCCTGCCGGACGGCCTGCTGGCGACCAAGGGTCTGCCGCCCGAGCCGGCGGCAGGCGTGTTCGACACCCACCTCCACCCCGTCGAGCCGTTCGCGCTGCGGGCCAGCCTGACGGCCCACTTCTGATGGCGCGGGCGCGGGCGACCACGCGGCTCGCGACGAGCCTCCTCTGCGCGGCGGTCCTGCACGGCGCCGCGTTCGCGGTGGGCGCGGTCGTGCTGTCGCGCGAGCCGATCGCGCGGCCGGCCGCGCCGCCGCCGGTGGACGTCGACCTCGTCGAGGTGACGGCGCCCAGGCCCGACCCGGTGGTGGAGCCGGCGTCCGGCCCGGCGCTGGCGCCGGCCAGGCTGGTGGTGCCGGCGCGACCTCTCCCCGGCAGGGCGGCGCCCGCGCGCAGGGCGAGCCCGGCGACGGAGGCAGCGGCGGCGAGCCTCACCGCACCCATCGCGCCCGCCGCCGCGCCGGCGGCGCCCGGACCGTCGGTGCCGGCGCCCGCGGCGCCCCCGTCGCCCGCTGCGAGCGGCGCGCCCCGCGGCGGCGCGGGGACCGCCGTGTCGGCCAAGCCGCGCTACCGCAGCAACCCCAAGCCGGAGTACCCGCTGTCCAGCCGGCGCCGCCGCGAGGAGGGGACCGTGCTGCTGAACGTAGTCGTTCAGGCCGACGGCCTTCCCGGCGCGATCTCGCTCGAGCGCAGCAGCGGCTACCCGGCGCTCGATCGCGCGGCGCAGGAGCAGGTCCGTCGCACCTGGACGTTCGAACCGGCCCGCACCGCCGACGGGATTCCGGTCTCGGGCACGGTCCTCGTGCCCCTCCGGTTCGCGCTGTCCGACCTTCCCTGACGCTACTCGCGCAGCTGCTCGGACAGGTAGCGCTCGCGCCCGATGTCCTCGACTAGCTTGAGCTGCGCCTCGAGGTAGTCGATCGACTCCTCCTCGTCCTCGAGCAGGTCTTCCAGGATCTCGCGCGTCCCGGCGTCCTGCTTGCTGAGGCAGAGCGCGATGGCCCGGTTGAGCCGCGCCACCGCGTCGCGCTCGAGGGCCAGGTCGAGCTTGTGCATCTCGATCGGCTCCTCGCCCACCTTGACCGGCCCCAGGCGCTGCATGTTGGGGACGCCGTCCAGGAAGAGGATGCGCTCGATGACCTCGTCCGCGTGCTTCATCTCTTCTATCGACTCGTCGCGCTTGTTCTTGGCCAGCCGCTTGTAGTGCCAGTTCTCCAGCATCTTGTGGTGGATGAAGTACTGGTTGATGGCCGTCAGCTCGCTGGTCAGGATCTCGTTGAGCGCGGTGAGGATGTCGGGATCTCCCTGCATGCCGTCGTCTCCTTGGGGCGGCGTCGATTATCGACGCGGTTCCAGCGGGGGTCGCGTTTTTCCCGCCGGGTGCAGCGGCTCTTGAATCTAGTTGATTTTGAGAATTACTTTCAATATCCTTTGGGCCTCTTCACCGGAGGTCCCCTTGCTCGTCTGTCATTGCCACCGAATCTGTGACCGAACCATTCGCGCGTCCATTCAGCAGGGTGCGTGTTCGATCAAGGAGGTTGGCAAGGCGTGCGGCGCCGGGCGCGGGTGCGGAGGGTGCCGCCCCACGATCGCCGAGCTGCTGGTAGAGGAGCGGAAGCCCGACACCTCCGCCTGTTCGCCGCTGGTGGTCCTCGATCCCAGCACCGTCCGGCTCGCGAGCTGAGCGAGCGGGCCCCCCGATGCGGTCTCCGTCGCGGTTCGAGGCGCTGGTCCGCGCGCTGCTGCCGCTGAGCTTGCCCCTGGCCGCGGCGGCCGCTGCCGGCTGCGGCGACACCAGCGCGCCACCCGCCAGCGGGACCGCGGACGCCTCGGGCCTGGAGAACCTGTTCGACCTCCCGGTCTCCGGGGTCGGCGCCGACTGGCGTGCCCGGTTCAACGACGGCGACGCCCTGTTCGAGGTCGAGCTGCGCGACGCCGATGGGCTGGGCCCGCTCTACACGCGGCAGGGGTGCGGCGATTGCCACAATGCCGACGACGGCCTGCGCGGGCCCGGCGGCGCGCAGAAGATGTCGGTCGTCGAGGCCGACGGGCTGACGCCGTCTCCCGATCAGTCGGCGCTCCCCTGGGGGCCGACCGTTCACCCCTTCGTCACCGCTGGAGCGACGACGCCGATCGTGCCGCCCGCCGGCGACCCGAACGTGCGGGTGACGAACCGGATCGGACCCTCGGTGCTGGGGCGCGGCTACCTGGAGGCGGTGGCCGACAGCGAGATCCAGCGGGTGGCGGCCGCCCAGGCGGCGCGCGCCGACGCCATCCACGGGACCGTCAACACCTACACCTTCGCCTCGCAGCCGAACCCCGACCCGACGTTCGATGCCCACCAGCCGGGCGACGTGGTGATCGGGCGCTTCGGCCTCAAGGCGCGAATCGCCACTCTGGACGAGTTCGTGGCCGACGCGCTCCAGAACGACATGGGGATCACCAGCCCCCTGCGCCCGACGGAGTTCGCCAACCCCGACGGCCTCACCGACGACGCCAAGCCGGGCGTCGACGCGACGGCCGACGACGTGAACCTGCGCGCCGACTACGTGCGCACCGTCGCCATCCCCTGGCGCGCCACGCCCGCGCCGGCGGCGCTGGCGCTGTTCGACCAGGTCCTCTGCAGCGCCTGCCACGTCCCGACGCTGCACACCCGCGCCGACTACCCGATCGCCGCGCTGGCCGACATCGACGCGCCGATCTACACCGATCTCCTGCTGCACGACATGGGCGACGGCCTGTCGGACAGCCTGAACGACGGCGAAGGCGCGGCCACGGCGCGCACCTGGCGGACCGCCCCGCTCATCGGCCTGCGGTTCTCGCGCGAGTACCTGCACGACGGGCGCGCGACCACGCTCGCGGACGCCGTCATGGCCCACGACGGCGACGGCTCCGAGGCGCACGACTCGGTGCAGATGTTCACCTCCCTCACGGCCGACCAGCAGACGGCGCTGCTGGACTTCGTCGGCTCGCTCTAGACGCCGGTTCGAACCCGTCAGCAACAGTCAGCACCGTCGCTCGCAACAAGGAACTCCCATGCGCTCAGCTCGCTTGCTCCTCTTCGCCGCGGCAGCTCCGCTCGCCGCTTCCGCCTGTAGCTCCTCGGGGGCGATGACCGACACGCAGTACCAGTCGGCCGTCGTCTCCGGGATGCGCACCTCGTTCATCACCGATCTCTCCAACCTGGTCTCGTATTCGCAGATGCTGCAGGCCGCGGCGCCGACACCCGCCGACCGCGGCTGGGACGCCACCCTCGACGCCGGCGCCATCGCCGCCATGAAGACGGCCTGGGTCGGGTGCCGCCAGGCCTACGAGCACATCGAGGGGGCGACGGCGCCGATCTTCCCGGACATCGACGCCTCGATCGACTCGCGCTACGACGACGCGCTGGCCGCGCTCCCCGGCGGCGACGCGTATCTCTTCGACGACGTGGGCTTCACCGGCATGCACGCCGTCGAGCGGATCCTCTACGCGAACGTCACGCCGGCCCGCGTGATCGCCTACGAGTCGACGCTCACCGGCTACCTGGCGGCGGCGTTCCCCGCCACCGCGCAGGAGGCCAGCGACCTCGCCGCCAAGCTGGTGGCCAAGCAGATCTCCGACGCGCAGGCGCTGCACGACAACTGGGAGGCGGCCAAGAACTACGACCTGGGCGCCGCCTTCCAGGGGCTGGTCTCGCTGATGAACGAGCAGCGCGAGAAGGTCGACAAGGCCTCGACCAACCAGGAGGAGTCGCGCTACTCGCAGACGACGATGGACGACATCCGCGACAACCTGGCCGGGACAGAGCGGGTCTACGCTTTGTTCCAGCCCTGGATCCAGTCCAAGATCGCGTCGCCAGACGCGGGTGGGGAGTCCGGCGACGGCAAGGCGATCGACGCGGCGATCGAGGCGGGCTTCGCCAAGCTGCAGGCGCTCTACGACGGCGTCCAGGGCGACGCCATCCCGCAGCCGCCCGACACCTGGAGCAGCGTCGACCCCAGCGCGGCGGACCTGCAGACGCCGTTCGGCGTGCTCTTCGCCGGCGTGCAGGCGGCCGTCGATCCCAATGATCCGAGCTCCGTCGTCGGCCAGATGAACGCGGCCGCCGTGCTGCTCGGCTTCCCGCAGTTCGCCGAAGAATGACGCCCCTCATCCACCTGGGCGGTCACCCCTCGGCGCGGCTAGGGGGCTTCACCCTGCTGGCGCGGCTGGCCCTCGGCGCCGGCTGCCAGGGCAGCGCCGGCGGTGCCACCGACGGAGGCCCCTTCGTCGCCTTCGCCACCGACTTCGCCGGCTTTCACGCCTGGCCGTCGGCCGTCGCGACGCCGTCGCCCGACCTCCCGCCGGTCGACGCGGGCGCGTTCGGGGCCGACGGCGGCGCCGGTGACGGCGGGGTCCACCCGCCGCCCGAGACCGAGTACTGGAAGCTCCCCTCGGCGCCCACGGGCGGCGTCTTCCCGCTGCGCACGATCATCGTCAAGGAGACCAACGAGGCCGACCCCACGGCGCGCCAGGTGTTCGCCATGGTCAAGCGCGGCGGCGACTTCAACCCGACCGGCGCCGTGAACTGGGAGTGGTACGAGCTCCGGAACAACGCCGACGGCACCGTGGTGGTCAGCTGGTCGGGGTACGGGCCGCCCTCGGGATCGGCCGACATCTACGGCGGCGACCCGGCCGTCTGCAACGACTGCCACGTGAAGGCCGCGCCCAACGACTACGTCTGGTCGGCGGCGCTGCGGCTCTCCAACCTTTGACCCGTGCGAAAGAGCTCACCATGAGGATCGATCTGTCTTCGGTGGTCGGCGCCCTGGCGCTGGCGGCGGCGGTGGCGGCGCCGAGCCGCCCCGCGCGGGCGACCCCGCGGCCGCTGCCCTACACGTACATCTACGAGACCTTGCCGGCCGGCGACGCGGAGGTCGAGCTCTACGCCGACCTCACCCCGCTGCGCGCCATCGACGCCAACGGCGCGCCCTCGCGCTACCTCGGCGCGCAGTACCAGGTGGAGATCGAGTACGGGCTCACCGACCGGCTCGAGCTGGGGCTCTACCTGACGCTGGCGCCGGCCGACCCGAGCCTGATGTTCGCCCCCGCCATGCCGGAGGGGACGGGCGTCAAGCAGCGGCTGCGCTACCGCTTCGCCGACGCCGGCCGCTGGCCGCTGGACCTGGCGATCTACGGAGAGGTGACCGAGAACCAGCGCGAGATCGAGCTCGAGGGGAAGGTGATCCTTCAGCGCCGCTTGGGCCCGCTGCGCCTGGCCGCCAACGCCTGGGCCGAGCGCGAGTTTTACTTCAACGGCGCGCGCGAGTGGGTGCTCGACCCGACCGCCGGGGTCGTCCTCGAGAAGTGGATCACCGCTCAGCCCGGCGTCGAGTACTGGATGCGCGCCGAGCACGCCGACGGCGGCGGCTGGGTCGTCGGCCCCCAGCACTACCTGGGCCCGACCGTGCTGCTGCAGTTCGGAAAGATCTGGTGGTCGAACGGCTTTTACTTCCGCCTCAACGGCCTCACCACGCCCGCCGTCGGCAGCGGCCTGCCCTTCGGTCCCGTCTGGGCCCGCACGGTGGTCGGGATCAGCTTCTGACGTTCAGCGAGGGGCCGGCATCGTGGGCGCCCCGGGCCGCCGCAGGAGCCCGATCTCCGGGCTGTCGTACACGGTGACCCAGCCGGCGGCGCGCGCGCCCGCGACGTTCTCGCGGTCGGGCGCGATGGGATCGATCTTCGTGTAGATGACGTAGTCGGCCCCCTCGAAGCCCGTCGCCAGGTTCCAGCAGTCGAGCCGGTTCGAGACGTGCGGCAGCTCGCGATCGCTGGCGGCCAGGATCGCCTTGGGGGGGACGAGGCGCATCGCCGCCTCGAGCGCGGCCAGCCGGCGCCGCTCCTGCGGGGTGGGCCGGTCGAAGCTGATCGGCCAGTAGGCGGAGTGGTAGCTGTGGCGCGGCGGGAAGGCGCCCCAGCTGGCGGTGGCGAAGAAGGTGGCCAGCGCCAGCGTCGCGGCGCCGGCGCGTCGCCGGGCCCGCCCCTCGGGGGCCGCCCCGAGCGTGGCCAGCGCCAGCGCCACGGCGGGGAAAACATAGGGGACGAAGTCGCAGCCGTACTGGTACCCGATGTCCAGCGTCGGCCCGTACCCGGTCGTCAGCAGCGTGAGGATCGCCCCCGGTACCATCGACACCGCCAGCCAGGGGCGGCGCAGCGGCAGGAAGGCCAGCGGCGCCGCGATCTGCAGCGCGTACCGCAGCTTCTCGGGGGTCAGCAGCGTGTGGAACGTGTAGACCGGGTTGGTGGCCAGCGTCTTGACCACGCCCACGAACCCGTTGCTGCCCGGGGCGATGAGGTCGCGGTAGATGTCGGAGAACCCCCAGGCCCCCACCGCGGGCATGATGAAGAAGCGCATCGCCACGAAGTAGGCAGCCGACACCCCCGCGATGACCGCTCCCTCGCGCGTGCGGTAGCCGCCCAGGACCAGCGCCAGCCCGATGGTCGCGGTGCCGATGGCCACGTCCTCGCGGCACCCGAGGGCGATGAGCCACAGCACGACGAAGAGGCGCATCCGGCGGGTGTCGAAGGCGTCGATCGCCCACAGGAGAAAGGCCGACGCCACCGGCTGGAAGTGGAAGTCGAAGAACTGCGGGCCGTGCATCGGCGGATAGAAGGCGTAGGCCGCGGTCACCAGCAGGGCCAGCTGCGGCGGCAGGCGGCGCGCCGCGAATCGGTAGAGCGGGATCGCCCCGCTGCCGAGCAGCAGGCTCTGCAGCACCAGCAGCGTGCTGGCGGCCGGGTGAAGCGCGTAGATCGGGAGCAACGGATAGATCGAGAACTCGGCGTGGTTGCGCAGCTCGCTCCAGTTCCCCTCCCGGATGAGGGGCGTGCAGCGAAACGGATGGCCGTGCAGCGCGTTCCAGAACTCGTTGTCCAGCTGGCCGAGGTCCCAGTTGTAGGTGTCGAACCGGGCGTGGTTGCGCAGCGTGAAGAAGATGGCGTACGCGGCGTACGCGGCCGCCAGCGCGACCGCCGTCCAGAACCAGCGCCGCGCGGTCCGTCCCGCCGGGCCGGGGCCCGCCGGCGGGGTGTGCGCCGTCCGGTAGGCGCCGAAGTGCAGCCGCCAGAGCGGCTCGATCGCCAGCACGAAGGCGCCGAGCACCAGCGCGAAGGTCGCCGTGTCGCTCGAGGTGCCGAGCGCGAAGAGGCCGGGCACGGCCGCCGCCAGCGTCAGCGGCGCGGCCAGGCAGGCGGCCCGGTGGAGGCGCGCCGTTCGCTCAGCGAGCGTCGAGGTCGCCGCCGCCCGGCGCCAAAAAGTGACCGCCGCGGCGACCACCAGCACCACGCCGCCCCCCAGCAGGGCCAGGAGCAGGTTCCGGTACCCGGGGGTCGACCGATTTCCGGTGGCGAAGCCGGTCAGGTCGCGCAGCGGCAGCTGGCCGATCGCCAGCGCCAGCGAGGCGCCGGCGATGATCAGGCCGGCCAGCGCTCGCGCCGCCTGGCCGGGGCGTGGTTCGCTTCCGACCAGGTCGCTCGGGGGCTGCTCCGTCACGGCCGCGTACGATAACTCAAACCGCCCCCGTTTTCGTTCGGGTGGCGTATACCTTGCCGCCAAGGAGGACGGTCGAGATGCAGCTCGGAATGGTCGGTCTCGGGCGCATGGGCGCCAACATGGTGAGGCGGCTCGCGCGCGGCGGCCACGCCTGCGTGGTGCACGACGTCTCGGCGGACGTGACCCGCGCCCTGGCCAAGGAAGTGACGGGGGCGGTCCCCGGCGTCTCGCTGCGCGATTTCGTCGCCGCGCTGGCGCCGCCGCGCGCGATCTGGCTGATGGTGCCGGCCGGTGTCGTCGACGCCACGCTGGCCGAGCTGGCGCCCCTGCTCTCCAAGGGCGACGTCGTCATCGACGGGGGCAACTCGTTTTATCGGGACGACGTCGATCGCGCCAACCGCCTGGCCGAGCAGGGGCTGCACTACGTCGACTGCGGGACCAGCGGCGGCGTGTGGGGGCTCGAGCGCGGCTACTGCTTGATGATCGGCGGCGAGCGCGAGGTGGTGGCCAGGCTCGATCCGATCTTCGCCACGCTGGCGCCCGGAAAGGGGACGATCCCGTCGACGGCGGGCCGCGAGGGGCGGGGCGGGACCGCCGAGCAGGGCTACCTCCACTGCGGACCGTCGGGCGCCGGCCACTTCGTCAAGATGGTGCACAACGGGATCGAGTACGGTCTGATGGCCGCCTACGCCGAGGGGCTGAACATCCTGCGGCACGCCGACGTCGGCAAGCGCCGCGAGAAGGCCGACGCCGAGACCACGCCGCTGCGGGACCCGCAGTACTACCAGTACGACTTCGACCTGGCGGACGTCACCGAGGTCTGGCGGCGCGGCAGCGTCATCGCCTCCTGGCTGCTCGACCTCACGGCGTCGGCGTTCGCCGGGGATGCCCGGCTCGACAAGTTCAGCGGGCGGGTCTCCGACTCGGGCGAGGGGCGCTGGACGCTCGACGCCGCGATCGATGAGGGCGTCCCCGCGCACGTGCTGGCGGCGTCGCTGTTCGAGCGCTTCAGCTCGCGCGGCGAGGCCGAATTCCAGGACCGCGTCCTCTCGGCGATGCGCTTCGGGTTCGGCGGCCACCTCGAGAAACCGGCGGCCAAGTAGCCGCCGGCGCCCCGCCCGCGCGTCGGACGTCACCAGGCGAAGCGGACGGTCGAGTAGTAGCCATCGCCGGTGCCGTGCGCGATCCAGGCGTGCGTGTAGCCGATCCGGAAGCTCCAGCGCGGCAGCGGGTTGTCACCGACCTGCGACAGCGGAAACGGCGTGGCCGCGGGCTTGAGCGCGCCCATGTCGAACTCCAGCCCGGCCTCCGGGCCACCCTGGCCGTAGATGGCCGGCGTGGGCGGGGGCGGGGTGGTCTGCTTCGGCGTCGGCTCCATCGCCAGCAGCGTCTGGATCTGCCCGCCCAGGTACGGCCCGAGCCGCCAGGGCGACCGCGGGTCCCCGAAGCGCCAGAGCGGCAGCGCCAGGTGCGCCTCGAGCCCGATCCCCTCGAACGACGAGCTTGTCGAGCGCAGCGGCCCCTGGACCTGGATCAGCGTCGACGACAGGAACCCCACGTCCCACAGGAACCGTCCGGCCGACGACAGGCGCGCGATGCGCTGGGAGAACGAGGTCGCCTGCACGTAGCCGCCGTAGAGCGGGCCTCCCTGGACACCGTACGTCCAGCCGCTGCGCGCGGGGGCGACGTCCCAGCGCAGCTCGCCGCGCGCCGGATCGGCCAGCACCACCTCCAGCGAACGCCCGGCGCTGTCCGTGAGGGTGAGCGCTATCCGGCGGGGGACGTCGCTGTCGTCGTAGCGGTAGCCACGGAACAGGACCCAGAACGAGCGCCGGCCGCCGGGCGGGACCTCCATCGCGGCCAGCTCGCCACCGCCTTCCGGCGGCGCACCGGGGAACGGGCCGTCGCCGTTCGCCGACGGCGGCAGCATCCGGGTCTGGCCCGGCCGGCCGGGGTCGATCTGCATGAGGCACCAGATCGCCGAGGGCGCCAGCTTGTACGGGGCCTGGCCCGCGTTCGCCACGGTCAGCTCGACCACCAAGCCGGCGCCGTCGCCCATGCCGTTGTCGATCGTGTCGTCGGTCAGGAAGACGCGGCCGACCTCGGCGGACACCGGCCCCTCCCACGCCGCCAGCGTTTCGCGCGGGCGGACCTGGCGGTAGGTGGCGGCGCCCCCGCAGGCCGGCAGCGCGAGCGCCAGGGCGGCGAACCAGGCTGCGGTGCGGGGTTTCCCGGGCCGACCCGTTGCGGCTGGGCCACGGCGTGACCAGCTTTTCGGGCGGGATGACGAGGGCGGGATGTGGCTGCTCATCTCTTTGATGGCGTCGTTTTGCCTGTCGTCGGCCGCGATCACGCGGCCGGCCGGCGCAGGCGCGGCGGGCGATTCTCGGGCCGAGGCGCGCGCCGAGACGAGGAGGTTGGTGGCCGGCATTCAGCAGATCGAGCGGATCCGCGCCAAGACGCCGCCGGGCGGCCTGGACGGAAACTGTGTGGAGGCCAAGCTTGCCGAGGCGCGCGCCGGTCTGCAAATCGCCGGCGGCGAGCTGGCGCGGGTCGACGGGGGCGAGGAGACCGCCTACGCCCTCCACCGCCTCCACCTCCTGGGCGATCGGTCGGACGAGCTGGTGCGGGCAGCCCGCGTCTGTGCCACGGATGAGCAGAGCACCATCGACACGACCCAGGTCGAGGTCGAGATCTCTCCCAATGTGCCCGGGGGCGACCCGACCCGTCCACCGTCGAGCTTCCAGCGGGTCGACCGGCCGCCCGAGCAGTGAAGCCGGGCCCTCGCGCCTGGCTCAGCCCTTGCGCGTGAACGTCCGCGCGGAGACGTCGATTCGCTCGACCAGCTCGAGCCCGATGCTCCGCTCGATGGCCGGAGCCGCCAGGAGCGTCGGGCAGTCGGTCAGCACCTCGGTGTCGACCTGGTTGGCGGTGAAGCCGTACTGCTCGAAGATGCTGGCGGCGGCGCGCGCGGCGATCCGGTTCAGGAATGAAATCCTCATTCTCGTCGACCATAACCCCCGAAGAGGTCCGATTCTTCCCGCCCGCCCGAGGTTGCCTGCCCGATGGCTCGGGGCGCGATCGGGCGCACACGCTGCTATCTTGTCGCGCCAACAGATGACGGCAGCGGCGAACGACCAGGTGGCGGCCCTTCCTTCTCCGCTCGAGGCCGGCGCCGCGGCTCTGCGCCGGTTCTGGCGCCCCTTCGTGCTCATCCAGGCGTCCGCGGCCGCGGTGGCGCTCGCGTACTGGGCCAGCCCCGCCTTCCGCGGGGCGTGCGCGCTGGCGGCGGCCTGGAAGGCGGGGGGTGGGCTCCCGATCGCCGCGGCCTTGACGGCGATGGCCGGCGGGCTCCTCCCCGAGGCGGCCAAGCTGCTGGCCGACCGCGGCCGCAGCTCGCTGCGCGGTCGGGGCGGCGAGATCCTGTTCAACACCGCCTTCTTCGCGCTGGACGGCGTGGTGATCGACCTGCTCTACCGGGGCGAGGCGGTCCTGTTCGGCCGCGAAGGGCTCGTCCGCACGGTGGCCGAGAAGGTGGCGTTCGATCAGTTCGTCTTCTCACCGCTGTGGTCGGTGGCCATCGTCGTGCTGTTCGTCTGGCGGCAGCGCGGGTATTCGCTGGCGGCGACGCGCGAGGTCCTGGGCCGCGGGATGTTTCGGACGCGGGTCTTGCCGCTGCTGATCCCGAACTGGCTGTTCTGGATCCCGATGGTGTCGATCGTCTACGCGCTGCCGGTGCCGCTTCAGTTCCTGCTGTTCGTGCCGGCGCTCGGCGCGTGCAGCCTGATCATGGTCGTCGTCGCCCAGGCCGAGTCCTGACCGGCCGCGCAACCTGGCGGGGAGCGCCCCCCGCCTTAGGTTGAACCTCGAACTTTTCTTCGAGGTCGACGATGCAGAAGGTGTGCGCGCTGCTCGGGCTGCTGGCGCTGGTCGGAGGTCTCGGCTGCGATCGGTTGCTCGAACAGCTCTTGCACGACCGAGGGCAAGGGCAAGGGCAAGGGGGCGAAGGGCAGAGCGGGACCGGTGGCGTCCCGGCCGCCGACGGTGGAACGGGGGCGATGGCCGGCGGGCCGGATGGCGCGGCGGGCGCCGGCGGCCAGGCCGGCGGGCCGGGCGCCGCGTGCGGCGCGGTCTCCCTGGGCGCGACGATCGCGCTGGCGCCGTCCGCGGCCGGACAGAGCTATCGCCGCTGCCAGACGCTGGGGCCGGAGGCGGGGTGGCGGGTGGCGTTGTCGCCCGCGGGCGATCGGCTGGCGGCGCGCACGGCCGCCGGCACGGTCCGGCTGCTGGCCACCGACAGCTGGAAGGAGGTCGCCCAGCTCGGCTCGCCGCTCGGGCAGCTCGACGCGGTCGCCTTCTCCCCCGACGGCGCGACGCTGGCGGCCCTGTCGGCCGAGATGGGCGAGGTCTCGCTCTGGAGCGCCGCCGACGGGCGCCTGCAGCGGAGCTTCGCCGGCCCGGCCGCCTCGGGCTTCGACACCACCGCCTCGGCGCTGGCCTTCTCCAGCGATGGCACCCGGCTGGCGACGTCGCTGGGGACGGTGATCGATCTTTCGACCGGCGCCACCACCAGCTGGCTGACCGGCGCGCCCCAGGCGTTCACGCTGGCCGTCAATCCGGAGAACCTCGGGGTCAGCCCCGCCGGCGGCGGCGTCGCGGTCCTCGGCTTCGCGGCAGGCGGCGCGCGGCTGTTCGTCGAGACCGACTACCAGATCGGAAACTCGCCGACCAGCACGCGGCTCGAGCTGCGCGATCCGGCGAGCGGCGCGCAGACGGTGCTCTACGATTTCTACAGCCGCGCGCTCGACGGCTACGCGCTCTCGCGCGATGGGCGCTTCGTCGCGCGCGCGGCCACCTCCGAGGCCGCGGTCCAGGGGATCGCGGCCGGGCTCGCGGTCCTCGACGCGACGACCGGAACCCAGCTGGCCTTCGATCCCAGCTTCACGGGACAGGTGCTGAGCTTCTCGGAGGACGGCAGCGAGCTCTTCGTGCAGACCGGCTCCACGGTGGCGGTCCTGGACAGGACCGATCTGCGCACCGTGAGTCAGCTCGACGTCCCGTCCGACTTCGCGTTCCTGGGCCTCTCGGGGGCCGACGATCTGGTGGGGTCCTCCGCCGGCAAGACATCGTGGTGGTCCTCCGGGACCGGGGCGGTCGTCCGCACCCTGGCGTTTCCGCTGACGGCCGCCACCTGGGCCGCCGGCGGGGCCTTCGGGGCGGGGACCGGCGACCCGGCCGCGCTGTTTCACTTCTGGCGCGAGGCCGACGGCGCCGTGCTGTGCGGACCGCCGGCCGGCGGCGGCTCGGCGCCGGCGCTCGCCTCGCTGGGGACGCCGGGGCCGGCCGGCGAGAACCAGAGCGCGGCGTCGCAGGACGGCGCGGTGAACGTCTCCTCGGCTTTCGTCATTCACGGCCACGCCGCCAGCTACGACGCGCTGTCGGCGCGGGAGACCGCGTCGGGGGCGCTGCTCCGCCAGTTCGGCGCCACGGTCGGGACCACGCCGAGCGCCCTCTCGATCCCCTCGGGCGCGACCATCTACACGTCGCAGGGCCCCGACGTCGCCGCCTGGTGCCGCTAGGGGCGATCGCTCACGGCGCGGAGGCGACCGAGGCCACGGTCTCGATGGCGATGGCGGTCAGCGCCGCGGCGTAGTCGAGGTCGATGTTCTTCATGGTGTCGGCGGTGTCGTGGTACCCGGTGCGGTTGATGTCGTAGTTCTCCATGAAGAGCACCACCGGGATCCCGACGTCCGAGAAGATCTGCCCGTCGGTGTTGTAGAGCGCCGAGCGGGGATCCCACTCGGGGCGGACCTCGCCCCGCAGGGCGAGGTGGGCGAACGGCGCCGGGATCGTCGCGCCGTGCTCCTGGCGCTCGGCCCGGCCGCGCCCCTTCCGGTCGGGCGCCTGGTTCCAGAGGGCCACCTGGCGATTCCAGCGCTCGTTGGCCAGGTGCGCCTCCAGCGCCAGCCGCGCCGAGGCCGCCCCCTCGCCGGGCGCGATCTGAAAGACGTCGCGGTCGTGCTCGTTGTTGTGGGCAATCATGTCGAGCACGAACACGCCCCGCACGCGCACGCTCGAGACGTCGACGATGGCGCCCGACTCGGCGGCGAAGCGGAGGCGCCGCTCGACCAGCGCCTGGGCCAGCGCGCGCGCCCCGAGGCAGTCCGAGGGGAACTCCTCGCCGGTGAGGTGCACCAGCCAGACGTCGCGCTGCAGCTTCCCCTCGCGCGACAGCGCCAGCAGCGTCTCGGCCGCCAGCAACAGCGCGGTGGTCGCGGAGTGATTGTCGTCGGCGCCGGCCGCCGCCGCGCGCAGCCCGTCGCCGCCTCGTTCCTCCTCGTACACGTCCTCCATGTACGCGGTGTCGTAGTGGTCGGCCATGATGACCGCCTCGCCGCGGTCGCGGCCGGGGATCATGAGCACCACGTTGCGCTCGTGCGCCTCGTGCGACTGGTTGCGGCTCCAGCCGTCGGACCAGCGGAACGGGAAGTCGGTCTCCCAGCGGAAGGCGTGGTCGACCACCTCGGCGCGTCCGGTCATCTGGTGCGCGGCGATGAGCGCGCGGTAGCGTTCGTGCAGGTGGTCGGCCAGCCGGTCGAGGTCGCGCTCGGGCTCCCGCCGGCTCGCGAGCTCGAGCCGCACGGCCTTGGCCGCCCGGCCGCCGGTCTTGCCGGCGTTCGAGCGGATGCCGTCGGCGTTCTCCTGAGTCCGGAACCGCCCCTCGGCCAGCCCGGCGATCGTGCTCCAGACCTTCTCCTCGAAGGCGCGGGTGCCGGTCGCGGCGAACGTGAGGTCCGGCCGCTCGGGGCCGGCCTCGCCGATCGCCTGCGCGGCGAGCGCGGCGCAACGCGCGCTCCCGGCGGCGTCGCTGCCGCTCCCGGGCAGGTCGGCGAGCCAGGCCTCGAGCGACTCGTGCTTGGGGGCGTGGGTGAGCGCGCGCGCGAAAGAGCCAGGGAGCGCCCCGTCGAGCAGCGCCCGGAACGCCAGCAGCTTGTCCAGGTTGTGACCGGTGGAGAAGCGCGCGTGCCCCGGCTGCGCGTCGAAGATCGACGCCGCCTCGAGGTAGCCCGGGCGCGCGAGCGGCCGGGGCACGAGCGCGATCGGCTCGCCGCCGGCGCGCTCGGGCGGGCACTCGGCCTGCGCGTAGCCGTGCAGGGGATCGCCGTCCCACATCTGCGGGCCGGCGCCGTCGCCGAGGCGCGCCACCAGCGGCAGGTGCCAGAAGAGCTCGCGCTCGCCCGCGCGCATCGGCGGGTAGTAGAAGCGGTACCCGAACCGCCCGCCGCGGTTGATGGTCGCCGCCGCGCGCGCGATCTCGAGCGGCGTGGCGCGCGGGCCGTCGAGGATCAGCGCGTAGTCTTCGTTCCAGATCTGCGCGTTGCGGGCCATCGGCTTGCCGTAGAGCCCCAGATCGTCCGGATCGGTGGAGAAGAGGGCGACCGAGACCTGGTCCTCGAACGGCGCCAGCGCCTTGAGGTCCGAGTCGCGCGGCACGCGCTGCCAGCGGTGCGTACGCAGGACCTTCTTCACGACGGCGTGGTTGTGGTGGCCGCGTCCCGGGCGCTCGCCGACGGTCTCGTCGAGCCAGCCCGACTGTGGGATGCGCAACGAGGCGGCGTCGGCGAGGTGCGAGAAGAGGTGCAGCAGCGGGATCTGCCGCGCGCGGGGGAGCGACGGCGCC
>Ga0209060_10001896_pt1 | contig 20987 bp, 21 predicted proteins | sample Coa_R1_8_FD_187155 | JGI IMG/M metagenome (GOLD analysis project Ga0209060, IMG submission 187155) | Surface soil microbial communities from Centralia Pennsylvania, which are recovering from an underground coalmine fire - Coalmine... | ecosystem: Environmental > Terrestrial > Soil >...
GTCACAGCGCTTCAACATATCTCAAAAACGGGCTCAAACGCCGCCGGTGGAAGAACCTGCAAATCTTCTTGCGGCATGCAAAAGGACGCGACCTGGTCGAGACTACTGAGGGATTGCTGGAGCACCTCAGCGAGGCCGGCGGGGTCTTACATCTTTGGGGACATTCCTGGGAACTGGAGCACTCATCGCTTTGGGGGGCCTTGGAGAGCATCTTGAAAATGTTATGGGCCTCTCGCGACCGGTGCCGCTTTGTCACAAACGCGGAGCTCTGTCAGCAGTTTGCGCCTGCCGCCAATCCCGGTGCCGAGGAGGTCATTCCGGGCCGAACGGAAAATCCGCCATTTGTTATCGTTAACCCGGCGCATAATTAGTACTGCCGGCCTTGAAATTAGCCCTTACCACCCTTGAGGCACGTGTTTTTGTCTAGTACGATTTCCACAGAAGCCGAAATCTAATCTGGTATTTATTGCGATTTTTTTGTTGAATTCCCAGGGAATTTATATCCCGGTCGCGGGTTGACGGGGCGAAGCGCTGTCCAGGTGGACGAGAAGCCGGATGGGCTCTGAACCCCGCGCCGGTCCAGCTCGATCTGAGTGTACTCAGGAGTTTGCAACGAATGCAGAAAGTACGGAATCACCTTATCAACTTTCGCGTAACGGAAGAAGAGTACGGAAAACTGAAGAACGCCTGCGATCGCCAAGGAGCGCGCTGCTTATCGCACTTCGTACGCGACGTCATGTTACAGAGTCCGAACCTCAACCCCGATGGCGTGATCACAAAAGTCGATAAACTCGATCGCCGTCTCGCGGCGCTGGAGAACCGGTTGCCTTCGGACATGTGTTCGAAAGAGAAAGAGGTGCCGCCGTGCGTGTAGTCTCGATCCTGTTTGTCTCGGCCTGCGCCGCGGTTGCGCAAGGCTCGTTAACCCAGCAGACCTACCGGTCGGCCGCGATTCCGGAAGTCGGCGCCAACCTTCCCGCCCAACCCGTCGGACCGAATGACCTGATCGCCGTATCGGTCTACGATGCGCCGGAATTGAGCCGTACCATTCGCGTGGGGTCTGACGGTTTCATTCGTTTACCCATGCTGGCCCAGCGCCTCAAGGCCGAAGGTCTCTACCCGGCTGATCTGGAGACTTCCATTGCGGCCGCCATTCAGGATGAGAACATTCTCGTCAATCCGTTCGTTACGGTTACGATTGCGGAGTATCATAGCCGGCCCATTAGCGTTGCCGGGGCCGTGCGCGCGCCTCTCGTATTTCAGGCCGAACGACCGACAACCCTGCTCGAGGCCCTCGCTCGTGCCCAGGGCTTGCGGGAAGACGCCGGCCAGGAAATCCTGATCACCAAGATGCAGGAAAGCGACGGCAAGCCTGTCTCACTCACGCGGCGGGTCAAGGTCCGCACCTTGATTGATGCGGCCGATCCCGACGTAAACATCACGTTGACCGGCGGTGAAGAGATTCGCGTGCCGGAGGTCAGCAAGATCTACGTAGTCGGAAACGTGAAGAAGCCGGGCGCCTTCCCGGTGCAGGATGGCGCGGATACGACCGTGCTCCAATTGCTGGCCTTGGCGGAGGGTTTGGAACAGTTCGCCAGCAAACAGGCCTTCATCTACCGCCGGGATGCGGATGGCAGTAAGAACGAAATCGCGATTCCTCTCGACAAGATCATGCAGCGAAAAGCGCAGGACGTGGCGCTCAGCGCCAATGACATCCTTTACATTCCAGACAACAAGGGCAAGCGGCTGCGCGCCACGGCCATCGACAAGCTTCTAATGTTCAGTAGCGCCGGCGCAACCGCGTTGGTTTACCACCCGTAACGGGAGATTATTCCATGACAGAAGATAACCAGCTGCTTCCTCCGTCTCTCTACGGCGGCACCAGCGGCGCCTCGGTGCCCGCGATTCCCGAACGAGTGACGGTATACCCGTCCTACGCCCATGTCGAATCCGAATCGGAAGAGCCAATGGTGCCGCTCTCGCACTATTTGTGGATCCTGCGTCGCCACAAATGGCGGATTATGACGTTTGTCGCCGTTTGCGTATTGTCGACGATCATCATTTCCAGCCGGCTCACGCCGATCTATGAGGCCACCGCCACCATCGACGTCGACCGCCAGGCGCCCACCGGCATCATCGGCCAGGAGGCGACGCGGAATTCCAGCGACGATGCCGATCAATTCCTGGCCACCCAAATCAAGACCATCGAATCAGACTCCGTGTTGAGGCCGGTCGTGCAGCAATTCAAGCTTCAGGCCGATGCCGAGGCCAATCCGAAGGTTCCCGCGGCGCGGGCGGCCAATGCCCCGGTCAAACTCAAGGACCTGAAGGTAACCAGGCCTACCAATACTTATTTGTTGCTCATCAGTTACCGGTCCAAGGACCCCGAACTGGCCGCGAACGTCGCGAACGCAATCGCTCAGAGCTACATCCAGCACGGTTATAACATTCGATTCCGCGCCAGCGCCGGCCTCTCTGTCTTCATGGAGAAGCAAATTGAAGAGCTTAAGGCCAAAATGGAACGCTCCTCCGCGGCTCTGGCTCAATTCGAGAAGGATCTGAGCGTCATCAACCCGGACGAAAAAACCAGCATCCTTTCGGCTCGCCTGCTTCAGCTCAACACCGAATTTACGAACGCCGAAGCCGACCGCCTGCGCAAAGAGGCCGCTTACAACTCGGTGAAGGGCGGCTCGTTGGAGGCCGCTCAGGCTTCAACTCAGGGCGAGCAGCTTCGCAAACTCGCGGACCGCATCGACGAGGAGCGCGAGCGCTTCGCCGTGGTGAAGAGCCAATACGGCACGAACCATCCCGAATACAAAAAGACATTCTCTCAATTGACGGAACTGGAGCGTCAATTTGATCTTTTGAAGAGCGACATTGTCAAGCGCGTAGGCCTCGAATACCAGGAAGCGGCGAATCGGGAAGCGATGCTCAAGAACACTGTCGCCGAGACCAAGGCCGAATTCGACCGTTTAAACGCCCGTTCCTTTGAGTACAAGGCGATTAAGCGGGAAGCCGAAGCTGATAAGACGTTCTACGAAGAGCTCGAACACAAGATCAAAGAAGCCGGCATCAACTCCAGTTTTCAGAACAACTCGATCCGGCTGTCGGATTCAGCGCGGCCGGCGCTGCGACCCGTTTTCCCTAACCTCCCCCTGAATGTGATTCTGGCGTTTTTCTTCTCTGTACTGGTGGCAGTCGGCGCGGCTGTAACTGCCGATATGCTGGACAACACCGTGCGGGATCCCGAACAGATTCAACGCGGTTTGAGGACCGAAGTCCTCGGCTCACTCCCGGTCGTAAAAGCATGGCGGGGAAGAGTGCCGCTGATCGCCAAGGCGACAGGCGCGGCCGTGGCAAAGACCCGCCACATCAGCGGCCAGGACGCCGCTTTCGAAGAAGCCGTCCGGACGTTGCGTGATTCGATCCTGCTGGCCGACTTCGGCCGCCGGCCTCGCTCGCTGCTCTTAACATCCGCAACGCCGCGCGAAGGCAAGACGACGACCGCCGCCCATCTCGCGATCGCCCACAGCCTGCAAGGCCGCAAGACTCTTCTCATCGATGGAGATTTACGGCGGCCCGGACTCGACTCGCGATTTGGTCTGCCCAACAGTCAGGGCATGTCCAATGTCGCCCGTGGCGAGATCAGCTGGCGGGATGCCGTACAGAATCTCGACGCTTATCCGGATCTGGACATTCTTACGGCAGGGCCGGCCTCGCGGCGCGCCGCAGACAGGCTGGGCAGCATTCTGGAAAAGCTGTTGGCCGAAGCCGAACAGGAGTACGATCTCGTGATCGTGGACGCGCCGCCTCTTCTCGGCTTCGCCGAACCACTCCAGATGGCCTCGGTCGTTGATGGCATCGTGGTCATCACCATGGCCGGCGAGACAAACCGCAAGGCCGTGGCGGGCGTCCTCACCAGCCTGAGGCGCATTAAGGCGAACATTATCGGCGTCGTCTTGAACGAAGTCCGCGCCGATATGAGCGACCGTTATTACTACTACGGTTACTACGGCGCCTACTACACCAAATACTACAAGCCGCTGGCTTCCTGATTTCGCCCAATGCGAAATGGGAATGACACACCAGTGTTAGCCGGAAGCTCGCTGGATCTTATGAAATGCGAGGGGAACGCTTGACTGCCAGCACACCAACATCTCGCGCCGATGCTCACCCGCGGAAGCTGGTAGCGTTACTGCGCGAGAAGAGCGACGTTTCCAATCCGGAAGGGCGTTCGCGCGAGAGGATCCGGCGGGTCCTGTTTTCGGGACTCGCCGCAGGCCTGGCCAAGGCAATGGGGTTGGGGGCAACCCTCCTGACCATCCCCGTAACCGCGCCGTATCTGGGGCCGGAGCGCTTCGGGCTCTTCATGACCCTCTGTGCGGTACCACAGCTGATGAGCTTCAGCGATTTCGGAATCGGCAACGGGTTACTAACGGAACTTGCCAAGGCCACCGGCAGCGATCGCCGCGAGAGGGCCTCCACTCTGGTTTCCAGCGGGTTCTACATGCTGCTGGCCATCGGAGTTCTGGCGATTGCCCTGGCTGGCGTGCTCTGCACTTGCCTTCCGTGGGCCCGGATCCTGCACGTGGTGAATCCGGCGGCCCAGGCTGAAACAGCGCCGGCGCTGTTCGTTTTTGCGGTTGCCACCGCAATCAATATGCCGCTGGGCGTTGTCCAGCGGGTCCAGCAAGGATTTCAAGAAGGCTACCGGTCAAACCTGTGGCTGTCCATGGGCAACTTGCTTGGACTCGGATTGCTGCTCGCCTTCGTGAATTTGCACCTGGGCCTTCCCTGGCTCGTGGCGGCTATCGCCGGGGGACCGGTCATCTCGGGTCTGTTCAATTGGACGACCGAATTTTATTGGAGCCGCCGTTGGCTGGCGCCCCGATTCGGCCAATTCCACTGGTCCTCTGCCCGGGAAATTATCGGCACCGGCTTGCTCATTTTCTCATCGCAGGCAGGGGCAGCGGCCTTGCTTAGCTGTCCGATGTTCCTGCTTGCTCATGCGGCCGGCGCAGCTAGCGTGGCGCCGTTCTCCGCGCTGCAGCGGATGTACTCGATCTTCGTTGTCGCCAGTTCTCTGCTGATGACTCCGCTCTGGCCCGCCTACAGCGAAGCGTTTGCGCGCGGTGATTTCGCGTGGCTTCGCTCCACTTTCCGGAGAAGTCTGATTTTGAATCTCACCATCGCTGGATTTCCGATTCTGATCCTGGCGTCGGGATCCGGGTGGCTGGTCCCGGCAATCAGTCGCGGTACTCTGCGCGCGGAGTTGCCTCTGGCCCTGGCTGCCGGACTGCTGAGTTTCCTAGTCGCGACGCGGCATACCGTGTCGATGCTGGTGAACGGCTGCGGCTACTTGCGGCGCACCGCCGTCACGTTTCCCCTCGCCGCCCTGGCAGCGGTGAGCTATGCGTGGTTTTCTCGATCCGGAACAGCCGCTTATACAGTTCCACTCTGGGTGGCTGGCGCCGAATCGATGGTGCTTCTCGCGCTGTCGCTGGACGCCGCTCAGGTGTTGCGCAAAACCTGCGGCATTTCACTTCCGGCGCGCCAGGAGGCGTGCGCATGAAGTTACCGGTTGTTCAGTGCTTGGGCCGCTCGATGTCCGGCCGGACAATGTCCCTCCGCGATTTCCGATGCCCATTGCGGAAAGGCGGCAATCGGTGAAATTGTCAATCGTAGTTTGTTCGTATAACCAGGCCCGGTACCTGCGTCAAACCCTCTCCAGCCTGGCCGGTCAAAAAGGAATCAGCCCGGACGAGCTCGAAGTTATTGTGATTGATGGCGGATCAACCGATGGCTCCATCGATATCATCCGCGAATTCGAGCCCTATCTTGCTTACTGGGTCAGTGAGCCCGATCACGGCCAGACCGATGCGTTGCGCAAGGGCTTTGACCGCGCGACGGGGGATATACAGGGTTGGTTGTGTTCGGATGATGAACTGGAGCCTGATACCGCTCGGATCGTGCTCGATTTCTTCCGCGCGCGCCCGGACGTGAGCTGGGCTTTTGGCGATGCTCGTTTTATCGACCAGTACGGGCGTGCGTTAAGGCCCAAGAAGGAAATCCCGTTCAACTGGTTTATCTGGCTTCACGACTACAATTACGTGCCGCAGCCCTCAACATTCTGGCGGCCCGCGCTTTACAAGCAGGTCGGAGGTTTGGACGTATCCCTGCACGTTAGCATGGACGCGGATTTGTGGGCGCGGTTCGCCGAAGTAACGCCTCCGGCAAAGATCGCCGGAGTTCTTTCGCGAGTGCGTCTTCAGCCCGAACAAAAAACGCAAACGCTTCGGGAACAAGGGAGTCGGGAAGGTGCCGCGATCCGGAGCCGCTACGGAGTCCGGCCGGGCCGCGGGCTACGGCGGCAGAGCGCGTTCTTGCTCGCCCGGACGATGCGTATCGGGTGGAAGCTGACGACGGGTTGTTATTGGTAATGCGACCGATACTGATTAAAGACGATTCTCCTCGTTGCAGTGAGGAAACGCGAACAGCCGCAATCCATCCCCGCGGCCTCGCGGCGGCCGCGGCCCCGCGCTTCAGCGAACCGTTTGGGCCGGCTCGCAGGGTGGCGCTGGCGTTCGAGCGTTCTTCCCACTTTCGCATCATGTGCGTGCTTCTCGCAGCCTGGTGGATGGCTTTTCTGTATCCGCACATCATGATCGACAATATCGCAGCCGCATTGGTGACTGCGGGAGAAGCCACGGCCGAGGGCTCCTTATACAACCAGCTGCTGTTGATCGTGTGGGCAGGATTCGGAATCATCCACCTGCCGCGCGCTGTTCGCGCCGTGCAGTCGAGGCAGTCAAGAAGGCTTTTACTACTCCTGTCCTTGTACCTCGCCTGGGCCATATTAAGCATGGTTTGGAGCCAGGATCGGCTATTGAGCACGCGCCGGCTGATCGCCCTGTTGTGCCTGCTGATTGGTGGTTTTGGCCTGGGCGCCGGATTCTACAGTCGAACGCGGAATGGCTTGAAGACGCTCGGCCGCCATTCTATCTATGCGGCCGGAATCTGCGTGGTGCTGCTGTTCGCCTTGCGGTTCTGGCAGGGGAACCTGATGGACCTGCTGAATCCCCAGTGGTCATTGAAGGCAACCACTCAAATTGAGACGTACGCCTACCCTCTGGCTTTCGCGGTAGTTGCCGCCACCTTCCTGTTTCACCGCAACCTGCTCAAGCAATGCGTGGCGGTGGGAACTCTATTCCTGGTCGTAGTTGTGTTAAAAGGGCGAACCATCGTCATCGATATCATCTCGGCGGCGGGAGTCGTATATTCGCGCATCACAGGGATCCGGGCAATGCGAGTTGCCGTACTCGCGATCAGTTGCGCATTGGCGGCGCTGCTGGCCGACTTGATGACGGGTGGCGAATACATCATCCAGCCTATCGTTGTCATGTCTGACGTCATAGGGACATGGCTGCCCTATTTGAGCATTGGAGACGGACTCCGGAACATCACCAGTCTGAGCGGCCGGCTTCCGCTTTGGCAAGCTCTGCTCCGATACGCGGCCGAGCGCCCCTATTTGGGTTATGGATTCGGCGCGTTTTGGGTGCCGAGCCGGTTCCCGGAGATTCTCGCTGCGGCCAAGTGGCGTGCCGTTGTCGCTCATAACGGCTATCTCGATGAGATATTGGCCACCGGTGTGATCGGTCTTGCGCTCCTGCTGATGTTCTGGTTTTACGGCATGTACATGAGCGCGAGGCTTCGATCATCCGGCTATTTGGCTTTCGGATGGATGCTTCTGTTCCTGTATCTCAACGTCATGGGCAGCATCATTCAGAGCTTTTTTAACTTTCCGACTTTGATCACCGCCGTTGCGCTCGCAATCGTCATGGACCAACATGCTGCGGGGCGGGGACCACACGCTGGGACGGCGTCGGGAGCAGCGCGCAGGACCCGGTCCGACCGGCCCCCTCGGTAAGATCCGAGGCAATCACCAAAAAAAAGTTAGTGAACCTTCGACGATCGCGGAATCGCCGTTCTGGTCTAACATCATGAAAATCCTGACTGTACACAACCGATACCAACTCCGAGGCGGTGAAGACGAGAGTACCCTCGCCGAGGAGCAACTGCTCGAGTCGCGGGGCCACGAGATCCGCCAACTCCTATTCGATAATGACGTAATCAGCGGTTTCGGCGCGGTCCGCGCTGGATTGGCCAGTTCCTGGTCTCAGGCCTCTTACGATCGCATGGCGCGCCAACTCGAATCCTGGCGCCCCGATCTGGTCAGCGTTCACAATTTCTTTCCTTTGGCTACTCCTTCGGTGCATTACGCGGCAACCCGCGCCGGTGTGCCCGTGGTTCAAACTCTTCACAACTTCAGGACCCTCTGCCCCAATGGTGTGTTCTTCCGCGATGGAAGCCCGTGTGAAAAATGCCTCGACAAGCTCGTTCCCTGGCCTGGTATAGCTCACGCTTGTTACCGCGAGAGTCATGCGGCGAGCGCAGCCGTGGCGGGTATGATCGCTGTTCAGAAGCTGCGCAAGACTTGGCATCGGCAAGTGACGTTGTTTTTCGTGCTGACCGAGTTTGCCCGTCAGAAGTTCATTCAAGGCGGGCTGCCGCCCGAACGTCTTGTCGTGAAACCGAATTTCGTTCAGTCCGATCTCGGGCCTGGCGCCGGCGATGGCGATTTCGTCTTTTACGCCGGACGGTTATCCGATGAAAAGGGCATTCCGTTGTTGTTGGAAGCCTGGCGCAGCGCACAGCCCCGTGGGCGCCTTGTCCTGGCTGGGGACGGCCCCCTCTCTTCTTTCGTCCAACAGCAAGCGGAGAGCGATCCTTCGATCCAGTTCCTCGGCCGTCTCTCACTGGCCGACACCTATCAATACATGGGCAGGGCGCGCGCATTTGCCTTTCCCTCCCAGATGTATGAAGGGATGCCTCGCGTCATCATCGAAGCATTTAGTCGCGGCACCCCGGTCATTGCCCACCGGGCTGGGTCCATGACCGAGATGATTCGTCAGGGGGAAACCGGCTGGCTGGTTGACCGTGGGGACCACCGTGCATTCACCGCCGCTCTTTCCACGATCTTCTGCGATGAATTCGACGCTCCGCGGATAAGGTCGGCCGCCCGCGCCGAATTCGAGCGGAATTACACGGCGGACCATCAGTACGAGTTGCTCATGAGTGCATACGCCATCGCAGCAAAATCCACCGGGTTGGAGGCCCCCGCATCCGCGATAAATCAAGATCGCCTGCGTGTCGTGAACTAAGAAAGCATGTTCCGAACAATTCCCAGCGGCAGCGCGTGGAAGCGCATCCAGTTTCTCCGTCGTACGACCCAGGCCTGGTTCCTCCTTTTAATCCTCGCGTCTTTGCAGCCGAAGCGGCCTCCCAGTCTGGCCGGCTTCCATCGCGAAATCCACTGGCTCGGCTTTGCCGGCGCGGCCTTTCTTCTTTTGCTGGCTGCTCGCAATTTTAGCCAGGCGCTGGGGCGCGCCGGGGTTGCGTTCTTGATCGGCCTCTCGCTCGAAGTGATGCAGCACCTGGCGTATCACCGCGCTTTCGAGTGGCTCGACGTGACCGACGATGCCTTTGCCATTCTGGCGGCCCTGGTGCTTTATTACTGGACCTCCATTCGGTCGAAGGCTGCACCGGGGAGACTGTCGTGACCGCAGCGCCGGCGCCGGCAGAGCGCGAGAGACGAGTATCCCGCCCAACTGTTGGTGCTGACTTACGGTTCGTAGCAGTCAGGATCGCCGGCTGCCTGCTTGCCCTGGGAATGTCCTGCGCCTTCTACGGAGCCATCCGCCTCTCCTGGGCCGATTACCTGGCTCATCGGGAATCTGCTTCCCAGGTGCAGGGAGCTCTTCAGCTCGCGCCCGGCAACGCCGGCTATTGGCTCCATTGGGCCGACCTGCTCGAGGCGGAAGGTGGGTCTGCCCGCGTCGGTGTGGAGCGTGCCGCGCACGTCGATCCTTATGACGCGGCCGTCTGGATCCGCGCCGGAATCGAAGCCGAATCGCGCGGCGATTATACACGGGCCGAGCAGAACCTGCTCCGTGCCGCCGAGCGCAGCCGCCAATATGCGCCGCGATGGGCCCTGGCCAACTACTATTTCCGCCGCGACGATGCTGCGCACTTTTGGCCGTGGGCCCGGAGCGCGATGGGGATGGCCTATGGAAGCCTGGACCTTCTCTTCGACCTCTGCTGGCGCATGCGCCCCGACCCCGCCGAGATCCTCGATCGCGGAATTCCAGATAATCCCAACGTGCTACGGGACTATCTCGGGTTTTTGCTCAACACTCACCGGCTGGAGGCCGCCACGGCAGCAGCCGAGCGCCTCGCTGCGCACGCGTCCCCGCAAAACCGCGACGTGCTTCTGTCGTATATAGGGCTGATGCTCGAAAAGGCCCACTGGGCCGAGGCAATCTCCGCTTGGAACGCGTTATGTACACGCGGGATTCTTCCTTACGCGCCGCTCGATCCGGCACATGGCTCTCTGGTAACGAATGGAGCATTCGTTGATGAGTTGCTGGACGCAGGTTTCGATTGGCACCTGGTCCCGGCCCGGGGCATTTTCGTCGCCCACAGCGATGTGCCGCCCTCTCTGCGCTTCGACTTCGACGGAAACCAGCCGGAAGGCTTGCCCTTGATGTATCAATTTGTGCCGGTAGAGCCCTTGCGCCGGTATACCCTACGCTCCGAATACCAGACCGAAGGCATTTCTGGAGGGACCGGTCTGCAGTGGCGTGTTTCGAAAGCTCCCGAAGGCGCGGATATTCCCCTCGAACGCACCTTCCTGTCCGCCGACGAGTGGACCAGCGCAACGCGCACCTTCACAGTTCCGGAAGGTATTTCAATGGTGCGGGTCTCGCTGGTCTATGAGCGGCAGCCCGGCACGGTCCGCATTGAAGGCAGCCTCCGGTTAAAGAACGTCTCGCTGGAGAAACACCCGTGAACGACCGACGATTCGCCAGAGCCGGCGCCCTCGGGCTCGCGGGACTGCTCGCTTACGGCATTCTGACCTTGTGGGTCACAGGGCGTTGGGCGCTCGGCTTCTACCAGGCTGCCGCATTGGTTGCCGCCGCTGTTTGCGGCATCCGGCTCGCAGCGCGCCCGGCGGATTTCCGCTGGACCACTCTCCTGGCGCCGCTCTCTTTCATTCCACTGTGGGGATTAATCCAGCTTGCCGACGGCAAAACGGTCTACCGCTGGGAAACATGGAACTCCGTCCTGAACTGGACGGTTAACTTCGCCCTTTTCTGGCTGGCGTTCCAGGTCTGCACCCGCAGACATCGCCGCGAAGGTCTGGTCACCTTACTGTTCTCCTTCGCGGCGGCGCTCAGCGTCATCTCCACCGTTCAGATGTTCACCTCGGGCGGAAAGGTCTTCTGGCTCTTTCCAACCGGCTACACGGATTTTGTTCTGGGGCCGTTCGTGTATAAAAACCAGTACGCAGCCTTCATCGAAACCGTACTGCCGCTCGCGCTTTATCGCGGGATGACAAGGAAGAATCCGCTCGCCTATTGGATCATCGCCGGAGCCATGGTGGCGTCCGTCATGGCTTCCGCGTCGCGCGCCGGCACCGTTCTGGTGCTGGCGGAAGTGCTGGTAATCCCGCTGCTGGCAGCGGTCCGGGACGGGTTCGACTTGCGAAGGGCGGGCTTCGCCATCGGCAGCGGCATCGCTTTATCGGCCGTCTTCACGGCGGTGGTGGGATGGGACGTGATCTGGAGCCGCTTGAATGAGGCAGACCCCTACACCGTGCGCCGGGAAATGCTGCGCTCGTCGATTCGGATGGTTCACGACCGCCCGGCGATCGGTTTTGGGTTGGGCACATGGTCGACCGCGTATCCCGCGTACGCTTTGTACGACGACGGCTTGTTTGCCAACCAGGCGCACAATGACTGGGCGCAATGGGCGGTGGAAGGCGGCCTGCCACTCGCTGTGGCGCTGCTCATTTTCGCCGTGCTTCTCGGCCGGCTGGCGTGGAATTGCGTTTGGGGATTCGGACTGATCTCCGTCCTGCTACACAGCCTGGTGGACTACCCGCTGCAGCAGCGACCCGCCTTGGCCGGCTGGTTCTTCGCTCTGGCCGGCGCCCTCGCAGCCGCTGGAGTCGCTAAGCAGATGTCGAGCCGGTGCGAGCCGGCATCGTAATTCCGGCCGGGCCCGTCAAGCTCGCGCTCCCGCTATTGCTCGCGTTCCGATCTCGCGTCACCAGGTACAGGAACAGCAGAAAGAGCAGGAGGGCAAGCGAGTAGATGGTGAGATGCCGCTTCGTGCGCTGCCAGTCCTTCGCTTTCCGGGTGGCGCGGATTTCCCGCTCCGTCGATCGATGTTGGCGCGACGACGGTGTTTCGATCGGCGCGTACCGGCTGCGCAGAAAACGGATTTTGCACTCCCGGCATCGATACGGATAATAAGCCAGCAGGCTCGCCAAATGTTCCCTGAGACCTCGGCGATGCGACCGGTGCGCGCGGTCGTTCTTACATTTTGGACACAACACAGAATCAACCCGTCCGTTCCTCAGGTTTCCGCTCAGGCTACCGCCGCGTATGGTTCCCGCGTCGGCCCGACCACCTGGACCATGTCCCGCTCCAATTCCGCGGAAACTGATCTCTGCAGCAGGTCAACGTTAACCACCACTCTCCACTGCCCCTTCTCGCGCACGACCAGCCCCCGAAGACCGGAGAGCGGCCCCGAATGAATCTCCACAATGTGGCCTGTCCGCACGTGGGGCCATGGCTCCACAGCCAGGCCCGCCGCCAGCATTCGGCGGACACTGTCGACTTCGTGCTCTTCCACGACCGCGTCCCGCCCGCCAAACCCCAAAATTGAGGTCACCCCCGGGGTGCTAAGAGCCCTCAGCCTCTCCGCTTCGCCGAATCTGCAGAAGACATAGCCTGGAAAAAGCGGCATATCCAGAATCTTGGTGCGGTCCGACCAGGACCGCTTGGACCGGTACAGCGGGAGAAACTGCTCCAGACCCCGTCCGCACAGCCCTTCGGCCACGATCTTCTCATGACGCGACCGGACCGTCAGGGCATGCCATTCCGATTTCTTCGCGTCTGGTGACATAAACTTTCGCTCCTTACGTTTGCACCCAAAAGATAACGTTCCCGAGATCGTGGAAGCCGAAGCATCAACCGGTAAGAATTCTATTTCCCGGCCACGTTTTGGAGTGTAGTATACATTCCGTGTACGGAAAAGAAAGGTACTGCCCATTTTCATCAAATTGAGGTACTAAAGGGGGAAGCCGCCGGTACTATTTCCAAACCTGCCGGAATCCTTTGGAAGTCTCGGTCTGCAAATGAAAGGGCCCTGCCCTTTCGGGCAGGGCATGAAAGATGAACTAATCGATGGTTTAGCGGCTGGTCGGAGGATGGGTATTGGTTTGGGTGCCGGAACCGCCGAACGTGCCCGACGCCGCCAGCCCACCCACTGTCGTAGCGGCCGCGACGCCGCCAACCACCGCCACGGTAGCGGCTGCTCCGATCCCGGCTCCCGCCGCACCCGCAACACCGGCTGCCGCAGCACCGGCTGCCACAGCCCCGCCCGTCACACCAACCGATTTGACGGCCGCTTCGACCCCGGATTCCTTTGCCGCTTTCGCGAACTTCGCGCACTGGCCGCCCGAGAGCGGCTTCCAGCCGGTCACGGCAATCACGTGGGTTGCCGGGTCTTCGATTCCGGTAATCTGGACGTTCTTACCCGTCTCCCGTGCCAGGTCGGCACCCTTCAATCCGTGAGCGGTTTTCGTCGCGGCATCAAAAATAAAATCGCTGCCCTCGCGTTCGTACAGGCATCCGGCGAGTTTGGCGGCCGCCGAGGTGCCAACCGCCGGGTCGAACGCCATCGACAGCCCCGTCGTCAAATTGGCAACGGCCAGGCCCGTGCTATTGGCGACGCGAACCGACCCACGAACCGTGGCCACCAGCACTTTACCTTGATCGCCGACGCGCACGCGGGCGATCGTGTCGGGCGCCGTCGAGAACACGCGCAGACTGCGGCTCTCGATCGGATAGCTTGACGAAGATTCCAGCTGCCCTGATCCCTTTTCCAAAACCACCCGGCTTCGGTACACCTGCGCGCGGGAATCGCTCGCCAACCGCAACTGAGTTCCATCCTCCAGCCGAATTTGAGAGGGCGTTTTCCCGGTCTCGATCACGCTTCCCTCAAACAGGGTCGCGGTTCCCTGCGCCGCATGAGCGTTTACCTGAAAGCTGCCCGCGGAGACCGCAAATCCGATAGCCGCAGTCGATGCCATTAAACAGGTTGCGGTGCATACCAGGATTAGAGCCAGGCCCGTACGAACGAAGTTTTGCATATAAATAGTCTCCGAATTGAATATGCCCATCGTCAGTATGCAAGGATTTCCCGCTATTTCCAATGATAGGAGTCCTATTGCAGTCCTAGATCTCCCATGGGCAGCCACCGAAATTCCATTCTCTGGTTTAACTGATAAACTTTGCGTATTATTATTTTGCAGGCCGGCCGCGAATAAACAATGACTGACTACGAAGAGTTCGGCCTGTCTCCGGGCGCAACCGCCGGCCAGATCCGCCGTCAGGCGGAATCGCAGGTGCGCCGCCTCAACCTGATCCTTGCGGTGCTTACGTCGCAGCGCTCAGCCTCTTTCGCCACGGGAGCCATGAAGTGATCGACATTCACAGCCACATTCTGTTTGGACTGGATGACGGCTCCGATTCACTGGAAACCTCCAGCGAAATGCTCCGGATGGCGTCGGCGTCAGGGACCACCGACATTGTCGCTACACCCCATGCCAATACGGAATTCTCCTTTGATTCCGCGCGGGTAACACAAAAGATCGCCGACCTGCAGGCCGCAGCCGGTAGTTTGCCGCGAATTCATTACGGGTGCGATTTCCATCTGACCCCCGAAAACATCGAGGACGCACTTTGCGATCCCGGAAAGTACTCGATTAACCATCGGGGATACCTGCTGGTCGAGTTCTCCGATCACTTCATTCCCAAGGCAACCGGCGATATCTTTGCTCGCATGCTGGACACCGGTCTGCGCCCGGTGGTGACTCATCCCGAGCGCAATGCCCTGCTGCAGAAGAGACTACCCGACCTGGAAAGCTGGGTGGGAATGGGATGCTATCTGCAGGTGACCGCGCAATCGCTGCTAGGGCTGTTTGGGAGGCACGCCAGGGAGTTCAGTAACGTTTTACTGTCGCGCCAATTGGTGCATTTTGTAGCCAGTGATGCGCATGACTCGAAGCACCGGACCACGGAACTCAAGCCCGCATGGGATTACGTGGAAACACAGTACGGCAGCTCTACTGCGGGCCTGCTTTTCATCGAACACCCGCAAGCGGCAATCGAAGGAAGCCCGATTCCCCCCGGCCGCGTCAACCGGCAAAAAAAACGGTGGTTTTCTTTTCTTGCGAAGCGCGCTGCTAGTTCCAGCCGGTGACTTCGCCCCGGGAGTTCCGCTGCAGCCACTCCATCAGCGCGTCGCGATAAATCACGATGCCGTTCCGCGAGTAGTTTAGATATCCCATTTTTCGGAATTCCGTCATGTGGTGCGTCACGATCTCCCGCGTGCTTCCAATGTACTGAGAGAGCATCTTGTGGGTCAGGGGAGCCATACGCGCGGAGCCGTCTTCCTGGCGCGTTCCGATCCGGCCGGAGAGCCGGATCAGTGATCGAGCCACTCGCAGGTGAATCGTGTCGACGGCCAGGCTCTCCATCCGCCACGTTAATTCGGCTTCCCTCCGGGCGAGCGTCTGCAGCAGCGCCACGCCTAGGCGGCTTTGCCTGGTCACACGGTCGACGACTTCGGCCGCCGTCCAGCTCATGACGCGAGCGTTCTCGAGCGCCGAGGCTTGCTCGCCTCGAGCGAAGCCGTTCACCAGGGCCGACTCGCCGAAAATGTCCGAAGGCTGGCAGATATCCACCACCACCTGTTTGTCCTGATTTACGATACGGGATACCATGACCTTGCCTTCGGTCACGATGTAAACCCGATCCAATGATTGCGCAGCATTATAGATTAATTGCCCCCTCCGGTACTCGACGGCATTAGTTTTCGGAAGTTGGGCCAGCAAATCCTCAAGCGGCTTTGGTTGCGGCAGTGCGATTGGAATAGCCACTGGTTGAATCCCTCCCAGATCGTTGTAGGAACCTGCTTCGATTCTGAGAAACGAGTAACCTTAAGTAAATCGAATAAATATCCTACGTTTGGCGGCTGAGAGATGCTGGCATTGCAAACTGGACCCATTCGAAGTCCGGGTAGCGTGAGAGACTTTACAGCTTGGACGACCGAAGGGCTAGTTCGCGTCCGGGATGGGGCTGGAGCCGGCGCTGACGATCACCGTTTGGTCGAGAATCTCGTGCTTTATGTTGAAGTATATCTCGCCCTCATAGTGAAACGAGGCGACGTCGGGATTGTGCGGGGCCAAGCCTTCATGCCCGGGCCCGACTCGAAAGTCGTGAAGTATCGATTTCGCGGGAATGATTCGCTTCTTCAAGCCTGCGGTGAACACTGACAAGTCTTTCGTCGCCTGCCTGATTTGCATATATGCTCCCATTTTCGAGAGGGCCCACACTCGGTCCGCGAACCTCCCGAGAACGCTCTATTTTCCAAGTACCATAAGCTTCGACCGGCGCGAAAGAGCGGCGAAGCCGACCTCCGTGACGCTTCGTACGAGGGCGCCCGTGTCATGGGAAATTCACCTGCACGGCGTTCGATGACACGCCATCCACGGTCAGCATGAGCGGAACTGCGCCCGCGCCGCTCAAATTGGGCAATGGTCCGATATTCACCTGGTCCAGGCCCTCGTAGTATCCTTGCGGGCCGGTTGACGCAATTGGAACGTCAAGGCCATTGATTGAACACGTGACCGTCCTAGTGTAATTGCGAATGCCGGTTCCGTAGACGGTCAAATAAACTGAGCCCCGCTCGCTCAGATCGATCGGCGCCGGGCTGCAAACCGTGCCACTACATTGAAACAGCGGCGCAAACGACTGTTGGTTGCTCGCACTCACCCGCACGGCCGTCCCCGCCGCCGCACCGGCGCCTGATCCATCCGCCGAAAACAGAGCCGGCGCCACGTTGCGGATGAGCACGGTTCCCAAAGCGACCGACCGTGCCCCACTTGCCCAACTCAAGGCAGCCTGCCCCACAGCCACATTCGATGGCATCACGAAATTAATCTGGCCGGCCGAAACAAAGGCCAAGGGGGCATTCAGGTGGCTTCCGTTGGCGTCGCGGATCTGCAGCGTCATCCCCGCTACGGAGGTGGGAAGCGGCGGAATGGCCGCGGTGGCTGCAGCCGCAGTCAGGTTTGCGCCGAATACCGACACGATCGAGCCCGGTGCGGCGAACGGCAAACCGCTGGCGGCGGAGACTCCGATGAGGTCCGAACCCATGCCCGTGCCGCACGCTGCCGCCGTCGTCAACGGCCAGGCCGCGGGGTGGTCGGCGAGTGCCTCCGAGTAAGTCGGGATGAACGCGCGCCAGGTGTACCAGTCCACTCCGGCGACCGGAAGAACGCGGGTGGCGCAATTCCAACTGAGCATCTGCTGCGCTGTGGGAAAGACCAAGCTCGGTGAACATGTGGCGCAGGCGAATGTCTGATTGAGACTGATCGGCAGCGCGGGCTGCATCGAGCTTGTGACGAAGTTGACGATGGCCGACAACGCGTTGAATGCGCTCGCAGTGTCGGCCCTCGTGGTGGTGAAAGGATATTCCCAGACACCGACATAATCAGCGATGCCGGTCTGATCGGCATATTTGTCGCCCACGCAGGGAGTCCTTCGCGCATACGTGCCTCCCGGCGCCCATTCCGCCGGATTCCCGAGATCGTGGTAAATCTTCGCGCCCGGCCATACGGACTGAATGGCGCTGCGCAATGCTCGCAAATCGTCGGCGGAAAAGTATCCGCACGGGGTGGCTTGAGACGTGTATGGATTCGTGTAATACGGCTCATTGAATACGTACAGTGCCAATACAACGTCCGGCCGTGATTCGAGAAATTTCAGCAGCGTCATGCCCGCGCCGGTGATGGTCCAAGTCCCATTGTTGAATTGATAAGGGGCGGGATAGCCTCCGGCGATCAGTTTGATTCCGGCAGCGGCAGCCGCATCCAGGGTCGGCTCCCAGTTGGATGGGCGGTTGGGGTTGAGTGTGATGACGGCTGCATCATAGCCGAGGTTGCTTAGAATGGGAAAATCCGAGGGGTTCGGAAAGTGCGTCAAGGTCAGTGTTTGGGCGGATACAGACGTCAGGAGGAGCATCGCCAGAGCGACTTGCAGAACACAATCCGGGAATCTCCCAGCCTTCGCGTGCACGAGCACCTCGACCCTGTCGGTAACGGCGCAATCCTGATGCATCAGACATTCCATCGTGCGGTGCAGAACCGTGGAAGGGAGCCTTGCGCAGCCGGTCGGCTCGACGGGGGCGGCGCTTGCCCAAAAGATAGTTCGGAACCCGGGCAGCTTTCGATTAGGATGGTCTACGGTCGTCCGGCGTGCGAAACTACACGCCGATATTACAGCGGTCGGTGCCTTCTTTGGTGTAGATCCCTCCTAACAGCCCGGCCGCTTTTTTTGTGCCGCGCAGCTAGCGGCGCTTCCCGAACCGCCGCAGGCTGAGAATTTCCAGCAGCCCCACGTACAGGTTCAGCGCGCCGAGCCCGCTCACTGCGCCCCGAACATAGTTGTTGTACCAATAGACGTGCCAGCCCGGAACGATCTGCGCAAAGTAGTTCGTCTCCCAGTAAGAGGTCCAGGGAAACACCACCAGAAAAAATCCGATTTCCAGGCAGAAGGTCACCAGCACCACTGCCCACAATTTCTGATACCAGTGGAATACCGGTGGCGGGACGACCATGGGTGCAGCGACCCGGTTGCCCGCCGGTCCGGAGATCTCCTCCGGCCCCGGCTGGTTGGGCATCATGATCCGACCACCGTTTCGAACAGCTCCATCTGGAAGCCGGATTCGAGCGGGAACCGCGAACAAGCACGGACGGGTTCGTAGCTCAAACGGTGCAGCGGCGTGAGACCGTGTTCGCGGATGGCGCGGCGATGTTCGGGCGTCGCATATCCTTTGTGCCCGGCCAGCCCATAGTCCGGAAAGATTTCGTCCCAAGCCCGCATGCATGCGTCCCGGTAAACTTTGGCGATGATTGAAGCGGCAGCGATCGCGTGGCAGCGGGCGTCGCCCTTGATGAGAGCGCGCTGCGGAAAAGGAATATCGAGCGGGACAGCATCAGTCAGCACAAAATCGGGTGGCGGATTCAAACGAGAGATCGCCATCTGCATGGCCATTCGGGATGCCTGATAAATATTCACCGCGTCTATAGTTGCTGCGTCCACAGCCGCCACAGCCCAAGCGACGGCGCGGTCGCGAATGCGCACGCCGAGCACTTCGCGGCGATCGGGCTCCAGCAATTTGCTGTCATTCAAGCCGCGCACCGGACGCTCCGGCGAGAGAATTACGGCGGCGGCGACTACGGGTCCGAACAACGCGCCTCGCCCGACTTCATCGGCACCGGCTACGGCGTGGAAACCGCGCGCGCGCAGCTCGCGCTCATAACTGGATTCGCAACGGAATTTGCCACCCGGTGGTTCGGGTCGCATGAAAATCTCCGGCCGCTATTCGCGCTCGCGGAGACGGGCGGCTTTGCCCTTCAGATCACGCAGATAGTACAGCTTCGCCCGGCGCACGCGTCCGGTGCGCACGACATCGATGTGATCGATGACCTTGGCATGCACCGGAAATATGCGTTCCACGCCCTGCCCGAAGCTCACTTTGCGAACCGTAATGCTTTCGCCCAGCCCGGTATTATTGCGAGCGATGACGGTGCCTTCGAACGCCTGGAGACGTTCCTTATCGCCTTCCTTGATCTTGACGTGAACCCGGATGGTGTCCCCGGGCCGGAACTGTGGAATGTCGGCGCGTTTGTTCTTCTGTATATATTTGGTCAACAAGGCGTTCTGCATGACAATTTCCTAACACTCTATCTTACCGTAGCCGGGACCATTTTCTGGGTTTTGGTCCCTAATCAGGTCCGGCCTCAGGCGCTCGGTCTTTGCCAAGGCTGCCTGGCGGCGGAAGCGGCGGATTTCCTCGTGGTTGCCGTTAAGCAGAACCTCGGGTGTTTTCCAGCCCCGGAAGACCGCCGGGCGGGTCCAGTGTGGGCAATCCAGCAGGCCGGCCCCGTGCCCCGTATTCTGGAAGGATTCGAAGGCCGTCGAGCTCTCATTACCCAAAACGCCGGGAAGGAGGCGCGCCACCGTATCAATCACTACCGCTGCGGCCAGTTCTCCTCCGCTCAGGACGTAGTTGCCGATGGAAATCTCATCATCGGCGAGGTGCTCGGCGACGCGTTCGTCCACGCCCTCGTAGCGCCCGCAGATCAACAACAACTCGGATTCGCGGCTGAAGCCGTTGGCCATCGCCTGGTCAAAGGGCCGGCCCTGGGCGGAAAGCAGCACCACCTTCTGCCCGTGGCTCTTGTGCGGCCAGATGGACTCGACGGCGGAAAAAATGGGCTCCGGTTTCAGCACCATGCCTTCACCCCCGCCGAACGGGCGGTCGTCCACGGTGCGGTGCGCATCGAACGTCCAGTCGCGCAGATTGTGAATGTGAATGTCGAGCAGGCCCGCGTCGCGGCCGCGCTTGACCACTCCGTGCGAGAAGGGGCCCTGGAAAAACTCGGGGAAAATCGTCAGCACGCGAAAAATCACGGATTCAGGTCCTTGAGGCCTTCGGGCAGTGTGACGACAATCCGCCGCGCGGCAGGATCGATCTCGACGCAAATGGAGCGCGCAAAGGGGATCAACAGGCCGCCATCGACTTCCAGCAGGCCCGCCCCTCCGGCGTCATCCCAGCCCGTGACACGACCAAGAGGCGTACCCGTGTCTCGATCAATTACTTCGCACCCGATGAGGTCGGTTTGGAAGTACTCGTCAGGATCGAGCCGAGTGCGCTGGCTGGCCGGGATGCGCACCTCGGCGCCGGACAACTGCTCGGCGGCCGAGATGCTGTCGACGCCGCGAAAT
>Ga0209060_10001904_pt1 | contig 20869 bp, 20 predicted proteins | sample Coa_R1_8_FD_187155 | JGI IMG/M metagenome (GOLD analysis project Ga0209060, IMG submission 187155) | Surface soil microbial communities from Centralia Pennsylvania, which are recovering from an underground coalmine fire - Coalmine... | ecosystem: Environmental > Terrestrial > Soil >...
GTAATAATCGCTGGTAGCAAGTTCGTTTCGGGCCGCGCATCCAACGCGGCCCTGGTTTTCATCTGCTGGTTTTCATCTGCTGGTTTTCATCTGAATGTCCCCGATTGAGCGGAAGCGCTGGATATAGCAACGCCGCGAAAAGCTCTGATGCAAGCGGCTCGGCCAGTTTCCCCCGTCGAAATTTCCCCGCTCGGTTATAATGAAACCGGTAGGCGGCTCCCCCGTTTTGTTGTGGCCCACTTCGACGTAAGATGGCAAAGCCCCGAAACCCTACAAGCGATCTTTAACCAGATCTCGGACGCGGTGCTGTTTTACAACAAAGACCTGCAACTTGTTGGCGTAAACAAAAGCGGCGAAAAGCTTTTCGGATTGTCCGGGGACGAGATGCTTGGCCGTTCCTGCTGGTCCTTATTTCATGTGGCGGCAGCCGAACACAACCCAGATCCGCGTACCGGATCCGATTGGTTGCCCACCGGTACCCTGACCCTGCTCCGGGACGACGGTCAGGAGCGGCGCGTTGTCATCCGCAGCATTGAGCTGCTGGATGAAGCCGGCCGGCTGGAAGGCGTGGTATCCACCATCACGGACATCACGCGCCTGCAAACGCATGCCATTTCCGCGGACCACGGTCTGAGACATTCCGGAGTCAAGTATCATCCGATCGTAATCCGAAATCGGCGCGTAGCGGCCGTGCTGGCCGGATTGGTTCTGCTGCTGATGTTCGTTGTGGCTGGTGTCATCTTTTTCACGCCGGGTAAGCTGTACACGCCCGAAGAAAGGCGTCTTGCGTCGGTGGAAAAAGAGAAACGGGATGCCGCTGCGAGATTCAGCGCCATGACCGCGGCGCAGCATATCGACGCCGCAAAGTCGGCGCTAAAACCCGGCGCCACCTCTGAAGCGATTGCCGAGGGCCAACGGCATTTAAAGGCTGTCCCGCAATCGTCGCCGGAAGCCCCCAAAGTCCGCGCGCTGCAGAAAGATCTGGCCAAAGCCGGAAGTCTCAGGAACGCACAAAATCTGATTGAAGCCGCATCCAACGCCGATGTGCGCGACGGTATGGATAAGCTCCAACGCGCGAACGCGATGATCGATTCCATAGCGCGGCAATACCCAAGCGATCCGGGCGCCACTCAACTTTTGCACGAGGCCCAGTCAGCCGCAGAGAGTTTGGCCGCGCGTTCTCCTCAGGAATTCGCCGCTGCGGAAACGAAATTAGTGGACTTCAGCTGGGAGAAGGGCGGCTTCGGCACGGTCATGATGGGCAACTTCACCATCCGGAACGATAGTCCGGTCGATCTGGCGGATTTTAAGATTCGCTGCCAGCATTACGATTCCAACGGAGTCGTTGTGGATCAGAATTCCGGCACCGCGTTTGCCGTTGCCAAGGCCCATTCCACCATTCGGATTCGAAACATCAATATGGGATTCCTCAATCCTGAATCCGGTACCTCCCGTACTACTAAAACAGACTGCGAAATCTCGGGACTCAAGCTGGCCGCACAATCCGAGTCCTTAACTTCCACCAGATAGATAGGAAGTGCCCGCCGGCCCGGCCAACTAGTACTAGCCGTACCCTCCGCACGCTCCTGTGAATTCTCGATTACCATACAAGAAGTCTCCTAGGCGAGGCTTCGGCCCTATCGAGAGGCCGAATGGTCGTGAGAATGACTGGTAAATCTCTAGAACCTGCGGCTCCCCGCACTGGATCCTTGCGGCGCCCGTTTATTTATCCACATCGCAGCGTTCGCTCGATTCGCCTGACTCCCGGCCGGATCTTCCTGGCGGCTGTCACGGCGATAATCCTGACCGCGCTGGTGGCAACTCAGCAGGGATGGTTGGTTACCGAACACAATCGGATCACCCGAGCCATTGTGGAGTTGGCCGGCGTTCCCGTTACCGGCGTGGCAACGGCGCCGCTCTTCCCGGGCCTGCAACCCGCTCCAGCCATGCTGGTCACCTCCAGCCGTTTGGACGGCAACCCCTTTCAGTTGTTGATCCTGTTCGCGATCGGAATGCTGGTTTTACTGCAGGTCCACCGCCGGCTGCCGTTAGCCCGTGGGTTCGTTTTGTTCCTGATGATTCTGCTCCTGGTTGCTACGGCGATCATCGTTTTTCATCCCACCAGCCAATTTGGATCGGTTGAGTTTACGCAGATCTGGCTGCGCGGCGAAGTGCTGGTCTGGCTGCTTCTGCCCGTCTTTTCAGCCGCCATGTTTGTTTTGATCCATCCGCTCTTCGGCGCGGCCTGGGCGCTGCTGACCCAGCTGTATGGATTTCTCTGGTCTGCCATCCGTTTGGCTTTTTCCATCTGCCTGATTCACTACTCGGGAATCTTATTTGTTCCTATTGCTTGGTTCGCTTTGGGATTGCTCGCAGACATGGTCTACATGGTGGTTTCCTATTCGATCGCGGTCGAGTGGGCCTCCAAGCGAGCGTGGGGAAGAAGGGGTAAATGATCTTATTGTTCATAGCGAAATTTTTCTTAGGGCTCGCCATCGTCGTCTTGACGCTCTACGCGGTACGTCACTACATCTTTGCGCTTTGCCGGCTGGCGCTGCGGCGTCCGCGCGACTACATGGAACTGACCGGATTCGCGCTTCCCCGCACCACCATCCTGGTTCCGATGCATAACGAAGAGGCTGTGGCTGGGGATATCCTGCAGGCTCTGATGGAATGCGATTACGACCGGACACGGCTCGAAGTGCTGGCCATCAACGACAACTCCGAGGACCGTACCGGTGAAATCATCGACGATTACGCGAAGCGATTTTCCATCGTGCGCGCCATTCACCGCCACGAAGGGGCCGGCGGAAAGGCTGCGGCCTTGGTGGAAGCAACGCGTCAGGCCACCGGAGAAGTGCTGCTGTTGTTCGATGCCGATTATTTTCCCGGACCGTCGATGGTCAAGCAACTCGTCGCTCCTTTCAGCGACCCGCAAGTGGGCGCCGTAATGGGCCGCGTGGTCCCGCACAATACCGACAAAACCTTGCTCGCGGCTTTGCTCGGCCTGGAGCGCGCCGCCGGATATCAAGTGGGCCAGCAAGCCCGCTACAACTTGGGATTGACGCCGCAATTCGGCGGAACCGTGGGCGGCGTCAGGACTTCCGCGCTCAATTCCGTCGATGGCTGGAATACGCAATCGCTTACCGAAGACACCGATCTCACTTTTCGTCTGGTGCTGCATGGTTGGAAAGTGGCCTACGTGAATCGGGCTGAATGCTATGAAGAGGTCCCCGAGACTTGGCCTGCGCGGGAGCGGCAAATTGCGCGCTGGGCCACGGGACACACCGACTGTTTGCATAGGCTGTGGCCTGCGCTGATTGCCTCGCGCTCACTGTCGCTCACCGAAAAAGTGGATGCCTTTTTCGTGTTGTGCTGCTATCTCACAGCTCCGATTCTCATTCTCGGTTGGCTCGCTTCCCTGGTGTTGTTTTTCAGTCCCCAAATGCACTCGGTTCCGATCCTCGCAGTTGCTCTGTTGTTCGTCGGCTATCAGATCTTCGGAAACCAAGCGACCTTTTTCGAACTCGGCATCGCGGCATTGCTCGACGGCATGAATCGCCGGGTTCTGCTGATGCCCTGTAATCTGTTCAACTTCTTCGCCAGCACCAGTGCGATTTCCAAGGCCCTGCTGCGTTACTATCTGGGCAAAATCTGGGGATCCGGCGGTCCTGGGTGGTACAAAACCCGCCGCTTCCGCACCAACGGTAAAGAAAGGCCGTTCGCCAACGGATCTTCGCCCAAGCTGTTTAGCCAAGGGCCCGACGGCGTCTACACCTACAGCAGAAGCGGAGATTGATGCCCGACGTTATTCCATGGCGATTTCTCATCTTCGCCATCCTGTTCGCCGGCCTGCTTTATTTGCAGTTCTATCTCGCGCACCGGCAATGGAAGCTCATTAAGGGTCACCAGAGCTCGGAGATCGACGTCGGCTATGTCCGCATGGAGGATTATCTCGCGCAGTCCTTCCGGCGAAAAGTGAAAGAGTGGCTGCAATTGCCGTCGAACGTTCGGAACGATCGCGAACGCACCATCCTGAAGGGCCGCGAAACCATTCGCGTGATCACCGGCGGCATCGAATTCGGAGCAGGCGAACAGGTGGAAGACATTCTGGTAATTGACGGAGATTTTTCCTGCGGTCCGAACTGCTTCTTTGCCCGCGAAATTCTTGTGAAGGGGAACGCCCGCTTCGGCCCTGGCGCGCGCTTGCAATCCGTCGCCGTGGATGGCGCGCTGACGCTCGGCTGGGATGTCAAAGTCGCACGCTGGCTGGATAGCACGAAAGAATTGGAGATTGGTCCCAACTGTTTGGTTGGAGCGCGAGTCACATCCACGAGTGTCATTCGCTTGGGGCCCGGCGCGCAGGCTGCTTCGATGTACGCGCCGCGTGTTGGGACAACGGCGTGGGATGGCAAGTTCTTGATCCAGGAAACACCGGAGATGTCAAAGCTCGCGGCCGTTGTTTTTTCCGAAGAAGCCGTTGCCGCCCGCGATGCGCTTGAAAATGCCGGATTCGATACCAAGAAATTGATTCAACTTGGTTCGGACGCATGGCTGTACAAGGGCGATCTCAGAATCCTGTCCCCGCTGCGATTGAAAACCAAACTGGTGGTGAAAGGCAAATGCGATTTTCCGGACGGGACTGTTCTGGAGAACGACATTCATGCCGACGGATCGCTCACCATCGGCGCCAACTCCGTCTGTCGCGGCAATCTAATTTCGGGAAAAGACGTTCACCTGGGCGCTCGCTGTAAATTTTCCGGCTTGATCCACGCCGATGGCAACGTACGACTCGGGCAGGGAACTCGCGGATTCAAGGACGACGGCATGGTGGTAGCGTACGCTGGAGAAGTGTTGGAAGTGGAGCGGGACGTGGCGGTGAAAGGAAAACTATCGGCCGGTGGGCGCGTCATCGTAGAGAGCGCCGAGGCAGCGGAGGCCGGTGGTGCCGATTAACCGTAGCGCACGCACTCCTGGCGACGCCCGCGCTTTGTTTAATGCCTTCGTAGGGGTCCGCCCCACACGGTTTTTGACGCTGCGAACACGGCACCTTCAGAAAGCCGCCGCCATCGGACTGCTCACTGCACTCAGCTGCGCCGCGCAAAGCCCGCCTCTCGGACCGCCCGGCCCCCCAGGTCCGCCAGGCGAGCCCGCCTACGAAGTTCAACCATTCCGCTTAGAACTCGGGGGCTACGAAAACTACGTCGACAACGGCTACGGAAATTGGCGTGGCGCCGATGCCCAGCTCTGGTACCGCGGCAATCAATTCTTCATTCCCGCTTTCTTTTTTGAATCGCAGACGCGGCCCACCGGAACCCAACAGAACTACGCGTTCTTCTCCTATCTGAACTGGACCAAAAACTTCTATACCACGCAGGCTGTCAGCGTCGCCCCGCAGAATGACGGCGCCGCAGCCATCTATTTTCCGAAGTGGCGTTACGACATCAAAGCCAACTGGAAACTCCCGCCGAACCGTAATTTTGTTCTCGGACTCGGATTCAGCGATTTCAGCCTGGGCGCGCCGGGCCACGGTCAGATCTTTAACGTGGGCGGGCTTTGGTATCACAAGAAGCTGATCGTGGAAGGAAACTACTTTGTGAATCGCAGCCAGCCGGGAGCGCTCTACTCGAGCTCCGGGAGCCTGGCGATCCAATATGGGCAGGAAGGCAAATACTGGTTCGGCGGAACGCTCAGCGGTGGACACGAGCTGTATCGCCTGGTCGGCGAAACGCCTTTCGATGTCCGCTTCAACGGGTCTTCGTACAGCGTTTTCTATCGCAAATGGGTGACTCGCCACGCCGGCATCGTCACCACCGTGAGCTACGAAGATAAGATCGCCGCCTTCCAACGAATCGGCGCAGCGCTGAATCTCTTTTTCGATTTCTAGCCCGCTCATCCACTGATAATATGGATTAACGTGCCAGCCGACACAGAACAATCGGTTCGCTTCCGCTTCCCCGTGACGTGGGCCAGCCTCGTCGATCCGGCTGCGCTGGATGCCGAACCCGGCCTTGCTCAAGTTTCAGCCCCGCTTTTTTCTGCCGCCGACTCCAGCACCGAATGGTCGATGGTGATTCCACGATTGGCTCCTGCCTCGCCAACTCCGCGCTTGCTACCCACGGCCGCGGAGTCCGGCTGGGACGCGACCTTCGCCCCGCCCAGATACGTTCTTCCGAAATTTGAAGTCTCGTCCGTCTCAGCCTCCATCGCGGTCAAGCTGGTTCTCTCCGCATCGGTGATGATGCTCCTCATCCCTGGTTGGCGCAATACCAATTCGCCGGGCGCGCGCGCGATCGAAATGGAATCCAGCATGCATGAGCGCGCCTGGCTGCGACAGCCTGCCGGACCAACGAAAAACTTCGCTCTCTATCGCGCGGCCCAAGGTGCGGCCGACTATCGCATGGATTTTACTTGGAAGAGCAATCCGCAAGGCGTGAGCTGGATTTTCCGCGCAAAAGACCAGCAGAACTATTTTGCGGCGCGGATCAAACCCTCCGGGGGTGCATTTTCGCTCGAGCGCTACGCCGTCATCAACGGAGTTGAAAAATCGCGAGTGCTGCGAATTCTGCCTTCGCCAGGGAAAGACCGGAGTCTGCGCATTGCGACGGATGTTGCAGGATCCACGTTCCGCCTCTTGCTGAACGGAAATCCGGTCAGCCAATGGACCGACTCCAGGATCACCTCGGGTGGCGTGGGATTTCTGGAAGACGGCCGCCTGCCCTTGGGATTACAAGCAGTTCGAATCTCACTTCCGCCGCAATAACGCTCAGCCTTACATTCCATTACAACGTTAGACACTCCGCGTGTGTAACGGAGTTGCCGCTGGATGCGTACACTGAACTATGAGGATCTTTCTCGCTGGCCTGCTAGCTCTGGCCGCTTCCACCTTCCCTGTCGCCGCGCAAACCTGGGATGACACGGGGAACAAACTCCTGAACGGCAATTACTATTTCCGCGAGGTCACGTTGACTTCGACCGACGCCTACGCGATTTTCGGTGAAATCAACTTCACCAATGGAACGTACACCACTCTCGGTAATACGACCATCATTCAGCAAAGCACGGGAAGCCAGAGCCCTTATACCGCCAGCGGAACTTACAGTATTGCGGCCAGCGGTTTCGGATTCATCAATAACTTAAACACGGCAGCCGGCAGCCCGGTATATGGACTGGTCGGTGCGAATGGCGTCTTCGTCGGCAGCATCACCGAGACCAACGTGTCCGATATGTTCGTCGCGGCCCCAATCACTTCTCAGAACGCTGGAACACTGAGCGGAAATTACTCGGTCGCTTATGCCGATCCGCTCGGCGGTCTGACGAATGGAACGCCGTTCGGAGCCCAGCTTCAGTTCAATTCGAGTGGCGCCGGCAATATCGGATCGGTGAATGTCAGCGCGTATATTGATACTTCTACAGCGCAAACCCAAACCATTTCGGGCGTGAAATACTCGGTGAGCGACAACGCCTTCAACATAAGCTTTCCCTCGAACAGCACCAATCTGGTTCAGGGCCAGGTATTTCTCTACAGCTCGCCCGATGGCAGCTTTATATTCGGTGGATCGCCGGAGAACTTCGACATGATCGTTGGCGTGCGCACCGGATCGGAAGGAACCTTCGGCGGTCTCTACTATTCGGCCGGTCTCCAAATTGACAACTCGCAGTTTGATACTACGGGCAATTACAGCCTGAATACCTTCTACGGATCTTTCAACGCCAACAACGGCGTAATCCTTGGACATCAGAGAGTGGAGGCCGGCGACGGCAACGCTTACAACTTCACTTACTCGAATAGCTACGATGGCAACAACGGAACATATACGGACAACTACCTTGGCGCGCAGTTTGTCGGCGGTCCGAACGGAGATACACAAGTCGGTGTCGGTATCGGTCCCTATCCCGGAATTACAGTTGCGGTGCGGGCACCAAGCTTCAGTGGTTCCGGAGTGTTCTTAAACCCCGCGGGAATCGTCAGCACGGCCAGCTTTATTCCTTTTACACAAGGCGTCTCGCCTGGCGACTTCGTGATCCTGACGGGATCCGGCCTCGGTCCCAGTAGCCTGGTTGGCGCTTCGAGTCTACCTCTGCCCAAAGAGCTCGAGAACGTCAAAGTTTTGATCAACAACATCGAGGCTCCCATTTCGTACGTGAGCGCCAACCAGATTGCGGCGCTGGTGCCATTCGGCATCAATGGATCCGTCGTTCAGTTCCAGGTCAACAACAATGGAAAATTGTCCAACGTGGTCACCGAATTTGCAAACCTGACAACGCCGGGAGTGTTCACGCAGGACGAGAGCGGATCGGGCTACGCCGCGGCGCTGCACAAAGATGGATCGCCGGTAACGCCCGATAAGCCGGCGCAGGAAGGTGAAACGGTCGCGGTGTTCATGTCGGGACTCGGTACCGTCTCCCCCGCAGTGGCGGATGGCGTCGGAGCCCCCTCCAATCCGCTGAGCCAAACCACTAATACCTTTACCGCCGACATCAGCGGCACGCCCGCGAACATCGCGTATCAAGGATTGGCTCCCGGATATGCCGGCCTCTATCAGGTCAACATCGAGATTCCAACCGGTTTGACATCGGGTGATAATGCGATTGGCATGAACGGCCCCGATTCTTATAATTCCGAAGCGTTCCTCTCGGTGGCCAGTTCTTCCGCTGTAGCGGCGCCTGCAGCGCGCGTCCACAAGCGCGCTACTCATCACCAAGGCAAGCTGCGCAAGTCGCCCTACGTCAATCGCGGGGCCACAGTGCCGGTCACGTCATCGCGCTAAGCGGCGATCCTTATGTAACTCGCGCGCCGCGGGCCGCGTCTATCGCCCATCTCTTTGGCGGATGGTTGGATGGGCGTGGGAATGAAGCGGCGCGTGTTTCTCGTTCTGACGAGTTGCCTTGCCTTTGCAAAAGACGACGAAGAACCGGAGAAGGTCTACGAACTAAGCCCGGATATCACCCCGCCGAAGGTAATCAAGCAAGTCACGCCGCGTTCCAAAGGAGTCCGCATCGTGGGCACCGTGACCGTTGTTCTCGTGGTTGCTTCCACAGGAATTCCGCGCGACGTACGCGTCACCAAAGGTTTGGACAAAGATCTCGACCGGAACACTGTCGAAGCAGTCGAGCAGTGGCGCTTCGAACCTGCCAAGAAGGACGGCAAACCCATCGCGGTCCGCGTGAGCCTCGACATTGCCTTTCATGATATGTAAAGTTTCATGAGTAAAAGATTGTATCTAGTGATCGAGAATTTCCGGAACGGCGACGCGGTCCCGGTTTATCAGCGATTCCGAGATAGCGGCCGATTAGCCCCGGCCGGCCTCGCCTATATCGGAAGCTGGATCACCGAGCCGCTGAATCGCTGCTATCAAATCATGGAGACCGCCGATCCTGCGCTGCTCGATCAGTGGATGGCCAACTGGAGCGATTTGGTGGATTTCGAAGTCCATCCCGTGCTCAGCTCGGAGCAGGCGCTCGCGAAAATTTCCCCACGTTTGGCGTGATGCCCAAACCTGCGGCGGGCCCCGCTCCCTTCGGGGCTATAATCAGCAGATCTATGCCACTCGACCGCCGAACCTTCCTGCAAAGCACCATCGCCGGAGCCGCAGCGCTTAGCTCTGCGCGCCGCGCCACGGCTGCGGACGATTCCGAATCGCGCGCCGTCCACGCCGAAGTGGACAAGCATCACGACGAAGCAGTTCACCGGTTGCAAGAGTGGATTCGGCAGCCCTCCATCGCCGCCGAAAATCGCGGCATGAACGAAGGCTGCGACATGACCATGCGGTTTCTGCGGGACGCGGGATTCTCGGGCGTGCGAAAAATCCCGAGCGAAGGCCAGCCCGGGATTTTCGCGACATTGGACGCGGGCGCGCCACGTACGTACGCGCTCTACTTCATGTATGACGTGAAACAGGCCGATCCCGCGGAGTGGTCCTCGCCGCCCTTTGAGGCTGCGCTGGTGGACAAGCCGGGATTGGGCAAATGCGTGGTCGGCCGCGGAGCAACGAATCAGAAAGGTCCTGAAGCTACGTTACTCGCCGCGTTGCAGGCGTTCCGCTATGCCGGCCGTAAGCTGCCCGTGAATCTCGTTTTCGTTGCCGAGGGCGAAGAAGAAATCGGATCGCCGCACTTCAAGCAGATCGTCCAGCAGCCGGAGGTGATGGCGGCGTTGCGCAAGTGCGCCGGCGTGTTCATGCCGATGCCCATGCAAGCGCTGGATGGCACGGTCTCCATCAACCTCGGCGCAAAAGGCGTCGTCGAGCTGGAGCTGGTCTCAAGCGGCGAAAAGTGGGGCCGCGGCCCGAAGCAGGATTTGCACTCGAGCAACGAAGCGCGCGTCGATAGTCCGGCGTGGCACCTGGTCCAAGCTCTGAATACGCTGGTCGGTCCGGACGGCCACACCCCGGCCATCGAAGGCTTCGACGCGAAAGCGCGGCCGCTGAGTCCCGCCGAAAAAGCCATGATCCGCGAAGCCGCCGGACGAATGAACGAAGAGATGACCAAGAAGGGGATGGGCGTCTCGCATTGGGTCCACGACGTGGATTTCCTCGAATCGCTCGAGCTGCTCGTCGCGCGTCCGACGGTGAACATCGAAGGCCTGGTCGGCGGATACACCGGACCCGGCGGCAAGACAATTTTGCCGCATCGCGCCGTGGCGAAGATCGATATGCGCCTGGTTCCCGACATGACGGCCGCCGACACTCTGGAAAAACTCAAAGCGCATCTCGCGAAGAAAGGCTTTGCCGATATCGAAGTCAACATGACCGGCGGATACGATCCCACCAGCACGCCTGCCGATTCGGCCGTTGTGCGAGCCGCCGCTGCCGTGTATAAACGCGCGGGAATCGACCCGATTATGTGGCCGCGCCTGGCCGGATCGTGGCCGGGCTACGTATTCACAGGCGACCCGCTGCGTCTCCCCGCCGGACATTTCGGCATGGGTCACGGCAACGGCGCCCACGCGCCCAACGAATACTATGTCATCGAGTCGAAGAATCCGAAAGTAGAAGGCATGGACGGCGCGGCCCGCTCGTACGTGGATTATTTGTACGAATTGGCGTAGCGCACGCCCGAGGCGTGCCGCGTTCACACTCGTGTGAACGCCTTCAAAAACGTGTTCGCAAGAGTGCGAACACGGCACGCAAGAGTGCGTGCGCTACCTTGACGTCAGCGCCTTCAAATACCGGTAATAAAACTCCACGCCGTCGTAAAACGCCTTCGCCGAGATCCGTTCGTCCTTCCCATGTGCGCGGATATCATCGTGATTGATCGCGATTCCTGAGAATCCATAACTCGGCATCCCCGCCGCGACCGTGTAAATGCTATCCGACGCCCCATTTTCCATATCCGGAACTACCGGCGCGCCTGGCCACATCTCCGCAGCTATCTTTTCGAGCGGCTTCAAAACTTCAGCCGGCGGCGCGATCGGCGAAAACGTCTGCTTGTCGGGAGCGTGGTCCACCGCCTCGCCCGTCATCGGATCGATAAAGCGCACCACAACCGCGGAATCCCCGAATGTCCGGATCAACTGCTGGCGGACCTCTTCCGCCGAATGTCCCGGCAGGATGCGGCAGTTCACGATCGCCTGCGCGGTTTGTGGCAGCGCGTTATTCGCGTGACCGGCGTTCAGCCGAGTCGCCACGCACGTAGTCCGCATGGTCGCGCTATAGTGCGGGTCTTTGGAAAGCCGCGCGATCGCGCCCGCATCCGGCGGCGTCCGCAGAATCGCCCGCATGTCGTCGGCAATCTCTTTCTTTTCCACTTTGGCCAACTGCTCGAAATACGCGCGCGTCACCGGATTCAACTCGAACGGAAAGGGCGAATGCTCCAACCGGCTCAGCGCATCGGCCACGTGATAGATCGCGTTGTCGGGAGTAGGGAGCGAACTGTGTCCGCCCGGATTCTTCGCCGTAAGTTGAAAATCCGCGTAGAGCTTTTCCGTCGCCTCCACTTCCACATCGATCGGCTTGCCCTTCTCCATCAAAATGCCGCCCGCGTCCGCATTCAAAACAAACTCGGCAGTCACCAGATCGCGATGGTTCTTCAGCAGCCAATCCACGCCGTTGAACGATCCGCCTTCTTCGTCCGCGGTCAGCGCGAGAATGATGTCGCGATCCGGCCGGTAGCCTTCCTGCTTCAACCGGATCATGGTGACCATCAGCAGCGCGTCGTCTTCCTTCATGTCCTGCGTGCCGCGTCCGTAAAAGTAGCCGTCTTTTTCGACGAATTGAAACGGATCGGTGGTCCAATCCTCGCGCCGCGCTTCGACGACATCCAGATGCCCGATGATCAAGATGGGCTTCGCCGCGCCCGTTCCGTGCAGCCGCACCACCATGTTCCCTTTGCGATCGTTCGGACCCAGCACCTTTACATCTGTCGCCGGATATCCGGCATCGAGCAGCCGCTTCGCCATGGCTTGCGCCGCGACAGTGGTGCTGCCAACCGAATCCGTGGTGTTGATCTCGATGAGTTGCTGAAAGATATCGCGCGCCAGCGCTTTTGTTGCGGCATCCGGTTGCGCGGCCTCAGAAGAATGGGACAAAAGTACTAAAGCGGCCGCGGCTCCGGCCAGTGTTTTAAATCGCATGTTGCCCTCCATGGTTGCAAAGCCGGATTAGGAAAGTAAAGATCCGGGTACTGTCTGTTGGCGCGCATGTTTTGCGCCGATAGAGTGGACAGCAGCCGTCGTGTGGGGGGCTGCTTATTCCCCGATCCGATGTTTTCCTCCTAACCCATCGGGTCGGGATCCTTACCGCGGGACGTAGTCATGACGACGATCCTCCTTGTGGCCTTGGCAGTCCCGCGGTCTTTTCCCAAACCTTTACCGAACCGCGACCGCAAGGGAGCGCTACCACGATTACTTCTCAGCCGGAATCTGAAGCTGGAGATGCCGCTCCCGATTCATTTTCATCGTCGCTTCCCGATCCAGCGCATCCAGTTTGACCAACCGGTGCGCCCCATCCGGGTCGACATAATATAATCCTCCCGCCTGCGACGTCACCGCGACAGCGGACAAAACGGAACCATCCTTCAACACCAGCGCGAACGTTTCCTCGCCGTCCTGCGCCGCTGGGTGCGAATACTCATGCATTTCCGCCTTGGGAGGCGCCACCGGCGCCATCGGAACTGCGACATACAAAGGCGGTTGCTCAATCATCACGACGCTCGGAGCCGGAGGCGCGTAAGCATCGTATCCGGAATCGCCATAAAACCAAGGAAGAAAATTCGAGAACCCGCGATGCACACGCGTGGGATGGCTCGGAGCGCGTACACCAATTTGCGCAAAGGCATTCAACGAGACCAGTAGGATCGCCGAGAGAAATCGTGCTTTCACAAACGCCTCATCTCGATAATACCGTCCTCACTGCGGAGAATTCATCCGCCGCTGCCTCGCTGTCACCCGCGAGACACAGGCTCTCGATGCTTCAATGTACCTATGTACCTTTCGTTGAACCCTGTGCCGATTGGCGGCAAACTCTCGTGGCCCGAATTCGCCAGCCTTGCGTCGCGCACCGGCTTCAAAGGCGTGGATGTTGCGCTCGAAGAGTGCATGGCTCTCGGGCTGGAACGCACCCGCCATACGCTGGAAGAAACAAAACTCCGGCCGGCCTTCGCGAATCTGCCCACCGAATTCCGTAAGGACGAGGCCACTTTTCGCTCCACGCTGCCTAAGCTCGAAGAAGCTGCGCCATTTATGGCGGCCATCGGATGTCCGCGCATGATGACCTGGATCATGCCTTCGAGCGACACTCCCAAGGACGAACTGCGGCGGACGTACAAGAAGCGCTTCACCGAATGTGCGAATATTCTGGCCCGTTCCCACTGCAGGTTGGGGTTGGAGTTTCTTGGCCCGCTCCATTTCCGGCGGGAGTTTCCGCACGCGTTCATTTGGAGAATGCCGGAGATGTTGGAATTCGCTAAGGAGTGCGGAACCAATGTCGGATTGACTCTGGATGCCTGGCATTGGCATCACGCCGGCGGTACCACGAGGGACATCCTCGCGGCCGGCCGGGATCGGATCGTCGTGGTGCATTTCGACGATGCGCCGAATCTTCCTCCGGAACAAATTCGCGACGACCAGCGCCTGCTGCCGGGCGAGGGCGTGATCAATTTAACTGGATTCCTTCAGGCACTCCAGAAGATCGGCTATTCGGATTCGCTAAGCATTGAAGTGTTCGGCCGGGGACTCAAGGAGATGCCGCCGGCCGAGAGCGCCAAGTTGTGCCTGGACTACGGGCGCGCCGCTTTCAAGAAAGCGGGTATTTTGGAGAGCTAGGCATCCGAGCTTCGCGCTGCTTTCCATGGAAGTAAAGCAACGCCGCCATCTTACCGGATTCTGTCACAGTCCTGCTCGACCGGCGCAGATTGTAATTGGCAGCCGCGGCGGCTAGTGTCTCCGCACGTGGATCCGAAAATTCAGCCTTGACAGAGACGCGACAATCCACTACCATTTGGTTGTGGATCAATTGGGCACAACATTTGCTGCTTTGTCCGATCCCACCCGCCGGGGCATGATCGAACGGCTCTCACAGGGTCCTGCTTCCGTGCATGGATTAACGGCGCGGTTCGAACTCTCGCAGCAGATGATTTCAAAACACATCGCCTATCTGGTGCGGGCGCGGATTGTGATCAAGACCAAGCGTGGACGCGAGAGCGTGTGTACGCTCAGGCCACAGGCGATCAAGGCAGTCAGCGACTGGGCGGCTTATTATCGCCGTTTCTGGGAAGAGAGTTTCGACAAGCTGGATGTAGTGGTGAATCAAATGAAAAAAGCGGAGGTGAGGGATGACAAAGAACATGGTTAACGAGACCGAGCGGATGGTGATCACAAGAGTTTTTGATGCTCCGCGCGAATTGGTTTGGAAGGCGTGGACAGATCCGAAGTATGTGATGCAGTGGTGGGGGCCGCAGGGTTTCACTTCCCCTTTTTGCAAGATTGATTTTCGCGTGGGGGGGAAATTTCTCTGCTGCATGAAGACGCCGGATGGCACCGAGTTCTGGAATGCCGGGGAATACCACGAGATTGTTCTGCACGAGAAAATCGTTTCCTCCATGTACTTTTCCGACTCGAACGGAAACAAGGTGGAACCCGCGCACTATGGAATAGAACATGAGGCCATAGAGGGTGCGCGCGACGTGGTTACTTTCGAGGATCTCGGAGACGGCCGGACCAAACTCACCTTCATTGGAAATGAACCGATGGAGAGTGCCAAAAATAGCGGTCAATTGGAGGGCTGGAATCAGATACTCGATAAAATTGCGGCGGTTGTTGCGGAGCTGGCGCAGGCGAAATAACCAATTGGAACGCCAGTCTTGGACCATTCGCCGGATAGTCGCCCGGGGGGGCGAGCGGGACCCACCCGCCGCCTCCTAACCTCCAGCCTGATCGCTGTATCATCTCTACATGAAGCAGACCATCCTCACGCTCTTCGCACTTTGCGCGGCTTTCGCCGCCCCAACGCCGTTCGAAGCCGTCGTTAAAACGGACACCGGCCTGGTCTCCGGCAGCGGGACCGCGGTGCGATCTTACAAAGGCATCCCGTTCGCCGCGCCGCCCATCGGCGACCTCCGCTGGCAACCGCCGCAGCCGGCCAAGCCCTGGAAAGGCATTCGCGTCTCGAAGAGTTTCCCCACCAATTGCCCGCAGTTCCAGTTTCTCCCCGGCGCCCAGAGTGAGGACTGCCTCGGACTCAACGTCTGGACCCCGGCGCACTCGGCCTCCGAAAAGCTCCCCGTCATGGTCTGGATTCACGGCGGCGGATTCGTCATCGGCGCCAGCTCGCAAAGCGCCTACGACGGAGAGCCGCTCGCCGCGCAGGGCGTAGTCGTGGTTAGCCTGAACTACCGCCTCGGAATTTTCGGATTTCTTGCCCACCCCGAACTCAGCAAGGAATCGCCGCGCGGAATATCCGGTAATTACGGATTGCTCGACATGGTCGCGGGCCTGGAATGGGTAAAGCGCAACATCGCGGCGTTCGGCGGCGATCCGAACAATGTCACCATTTTCGGAGAATCCGCCGGCGGCACTGCGGTCTGCCTGCTCATGGTCATGCCGCAGGCGCAAGGCCTGTTCCACAAAGTGATCGCCGAAAGCGCCTGGGGCATGTTCAACCCCATCAGCCACCTCAAAGATTCCTGGTATGGCCGGGTTCCGCTCGAAAGGTTCGGCGAGTCGCTCGGTCCGCTCGCGGCGCTGCGTGCGAAAAGCATGGCGGATATCGTGAAAATGGTCGGTCCGCCGGATATGACCGGCGACAAGGCCGCGCGCGGCGAGGATTATCAACCTGCCGTCGATGGCTTCGTTTTGCCGGATGATCCGGCGCGTCTCTTCGCCTCCGGCAAGTTTGCCCACGTGCCGCTGATTGCCGGCACCAACGCGGATGAAGGAACGCTGTTCGGCGGTCCGCCCGTTCACAGCTTGGCCCAGCTCCGGGCCTTTGCTTCCAAATTCTTCCCGAACCAAGCCGACGGATTTCTTGCGGTATACCCGGCAGCCACGGATGCCGACGCCTACCCGGCCGCGACTTTGGCCCAGGGCGATTACGAGTTCCTGGCCGGGACCCGGTCCGTGCTTCGAGCCGCGGCCAAGCAAAACAAGGCATTTCAGTACCAGTTCACCCGTGTAAACGGCGTCGGTAGGCGTCTGAAATGGGGCTGCTTCCATGCCTCCGAGGTAGCTTATGTCTTCGAAACTCTCCCGGATTCCGTTTACGGAACCACGGCGTCGATGATTGGAGATTTTTCCGTGGATGCCGACACCTATAACGATGTAGACAAGCGTCTATCGAAGGCCATGAGCCAAGCTTGGGTTCGTTTTGCAAAAACGGGGGACCCGAACGGTCCCGGTTTGACGTCCTGGCCGGCGTTCAAGGAAGGGAACGAGGCGTACCTCGAATTCGGCGACAGCATTGCCGCCAAAACGTCCTTACATAAGAAGCAGTTGGACTTTCTAACCGATTTCACCGCCAGCCTGCGCGAACATGGAGCCATAACCACCAGCCATTAGGGTTCGGCGAGTCGCCAAAAGGCAGAACCGAAGAACTGAACAACCGATGAACCGAACAACGTCAGCGGCCCTACAGGCCGCTGACTTACCCGCCGATGGAGGGGTGCATGGCAACTACGCCTCTTGAGAGGTGGCAGGTGGCTGACATTCGTCAGAACAAAGGGATCTCCCTGGAGCAGATCTCGAGCATCACCAAGTTGCGCATCGGCACCCTCCAAGCCATCGAAGCCGGCGATTTCGACGCCCTGCCCGGCGGCATCTACAACATCAGCTACATTCGCCAGTACGCCCGCGCCATTGACGCTGACGAAAGCCATTTGATAGAGTTGTACCGCCTGCAACATCAAATTGCTTCCTAAATGTTTCGGGTAGTTGCGCACGGTCTTGAGCGACAAAGACTGGCTCTAAAGACGCGCAATTGTGACGCCGATCACTCCTTCGTACGGAATCTGCCAAGAAAACACAAGGAGGTGTTATGTCAGCCGCCCCATCATTTGCAGTCCAGCCGTCCGCGAAAGCGGTGCTCGGCAAGAGTGTCGTGTTCCGAGGACAGATTGAGAGCCGCGAGGATCTGATCGTCGAAGGCGAAGTGCAAGGAACCATCGAGATGTCCGAACATCGTCTCATCGTTGCCTCGACTGGCGATGTCAAAGCCAACATTCTCGCCCGCGAAGTGGAAGTGCTCGGTTCTCTTGAGGGAAAAATCGAAGCGGTAGACAAGGTCTACATCCGGAGGGGCGCCCGCTACGTCGGCGATGTGCACTCTTCCGGTATCGTGATCGAAGACGGTGGATTCATCAAGGGCAATATCGACCTGTCACGGCAGCCCGCGGCACTGCAGACGGTTCCCAAGCCCGCCGCTGCCGCGGAATTGACGGACGAAGCTCTCGCCAGCTAAGCGTTTGCGCGCCGGGGGATGATACGATGGCGTGTCATCGCGCGGCATGCGGCTTTCTGCATCCATACTGATCGCGCTCGCGCCGTCTTGGTGCGTAGCGCAAAACCCGGATTCCCGGCTCGGATTCTCCCGCGCCGCGTTGGTTGACGAGCGCAAGAACGAAGCCGCGTTCACCGCGGAAATTTCGACCGACTCCATTTCTTCGCTGCATCTGGCGCTCACCAAAAGACCGCACATCGCGGGATCCCCGGCGTCCGACGCGGTGGCCGACCTGCTGCGCAAGCGGCTGGCGGAATCCGGCCTGGAAACGGAAGTCCATCAGTTCGAGGTTTATCTCTCCACTCCGAAATCCATCGCTGTCGACTTGATCGAGCCCGCCAAAGAAGCGCTGAACGTTCGCGAACCCGCCGACCCGCGCGATCCCGATTCGTCCAACTCAGAGCTCGGCCCCGGATTCGTTGCTTACTCAGCTTCGGGAGCGGTCACTTCACCTGTTGTTTACGTAAACTACGGCCTGCCGCCGGATTACGTTCAGCTCGCCGCCGCGGGAATCGACGTGAAGGGTAAGATCGTGATCGCCCGCTACGCGCGCAGCCATCGGGCGGTGAAGATCCACACAGCGGAACAACACGGCGCAGCGGCGATCATTATCTATAGCGATCCGGCGGATGACGGTTATGCAAAAGGCCTGGCTTGGCCCGAGGGTCCTTGGCGCGCCGATTTCATGCTCCAGCGCGGCAACGGCAAATATAGCTGGTTCTGGCATGGCGATCCGTTGTCCCCCGGAGTTGCGGCGCGATCCGGCGCCGCTGTGATCGAGCCCGCCACAGCGCCGACATTGCCAAAGATACCGGCCGTGGTCCTGTCCTATAAGGAAGCCTCGAAGATTCTGTCGCAATTACGCGGACCCGCCGTTCCCACGGGCTTTCAAGGAGCGCTGCCATTTACGTATCGCCTCGGCCCCGGGCCAGCCATCGTCAAGCTGGACGTTCAGATGGACGCTGGATGGCGGACTATCCGTGATGTTGTCGGCCGGCTGCGTGGCAAGAATCCGGAGCGCTGGGTGGTGCTTGGGACGCATCATGACGCGTGGACCTTCGGCGGCATGGACCCGGGAAGCGGAACCTCGGCCGTTTTCGAAACGGCGCGAGCGTTGGGCGCGCTGCATAAGAAAGGTTGGACGCCCGACCGCTCCATCGTGTTTGCCTTTTGGGATGCCGAAGAATTCGGGCTGGTTGGTTCCACCGAATACGCCGAGGCGTTCGAAAGGCAGTTACGCGAAAAAGCGGTGGCCTACATCAATACCGACCTGTTCATGCGCGGCCAGTTCGGCGGAGGCGGAACGCCTTCTCTGCGCGATTTTTTGGTACAGGTCGCCAAGGATGTTCCGGGCCTGAATGGGAAGGGTAGTGTCTATGAAGACTGGCGGGACAGCCAGTGGCGAAAGCAGTCCGCGGAACGGCGCCGCCGTGGATCCAAAGACTTTGAAGTGGATCTGGCCGCGCTCGGCAGCGGCGCCGATTTCGTGGCCTTCCAGGATTACCTCGGGCTTCCGACGCTGTCGGTGCAGTTCGATTTCGATGGCAGTTACGGGACGTACCATTCGAATTACGATTCGCGCTACTTTGTCGAGCATTTTAGCGATCCCGGATTTCAAGTCGCGCATACACTGACGCAGATGTTCGGCCTGTCCGTCATGCGGCTGGCAGATGCGCAGGTGCTGCCTTTCCGCTACTCCCACTACGCCCGGAAAATCACGGAATATCTGAACAGCGCGGAGAGTTGGACGCGAGATCCGGATGGAAACGAAATCGCGAAGCTGGATCTGAGCTCAGCGAAAGCGTTAGCCGCCGAAATCGCGACGAAGGCGGAGGCGCTGGAACATAGCACGGAAGCCGAATTGGAAGCAGGCCAAGGCACGGACGAAGCGCGTGCCGCGCTCAATGATCGCCTGTCGCATCTGGAACAAACGCTGCTGGATGAAAGCGAGCCACCCACCCAGCGGTGGTATCGGCACGTCATCTATGGCTGGAATATCTACTCCCTGTACGAAGGGCAACCGCTGCCAGGCTTGGCGGAAGCGATCCGGCTGAGAGATCCGGCGCGAATCGCCAAGGAAACCACACGCATCGAAAGCGCGCTGCGACGCATGCGCGACGAATTAATTCGATAAAAAAGGCTTGCTACGCGCGGATATGCGGCTTATGATTGGGCAGGAGAAACGCATGACGCAGTCTCAGCTCGTAAAACATCTTGCAGAAGAGTGCGAGATCAGCAACAAATTGGCCAAGCAAATTCTCGAAGCCCTCGCCAGCACCGCCGTAAAAGAGGTGCGAAAAACCGGCATGTTCGTGGTGCCCGGATTAGGCAAATTGGTTCGAGTGGACCGGAAAGCCCGGATGGGCCGCAATCCGGCCACCGGCGAGACCATCAGCATTCCCGCCAAGAAGGTCGTGAAATTCCGCGTCGCGAAAGCGGTGAAAGACGCCATTGTGCCTGCCAAAGGCAAGAAAGCCTCCGCCTCCTAAGTGTTGAAGCAAGGTGGCGCACGCACTCCTGCGTGCCGCGTTCACACTCGTGTGAACGGCTTGAATATGACTCTTCCTCTTCTGGTGTTCGCAAGAGTGCGAACACGGCACGTTGAGAACGTGCGCCACGCCTAGTGGATCGCCGCGCATTCATTCTTGGATCCGTCGCCGGGCGCGCGCTGGCCGCGCAGTCGTCGGCTTCGTTTGCAGCGGATCGCGATCGTCGTGTCTATGACCTGAACCGCGGATGGCTCTTCGGACCCTCCGCGGAAAAAGTGACGCTGCCGCATGCCAACATCCGGCTGCCGTGGCACAGCTTCGACGAAAAGGCGTTTCAGTTCAAATCCGTCTATCGGCGAAATTTCCGGGCGTTGCCAAGCTGGAAAGGCAAACGCGTCTTCGTGGACTTCGCGGGCGCGATGACAGCCTCCACTGTCTCGATCAACGGAC
>Ga0209060_10001906_pt1 | contig 20848 bp, 19 predicted proteins | sample Coa_R1_8_FD_187155 | JGI IMG/M metagenome (GOLD analysis project Ga0209060, IMG submission 187155) | Surface soil microbial communities from Centralia Pennsylvania, which are recovering from an underground coalmine fire - Coalmine... | ecosystem: Environmental > Terrestrial > Soil >...
GTTTACCGCGTACCGGAAGATACTTCACAGGAGTATCAAATTGCAGGATTGCCGTTCGGAACACGGGGCGGCCTGGTGGCGAAGCATTATTTCCCGGCAGACGGAGAATACTCAATCAAGGTCTGGCCCGTGAACAAGGGCAACATGGATAACAATAATGCGTTCGGCGAAATCCGCGGCGAGAAGTTAGAAGTCCTCCTGGATTCTGATCGGATCAAACTGTTCGATTGGGATCGCGAAGTGGGACACGGCGCGGCGGTGCATCAAGGTACGCAGGATCTGCGATTTTCAGTAAAAGCTGGGCCCCACACCGTGGGAGTGACGTTCCTGGCGACGAACAACGCACCAGCAAACGACCTTGACCGCCACTTCCTTCGCAGCACAATCGAAACCGGCGGCCTTCCGGGTTTCACGTTTTATCCGCACGTGGGATACATCCGGATTGATGGTCCGTATAACCCCCGAGGCGCCACCGACTCGCCCAGCCACCGCAAGATTTTCATTTGCCAGCCAGCCACAGTGGAGCAGGAAACTGGGTGCGCGAAGAAGATCGTTGCGGCTTTGGAGCGCCGGGCGTTCCGGCGCCCCACCAGCGACATGGATATAGAGAAGGTCATGACCTTTTACCAGAAGGGGCGGAACGGCGGGAGCTTCGAAAAGGGAATCGGGGTCGCCATTCAGCGGATTCTGATGGATCCGGAGTTCATCTTCCGCAAGGAAGCGGAGCCCGCCACGATCGCCTCAGGGCAAAAGTACCGAATCACGGATTTGGAACTGGCGTCGCGGCTTTCTTTTTTTCTGTGGAGCACGATTCCGGATGACGAACTGATCGAACTGGGAGTTCAGAATAGGCTGCACGAACCGCCGGTTCTGGAAGCCCAGGTGCGGCGGATGCTGGCGGACCGCCGGTCCGACCAATTTATCGTCAATTTCGCCGGGCAGTGGCTGAATGTGCGGGGCGTGGCGACGCAATCGCCCGTAACCGCGGCCTTTCCAGACTTCGACGACAATCTGCGGCAGGCGTTTCAAAAAGAGGCCGAGCTGTTCTTCGGCAGTATCGTGCGCGAAGACCGGAGCGCGGTCGATCTGCTGGATGCCAGCTACACCTTCGTCAATGAGCGTCTGGCTAAACATTACGGGATTCCGAACGTCTACGGAAGCCATTTCCGGCGCGTGACGCTGGGCAAGGATCTCGATGTGCGGCGCGGCCTTTTGGGCAAAGGATTCTTTCTGGAAGTCACGTCGCAGGCCAGCCGGACCTCGCCCGTGCAGCGCGGCAAATCCGTGATGCAGGTCTTTCTCGGCGTCAGCCCGCCGAATCCGCCGCCGAACGTGGTGATCAAAATCAACTCGACCGAAAGCGACGTGCACGGAGCGGCCAAACCGACCATGCGGCAGCAGATGGAGATGCACCGGGTCAACGAACCGTGCAAGAGCTGCCACGCCATCATGGACCCAATCGGCTTTTCGCTGGAGAATTTCGACGCGGTGGGCGCCTGGCGCACGAAGGATGCGGGGAGCCCGATCGACGCGACGGGGCTTCTGGTGGACGGCAGCCAACTAGATGGGGTGACAGGGTTGCGCGACGCGCTGCTGCGCTATAAACCGCAGTTCGTCCGGGTCGCGACCGAGCACCTGCTGACATATGCGCTAGGACGCGGAGTCGAGTACTACGACATGCCGCTGGTGCGGGAAATTGTGCACGACGCCGAGCGTAATCAATACCGGGTCTCTTCGCTGATTCTTGGTGTCATGAAGAGCGAGCCGTTCCAGTACAACGTCAAGGGCATGACGTACGGGGACGTAGTGAGCGGTGGAGGACAGTGACCATGTTCATCACCAAGAAACACATCTCCCGCCGAACGGTATTACGGGGCGCCGGCGTCGCCCTGGCATTGCCGCTGCTGGATTCGATGTTGCCGGCGCAAACGCCGTTGGCCCGCACGGCCGCAGCAGCGCCGACTCGCTTTGCCGGGATTTTCGTTCCACACGGTATGGCGCCCGGCTACTGGGTACCCGATAAGCCCGGAACCGGCTTCGAATTTCCGGCGATCTTCAAACCGTTGGAGCCGTTGCGCGAATACACCAACATATTGAGCGGAATGTGGTCGAAATCGGCCGAGCCGCCCCCGGGAGTCACCGGCGCGGACCACTGGGTGGCTGCCGCCTACCTCTGCGCGGATAAACCGAAGAAGACGGCGGGCGCAGACATTCGCGACGGCACGACCATCGACCAGATCATTGCGCAGCGAATCGGCCAGGACAACCTGCTGCCTTCTCTCCAGCTTGGGGTTGAAGATCCAGGCGCCAATTCGAGCAATTGCGGCGAGGGCTATAGCTGCGCGTACACGAATTCGATTTCGTGGATGACACCGACTAAGCCGCTGCCCATGGAGATCAATCCGCAGGTGGTCTTCGAGCGTCTATTCGGTGATGGCGCTACACCGGAAGAACGTGCCGCGCGGCGCGAACTGGACCGCAGCGTTCTGGATGCGGTCCTTCAGGACGCCGGGCAGTTCAAGCGCGACATCGGACCGAGCGACCGCAACCGCCTGGATGCGTACATGGACGATGTGCGCGAAATCGAACGGCGGCTGGAGATCGCCAAAAAAGCATCGCTCGCGGCGCCGGCGATGGATGTTCCTTTCGGCGTGCCGAGTTCATTCGACGAGCACATCAAGCTGCAATTCGACTTGCAGGTGCTGGCGTTTCAGGCCGATATCACGCGCGTCTCCACGCTTCTCTACGCCCGCGATCTGACCGCACGCGTCTACCCGGAAAGCGGAACGACCACCGGGTTCCACGCGGCCTCGCATCACGCGGAAAACCCGGAGCGGATCAAGGACTATTCCAGAATCAACACGTATCACATCAAGTGCCTGGCCTATTTTGCCGAGAAGTTGAAGGGCGTCAAGGAAGGGGACGGCAGCTTGCTCGACCATTCGCTGATTCTTTACGGCAGCAACATGGGCGACTCGAACCAGCATCTGCACTATGATGTGCCGCACGTGTTGCTCGGGCGGGCGTCGGGGCGCCTGCCAGGCGGGCGTCACTTGGCCTATCCATCCAGGACAATCACGACGGGCAGTCTGCTGCTGAGCCTGCTGGATCTTTACGGAATCCGCCAGGACAGCATCGGCGACAGCGTGGGCCCATTGCCCGCGTTGCTGTAGGGAGAACGACAGCGATGAGACATGGAATTGCATTTTGCGCGGTTCTGCTGGGGGTGGCGCCTCTCCGGGCGAGCAGCCCGGTAGCTGATGCCGTGATGAATGGCGATCAAGCGGCGCTCCACTCGCTGTTGGCAGGGAAGACCGATGTGAATGCGCCACAAGGCGATGGCGCAACGGCCATCCAATGGGCGGTCTACCAGGACGATTTGAAGACGGCGGAAATGTTGATTGCCGCAGGCGCGGACGTCCGGCTTTCGAACCGCGAGGGCGCCACGCCGCTCTCTCTTGCGGCGCTCAACGGGAGCGCGCCGATGATAAGGAGACTGCTGCGGGCCGGCGCCGATGCCAACGAGAAAGGGCCGCAGGGAGAGACGCCGCTCATGTTTGCTTCGCGGAACGGCAATCTGGACGCGATCCGCGTCCTGCTCGACCACCATGCGGAAGTCAACGTGAAGGAGTCGCTGCGCGGAACCACGGCGCTGATGTGGGCAGCCGAGCAAAGCCACGCGGCGGCGGTCAAACTGCTGATCGAACATGGAGCGAACGTGGGAGCCGCTTCGAACCCGGATTCGAGAGGTGGGACGGCGTATCTGGCTCCCCCGATTCAGGAGCGTTTGCGCTCAGCTCAAGGGTCCGGAGGGTTGCGCAGGCCCGGCGGCGGGAGTTCGTCGGGGGCGGGGCGGGGTAGCCGCGCGCGATCGACCGGGGATCCCGCGGATGACTTCCTCTCGGCGGCCGACGCGGCGGCGGCCGCGGCCGCCTTCGTCCGGCGGCAAAATACGGAAGGAGGCGGTTTGACTGCGCTGGTGTTTGCGGCCCGACAGGGAGACCTGGACACGGTGAAGGCGCTGCTCGAGGCTGGCGCCGATGTGAATCAGGTGACGCATTACGGCTGGAGTCCTCTGCTCACCGCTACCCAGAATCGCAATTATCTAATCGGGGAATACCTGCTGGACCACGGCGCCGATCCGAACCGCGCGAACAACGGCGGCTGGACGGCACTGTACCTGGCGACGGATAACCGCAATATCGAGGGCGGTGATTATCCGGTCCGCGCGCCGGACATGGATCATCTGGAGTATATCAAGCTGCTGCTCGACAAAGGGGCAAACGCGAACGCCCGCGTGTGCGGCGTCAAATCGACTCCCACTCAGTGCAGAGGGGACAGCACCGAAACACGCACGATCTTCACGATGCAGTGGGTCTACGAGGACGGCGCCACGCCGTTTTGGCGCGCGGCTCAATCGGGCGACGTGACGCTCATGAAGATGCTGCTGGCAAACGGGTCCGATCCCAAGATCGCTACCGCACACAATGTGACGCCCCTGGCGGTGGCATCGGGAGTTGGGTGGGTCGAAGGCATCACGTTTGAATGGTCGCAGGCGGAGAACCTGGAAGCGGTGAAGATGTGCCTCGATTCGGGGATCGATCCGAACGCGGCCGATGACGAAGGGCGCACCGCGCTGCACGGAGCGGCGCATAAAGGCAGAAACGAGGTGGTCAGACTGCTGGTCGCCCGCGGAGCGAAACTCGACGCGCGGGATCTGGGAAGCCGGGACACGGTCAACGGGGCGATGCTGGGCGTAACCTGGATGCCGCTGCACTACGCGCAGGGGTTGGTGCGGGTAGGCGTGCAATCGGCGATTCCACATCCGGAAACCGAGGCGCTGATCCGCCAGTTGATGAACGAGCGGGGCCTCCCGATTCCGGCAAACATTACGTCGTCGATTTGCCTGACTAAGGGTGTGAACGGTTGTCAGTAGACGAAAACGATGCCAAATCTAGGGGCGGGACTACTTCCCATCCACGCCAACCGGATTCGCTCTGAACAAGCAGAAGCAAGACGACCCCACATGGGCGCGCATTTCCGAGGCTTATAAATGCAGACGAAATTCAAAGAGGTATTCATGACGCGAGCGACTTCGATAGTTGCAAGATTGGCTCTGGCAGCGTGGCTTGGCGTCCCTTTCGGAGTAGTATCATTTGCTCAAAGTCGAAGCCGGGCTGCCGCGAAGCCGCAAATGGCCGAGGCCGCATTCAAAAATATCCGCGCATTGAAAGGGATTCCCGTCGACGAGTTTATGGGAACGATGGGCCTGTTTTCGGCCGCCCTGAGCGTCTGCTGCGGCGACTGTCATGTCGGGGCCGGTACCGACCATCCGAAATGGGAGGACGACGCGCCTCCGCGCAAGGTGATTGCGCGGAGGATGGTGACGATGGTGAACGCGATTAACAAGGAGAACTTTGCTGGACGCCAGGTGGTGACGTGCTGGACGTGTCATCGCGGTAGTCAAAGTCCGGCCGTCACCCCAACCATTGACACGATATACAGCACACCCGTGTTCGCGCCACCCGACATCCTGCCGGCGACTCCTGCCACTGCCGGCACCCTGCCTGTGGACCAGATCCTGGAGAAATATGTCCAGGCTCTTGGCGGGGTGCAGAACCTGGCTTCGCTCACCAGCTATTCCGGAAAAGGAACCGCCAATCTGTTCGACGAGGTCCGCAGTGATCCACTCGAGATCTATGCTAAGGGGCCCAATCAGCTTTCGATCCTGGTTCACCGACGTGGCGGAGAGATGGCTCGGACCTACGATGGACGAGAGGCATGGGTAGTGCTGCCCCTGACGGTAGTGCAGGAGTATCCTTTGACTGCCAGCGCGCTCGAAGGCGCCAAATTGGTGGCCGAAATGGCCTTCCCGGGGCAGATCAAGCAACTCCTCCATAACTGGAGGGTCAGCTATCCAGCCACGATGGAAGACCGGGAGGTCTATGTCGTTCAGGGTTCCGGAAGCGATGGCCTGCTCGCTACCTTCTATTTTGATAAGCAAACCGGATTGCTCACACGATTGGTCCATTTCGCCAACTCGGCAGTCGGCCGGGTTCCTACCCAGATCGACTATTCGGACTATCGCCCAGTCGCCGGAGTGATGCTGCCATTCAAATTCATCTATGGCTGGCTGAGTAATCGCGAGGAGTACACGCTGACCGAAGTAAAGCCGAACGTGTCGATAGACGCTGCCAAATTCTCGAGACCGGTCCCCGCGGGGCGATGAGCTAACAGAATAAGGAGGAGGAGATGAGTATTGCCCCGAAAAACCTGCCGACGCGGCTTCATCACAATGCCTATGTCACCGCTGACATGGAAGCGACGCGTCACTTTTATGAGGATCTGATCGGGCTTCCGCTGGTTGCGACGTGGTGCGAAGCCGATGAGTTGTTCGGGAAGGAACGGGTTTATTGCCATTGCTTCTTCGGCTTGGCCGATGAGAGCGCGCTGGCATTCTTCCAGTTCGCCAACCTCGACGACCAGCAACTGTTCGGACCGAAAATGCCGGCCTCGCCGTTCCATCACATCGCGCTGAACGTCGACGCGCGGACCCAGGAACAAGTGAACAAGCGGCTGGTTGCAGCGGGATTCAAGGAACCGCGACTGTACGTGCTGGAGCATGGCTACTGCAAGTCGCTCTACGCGACGGATCCGAACGGCATGATTCTGGAATTGACCGTCGATAATCCGCATGCCGTCAAGGACGGCATGAGCCGACGCGCCACCGCACACGCTGATCTCAAACGCTGGCTCTCAGGCAACCACACCTCGAACAACACGTTTCGCGCGGCCGTGCATCAACGAGCGTGAAACCCCTCGGGCTGCGCCTGAAACTTAAACGAGGAATGCCAATCTGTGTACAACCTCATCCGGGATGCAAATCTTGCCTATCCGTAGCGTAAACCTTGGAGCACTGGTACGCGCGAGGAGTCCTCGTCGGTCGGATGGGCGAGGTTTATCGCGCACGGAAATATCACTTGTCAAAGGAGAAGGCGGTAAAAACGAAGACGATGAGTACTTCGACTTGCTGCCGAATATTTGATGCCGCATCGACACTCCTCCCCGCAGGGGTCAGTGCCGACCACATTTCATCGTTCTTCCAAAGGCTTAGGCTCGATTGGCTGCTGTTCACTTTCCGCCGCGGCTTGTGCGCTCCGCCACGTGTTTGTGAATGGCTTCATAACCATCGGGCTGCTTGCGGTCCTGGCGCTTGTGAGCCGGAACCTGTTTGTGTTTCCGTCTCTCGGACCCACAGCATATCTGCTGTTCTTTACGCCTCTTGGGAGGACGGCAAGTCCGCGAAATACTGTCTTCGGGGCAACGAGCAGGAACACGGCAACCTCGATAGTCGCCAATTCGCGTGGTTTCGCAATAATTCCAAGGGAAACGATCAGCGTCGTTGCGCCGGCTGGCGGATGACTAACGTCGAGAGGCACCATGAACGCGCCTGTCGCTGAGAGCGAAAGAGCCGCCGCCAGCACTCTGGGCCAGATAAACCCCGGATGCTCTCCGAATGGCAGTGCTCCGGCGCCGGTGCCCACGAATGCAACATAACCGCAGATGAGGCCGATAGTATGGCCGTTCTTTTCAGATGCCGCTTACTTAAAATGACGAAATGGTTCAGGCACTCCCGGCGTGTCGATCCGATCAATCGCTCTGCGTGCCCGTTCTGCCAAGGGCTCTGCGGGGCAGCCAGCACTTCTTCAATGTCTAACGACTGAAGCCGTTCACGGGCCCCCGGGGTTATACACCGTCGCGGTCGCGGATCAAGTACCGAGGGGCGGTTCGATCACCAAGAGCTTCGATCATTTGCTGTGCCACCCAGGCAGACGTGGGGTGGTCGGTGACATTGAAGTGCACGACTTCCCGGCGACGGTGCTCCAGCACCACGAACACAAACAGAATCTGAAAGCGCACTGTGGCCACGGTGAAGAAATCGACCGATACCAGCTCACTCAGATGATTCTTCAGGAACGTCTTCCAGTTCTGCAAGGGCGGCCGCGGTATCGTGTGTAGCACGCGGGAGACGCTGCGCTCTGAAACGACTATCCCCAGCATCGTGAGCTCCCCGTGGATTCGCGGCGCCCGCCACAGCGGGTTCGCGACTGCCATCCGCTGGATCAGCCGCCGAATTTCGGCAGCGATCGCTGGTCTTCCCCGCTGACCGCCGTTTGGCCGGGAGAGTCTTGTCCAGAATCGTCGAAATCGTTCCCGCTGCCAGCGGACAACGGTGTCGGGGTGAACGACGGCCAGAGCATGCCGCCAGTCCTGCCAAACCTGGGACAGGCCGATCCAAAACAGCCGATCCAGGCGTGTCAACACCGGTCGTTTCCGTTTTCTCCGATAGGCGGCTAGTTGCCGCCGCAGGGCCAAGTTCTCTAAAGCGATGGCCTGATGGCCGCTACCCAGCAGTCGTAGGAATCAAAAGAGTACAAGAGGATAGCCAACATACGATCCGACTATTCTCGCCGAAACCTCACCCCCTTAGCGCCGGATGCAATTCTGGCGAAGGGCAGGGACCGCGCCGGCCGTGAATCTGGCGTTTACATCTTTCTTACTTGTCTGTCACACAGATGTCATTCGTGACGGTTAAGCTAATCACTATTCTTTGAGCCACGGAGCCGCTTGAGCATGCGCCAAACGCGTTTTCTTTTGCATTCGGTCCTTACCGTCTGCACAGGACTTTTGATGATCTCGTCGGGAATGCGCGCCCAGTCAAACGGCGAGGGCGGCACGATCGTCGGCGCGGTCCTGGACGTCTCGGGAAGGCCGATTCCGGGAGCGGAAGTCTCGATCAGGAACGAATCATCCGGTTCGCCGCGGAGCGTGATCTCGGATCAGGAAGGGAAGTTCTCCGTCGGTGGCTTGCCGGCGGGCATGTATACGGTGGCGGCGTCGGCTCCCAGTTTTGCGTCGAGCCGCCGTAGCGGCGTCAAGGTGGCGGCGAATGGCGCGGAAAACGTCAATCTCTCCCTGAACGTAGGCGAGATCGCGCAAAGCATCACGGTCGAAGGGACGGTTTCAGTCGCGGCGGAAACAGCCCCATCGCAGAACACCTTGGATGCGCGTTCGGCGCGATCGGAGATCAGTCCGGAGTATATCCAGAACTTCGCTTCGCCGATTGCGGACTACACGGAGCTGCTCAATAACGCGCCGGGCACATTCAGCGTGAATCCCAATGGCGTCGGGCTGGGCGACAGCAAGACCTATTTCCGCGGCTTCAAAGACGGCCAATACACGATGCAGGCCGACGGCATTCCATTTAACGACACCAACGATCCCACGCATCACTCATGGGCATTCTTCCCCAGCCAGTTCATTGCCGGTGTGGACTTCGACCGCAGCCCCGGTTCCGCTTCCTCGATCGGGCCCACAAACTTCGGCGGAACCGTCAATCTGTTGTCGCGCAGCGTGGCTTATTCTCCCGATATCCGCGCCACGGCATCTTACGGCTCGTTCAACACCAGAATGCTCGCCTTGGACGCCGATTCCGGACAGTTTGGTCCGGGCAAGAAATCGAGCCTTACGCTCAACGTGCACCAGATGTTATCGGATGGATACCAGACTTATAACTATCAAAAACGCGTCGCGGGATTCCTCAAGTATCAATACCGCATCAACGAACGCACCACGTTAACGGTTTTCGGCGGATTGGTCGATCTTTGGACCAACACCCCCAACCTGAAGGGGCCATCCCGCGCCCAGATCGCCGAGTTCGGAGACAACTACCTGTTGAGCGGCGATCCGTCGCTGCCGAACTACTACGGCTACAACTTCTATCACGTGCAAACGGATTTCGAATACGTGGGCCTTCACAGCGAGTTGGGCCGGGGCTGGAAGTTTGATAACAAGCTGTACACCTACCGCTACTGGAACAAGCAAAACTACAACAATCCGTCTTACCAGCCGAACGGCTTCTTTCTCCCGGCCGCCCAGTCCATTACAGCGACCAGCGCAGTGGATAAACTGAACGGATATCGCAAGGTGGGCGATATTGCGGCCGCAAGTTACGAGATGAGCGGCGGCATCCTGCGGACCGGGCTGTGGTTCGAGTGGGCATATACCGATCGCTACCAGACGCCTTCGGACCCGCGCACCTGGGTGAACGCGGCCTTACCCAATTTCCATGAGCACTTCATTACCACGTCGGCACAGCCCTTTGTCGAGTACGAGTACAGGATCATGCGGGATATCACCGCGACAGCCGGCATCAAGGTGGCCCAATATGGAATGGATTTGACCCAGTATGCGGACAATGGCAAAACGGTGGGAAACCTCGGCGGCGCACCGAGCACCTACCACTCGGCCGCGTACCGCTCATGGATGCCGTCGGTCGATCTGCGCTACCGCATTAAGGCGAACTGGACTGCGTACGCGCAATTCGCAACCGGATCCAATATTCCGCCGAGCAACGTGTTTGACTCAAAGAATGCGCTCGTCGCGGTACTGCCGAAACCGACCTCGGTCAAGACGTATCAGATCGGCTCCGTGGTCAAGTTCAATCGCTGGACTCTTGATTTCGACGTGTATTACAGCCACTTCCAGAACCCGTACTCGTCATTGATCGACGCCACCACCGGCGAGTCCTACTTCTATCAGACCGGCCCATCCAACACCAAGGGTGTTGAAGCCGAGAGCAACGTATTGCTTGGGTATGGCTTTAGCGTTTATTTGAACGGTACCCTGGGGTCGGCCAAATACCAGGAAGGCAGAAATTACGCCAACGGCGGCTTGTGGATCGCAAACACTCCCAAGAACACGGAAGCGATCGGCCTGACTTACCAGCGAAAGAACTGGGACCTGGGCATGTTTAATAAGCGTGTAGGCACCATGTACAACGACAATGGCGCCATAAACCAGGCGGTCACCATCGATCCGTTTAACGTGACCAACGCTTTCATCAATTACACGGTCAAGGGGGAGAGTTTCCTGAGGGGCACCAAAATCCGCTTTACCGTCAACAATCTCTTTGACCAACACAACATTGTTGGGGTTGTTCCGTTCTCCACGAAAAGCAATGTACCTTCGCCGGGCGACCAGCTAACGCTCGTGCCGGGCCGGAGTGTCTCACTGACGATGACATTCGGGTACGCGCCGGCGCAATAGTCAGCAGGAAACCGCGTCCTGCGGGCACAGTTGCCCGCGCGTTTCCTTTTTCGGAGCCGGAGAGAATCATCGAGATCGGGAGAAGACTCGCGCGCAAGGCCCTGGCCCAGTGGAAACGCGCCACCGCCCCGTACCCCGGAGAGGTTCAGGACGCACCATGTCTTCACCATACAAACGGACAATCTCGGCAATCGGCAGGTTTCTGTCGCGGACGACAAAATCTTCGCCTGCTTCACACGATGTAGGAACCAAGCTGGCTCATCGCCGCCCGATAACCGGAAATTCAGTGAAATGAAAGACGTCTGTGACAAGAGTCGTTTATCCTGATCACAAGCAGTCACCATGCTTACGGGCGCGCTTTCTCACCCCAAAACCCCTAGCGCGCCCTTTTCCGGCGCCTCGGCGGCCTGAAGAATCCGGCCACTCCTCAAATGTGACAGACCGGTTTCAAACACGTGAACCGTTCCTGACAGTAATCGTTTCTGGCTTGACATTTCTTCCCGCAATCGCTTAGCGTGTCCCATTGAAGGTCGAAATCGAAATCAAGCTCCGTCTGCCGGACCAGCTGGCGCAGATGCGCAGGATGTTGCGCGAAAGCGGTTTCCGGATCGAAAAGCGGCGTGTTTTCGAGTCGAACATTCTGCTCGATAACCGAAAGCGGACCCTTAGGAAACACGGCAAACTTTTGCGCGTACGCAGCATCGATCGCTACGGTCTGCTAACGTTCAAAGGCCCTTCCGAGCAGGGGCGGTACAAGAAACGATGGGAAATCGAAACGCATCTGAATGATAGCGCGGCAGTGGAAGCGATTCTGGCGCACATCGGCTACCATCCGGTTTTTCGATACGAAAAGTTTCGGACCGAGTATCGGGCGCGCTCGGGAGGCGGCAAGGCGCTCCTCGACGAAACGCCCATCGGGAACTTCCTGGAATTGGAAGGCAGCCCGGGATGGATTGATCGGACGGCGCGGCGTCTTGGTTTCTCGACGTCCGACTACATCTGCCGGAGTTATGGCTATCTATACCTGGCCTATTGCCGGGAGCGCCGGATCCAGCCCCGGAACATGACTTTCAAGCGCCGGCCGTAACTCTTTTGCACGCCAGCGACGTGCGGCCGGGTACCGCACGTCCGATACATTTCCGCTCACAAATGTTTCGCCAAACGATTACAGTTCCGCCAAGGAATCGTAACCGTTCCTCGAACAAGCTGGTGGCGAGGGGGCAAACGCGATGGTCCACACAAGCGTCAGTTTTGCGTGGCGGGACCCCATGCCGGCTCGGAGTGTTTCGACGGCGGTCTGTCTTCACGGCCACACCATGCATTCCGAGGAGTGCCTGAACTTTCTACCGCGGTACTTGCGACGGATCCCCGGCATGTCCCGCATCCTTGACGAGTATGAGAAAGGGTCGCAGCGCGTTGACTTCAACCGATCCTGGTGGACACCGCCGCTCAGCCCGGCTTCCGCTCTGCGGCTGGAGCAGGACCAAATCGCGGCGATGGGTCTGCGCCCCGTGGTGTCTCTCACCGACCACGACAATATCGAAGCCGGGATGTCTCTACAGATAGCGGCCGTGGCGCGAGAAGTTCCCATTTCCATCGAGTGGACCGTTCCGTACGAGCGCTCGATTCTGCATATCGGCATTCACAACCTGCCGCCAGCCTCCGCGCGTGGATGGATGTCGATGCTGGCGGAGCATACGGCCTCGCCGAACGAGGCGGCGCTGCCGGCGCTTTTGAGCGAGCTGGGAAGAGTTCCCGAGGTATTGATCGTTCTCAACCATCCGTTCTGGCTTGAAGAAGGCGTTGCCGAGCCGGATCATCGGCGCGCGCTCGGCCGCGTGTTACGGGAATGCCTCCACTGGTTTCATGCTTTTGAACTGAACGGAACGCGGCCCTGGGAAGAGAACGCGGCGGTCATCGAACTGGCGCGGGCTCACGGTGTGCCGGTCATCTCAGGCGGAGACCGCCACGCCGGCGAGCCGGCCGCGTGCCTGAACTTCACGGACGCCGCGACGTTCCCGGAATTTGTTTCCGAGATCCGCGCCGGCTACAGTTCGGTCTGGTTTCAGCCACATTACCGGGAGGCGATGACTCTCCGCGTTCTGGAGGCCGTCCGCGACATCCTGCGTCCGTATCCGGAATATCCGGAGCGCGAACGATGGACCGATCGATTCTTCTATCGCGGTGACGACGGCGTCGTCCGATCGCTCTCGACCGTGTGGAGGGATCGCGTCCCCTGGATACTATCCGCGGCGACGGCGATTCTGCAATTGCCCGCCGCCACCGGTTTGCGGCCGGCCTTGCGTCTCCTGTTCGCGCAACGGGGAGAGATCCTTCCTTGAAAGCCGCAGTCGCGCGGTTGCTGACCTCCTTGGCCGGATTGTCGCCCGAAACCATCGCACTGGTAGTCGCAGTGGGGTTCGTCCTGGGTGTGTTCCCCGTTTTTGGTCTGCCAACCATCCTGTGCACGATGGCCGCTGTGATTTTCCGCCTAAGCCTTCCCGCGGTCCAATTGATGAATCAGCTTTCGTCTCCGCTCCAGTACGCGCTGCTGATTCCGTTGACCCGCTTTGGTGCATTTCTCCTCGGCGAGCGCGGCGCTTGGAATCTGACGGCTGCTACCCGCGATGCAATTGTCGGATGGTTCTGCCTGTGCGTGCCGCTCGGGCTTCTTCTTTACTTCTTTCTCCTCTGCCTGCTGCGGTGGCGCGGCCGAGAGTGGTTCAATGGACTGGAGAGTTCAGCCTGATGGATCTTTTCCCTGACCGATTTCTGTGGGGCGCCGCAGCGGCAGCACACCAGGTGGAAGACAACAATGTCAACAGCGATCTCTGGATTCTCGAGCATACCGAGCCGACTCTGTTTGCGGAGCCGTCGCTCGATGTCTGCGATCGCTATCACCGGTTTCCCGAAGATATCAAGCTGCTCGCCGGGTTGGGGCTGAACACGTAGCGGTTCTCGATTGAGTTTCTACCGTTCGTCACCTTAAAACGCATGGTCAAAGCGGCGAAAGGCGCGCTCGGCACGCGCCGCTTCGGTTGGTTTTTTCTCGGCGACGCGGTCAAATTGCGTGACCGCATGACGGCGGCCCATGAACGCGCCGTCGAAGCCCTAAGGTCCGGGCCCGGAAGTTTCCCCGTCAGGGTCAGCATTGCCCTCCAGGACGAACAGGCCGTGGGCCCTGATAGCCGGCGCGATTGCAAATGCGCCGAAGTTTACGATCATTGGCTGGAAGCCGCAGGACGCGGCGATTTCCTGGGCGTGCAGACGTACACACGGTGCCGTGTCGGGAAGAAAAGCGACTTGGGCCCCGGGCCGGGGTCGAACTCACGCAGATGGGTTATGAATTCTGGCCCGAGGCGCTCGAGGCATGCCTGCGGTACGCCCATGCCCGCGTTGCGGTTCCGATTTACGTGACCGAAAACGGCATCAGCACCGAGGACGACACGCGCCGCATCGAATACATCCGGCGCGCGCTGGCCGGAGTGCGAAATTATCTGGAAGACGGCATCGACATTCGCGGCTACATTCATTCGTCATTGTTCGACAACTTTGAATGGAATATGGGATAGCGGCCGAAATTCGGACTCGTCGCCGTGGATCGAGTCACGCAGCAGCGGTCCGTTAAGCCGAGCGCGCGGTATCTGGGCGAAATCGCGCGGCAGAACCAGATTCTGGATCCCGCCGCGATCGTGTAGATTCCGAAAGAATGCTTTCTAGCAGCTCTGGGATCTCAAACACGGCCTGATTTTGAATGCCGGCGGCCCGCTGCCGGAAACGTGCGTAGTTCTCTGGCGTCAGCAGAGTATCGACCGCGTTCGCGATTTCCGTTGAGAATTTTCGGACCACCAAACCGACGCCCTGCTCCTCGATCCAATCCGCATTGTATCGTTCGTGGACCATGGTCCAGGCGTTTCGTTGCACGATGACCGGGAGCCGCTTCGCCAGCGCTTCGCTGATGCTGCCTGGCCCCGGCTTGCCGATGAAAAAATCCGCGAGCTCCATGTGGTAGGGAACATCACGCGTGAAGCCCTCGATGCAGATCGGGATCTGCCGCGGCAGAGTGCGGAGTTTGCCAGCGAGCTCGGCGTTCTTCCCGCATAGCAGGATCAATTGGAGATTCTTCCCTGGACGACTCAGAGCTTTGACGATGCGCAACATCTCCGTCGAGCCCTCAGCGCCGAACAGCACCAGCCCCGTCGGAACATCGGGCACGAGCCCAAGCCGCCGCCTCTCGGCTCGCCGATCGATGGCAGGTGATTCGTAAAACTTCGGATGCAGGATCATGCCCGACGTACGCAGGATCCGGTCGGCGGGTATGCCCAATTCGCGCGCCTGAGCGGCTGCACGTTCGGACCCGCAGATGACGTATTGGTCCTGCCGCTCGATCCAGAAATGCGGCGGGTAATCGGCGATATCGGTGAGCAGAGTGACAAACGGCGTTTCCGGCCAAACGCGCGCCAGGGACTCTCGGAGAGCGCGGTTGTAGTGCGGAATGAGCGAGACCACCAGGTCGTAGCGCGATTGTTTCCAGTGCCGCTCCAGCACTCTGAGTTGCGATGCATGGGTCAGCCGGACTAGCAGATGCGCGATGGGAATCGACACCGAGGTGCCGGCCGTCCAGCCGCGCCGCAACATGATGTTGTAAACCTCTTGAAACGGAATGCCGGTCGATTTGCGAATGAAGTCGATCGAATCCAGCAGCTCCTGGATCGACAGCATGTCCACCTTCCAGGAAGGATGCTGCTGCCCGATGCCTTCGCGCAGGGCGGTCGCTGCCGCGCGGTGCCCCCCGCCGGATTCAATGTAGATCAGAGCGATTCTCGGAGCGGGCAGCTGGTTCACGTCGGATCGGCCCTCCTTAGAATTGGACGCACGGTGGCGTGTGTTGATTTCCGCGCGCGGGCGCGGCGTTGTACGTGGCGGCGCATAAGGCGCGGACTCGCTTCAATTCGCGGCCAGCCGGCGATGTTGGATCCGCTTCCAGCGACCGCCTCCATTCGGCCATGGCCTCCCCGGTGCGGCCTTCGGCCTCCAAGGCCAGGCCCAGCTTCCAGCCTGCTTCCGGAGCCCGCGGCTCGTTGCCTTCGGGCGCTTCGGTGAGGTACTTGCGGAGGTACTGCTCCGCCCGGGCCGGCTCGCGCCGCGCGCCAAGCAGTTCCTCGGCGGCATAGAAATACGGCGCCAGATCATCCGGGTTTTGTTGAGCAGCTTCTTTCAAAATCGAATCGAGCAAGGACCACTCAGCGCGTTCGGCATAAAGCCGCGCCAGGAGCTTGTAGGCCTCAATCCGGCTACGGTCCAGCTCGAGAGCATATCGGCCCGCCATTTCCGCCGCCGCCCGATTGAGGTGCTCCGGATCGAGATAAAAGCGCGCCAGCTCGATCTGCGCGTGATAACTTGGTGGCCGCGCCTCAGCGCCCTCTCGCAGGAGCATCTCGGCTTCAGCCGTGCGCTTCTGAAACACGGCGATTCGCGCTTGCGCCAGGTATCCTTCGGGCACATCGATTGCACCGATTCGTTCCGCAGTCTGTGCCGCTTTATGGGAATCGCCTCCGGCGATCGCCGGCGCGAGCAGGTAGAACTCGAGTAAATCGCGTTGCGCAAGAACGTCGCGGGGGTCGAGCTCGATCGCCGTGTCGATCTCTCTGCGAAACTTGCGCGCCAGAAATAATTGGTGGAACGGGCTCGCATGCTGCGCCTGCACGCCAACCGCCTCGGCGAGTTGGCGATGAAACTTCGCGACTCGGCCGTTCAGGCTAACGGCCTTTTCCGCAAGCGGCAGCGGCGCGGATCGGTCGCCGAAGGCAAAGCGAATTTGGGAAAGCAGAAAATTAATCAGAGCCTGATCAGCTGAGGTGGGCTGTGCTTTCACCCAGGCACGGGCCTGTTTCCAATGGCCCGCCGCGATGAGTCGGTCCGCTACGGTCTGCTGGGCGCCGGCCGGTCCCCAAGCACCCGCCATCAATAGAATTAGGCAGTGAATCCGGTTTCGAGCATACCAGCTGGACGCCACTGGCATTCAGCTTGAACGCCCGATCGTTTCAATTCAATAACCGACGTTTGAAGTTTTGATGATTATGCCCGGGCCGCGGTATCCTTTGGCGGCATCGCGCTCGAACCAACCGGCTTGCGGCGGTTCTTCTGGTCTTGCCAGCCGGCCTTCAGGGCTCGCTTCCATTCCTCGATCACGGAACTGGAAAACTGCTCGGCCCACACGCCCCGAAAGTCGCGCACCTGGCGGCGTTCCGATTTTTTCAAGGCGGCGATGAGAGTCTTTTCGCAATTGGCATCGCGCGCCATCGCCAGAACGCTCCGGTAGTCGTTCATTTTCCCGAGGACATTCTGCACGGACTTGATCCTCTCGATCAGTCCTTCCATCGCGGCGCCGTAAAGAGGAACAAAGAGATCGAGAGTATAGCGCAGCTTCTTCGCCTGGATCCGAAATTCATGCAGCTTTTCGCCCGAATCATGCGAGATCGCCGAGTGCCCGGCTTTAAAGAACCGTTGCGCCAGCCGCGGCAGGGAATGGGCGGCCTCGATTCTGGTCTCGGGCGCCGATTCGGATCGCAATGCATGCAGCTCAAGATCGGCAAACCACTGCGAAATTTTCGTGCGAAGGGACAGACGCTTCAAGCAAGCGAGCAGCGTCCGTTCGGCCGTCTTGCGCCGCGTGCGGATCTCGCGCCGCAACTCCGCAGCTCCGGGCTGCTCGATCTTCATCAGAATTTTGATAGCGACGTCGTAATCCCGCACCGCGCCGGCCGCCGACAGTACTGCCTTCAACTGTTTGCGAATCCGCTTGGCGGCCTTCCGCGGAAGGAGCGGTTTGAATGTGACCAGTGCCTGTTCGGCACGGCGAATGGCGACGCGAAGGTCATGAACCGCTTCCGGGCTCGATCCTTTCGCGGTGCGATTTCCCTGAAATACCAAGCGCTCCAGCAGCCTGCGCACTTTTTCATCGGCCGCGGAGTGCTTTGCATCGTGACCCTGTTCACGCGTCGTCAATCCTCAATTATAACGGCGAAACTCGGGGACGCGCCATCACGGCAGGCCCAGAACGGTACCGCTATGGAGATAGAATCGAGGACGGGTGGTCGGGTATCCTAGGGCGCATAGAACAACTGAGACTTCGTGCATAAACACGATTCGTGACAACGAGCGGTTCTGACATCGTCGCATCGGGCTTTGCTAATCCGCCTTACCGGAAGCCACAAGATGAGGATCTGGAATAACTTCGAGCGGCGTTGGGCACCGGCATTTCGTCTCGCGGAGGTGTGTCGATTCTATGCTGCGCGCTAGACAGCTCTCCACGGAGGTACAAAAATACTCGGGAAGGAGGATGCGCGCGACGAATCGTTTTCTCTCCGATCACCTGCCGCGAAAAATCGGTATTAGTTCGATGATCAAAATGACGATCACGAGCACCTCGAGGAGAAAACTCCGGGCTTCTCGAAACTCATTGACCATGAACTCGTAGAGTTCGCCCGCCGTGCGCAGTTTCTGATCCACGAGGCTTCGGTAATCGCCGGCGCCCACTTTAACCGCCGCGAGCCGATACGCCCGTGCATAATACATGTCACTGAGAAATTTAATAGCGTTGTCGGCACGTTCCGTCAGTTCGGTCACATCCAGGCGGAGCTGGTTGAGGTGCGCCGCCTCGCGGGAAAGACGCCAACGGGAAGAAATGCGACCGCGATCCTCGAGGACCGCATAGGCTCGCTTCAGCACCGTTGTCAGGATTTCATCGTAACGACGATATTCCAAGAGCTGCGTGTTGGCGTACTCCAGTAGCTGGATGATTGGGTTCGCTCCTTCCGGAGTGTCGTACACCAGCGCCGCGAGCCAGCCGAGCACCAGCAGGTCGGAAGGATAGTAAGAAAGACTCGAAGCCAGAACCTCTCTCTGCTCGACTTCGGAGAGCGGTTCATTCTCGCCTCGGATCACTTGGCTTAATTCTCGGCCATATCGGGAAATGAGCTCGGACCCGGTCGGATGACGACCGTCTTCCTCGATGACCTCGCTCAGGTGGATGACGTAATAGGCTTCGTCCAGCCACTCCGTATAGGCCTTGCGAATAGCCGGCTGCAGCCGCGCCAGACGGGCCTGGATGGTTTTCGGGCCTCGGCGCTCTACCTCGCCCGCCCAGATCCACCGGTTCGAAAGCGCTATGAGGTCGGTCCATTGTGTTTCGAACGGCATGTCGAATTCGAGGCTGATCACGCCGTATTCGAAATACCGTAGGCTGGCGTTCGCCGTTTCTCCGCTGGTGAGTTGAATCGGGTCGCACGGTTCGGTCACAGGGGGGCGCTCGAAGCGAACATAATCCGGCGCCGGTAGCTTGAATCCGGGTGAGCGCCCGGGCCTCTCGCCGCCGATGAGTTTACGCATTTCCACAAGGTCAAACTCTTCGGCTACGTCGTATAGCAGTAGCGCGCGAAATGATCCCCGGCAGACTGGCACAGTAACAGTGTAGGCAATTTTCGCGCGACGCCTGGAGTAGCCCGCGAGTTGGGATTCGTACAGATGCTTCCCTTCAGGGTAAATTGACGCAGCAGCTCGGTGCTTGATGGGTGTATCCGACTGCAGAGCTTCTAGCTCGGTGATGACCCGCTCCAGCATTTGCCTCCGCGTCCGAAGGTCATTTAGCATTGCATGAATAGACCCGAATTGGTAGCAGGATGAGCTTGCCCACCCTATTGCCGTTGATCCTCGTTGAGATACTTCATACGGAAGCGCGGCCGCCTTCTGATGACATGTGCCCTCGGTGTCACCAACAGCGTGGCGAGGGCGCTCCTTTCGCAGGGGGAAACCTTTGCGAGTTTGGCGAGCCTCCAGCGACCATCGTCTACGTCATGGTTCCGCACTTCGTGGCGGTCGAAAACGATATCGCCAAGAAGTTGGATTCGCCTCTGCCTGCGACTTAAACCGAAACTCGTACTCATTAAGAAATGAGATCCGGCTCAGTGCTGAGCCAAGGGGGCAGACACGGCCACATCGCTTTGCAACAGGGCTATCGGAAAGGCTTCGGGTGCAGTTCCGGGCGGAGTTCTTCAATCTATTCAACCGGCGCGAATTTCGGCACACCGAACGCTGTAGTGTACCTCGAGCACCGCGAATCCGTCCCCAACCGGGGTCGTGATCACTTCAAGTGCGTCCCGCTGCTGTTGACCAAACCAGCCCGCAACCGAAATCAGCAGGACACGGAAAGGGGTCGATACCCTGGCTCATTGCGCCAGGATACTAGCCCCAGGCATCCTCTGGCTTCATCCGCTAACCGTAAGGTCATTCCAGTTTTTGGAGTTTTCCGGTCCGAGCAGAGTCGAAGCGCTTGCACGATCGGTTTCACAAAGATGATGTACCTCACGATCTTCAGCAGGCTCCGCTGCCCTAGGGCCGGCCGGGAAGGAGCAGTCCGAAATGACCGTCAAACAAAGCATCGGACTGGCGTCTGCTCGTTCGCGGGGCGCTAAAATCGGATTGGGAGTTTATCGTCTGAAATGATGTTCGAGCAACGTCAATTCTTCGACCGGAATCCTTGTGGCCATATTCGTCTTTGTCGGCGCTGTGGCTTCAAGAGCTATTCGCCGGGCGTCCTCCAGCGCCAGGCAAGCGGCTGCCATGTGCTTGTCGCCCAAGCGTTTCAGCATCTTCAGTGATCGAGGGATCGTTAAACGGAACTGTCGGCCATATTCGGTCCCCTTTTCAGCAGAAAGAGGAGCCAGTCAGTCCAAGCGGT
>Ga0209060_10001910_pt1 | contig 20804 bp, 15 predicted proteins | sample Coa_R1_8_FD_187155 | JGI IMG/M metagenome (GOLD analysis project Ga0209060, IMG submission 187155) | Surface soil microbial communities from Centralia Pennsylvania, which are recovering from an underground coalmine fire - Coalmine... | ecosystem: Environmental > Terrestrial > Soil >...
GCCCCGCCAGCGTAGATGGTATCGGCGCTCAGTGGATCCACCGCCAATGTCGAATCGTACCAACCTTGGGCTCCCATGTAGTTGGGCGTATTGGTCATCTGGACCCAGGTGACGCCGCCGTCCGTGCTCTTGAGCATCTTGGAAAGCGCTCCGCTCGCCGGGTCAGTGATCGAGGCGTAAATGCACAGATCGTTCGTCGGCGCCAAGGCAAGTTTCGTGTTGCCGTTGCCGTTGCCCCGGGGAGCATTGCCCGCCACGCTCCAGGTATTTCCACCATTAGTGGTTTTGTAGATGCCATTGACCGTGCTGCCCCGGCGCGATCCGACCGCGGCGTACAGAGTCAGCGGGTCCAGCGGATCGACGGCCAGGTCCGTGTAACTATCTGTCGTCGAGATGGCGGTGGTGGTGTTGACCCAGCTGATCCCGCCATCGGTTGATTTCCAGATGCCGGTCCCGCCGCTGACGCCGTCCACGCCGCCGCCGGCAACGGCGACGTAAACTGTGTTGGAATCCGTTGGGCTGACAACGATCCGCGAAATGGTTCTGCGGTCAAACGAGGAATCGCCGAGCAGTGTCCAGGTCGCCCCGGCATCCGTCGATTTCAGGACTCCCCGACCATAGAAGGAAAGGCTTGAATTGGTTGCTTCTCCGGTACCGGCGTAGAGGACCGTGGGATCGCTCGGTGCCAGGGCAAGGGCTCCCATGAATAGTGTGGGCTGGGCATCCGTGAGAGGAGTCCAGTCGGACCCACCATCGGTCGTTTTCCAAACTCCGCCCCCGGCGGCAGCGATGTAGACGGTATTCGGGTCGCTGGGATCCGCGGCAATGCCGGCAATTCGCCCCGTAGTCGGATCGCCCCCCGGTGTACCGCCCAGGATCGGCGCGGGCCCCTTGGGGACCCATGCCGAAAGGACCGTTCGGTCTTCCAGCGCTTCCAACCACAGTCTACCGCCTCGTGCCAGACGACTTGGCCGATCGACGAAGGATTGTAAACAGCGGCGCGATCGTGCGAACTGCACCCAGTTGCGAATAGCAAGAAGGGAAGGCGATACGTTCATCGAACGCTCCTTGGCGTTGCATTCTGCGGCTGCTCGCACACCGGACCTCTGTCCCCGGTGTGAGGATTCACGCCTCTCGCCCCATCGGCAGATGGCGTCAGACTGCCGATAGCCAGGACATACCCGGAATTAACACGGAGATTGCTTGGGCGGAGTCACACCGTATTGTTATCGTTTGCGGAAGTGCATTGGACCTCTTCCCTACCCCCTCCGCGCGAGCCAATCGTAACGAGTAGTTTGGACAGCCGCCGACAAGAATGCAAGAAAAATTTGGAAAAATTCGCGTGAAGCAGGATGTCAGGGTTCGATGAGGATGAGCTGGGAATTGGGATCGAAGCCGGTGAGGGTATCCAGGGCATCGCTATACAGCAGAGCCAAGGCACCGGTGCCGCTGACGGTATTGTTGCCACCATTGCCGGTGACCATCGTGGCATCCAGGAGCGGGACGCCGGTGCCGCTCACCAGATGGGCCACGCGCGTGGCATAGTCGTCGCTGCCCGCCCAGTACGCGGCCAGGGCCAGCCAATGGCTGAGGCCGGCTTCGCTATCGTAGGCGGTACTGCCGGCAACCAGGAGGTCTTCCCCATCCCCGCCTTGCAGCGTACTGGCACTCCCCCCGGCAACCAAGAGATTCCGCCGTCCCAGGCCACCGCTCAGAATATTACCACCGGTGCCGATCAAGAGATTGTAGACCCCACTGGCAGCCGGCGTGCCGCTGCCGCCCCGCACCGTGGCGATGCCGCTGACCAAGCCGCCCACACCGGTCGCCGAGCCGATGGGGAGATCGACCACGACACTGCTCGTGAAGGCGGTGTAATCCAAGGTCGCCGTCCCGCAGCCGGTGAGGGCGCCGCTCACGGAGGCGCCATCGGCAAATTGGAAGGTATCGCTGCCGGCTCCGCCGCTGAGATTGCCCAGCTGGTGGAAGAACACGCTGCTGCCATAGGCGGTGCCGGAGAGCGTACCGGTATCGCTGCCGGTGAGCTGGAAGAGATTGCCCTGATCGGAGCCGACCAGCGTATCGGCAGCGCCAGTACCGAAGAGGTTCAGCGCCGCCGTGGCCGAGGAAGCCCGCACGGTGAACGTCGTGCCGCCGGTGCCGCCGGTGATGGTCACCGTACCCAAGCCGGTATAGTTCAGCGCCGCCGTGCCCCAGGCTATGCTACTCTCGGTGATCGTGAAGCTGCGGCTCCCTTGATCCCCCCCATCGTTCACCACCAGCGTATCCGTGGCCGTGCCATTAATGGTAAGCGAGCTTTGAATCGAATCCAAAGTGCCGTCACCAACGCTGATGCTACCATTGCCGCTCCCCTCATTCACCGTCACCGGCACACCGCTAAACGTGCTCTGGATGGCGATGGAATTGTCCATATTACTGCCAGTCACCAGTACCGAGCTGAAAGAACTTGCAGCGTACTCTCCCAGAATTGAACCATTGTTCAGAACCTCAGCAAACCCTGCATTGTTTGGATCAACCTGGAGCGTGAGATTGGTATTCACACTCCCCATCTGGATGTCCAGGACCGGGGCCGAGGAAATCCCATTCGCGATGACGGAGACGAGATAGGCACCCGGTACGGTCCCGGGAGGCAACGTGAACTCCACCGATTCGGGTGTGTTCCCGGTGTCCAGGCCGGTGCTGCTCCAGTTGAAGGTTCGAGCATACGAGATATGGCCGTCGGCGTCGGTGAGGCGGACAAGGGGATAATTACTGGCCATTTCCGCATCGTCGCCGTATGTCGCCCCCTCCGAGATGCCGTTGAGTTGTGTGCCGGTCAGGAGGAACTGGCCATTGCCCGCATCGGTGATGTTAGTGATAACAGGCTGCCACGAAGGGTTCGGATCTCCATCGGGGGTATAAATATCGATCTGTCCGGAATCGTTGGCCAGCATGACTTGCCCAGTCGGCAGAACGAGCATGCAGGTCGAATAGCTGGGCAGGTTCAGACTGAAGTTACGCGGAGTCACGTCCGTGTACGTGTCGGTGGTGGGATCAAATTCGAAAATTGTGGTCGGGCTGGGGTAAATGTACTGGGGCGGATTGGTGTTGGGCTTGGGACTAATTGGTGGAGCGGCCGCGAAGAGTACATGCCCATTGGGCAGCATGGCCCCCGGGGCGTCGCCGGTCGTGAGCCCATTGGGAATGGCAGGACCTGCCGTCCAGCTTCCCGGATCGGTCAGATTGGCCGGCGGTGTGTAAAACGCCGTGTTGCCGTCGGCGCCCAGAAAAAACGCCCGTCCGTCCGGCAACAGAAAAGCCGGACCCAGCTCTTCATCCGTATCGCGGGTACTTAAAACTTCGGGAAGCGTGCCCGCATCCACCCAAGTACCCAGAGACGGGACGTAGCGCTGCGCATGGCCGACCCCGCTCGAAATGCTGGAAAAAATATCATACGACAAGATGCTGCCGTCAGGAAGCTTGACCCAGGTTTCTTCATCGCTTGCATCCGACCGGAGTTTGCTCCCGGTGGCCGACCACGAATTCGTCGCGGAATCGTAAAGATACGTCTGAGATCCACTCAGGTACCCAGCCAGCACTTTCCCGTTCGGGAGCACCTCGGATGGGTCGTCGCCAAACTGCGTTCGGGGAAAGGGGGTCGTACTTGTCCACGTGTTCGCCACCGGATCGTAGATTTCGCCGGAGTTAGTGAAATTTAGGGCGGAGTTGGTGCCCGAGTATTCGCCGCCCAAGACGAAGACCCGGCCATCCGGGAGTACATCGGAAGTAAAGTACAACCGGCCCGTGTTCATCGATGGCAGCTTGGACCATGTTCCGTTGGCATAGTTCCCGCTAGAGTTGGGGGTCAGTCGGTACCACGCACTGGATGCCGTGACCGCTAATCCGTGCACCATGACACTTCCATCAGAAAGCAGAAGCATCATCTGCGCGCGGTCGGCCGGAACGAGATTGGCCACCGTCGTCCAGGTGCCTGTTGGCACCACTCGATCTTCCAGCGATTCCACTTGGAGCAACGTCTTTCGGCTGGAGGTAGGCCGGCAGGACGATTTGAGCTTAGCGAGCAGGTTCCTGAGGCGGGACGACATGGGAAGACTCACTTGCACGTGTACAACAAACACTCACGCCCGGCCGCCGACCGTAAGGGAGCAGCGGGACGTCCAGATGGATGGCCAAATGTTCGGTACAGGAAGAACGCGCACGGAGACGGTCGATCCAATTCTTCTCTGTCCGTTTCGGCCGAGAGGACCGTAAGCAGTAGTTTGAATGGCGTGGGCTCAAAATGCAAGCACAAAATCAGCGCCGCGGACGATCAATCCTTGTCGAATCGATGGCTGCCCCGAGTCAATTCAAGAGACTGCGCTGCAAAACTTCTCGCGCCCGCTCGAATTGCGGCTGCCAAGTGATCTCGGGGAATCCCTTGGCCAGGCAATCACGCAGGCTCTCCAGCGTGTTGCGAGCCATGTGAGGGCACTTGTTGCAGGCACAAGTGATTCCTGGAACGGGATGATAGCGGTGCTGTGGCGATTTGCTCTGGAGCTGCCACATCATGTTGGCTTCCGTGGCCACCAGGAAATCGGTCGGGTGTTGGAACCCAGCAATGTAGCGAATCATTGCCTCCGTCCCGCCAACGAAATCGCTGTGTTCCCGGATATTCGCGGGGCATTCAGGGTGTGCGATCGTGAGGGCCTGCGGCAGCCGGCGCTTCAACGCGAGCAGATCGCCGACGCTGAAAATTTCGTGGACAATGCAGGAGCCATTCCACAGAATCATTTTACGCCCCGTGACCTCTTCCAGATACTGACCGAGATGGCGGTCCGGCACGAACAGAATCTCAACCTCTGCTGGCACGCGCCGCACGATGGCTTCTGCGTTGCCGGAGGTCACGACCCAGTCCGAGAGTGCTTTGACCGCAGCAGAGCTATTGATGTAGGTGACGGTCTGAAACCGTCGGCCCTGGCTCCGCAGCATCTCCTGGTAACGGGCTAGCTTGTCGGCGGGACAACTCTCCGCCAAGCTGCACCCAGCCCGCAAGTCGGGCAATAGCACCCGTTTATCCGGGTTGAGCATCTTGGCCGTTTCGGCCATGAAGTGTACACCGCAGAAGACGATGGTGCCGGTCCGCACCTGAGTGGCGGCACGAGCTAGCTTGAGGCTATCGCCCGTGAAGTCCGCCAATTCCTGAAGCTCACTCGCCTGATAGTAGTGGGCCAGGATCGTGGCGTCTTCACGCTTTTTGAGAGCATCGATGTCTTGGAAGATGTCCGTCATTTGGAGAGACCCCTTGTTTTTCGTGTGGCGGAGGAGGAACCCACATCTTACGAATGCACGGCGAACTTCGGTACGCCTCAGCCATCTCTGGCTTTGCTGCCGCGATCATCTCTTCCATTCTAGCTAAACGCGGACGATGTTTCTTGCTCTCGATTAGATACCATACATCCCTCTGGGGATTCGGTATAACACCGTCAGCGCACCTTTTCTCAAGCTTGGAGCCAAAGCCAGAACGTCCGTACAGATGTCGGCGCGGCGCTCGTCCTTGAGAATTGTGAGGGCATGAGATGAGTTACTTCCCCTTGCCAACCAAACATCCCATCAGAGCGGCATGGTTGAGCTTGCCGAAGGAGGCCGCGGATTCAGCCTGCGTCCGCTTCTCACGAAGAGGCTGGTTCGTGGCAGCGCTAGTGGGAGGTTACCTACTCTTCTGTCACGGCTGCCATGGCGATGAAGACGATGAGTTGTTAGCGGCAATCCGTCTTCACGGAGCTCCGCCTGCGGCCTTCATGGCCGCGGCACTTCCATCGGCACGGGTTGGGGTAACATCTGCGCCGTCTGTTCCAGCCGCACTCTGGATGCGAGGGCTCGCTGCATCTCCTGGATATGGGGATCATCGGCGCGCTCAAAGCCCCCCACGGTGACCAGGCTGCCCCAGCGCGTGTGCAGGACATACGCTTCAAAGCCAAGCTTGTGCATCGCATCCGCGAGGTTATGGGCGTTCTGCCCACTTGCCTCGAGCATTTCCCCGGATGTGCTACCCCAGAGATTATTGAAAAATGTCATGACCTCGTTTTTTGCGGCAACGGGCTGAATGGTGTGAGCGCCCTGATAGGCGGCAACGATCAGCGTCCACTTCTTCTTGCATTGGAGCAGGCTGTAGGATTCATGGGCGTTGAGCTTCTTGAGGAATGGATCGTTCTTGCTGTCGGCCTTGTGCTCTGGGGCAACCGTGGGATTGGGGACGACGAAGCTGTCCAGGAAAGGATTGACAAACGTTCCCTCCAACAAGGATTTGTCCTCACCTTGCTTGGGGGGACCGGCCTGGGCCAGAACTGCCATCAGCTTTTCAGAAGAGGGTGCAGGCAGCTTCTTGACGTCTTTCAGAGCGCGGTGGGCCGCATCCAAATCCTTGTAGCCTCCGATTAAGACCGCGCACTGCTCCTGGATACGGGTGTGCCGGATCGGCCCCTGATAGTCGGGAAACTGCTTGCGGAATTGTTCTAATTCTTGTTGCTGCTTGCGGCGCTCCTCGTCGCCCCAGTTGACGACGTAGGCCGGCAGGTCGAATCGACTGCGGATCTCCAGCACCATCTGATGAGCCAGATGCCGGGCTTCCGGGCCGACGTAAGTGGTCACCCGAATCATCCAGGGGCCGGCCGCCGGAGTCACCGCATATTCCTTGTTGGGGTCGGCATCTACCCGGGCCGAGGCAATGCTGGCCAGGCCTGACAACGCCAGCCAAGCGAGTGGGTAGGACAACTTCCTCATCGCGATCCTCCTTGCAGATTCAGAGTCTTGATCTTTGATTCGGATGGCTGTCACCGAGCGAAGGGAGCGCACGCAGAAACCAACAATCAAAAATCCCAAACGGGGCGGGACTTTAGCAAAAGGGAGTTTTTTAGTCCAGAGGCCAATTCGATCCCAGCGTTTGCCGCTGTTGCCGGGTAATGGCGTCGATACCTACTTTGCCTAGCTTGAGCATCCGATCGAGCTGGCTGCGACTAAAGGTTGTTTCTTCGCCGGTGCCTTGCACTTCGATGAACTGGCCGGCACCGGTCATTACGAGATTCAGGTCGACTTCGGCGTCTCGGTCCTCTCGATAATCGAGGTCGAGCAGCTCCACCTCGTTTAACAACCCAACGCTGACCGCAGCGACACTGTCCCGAATCAAGCTCGCTGGCTGGCCGAGCAAAACCCGATTCGAGTGCAAGGCGTCAACCAGTGCCAGATAAGCGCCGTTGATCGAAGCCGTGCGCGTTCCTCCGTCTGCTTCGAGGACATCGCAATCGATGTAAAGGGTACGTTCGCCCAGCTTCTCGAGATTGACAATGGCCCGCAGGCTGCGACCGATGAGCCGCTGGATCTCAACGCTGCGGCCATCGATTTTGCCTCCCCGGTCGCGTGCCTTGCGCGTCGCGGTACTCCCCGGGAGCATGCCGTACTCGGCTGTCAGCCATCCCTTGCCGGTGCCAAGGAGAAAAGTAGGTACTGCCAAATCGATGCTGCAGGTACACAGCACGGCAGTCCGGCCCATGCGCACCAGGACACTGCCGGGGGATTGACGCGTGTACCGGCGCCGAAACGCCAGGGGACGCAGCTCATCTGGTTTTCGGCCGTCAGCACGCATGGCAATGTTCGCAAAACCCGGTTAGCCGGGATCGTTCTCAGGAATAGCCGTCAAGTGAGTAGCCACTGGAGCAGCGCTTTCTGCGCATGCAGTCGGTTCCCCGCCTGCTGAATTACCACACTGCGCTCCCCATCCAGTACGGTGCTGGTAATCTCCTCTCCACGGTGTGCGGGAAGACAATGCATGATCCGCGCATGGGGCGGCGCCAAGGCCAGGAGGCCATCGTTGACTTGGTAATCCGCGAAGCTGTTCAGTCGCCGTTCGCGCTCGGATTCCTGGCCCATACTCGTCCAGACATCTGTATAAATCGCATCTGCCATCTGAACGGCATGGTCGGGTTTGCCGTTCAGGACTAACGAGCTCATCGGGAAGCGCTGGTGATAGAGATCGAGAAAGGGCCCGTCGAACCCATACCCGTCTGGGGCCGCCAAGACAAACCGCAACCCAAGTTTGCCACAGCAAATGGCGAGCGATCGGGCGACATTATTTCCGTCGCCCACGAAGACAAGGGTTCGGCCAGAAAGCTCGCCAAACAGCTCCTGTAGTGTGAAGACGTCGGCAAGGGCCTGGCACGGGTGATAATAATCCGATAACCCATTGATCACCGGGCAGCTCGCATGGGCTGCAAACATCTCGACCGTGGCATGGCTGAATGTACGCAGCACCACGGCATCGACATACTGACTCATCACGCGCGAAAAATCGGGCACCGATTCGCGCGAACCGAGTCCGACTTCGTGCCCGGTCATGAAGACGCTGGCCCCCCCCAACTGGGCGATGGCTGTCTGAAAACTGACCCGCGTCCGCAGCGATGGTTTTTCGAAGACCAGGCCGATCACTCGACCCAGGAGGCGGGGCGTACGATCGCCCGCGCGGTGCGCCGCCTTTACTTGAGCCGTCCGCTCCAACAGGTGAGTCAGCTCGTCGCTGGTCAAATCCAATAAATCGAGAAAGTGCCTCATAACCCCTGTCCAACCCCTTCTGGATTCTTGCCGAGAAGAGCAAGCGCGGTCCGGTAGGAAAGGTGATTCCCTACGTTCCCCGGCATTGTAATCAAACCAAAGCCAACAGAACATCCTCCAGGATGGCGCAGCCTTCGTCCAGTTCGACATCGCGTAAGGTCAGAGCCGGAAGCAAGCGGAGCACGGTTCCATGCGTGCAGTTGATCAGCAGCCGGCGCTCCAGGCAGCGACTGACGACGCATGTGCCGTCCACCGACAATTCCACGCCGATCATGGCTCCCTGGATGCGAACTTCCTGGATCCAGGGGCAGCGCTGCTGGAGCCCCATCAAGCGTTCACGGAAACGGGACCCGATCTGTTCGGCCCGTGCCAACAAGCCGTCTTCCTCGATGGTCTGGATCGTTGCCAGGGCTGCGGCGCACGCAATCGGATTGCCACCGAATGTGGCCGCGTGGGTGCCGGGCTTCAATTTCTGCGCCACCTCCGGCCGGGCGACCAGAGCACCACACGCCACGCCGCCGGCCAGCGCTTTGGCTAGCGTCATGGCATCGGGTTGTACCGGCCAATGTTGGTGCGCGAACCAGCGGCCCGTGCGCCCCATTCCCGCCTGAACTTCATCAAAGATCAACAGCAAGCCGTGTTTGTCCGCCAACGCTCGCAGCCCTTCGAGGTATCCCGCTGGCGGGAGATGGATGCCCCCTTCGCCCTGGATCGGTTCCACCAACAGGGCACACGTCTCCGTATCGATCAGGTGGGCCGCAGCGTCGAGATCTCCGAAGGGAGCGTAGCTGAAGCCGGCCAACAGCGGTTCGATCCCCTGGTGGTATTTGGGCTGGCCCGTGGCGGTGAGGGCCCCCATCGTGCGGCCATGGAAGCTGTTGATCATGCTAATGATCTTGTAGCGTCCCGGTTTCCCGTTCAGCCGGGCCAGCTTGATGGCCGCTTCGATTGCCTCGGTGCCGCTATTGCAAAAGAAACATTGGCCCTGGAACCCGCTCCGGTCACTCAGCGCCTGGGCCAACCTCCCTTGGGGCTCGGTGTACCATGTATTGGGGACATGGATCAGCTGGCTCACTTGCTCCTGGACTGCTTCGACGACCCGCGGCGGGCAATGGCCAAGCAGGTCACAGCCCCACCCAGGGAAGAAATCCAGATAGCGGTTCCCTTCGATATCCCAGACCCATGATCCTTCCCCACGCACCAAGCAGGCCGGGTAGCGCGTGTAGTTGCCAATCACGTAGCGCTGGAACAGTTCGAGAATTTCTTGCGTGGAAGACATGAACAGTAGTCCGTGGTCCGTAGTCCGTAGTTTCTTGCTACGGACTACGGACCGAGTACGATTTCCGTGCCAACACCGCGGTCGGTGTAAATCTCCAAGAGTAAGGAGTGACGAAGGCGTCCATCGATTATGTGCGTCTTTCGGACACCCGCCCGCAAGCTTTCCAGACACGCTTCCACTTTGGGAATCATGCCTTCCTCGATGATGCCGCGGCCAATCAGGTCGCGACAACCCGCATCATCCAGGCTCCGCAAAAGCGAGGCCTGATCCGTGCGATTGAGCAGGATGCCAGGAGTATCCGTCAACAGGACCAGCTTCTCGGCTCGGAGGTTCGCAGCCACGGCCGCGGCCGCGGTGTCCGCGTTGATGTTCAGCCAGTCTCCCCGTTCGTCCAGAGCCAGGGAGGCAATGACCGGGACTACGCCGGCGGCGCAAAGATCCGAAAGCAGTGCGTAGTCGACCCGCGTGATTCGGCCGACGCGACCTAGATCGACCGGCGAGCCGTCCTCGCCCGTCAGCCGTAGCTTTTCGCCGAACAGGCACCGGAGTGAGCCGGCAATCATGCTGACGGCCCGGCCGCCGAGACGGCGAATCTCTGCTTCGATGTCGGTGCAGATCTCCTGGAGGACGCGGACGACGATCGCCAGGGTGGCCTCATCGGTGTAGCGGCGTCCACGGACCTTGCGTGGCTTTAGGCCAGCTGCGGCCATGCCCTGATCAATGGCTTTGCCGCCGCCGTGCACGACCACAGGACGCATGCCGACCGTTTCCATGAAGACCACATCCTGGAGCGTGGCCCGGAGCGTCCCAGCGTCTTCCATGGCGCTGCCTCCGAGCTTGATGACGGTCAGCCGATCGCGGAACGTGCGAATATAGCTGAGGGCCTCGATCAGCACGTCGGCTTTTCGGATGGCATCGTCCATCGGAATCAGCACCCGTGTGGGAAATCACTATTCTAGACCAGGGTCGGAGGGTGTCAACGTTGGCCGCCGCCAAAGCCTTGTGTCGCGGGGAGAGAGGGCTCCCGATCGCTTTTGAGCGAATTGCGTGCTTGCCTCAGTGAACAGGCGTCGGTATACTCGCAGCATACGAATCCTACAATGACGGTGGGTCGCTTGACATGTGGTTAGGCGAAACCTTGTTGCGATTCTTTCAAAGGAGATCTTACTCATGAAGACTGCTTGGCCGATGATGCTGGGCCTGGCCGTGATCCTTGCCCTGGTGGTCGGTATCCAGGCCGCCGACAAGGAAGAAACCCTCAAAGGAACGATCACCTGCGCCAAATGTGACCTCAAAGTCGAAGGCCAGAAGACGTGCGCCACCGTGATCAAGGTCACCAAGGACGGTAAGGATACAGTCTATTACTTCGATTCCAAGGGCCACAAGGATTTTCACAGCGACGTGTGCAAGAAGCCACAGAAGGGCACGGTCACGGGGACGGTTTCAGAAAAGGACGGCAAGAAGACCATCAAGGTTAGCAAGGTCGAGTACGCTGACAAGGCAAAGTAAGCCGAATTGATTCTTCTCCCCGAATTGCGGATCGAACACGCATCGCCACCCGCCAGGGTGGCGATGCCATTTTGTCGGCTATGGTTGGCGGCTTGGAGCGGCCTCGGTACGATATGGAGAGTGAGAGGGGGTTCGCGCGTGAAGCTCATCTTGGCCAATCCGCGTGGTTTCTGTGCCGGTGTGAACATGGCGATCGAAAGCCTGGATCGCGCCCTGGAGCTGTTCGGGACGCCGCTCTATGTTTATCACGAAATTGTTCACAACCGGCCCGTCGTGGAGCGATTCCGCAAGCGCGGGGTTGTCTTCGTGGACCGCATCGAGGATATCCCCGAAGGTTCCAACGTGCTGTATAGCGCCCACGGCGTGGCGCCGGCCATTCGAGAGGCAGCCACGAGTCGCCGGCTGCATGCGATCGACGCGACCTGCCCTTTGGTTACCAAGGTCCATCTCGAGGCGGTCCGCTTTGCCCAGGAAGGATACACCATTATCCTCATCGGCCATGAAGGCCATGATGAGGTTTTAGGCACCATGGGTGAGGCGCCGACGAACATCCTCCTCGTGCAGGATGTTTCCGACGTGGAACGCCTGGATCTTGCGGAAAACGCGAGGCTGGCCTACCTGACCCAAACCACGTTGAGCGTGGATGACGCCGAGATCATCATCCACGCCTTGCGGCTCCGCTTTCCCCAAATTATCGGACCGTCGCGAGATGATATTTGCTATGCCACGCAGAATCGGCAGGAGGCCGTGAAACAGCTCGTGCCAGAAGCCGATGTCGTGCTCGTCTTGGGAAGCCGAAATAGTTCCAATAGCATGCGGCTCGGAGAGATCGCGCAAAGCTGTGGAAAACCGGCCTATCTCATCGATCGGGCCGACGAGATCGATGACGGCTGGTTCAAGGAATCGGATACGGTTCTAATCACGGCCGGGGCGAGTGCTCCGGAGGAAGTGGTGCGGGAATGTGTCGAGTACTTGGAGCGGCGTTACGGAGCGACCGTCACGAGCCGGACCGTTCGCGAAGAACACGTCAATTTTCCCCTGCCCCGAGAATTGCGCGTCGTTGCGTTGACGTAGCAGCGGCAAGAAAGAAGAGCCGCTCATGTCTACCGCGCCCCTGGATTTGGCCTTGGACTATCTGCCCCGCTGGCCGCGACGGCGTGATTTCCGCATCGGCTGCATCGGGGCCGGCTTCATCATGCGGGATTGCCATCTCGCCGCCTACCGCCAGGCCGGCTTCCGTCCGGTCGCCATTGCGGCGCGCGATCCGGCGCATGCCCACGCCGTGGCCCAGGCGCACGGGATTCCGCGGTTTTATGGCACTGCCGACGAACTCCTTTCCGATCCAACACTGGAAGTTCTCGACATTGCCGTGCCGCCCGATGTCCAGCCCCAGATTATCCGACAGGCCGTAAATCATCGCGATCATCTTCGCGGCATCCTCGCGCAGAAGCCCTTGGCCCTGACCTATCGGGAAGCCCAGGAATGTGTCCAGCTCTGTACTCAGGCAGGCATCCGGTTGGCCGTCAATCAAAACATGCGTTACGATCAATCCGTCCGCGCGCTCAAAGATCTGTTGCAGCGTGGTTGGCTAGGTGAACCGGTCCTGGGCACCATTGAGATGCGAGCAATCCCGCACTGGATGCCGTGGAGCGAACGGCTCTCCTCACTCTCCACGTTCATCATGAGCATTCATCACCTCGATACCTTTCGGTACTGGTTTGGGACCCCCGACCGGGTTTTGGCCAGTACCCGGCCGGACCCGCGCACCCGCTTCCCCCACCAAGACGGCCTGAATCTGTACATCCTCGAATACGACAACGGCTGCCGGGCAACCGCCTGGGACGATGTCTGGACCGGCCCAATCCGGGAGGGAAGCGAAGGTGAGCTTTACATCCGCTGGCGGGTCGAAGGAACGGAGGGTCTGGCGCGGGGTACGATTGGCTGGCCGAGCTACCCAACACGAACACCGAGCACGCTGGATTTTACAACCCGGCTTCAACCGGGATACTGGTTTCAACCGCGTTGGAAGGAAGTCTGGTTCCCGGACGCCTTCGCGGGAACCATGGCACAACTTCTATGCGCGTTGGAGGAAGAGCGCGAGCCGGAGATCAGCGGCCGGGACAATTTGGAAACCATCGCGCTGTGTGAAGCGGTTTATGTGGCCGCCCAAGAGCATCGAGTGACCCAGCTTCGGGAATTTCTGACAGCCGATCGTTGAATTCAACCCACCACTTTATCAATGACCTGTCCCGCTACATCCGTCAGCCGCTCATCGCGGGCATTGTGCAGAAAGGTCAGCTTCTCGTGATCGAGACCCAACAGGTGCAATATGGTAGCGTGGAAATCGTGCACCGAAATGCGTTCGTGTTGAGCGCGCAGCCCAAACTCGTCGGTGGCGCCGATCGCCTGTCCACCTTTGACACCGCCGCCAGCTAACCACATCGTGAAACCATACGGATTGTGATCTCGTCCTTTCCCCCCCTGGGACATGGGAGTTCGGCCAAACTCACTGGCCCAGACAACAAGCGTACTTTCCAGCAAACCCCGTTGCTTGAGATCCTTCAAAAGTGCGGCGATCGGCCTGTCGACGTGGGCACACATTTTTTCGTGATTGCCGTTGATGTCGTCATGGGCATCCCATTGCGTGATGAGCGGCCCACCACCGGAATAAAGCTGCACGAAGCGCACGCCCCGTTCGACCAGCCGCCGGGCCAGCAAGCAGCGCGTGCCGAAATCGGCCGTGCGCTTGTCATCGAGGCCATAGGCCTGATGAGTTGCGGTCGTCTCTCGGGAGAGATCGACCGCCTCCGGAGCGTGTTGCTGCATGCGATAGGCAAGCTCGTAGGTCGCGATGCGCGCCGCCAATTCCTTGTCGTCCGGATCGAGATCGATCGCGTTCATCTGCTGGATGAGATCGAGCGTCCGGCGCTGCTGCTCTGGTCCGATGTCCTCTGGCCGTTTCAGATTAAGGATTGGACTGGAGCCCTTGCGGAGCAGCGTGCCCTGATACACCGGCGGCAGAAAACCAGCACCCCAGCACGGAGCGCCGCCTTCCGGTGTTCCTTCCGGCTGGAGAAGGACACAGTAGGCTGGCAGGTTTTCACTTACGCTGCCTAGGCCGTAGGTTACCCACGAGCCGAGGCTCGGATAACCCATCTGGGTCCGGCCGCTGTGCAGTTCGTACATGGCCGGAGCATGGATGGTGCTGGTGCACCAACAGGATCGTAGGAAGGCAATTTCATCTACGCAGGTCGCCAAGTGCGGCAGCAGATCAGAGACTTCAAGTCCGGATTGGCCATACTTGTTAAAGATGCGCGTACTCGCCAATAAAGGGGTGTCGCCCTTGGTGAATTGGCTGACGGGCATGCCAAAGGTCTTTGGCAACGGCTGGCCGTGGTGCTTTTGCAGCTCGGGCTTGGGGTCGAAGAGGTCAATATGGCTCGGGCCGCCGACCATGAACAGGAAAATGACCGCTTTCGCCTTGCCTTCAAAGTGGGGCGGCTTCGCGGCCAGGAGATTGACTGACGGCCTGGGCCCGCCGCCAGCGGCGTAGCCATCGCGGGCTAGGAGCCAGGAGAGCGCCACGGCGCCGAAGCCGCCACCGGCCTGGCAGAGAAATTCACGCCGGGTTCGAACCGTTGGCCAGTGCGAGCGAGGTTGTGAAGCCATGCCCTCCATCCTACAACGCAGTCGCCGGTAGCACAAAGGGATCGTATCGCCAGGCGCCGGCACGATCAGCGCTTGATCTTCATGGCACGCTGGACTGTCACGCCAAGATCGGCCGGGCTCTCGGCCACGGCAATCCCGGCGGCCTGGAGTGCTGCGATCTTTTCCTTGGCCGTGCCACTGCCGCCGCTGATGATGGCGCCAGCGTGCCCCATGCGCTTGCCAGGCGGGGCGGTTTGGCCGGCAATGAATGCAGCCACCGGTTTCGTCACGTGCTGCGCAATGAACTCAGCCGCGTGCTCCTCGGCTGAGCCACCGATCTCGCCCATCATGAGGATTGCTTCGGTCTGCGGATCCGCCTCGAACATCCTCAGCAGATCGATGAAGGACGTTCCCACAATCGGATCGCCGCCGAGTCCGACGCAGGTGGACTGGCCCAGTCCCAGATTGGACAACTGCCAAACGGCCTCGTAGGTCAAGGTGCCGCTGCGGCTGATGACGCCGACCGGGCCGGGCTTGTGGATATAGCCGGGCATGATACCGATCTTGCACTGACCAGGGGTAATGACACCGGGGCAGTTGGGGCCAATGAGCCGGCATGGGCGTTCTTTCAGAAACGGCATGGCCCGGGCCATGTCCAGGACGGGAATTCCTTCTGTGATGGCGACAATGACGGCGATACCAGCATCGGCGGCCTCCAGGATGGCATCGGCCGCGGCGGGCGGCGGCACAAAAATCATGGTTGCGTTCGCCCCGGTCTTCTGTACGGCTTCGGCAACCGTGTCGAATAGCGGAAATCCTTCTTTTACGGTGCCGCCCTTCCCCGGGACGACGCCACCGACCACTTGCGTGCCATAATCGCGACAGCCCAGGGCATGGAAGGTGCCGGCTTTGCCCATGCCCTGGCACAGTACGCGGGTGTTTTTATCGACAAGGATGCTCATCGCCGTTGTTCCTGTACTACTGAAAAGCCTGGCGAGCCGGTCAGCGATTTCAGCGCCTTGCGGGCCGTCCGTCAAATCTTACTGCCCGGGCAAAGCAACAACTCCGCCACGCGACATCGAAAACCCGGCAAGACCTCCTCACCGGTCAATTCTTCTGTCTCTTCAAGGACAAGGGACTGTTTGCGCCGCTGGTGAACGTTAACATTTCGCGCTTCAGAAGCGGCCACCTAGACCATTTGGGTGCCGAAACGAAGCTGCCCACGGATTGCTTGCCGCGGCCTACTTCGCCGCCGCCACCACCTTCTTGGCCGCGTCGGTCATGCCGTTGGCGGTGATGATATTCAAGCCGCTTTCGGCCAGCATCTTGCGGCCCTGTTCGACGTTGGTGCCTTCCAGGCGCACGACCAACGGCACGTGAAACCCGACCTCCTGAAACGCCGCCAAAATGGCTCCGGCGATGATATCACACCTCATGATACCGCCGAAGATGTTGACCAGCACCGCCTTCACCCTCGGATCGGCCAGGAGGATCCGAAACGCCTCCGTCACTTGGTCCTTGTTGGCTCCGCCGCCGACGTCCAGGAAGTTGGCCGGTTCGCCGCCGTGGAACTTGATGATATCCATCGTGCTCATTGCCAGCCCCGCACCGTTGACGAGGCAGCCAATCGTGCCGTTCAACCGGATAAAACTGAGTCCCGCCCGGGCCGCGCGCAGCTCGGCTGCGTCTTCTTCGGTTTCATCGCGGTAGTTTTCGATTTCGGGATGCCGAAAGAGGGCGTTGTCATCAAAATTCATCTTGGCATCGAGCGCCAACACGTCGCCTTTCGGAGTCACGACGACCGGATTGATTTCGGCCAGGCTGCAATCCTTCTCCAGGAATACTTTCCCCAGCGCCATCATGAGCGCCTCCGCCTTCGGCGCTTCCGTGCCGTTGAAGCCGAGCGCGTAGGTGAGCCGGCGTGTCTGGAAGGGATGCAAGCCGGCATCGGGATCGACCGGTGCCTTGAGGATTTTCTCCGGGCTGCGGGCGGCCACCTCTTCGATCTCGACGCCACCTTCGGCGCAGGCCATCAGTACCGGCCGACTGATGGCTCGGTCCACGACCATGCCGAGGTAGATTTCTCGGGCGATGTCAACCGCTTCTTGCACCAGAACTTTGGAAACGCGCTGACCCTGTTCGCCGGTCTGGCGGGTGACCAGGGGAAACCGAAACATGATCTCCGCCACCTGGCCGCACTCCTCCCGCGAACGCACAAACTTGACGCCGCCCCATTCCTGGCCGCTCCCTTTGAACCGGCCTTTCCCCCGGCCGCCGGCGTGGATTTGGGCCTTGAGAATCGCAGGACCTCCATTGCGGTCAAACGCTTGTGCCGCCTCGGCCGGCGAGGAGGCCACAACGCCGCGCGGCACGGCCGCTCCCGCAGCTGCGAGTAGCGCTTTCGCTTGATATTCGTGAATCTTCATCGCCATTTCCCTGAAGAAGGACCGGAGACAACGTTTTTGTTATAGGTCTGCACCAGCGAGAAGCCAATCAGCGCTACCGCACGGGTACAAAGGGCATAAACAAACGAATGCAGATCGCCACAACGGACATTGCGTGTTGCAACGCCGCCGCGTTCCTGCTGTACTGATGAGGATCTTACCTCCGATCCTTGGCCTTTAGCTCGGCGGCGCGGATGACCGAAACCACCCGATTATTACGTGACCTGGTTGCCTTGCCCAGCGTGAACCCCATGGGCCGGCCCCTGCATGGTCCGCAAATCTTCGAACATCAAGTGTCCGCTTACCTCGAAGACTTTTTGCGGGGTCTGGGAGTCTTCTGGCAGAGACAGCCAATCGCGCCCAAGCGTGACAATATCCTCGCCCGTTGGGAGCATCCCGGAGCGCACCGGACCCTCCTCCTGGAAGCCCATCAGGATACGGTCCCTGCCGAGAACATGGTGATTGAGCCGTTCGGAGCCCGGATTGAATCCGGCCGGCTCTACGGCCGCGGCGCCTGCGACGTCAAGGGCGGGATGGCGGCGATGCTCGCCCTGTTTGCGAGGCTGGTGCGCGAGCAGCCGAGGGGGGCGGCCAACGTGATCTTGGCGTGCACGGTGGACGAAGAGCACACGTTTCTTGGGGTTCAGAGGCTGGTTCAGAGTGCGCTCCACGCGGATGCGGCCGTTGTTGCCGAGCCCACGCAACTGCAGATCGTCAATGCCCACAAAGGCGTCGTGCGATGGCATCTGGAAACCCATGGCCGATCATGCCACAGTTCTGCGCCAGAACAGGGTCTGAATGCCGTCTACCGGATGGCGAACGTCCTGCTCGCAGTCGAGCAATTCGCTGAAGCGTTGCGGACCGCGAAGGTGGATCCGCTCCTGGGGCCTGCGACCTTGAGCGTTGGCCGCGTGGAAGGGGGGAGCAGCGTCAACACGGTTCCGGATTTGTGCCGCATCGAAATCGACCGCCGCGTCATTCCCGGTGAGGATCCCGTGGACGCGCCCGCACAGCTGGCCGCTTTTCTTCGGCAGGAACTGCCGGCGGAAGCTGGGTTCGCTTGTTCGGAGCCTTGGTTCCACGCGCCTGCTCTGAGCCCGCAGGGGTCCAGGGAACTCGTTGCTGTACTGTCCGACGCCATCGATGCAGTCTGCGGATCGCATCGCGTGACCGCGGTTCCTTACTGCACGGACGCCTCCACCATCGCCGAGGCCGGTATCCCCGCCGTGGTCTTTGGCCCTGGTGACATTGCCAGAGCCCATACCAGCGACGAGTGGGTCGCGCTGGACGAAGTCGAACAGGCCGCCGAAATCCTGTATCGAATGGTGTGTGCTGGCTAGGTGATCAGCGATCCTCCACCAGGCGATCTCCCCTGCGCACCATCATGGTGGCGTCCGGGATCTGTGGCGACGCGGTCATGCGGGCAAAGACGAATTTCACTGTGACCCGAGCCGCCGCTGGAACTACGGTTGCTACAATCGCTGAATCCCCTGTCTTCTCATTCTCAGCTACGAAGGAACCATTTTGCCCACGATTGCCCGAGGCCGGCGTTTGACACTCCCTTGGCAGTGGCTAGAGTTAGGGCAGAGAGTTTCGGAAAGGTTTGCCGTCGAGCTTTGCACTAGCAATTTCACGTGTTCGATGTCGCCCGGCATGAAGTGATGTCTCTGGCTTGTGCCGAACGATTATGCCAACCCGTCCGACGGCGGCTTGGGACCCGCTTGCTTGCCGGGCGAATTTGTCGCCACGACCTTCCTCCGGAACCTCATGTGTTTGACAAGCGATCTCATCGGAGAACATACATCCGACTGCGTAAAAACGGCTCCGCACCAGGACCCTCGGCTCATCCTCCGCCCTCACGGATCCCCTCGGACAGGACAAGTGGGGTTTGCCATCCTAAACTACCTTGAGACCGAGAAAAGCCGCGCGGCGGCTGCGAGGTTTCGTCGGTCTAAAACTCCAATAGCGGAGGTTCCTCCGTGAGCATCGTTCGCGTTGGCTTGGCCGAGACCAAGCATTTCGCCGAGGGCTATGATGCGATTTTTGGCAAGCGCAAAGGGACGCAAGCCAAGAAAGGATCCACGGCCACGAAGCGTGGCTCCGCTAGGAAAAAGAGGTCAGGCGGGAAGAAATAATCAGGGGCGTTCGACCGCGGGTCCACCTTCCGGAGTGAGACTGCGACCGGCTGACGGATCTGCCGGCCGGGGCAAACTCTCCAGATCGGCACCGTAGCCCTGTAGGTTAGCTTCGGGCTTCGTCTTGAGGTCCAGCGTGGACAGCTTCGACAGCGCGCCGTCGGAGGTCGTCGGGAGGTTTAACCGCAGCCGCTCAAACCGCGCATCGGATTCCTGCGTAAAGCCTTCCCACTGAGTCCGGCTGTAGGGAAGTGGCGGCATCACCGCGGTCTCCGTCCCGGCGGGCGGTTGTTGATCCAGGATTGCGGGACTGAAATTGCTGTAAAGATTGTGCCGGCCGTCTCCCCAGGAGAAAATCCGCCGCATCTGCTCTTCCGTATCAATGCCTTCCAAGTGTACCAAAGATTTGCCGCTGGCTGACACGAACAGACAGTTTTGCACCGATCGAAACTGGGTCGGGACAAGTCCCTTCGTGCTCCTCCCCTCCTCGGAAGAGGCACGCAGCCAGACAAGATGGTCGGTGAGATAGGTCGTCACCTGTTCGAGTGTGATCTGGGAACTTCTCCTTAGCGGGTTTTCCTTGGCCGCCCCGTCGATGACCAGAAGCGAGCCGTCCAGGGCAACCAGCGATTTCTCGAGATGCAGTTCAAACGGTCTGCTCGCCCGGACAGCAATCAAATTGCCGGTACCCCGTGCAAAACACCCTTCGACGGTCATTCGGGGATCTTGTTGGCCGCCGGCCTGCGGCTCCATCCGCATGACCCCCGCCGTGTCCGCCACGGTCACCAAGGTAAGCGGCACCTCCTTGCCCCCGTCCAACGTCGCCAAGCAATCCTTCAACGTGCATTGGCCTTCGCCCATTAGCGCGACCACCGTCTGCGCCTTGAAGGGGGAACCGCCCGGCGCGAGCTGGAATTCCAGTGACTCCAGCCGTAACTGGCCATCGTAGACGCGGAACATGGCCGCATCCTGCTCCGTCGTCTGGCCAATGCTCAGGATCGGATGGTAGCCGGGGTACGGTTTGATACTGACGTCAATTCCGGCTCGCTCCAACCGCACCGGTTCGACCGGTAGCAATCCTTGGTGGCGGACCAGAACCACATCTCCCGGCTTGGTATCTTCCAAGGCTTGGCGAAGGGTGCGATAGAGGTTGTCCTTGGGCGCCGGCAGCGATGGGTCCACGATCCGCTC
>Ga0209060_10001912_pt1 | contig 20734 bp, 10 predicted proteins | sample Coa_R1_8_FD_187155 | JGI IMG/M metagenome (GOLD analysis project Ga0209060, IMG submission 187155) | Surface soil microbial communities from Centralia Pennsylvania, which are recovering from an underground coalmine fire - Coalmine... | ecosystem: Environmental > Terrestrial > Soil >...
GGCCGCCGCTAAGCCAAACTTCATTGTTCCACTCCACGCCACGTAGCGATCCAAACTCTGGCAGGTTGGCCGGCGTCACCCCGCCGGTCAATCCCAGGCCTCGGCCCGGGCGCAAATGACGCGGCCTCGGGGAACGCGCGAGAGCATCGAAGCGACCGGCGACGGGTGATATTGGCCGGAGGACTCTTCAATTTGATCCAAACAGGGACTCGCTCGCCGTGAAACTCAAGCTGGCGGAAAGACCTCCACTACAGTCACCCCTCCTTCGGTTTCGTCAAAACGTTACATCGCAGTGCGGGGAGGACGGAATAATCCATCGGTTGGTCCAGCTGATTGGGCCAATGACAAGGTATTGCGTTGAATTCGGCGCCTGGGATGGTGTCCGGTTTTCAAACTGTCATCATCTGCTTACCCGCCAGAGTTGGCAGGGCCTTATGATAGAAGCCAACCCTGAGAAGTACGCAGAGCTGGTCGTCACTTATCGGGAAGTTCCCGCCGCCAGGACCGCCAACCGCTTCGTTAGTTTCGAAGGACCGAACAGCCTGGACGCGATCCTACGTGAATTCGGCTCGCCCACGAGGCCAGGGCTTCTTTCGATCGATATCGATGGGAACGACTTCTACATCTGGGAGTCTTTGACCAACTACCGGCCCGAGATCGTCGTCATCGAATTCAATCCGAGCATCCCGAACGATGTCGAGTTTGTTCAGAGCCGGTCCTTCGAGATCAACCAGGGCTGTTCGCTAAGGGCTCTGATCGGTCTTGGCGCCGAAAAAGGGTATGAACTCGCTGTGTGTACGGACTGGAACGCCATCTTCGTGACGAAAGAGAAGTTTGCGATGGTGGGCGTGTCGGACAATTCCATAGATCGCTTGTATGCGCCCGTGCAGGACGGACGCATCTTCCAGGGCTACGACGGCACGATCCATGTCGTTGGCATGGACAGACTGCTCTGGCGCAACATGCCGGTAAGCTCGGAAAACTTTCAGGTCCTGCCGCCGTCGCTCCGGGTCTTTGATGATGCACAGCGCCAAAGGGCATGATCTCTAACCGGGCCTGCGGGTGGCCCGATATGCCGCGCTTACCCCCTACAGATCAGGTCTGCCACTCGCTGAAGGTCGGGTGGATCGCCTGCAGCCTCCAAAAGCTCGGTTAGCAGGCCTTGCGCGAACGGCATGCCCCTTCCCTTTAGGTCGCGCAGGCAAGCCAAGAAGCGGTGGCCGTTTTCGAGCCATGCCTGTTGGGTGAAGCGCTGCTCATGGACGTAGTGAAGCGCGATTACGCGCTGTGGCCCGATGCGCTTCACCGGGAAGCCAAGCGCGTGCCCCAGCACTGGAATCAAGTAGTCCCACCATGGCTCGCCGATACGGAAGTCAGCTGGCATCAGCTGTTCGTCGGCGAGGATGGCGCCGACGAATGCGCTGGGCATGAGGAAATAGTCGAAGCCCCACCGATACGGCTGCATGACCCTGAGAGGACCGGCTCCCTGGGCGTTTTCGCGCACCTCGTGGCGGCGGCCGTAGTAGATCGCTTCAGGAACCAACTCGCGAATAATGTCGCGGAAACGCTGGTGGAACAGGATGTCCGAATTCGCCAGCAGCAGATGGCCGCTGGATCGCTCCACTCCGGCGCGGAGGAGGTCCACGATCGCCGGCCGCCCCGGCGAGGCGACCCAAGTGATGTCGGGATCGGGCGGCTGGACCTCGGAAACCGAAATCACCTTGCCCGCCAAAGCCCGCGCAGCCTCCCGGCAGGCGCGATGCCACTCCGGCCCGACATCGGCGCCGTGCTCGTTCAGCCGCCGCTCCGAACCTCCGATCGACGTCATCAAAGCGCCGACCGTGACCGCTCGCGGGGCGCTGGCCGCCGACGCTCCGATCTCGGGCCGCCAATAGAGTCCATCGAACTGCTGAACCGTTCCCGCTGAGTCGTCGTAATAGGACGGCTCGAGCGAAATACGCGTCAGACCACACTGCTCGGTCAGGTAGCGATCGAGAGCGAAGAGGTCCGCTTCGCCTGCGTAGCACTGCACCAGGGACATCTCGAGCATGAGTAGGCGGACGCGCCTGAGGTGCGACGCGAGGCCGTCGAGGACATTTTTCTCGTAGCCCTGGACGTCCATCTTGACGGCTTGGATCGACTGCATGACCTCATCCGTGAACAGGTTCGAGGCCTTGCTCACGTAGATCGTTTCCTTCGCTATGCTTTGGGCTTGCGGCGCGGCGCGCAGATGATTCGCCTGGACCGTCAGGATCGAGGAGCTGTAGCTGTTCTCCGAGATGTTAAGCTCGACGGGCCCGTCGACATCGCCGACCCCCTGCCTTGTGGTCGGCAGCCATCGCAGGTCGTTCGCTGCGTTGGCAAGCAGGCTCGCATAGGCCGCCGTCTGCGGCTCAACGGAGTGAATGACTCCGGCGTAGCCATACTTGCGCAACTTGGCGGCGAACTGGCCGGCGTTCGCGCCGATGTCCAGCACCTGATTGATACCTAGCCGGCGAAGGTGAAACGCGAACAGCCGCTCCGAGCGATCTTCATTGAAGATGCTGGCGTTAAAGCCAAAGAGCGGCGAGGTGCGGCCAGGTGACGACGGCGCCGCGGCCGCCCGCGCTCCGCGCGCCGCGGCGGCTTGCAGGGCCTGCAAATCGACGCCGAAGGCGCGGCCATATCGAACGATGTCGGGAGCCGAGGCATCCGGGGCGAAGATGATGACATCGTTGATGATCCAGGCCTTGTGTCGCTCGCTCAGGCCTTTGAGGGCGGTGATGACCTCAGCGATCAACGGCCAGCTCTCCGGAGCATGGGGATGTGGGGGCGGCGCGATGAAGAACCGGGCGTCATCGATAAGGACGACGGACCGTTCGTTCAGCGACCCGATCGCCTTGATCTCCGCCATCAGAGGACACTCGTAGGTGTCGCCGCTGGTCTCGCCCCCGCACCAATGGGCATCCAGCCAGTAGAGCACGCTCTTCCGCGCCAGAGGCTTCGCCAGCGCCTTGAGAGCCTCGGGCGAGCTCCCATGAATGGGCGTGACGTTTTGAAGCGGCGCCAGTCGTTCGACAGCGCGCTGATAGAGTTCGTCGGAGAGCTCGATCGTGTGGACGCTAGGGAAGAGCGCCGCCATCGCATGCGCCGTATCGCCGCGGAACGTTCCGGTCTCGACGAAGGTCTCCAGCGGCAACGTGGTTCTGAGCGCGCGCACCAAATTGGGGTCGAGTGAAAAGTGGATGGCGCCCATTGCTGTTCGACCTTGCGCGGCCGGCCTTTCGCCAACGAGATGCAAGCCGGTCCGACTATCTCTTGCGAGTTGCTCCAGCAAGCGGCGCACCTTTGCTGCAACGCGACTGACGATCTCGCGCTGCCCGGCCAGCCCGGCTGGACTTTTCTTTGAACGCTGGCATAGGTCGCTTAATTGTACGGCGTCGCCACCGCAGTGGGCGCGCGACCAACAGTCGGAAATCGATACACTGATGTCGCAACAATCGGGCAAGGTCGGATTGGCGAAGGCGGGTGGAGACGCGGCGTCAGCGCCCGCTCAGGTGGCGATCCCCATCGCCCAGGCTCTCGAGGCGGCCGGCAACGCCTACCGAGCCGGCGAGCTTCAGCGAGCCGAGCGGATCTGCCGCCAGATCATTGCGAGCCGACCCGGCGTGTCGGATGCGCACAACCTCTTGGGCGTGGTTTTGAACGGGCTCGGGCAAGCGGAGGCGGCCGTGAACTCGATCGCGTTAGCCGTCCGGCTGAGTCCGCGGACTCCGAGCTATTACTCCAACCTGGGCGAGGTTGAGCGGCAGCGCGGCAACCTCGATGAAGCCCAGGCAGCTCTGGCAAAGGCGATCGAGCTCAATCCCGATTCCGCCGAGGCCTACTCGAACCTCGGGATCGTCCACTTTGATCGCAAGGAGTTCGAGGAGGCGGCGGCCTGCTACGAGAAGGCGATCGCGCTACAGCCGGATTTCCCAGAGGCTTACAACAACTTGGGCAACGCCTATCGCGCGCTGGATCGGCGCACCGACGCCGTGGCCTGTTACCAGCGGGCGGTCACCCAGCGCGATGGCTATGCGGAGGCCTACAACAACATGGCGGCGGCGCTACGCGACGCCAACGACTTCGAGTCGGCGGAGCACGCCTACAGGAAGGCGATCCAGCTCAAACCAAATTACATCGACGCCTACAACAACTTGGCGATCATGCTGGTGGGCCTCGACCGCACCGAGGACGCCCTCCGTTACCTCGCTGAGGCGCTGAAGCTGGACGAGAAGCACGTCGCCAGCCTACTCAACGTAGCCAGGACGCAGCTCAAACGCGGCGCGCACGACATCGCAACCCAGGCAGCGGTCATAGCGAGGGACCTCGAACCCGAGAAAGCCGAGCCGCACGTCGTGCTGGCCGACATCCAGCACGAGCTCGATCGTCCCGACCAGGCGCTGGTCCATATCGAGCGGGCGGTGGAGCTGGAACCTGAGGCCGCGGACGTGCGCAGCTTCTACGGAGTGCTTCTGAAGTCGCTTGGCCGCATCGAGGAAGCGCGTGTCGAAGTGCGCAGGGCGATCGACCTCAATCCTAAGCTCTACAGCGCTTACGCCAACCTGAACGACCTCGAGACGTTCGGCGCCGACCACGACCTCCTGGCCAAAATGGGGGAGATCTTCGCCGAGGCTGTGGACCCAGAAAGCGAACGCTACATGGCGCTGCATTTCGCGTTCGGGAAGGCGCTCGAGGACGCCGGCGACTATCCTCGCGCGCTGGAGCACTACCAGATCGGGGCCCGGTCGCGGCGGGGGCAACTCAAGTACGACGAAGCTGACACGCTAGGGTTCTTCGACCAGATCATGGCGACTTTCCCGGCAGAGATCTTCGAGAACCGCCCGTTCGAAGGCATCCCAACAACTGAGCCGGTGTTCATCGTCGGCATGCCACGCTCGGGCAGCACCCTGGTCGAACAGATCCTTTCGAGCCACAAGCAGGTCTATGGCGCGGGTGAGATCAAGGTCCTGAACCGCAGCATGGGGATGCTCCGCGACCGCTTCCCCTCGATCCCGAAGTTCCCGGCGATGGTCGCGGCGCTGGAGCCCGACCACTACCGTCAGATCGCTGATGCTTACCTAGCCGAGGTGCGCAGCAAGGCCAACGGCGCCGCGCGGATAACCGACAAGTTGCTGACCAACTTCTTCTTCGTCGGATTGATCCAGCTGTTGTTCCCGAAGGCGAAGGTCGTCCACACTCGGCGCAATCCGGTGGACACGTGCTTGTCTGCCTACACCAAGCTATTCAAGGACGACATGCCGCACAGCTACGACTTTGCCGAGCTGGGCCGCTACTACCGCAAGTACGAAGAGGTGATGCTCCACTGGGAACGGGTTCTGCCGGCTGGCGTGATGATGACCGTCGACTACGAGGCGGTCACGGAAGACCTCGAGGGGAACGCCCGCGCCCTTGTCGACCACATTGGCCTGCCTTGGGACAAGGCCTGCTTGGCCTTCCATAAGTCCAGCCGAGCTGTGAAGACCGCGAGTGTGGCCCAGGTGAGGCGGCCAATTTACAAGACCTCGGTCGAGCGTTGGCGGCGTTACGGCGATGGGCTGGCGCCGCTGCTTGATGCTTTGCAATACCCGCGCGAGCCTGCCGCCGAAACGAAGCCGGCCCCTGACCTGAAGGCGAAACCCGGTGCCGCCGCCAAACAAGCGCCGTTGCCTGAAGCGAAGCCCGGGCCAGCGGCGAAGGCGGAGCGGATGCCCGCTGCTAAGCCGAAACGCGCGCCGGCCGCAAAAACCGAGCCCGCTCCAAAGCCTAAACGAGCACCTGCTGCGATAGTGACGCCAAAGACGGCCAAGGCAAAGGCGCCGCCCGCCGCGGCGAAATCCGACCGCAAGTCGAAGGAGGCCGCAGAGCCGGCGGCATAGTGGGCGCGCGAGATAGAGGCCGAGTTGGCCAAACCGATGAGCGTGCTCAAAGGTCCCTCCTCCCGTTTGGAGGAGGAGGTGGCCGCGAAGCTGCCAATTAAGAGGTCGCGCGTGCTCTGCCGCCGAGGCCGAACCAATCTCGGTGCCTGCGCTTTCGCTGCCATCGGGCTGCCTTCCGCCCCAAGTGAGAGCAGGGTCGAGCGCGACCCTGTCCCCGGTCGAGACCTTGACGTCGCGTAGCGCGCTCATGGGTGACCGCCTTCGTATTCTGGTGGTGATCCCGTCGCGGCTCGCGCAGAGGCGGGGCGGCGGCTACTTCCTCGAAGGGGCGATCCGCTCGATCGCGACCCAGAAGCCGCCCCGAGAGATCTCCGTCGACATCGTCGTCGGCATCGACCCTGGCATGCCGGTCCCGCGGAGCCTGGCGAAGACCTTCGTGAAGTACGTGACGGCGCCGGCGGCCTCGCAAGCCTCTGCGTTGAACGCCGCCGCCTCGCTTTTTGCTGACCACGATCTTATCGCCTTCCTGGAAGACGACGACCTCTGGAGCGAGCAGTTCTTGGAAGTGGCGCTGCCGGCGCTCGAGCAGGCGCCATTCGTGTCGTCCACACAGCTCGAAGTCGACGGGACCGGTGACGTGCTTTGCATCAACGACTTCGCGACCCCGTCCGGCTGGATCATGCGAGCGGAAGTCTGGAAGGCCGTCGGGCCCTTCGACGAGAGCTATCGCTTCCACCTAGACAACGACTGGCTGGGCCGCCTCGCGCAGGCGAACGTCCCGCGCATCCACCTGGTCGAGTCGACGGCGCCGGTTCACCCGCAGCTCTTGAAGCAGCTGCGTCCGCGGCTTCACAGGGTGCTCGCCCTAAGCGACGGAAAGACGAAGCTCTGCCGGCACAAGTACGCATTGCCGCTGGTCCGCCGCCTCGCCCATCCGGGCTCCGGCATGGCGCAAATCCAATCCAATCCTGCCTTCGGCGCTCTAAGCAAGGCAGAACAGACGCGCCTGGTCGAGCGCTTCGGCCGCATTCCCTGGTAGCCGCCGGCCGCCTGCAGACGACGAGGCTCCGATACAACACCCCCCTCCCGGCCCCATCGTCGCAAGGTTTCGAGAAGGCCTGTCGCTGCACCAACAGGGCCGGCTCCCAGAAGCAGCGCAAATTTACCAGGAGGTCCTCCACCGCTCCCCCACCCACGCGGACGCCTGGCATCTTCTCGGCCTTGTGGCGGCTCAGACGGGCCGACCCGAACGAGCCGTCGAGCTTATGGAACGGGCGATCGCGTTCAATCCCGCCGTGCCGGTCGTACGCAGCAATCTCGGGAAGGTGCTCAATGACCTCAAGCGGTACGAGGACGCGATTGCCAGCTGCGACGCCGCGTTGGCGCTCGAGGCCGACCATGCGCCGGCGCACGTCAACCGCGGCAACGCCTTGGCCGGGCTTCTGCGCCACGAGCAGGCGCTGGCGAGCTACGACGAGGCGCTCCGACTCGCCCCCGGAGTCGCCGAAGCCCACAACGATCGCGCTAACACGCTGCAGAGCCTGCACAGGTACATGGAAGCCGTGGCCGGCTACGAAGCGGCGATTGCCCTAAAGGCCGACTATGCCGAAGCCTACGCAGGTCGCGCGCTGGCGCTGCAGAGGCTGGGGCGGCCGGCTGCGGCTCTCGCGAGCTACCGCAAGGCTGTAGCGCTGAACCCGCGCCACGCGGAGGCCTACAACAACATGGGCAATCTGCTCGCCGAGCAGAAGCGCTACGACGACGCAATCGCAGCCTACACGACCGCCATGGCGATTAAGCCAGACTATGAATTCGTGTTGGGTACCTGGCTGCACACGAAGATGAAGGTCTGCGACTGGGTCGGCATCGAAGCCGAAATCAGCACGCTCGCGCGTAGGATTGACGCCGGCGAGCGGGTTTCGCCGCCATTCCCGCTCGTCGCCATGCCCGTCTCGGCCAAGCAGCAGAGGAAGGCCGCCACGCTCTGGTCGGCCTGCATGTTCCCTTCCAACCCCGCCCTGCCGCCCATCGCGCCACGAGCCGAGCACAGGCCGCTGCGCGTCGGCTACTTCTCCGCCGACTTTTACGGTCACGCGACTTCGTGGTTGATCGCAGGACTGTTCGAACAGCATGATAGGACCAAGGTCGAGTCGATCGGCTTTTCCTTTGGAATGGCCCGCAGCGACGAGATGGTGGAGCGGCTTACCGCCGGCTTTGATCGTTTCATCGATGTCCGCGATCGTTCCGACCTGGAGGTCGCCTCGCTCGCTCGCGAGCTCGCGGTCGACATCGCCATCGACCTGAAGGGATTCACCACCGAAAGCCGCACGGGGATTTTCGCCGCGCGGGCCGCTCCGATCCAGGTCAACTACCTGGGGTATCCGGGGACGATGGGCGCGGACTACTTCGACTATCTTATCGCGGACCGGATTGTCATTCCGCTGGAAGACCGGGACCGTTATTCCGAGAAGATCGTCCACCTCCCGGACAGCTACCAGGTCAACGATTCCCGTCGGTCGACGTCGGACAGGGACTTCACCCGCGCCGAGTGTGGCCTGCCGCCCGATGGCGTGGTCTATTGCTGCTTCAACAATAACTACAAGATCACGCCCGCCACCTTCGGGTCGTGGATGAATATCCTTCGCTCGGTTGAAGGCAGCGTCCTGTGGCTGCTTGCCGACAACGCCCGCGCTGCGTCGAACCTGAAAAAGGAAGCCGCAGCCCGTGGAATCGCAGGCGCGAGGCTCGTGTTCGCGGAGCGCACGCCTCTGCCGGAGCACATCGCGAGGCAACGCCTCGCCGACCTCTTCCTCGACACGGCGCCCTGCAACGCGCACACGACGGCTAGCGATGCGCTTTGGGCCGGACTGCCGGTGCTGACGCTCGTGGGCGGAACTTTCGCCGGAAGGGTCGCGGCAAGCCTGCTGAACGCCATCGAGCTGCCCCAGCTCATCGTCTCGAGCGCGCAGACGTACGAAGCTTTGGCGATCGACCTGGGCCGCAATCCTGCCAAGCTCGCCCGACTGACGCGCAAGCTCGCCGCGAACCGGCTAAAGTCCCCGCTGTTCGACACTAGACGCTTCGCCCGCCATATCGAGGCGGCCTACGCCGCGATGTACGACCGCTACCAGTCCGGACTGGCTCCCGACCACATCGAAATCTCCCTCCTCGGTCATCCGTAGCAAAAGCTGAGGGCAGGGGACCCATGAACACCGGTGGCCGGGAGGTTCGTGGATGGCGGGGGGAAGTCCGGCCATGCTGTGAAAAGTGAGGTATCCGAGCGAGCGATGGCGCTGATCTCTGCGATCACCACCTGCAAGGGTCGGCTGGCGCACTTGCAGGAGACGCTGCCGACACTCATGGCGCTCCCTGACTGCGAGGTCGTAGTCGTTGACTATGATTGCCCACAGGCGGCCGGCGATTGGGTGCACGCAACGTTCCCCGCGGCAAAGGTCGTCCGTGTCGCCGACCGTCCGCACTATAAGGCGGCCGAGGCACGTAACTTGGGCGTGGCTGCGGCGACGTCGAGCTGGCTCTTCCTGGTTGACGCCGACGTCGCTGTCTGGCCGACCTTCGTTGCGGCAATCGCCCCGCTGCTCAAAGTCGGGATCTTCCTCCGGCCGGTTCCGCAGCCGCCTGAGCTCGCGGGCACGTGCGTCGTCGCCAAAAGCGACTTGGCCGCAATAGGCGGCTACGACGAGGTGTTCGAGGGCTGGGGCGGCGAAGACATAGACATGTTCAAACGCCTGGAAGATTCCGGTCGGCAAGCACGCTCGTTTCCGGCGACACTTTTGAGCTTCGCGGCCCATGGGGACGAGGCGCGCGGCCTTTATCATGCCGTGCGGGACCCTCGCGTCAACGTCGTTATCAACAGCCTCTATCGTCGCGTGAAGAACGACATGCGCGCGCTGGACGTCGACCCGCCGGAGGAGACTCGCCGAGCTATCTACGCCCAGATCCGGCAGGGATTCTTGAGCCCCGTCGGCCTCATGAATCTCGAGGTCGCGTTCCAGCGGAACGTGCACGGCCGCGCGCTGACCACCACCTTGCGCTATCGTTTCACCCGATGAACATCGAGTTTGCGGTCAGGGACAACCTAATCGATCAGGTCAAGGCGACGGTCGCGTCTGGACGCTGGCCGCGTCAGCCGCCGCCCGCAGGCCATATGCGAGGGATCGACTTCTATAATCCCAACGACCTTTTAGTCGCCATCGTGGTCGGCGCGCAGCTCTTCAAGGACTCGCACGGCTATATTCCGCCGCTAGCAAACCCGGTCAGCTATTCCGAGCGAATCTACACGCGTAAATACTTTGCGCCGCTGCCGCTGCCGTCGCTCGCCGACAAGCTCGAAGCGCAGGCCTATGTCCGCGCTCGCCTCGGCGAGGCTTTCCTTCCTTCGGTCGCCTGGGTCGGCAACAGCGTCGACGAGCTCTTTGTTGCAGACCTCCCGCCTGGACGCTTCGTCCTTAAGGCAAATCACGGTTGGGGTTTCAACCTGGTTCTTACCCTCCCCGACGAGCTCACCGGCCGGCGCGATCAAATCCGATCGCTGGCCGGCCGGTGGCTGGCCACGCGCTTTGGGCACGCCACCGGCGAGTGGCAATACTGCACTTTTAAGCCTAAGCTGTACCTTGAGCGGTTCATTGACTACGGCGGCGACGCGCCACCGGGCGAATTTAGGGTATATTGCTTTCATGGGCGGGCGGAGTTCATCAGCTTCACTATTCCGAAGCCGCCCGACTCTACGAGCGCGCTCTACGATACAGCCTGGAATCTGCTTCCGGTTGATCTGGGTCACGAGGTGGTCTGCCGGGACCGGCCCAAGAACCTTGAGGCCATCGTCGAAGCTGCGGAGCGCGTTGCCGACGGCCTGTCGTTCGCGAGAATCGATCTCTATTCGGACGGAATAGAGGACATAAGGTTTGGCGAAGTCACTTTTACTCCGGGCAACGCGAGAAGCCGCCTGTCCGACTCGAACTTCGCCGCTCGTATCGGCGAGCTAATTGAGGTGGGCATCTGAACCCCGAAGCCAGATGCTTCGATTGCGTCCAGCCCCGACCAGACCGGCAAACGGCAAGTAGTCAGGGAACGTGTACGCCGGGACCGAACAGCTCGCCCGGCTTCCCGCGTGGGCCGTCGAGGCTCGAGCGAGCGTTGCGGAGCGTCGCCATCGCCGCGGTTCCGAGCAACCCCGCTTGCTCGAGCGATGCGGGGCCGTCGAAGCGGCGGGTTTCGGGACCGAGAAGGGTCTCACCACCGAACAGTTCGATCGTCGCTTTGAGGAATGAGTACTCAATGGAACCAGCGTAGTACTGCTTTTCATGAAGCGCGCTGGCGATCTTGGCGTCCAGGTCCGGATAAAACTTGAAGTGGGCTAGCGCAGCCGACAGGTCGCTCGCCTGAGGCGCGGCGCTGACCTCGTGGTCTCCCTTCCGCACGACGCCGCAACCATGCTTGAGCAGCGGAACCTTCCATGACTTGCTCAGCGGCGGAAGCGTCCCTCCGTACAGGTCGATGACGCAGTCAATGTGCCGTTCGCACAGCATTTTCAGCAGTCGGAACCGGATGCCGCCACTCAGCCTGAATGGCCAGATGGCTCCGGTCCAGTAGTAGTAGGGCCCGGCGTCGAAGTAGGGGTTGCCGGCAAAGGGGCTCAGGTCGCGCGAATAGTTCCGATCGTCGAGAGTTTCTCCGTAGAAGTCGACCATTGGCGCCGTGGCGTACAGCTGGCCGGCCGCCTCGAGCGCATCGATGAATTCGGGGAGGCTCGAGCAGCCGGAAGGAAGTACGATGAATTCGTCTGCATCCACGGTCAGTGCCCAGCGGCCCGGTAGAAACGTCTCGCACACCCGCTCCTTGAGGACCTGCGGAAGGTTTCTCGGCTCGCCACGATCGCCGTGGCCGAACGTGTCGCTGAAAATGCTGTCCGACCTGAGGATGAGGCAGTCAGCTTGCTGCATCAGGAAATTGACGGTCGCCGGCCCTGACCGGTCGTCGTAGATGAGAAAGACTTCGGCGCCCAGCGACCGATAGTGGTCGAAGAAGTAGGGCAGGAAGTAGTTCTCGTCCCGGATGATGGCGAACACCGCGGGACCGCTTGGCACGGCCGCCAGCGGCTTGACGACATTGAGCGTCAGATTGTCGCCGTTCATGACGCCCGCCCGGCCGATTGCAGTGATCCTGATCGTGCGGCCCGATCTCTTAGCCGCTACCTATTCCAGCGGCTCGTTCGTCTTGGGCGCCGCAGCGGGCGCGCCTCGGAAGGCCACCGCCTCGGCCTGGACAACGCCCAACCATGGCAGCCGCCGGAAGACTAGCTTCGGCCCGTCGGGGCTCGGGTTGGCGTCGTGCGTCGTGAAGACGGCGGTTACGACTATCGGCCGATCGGTCAGCAGGCTGACGATGCAGCCGATGCGCAAGCCCTTCTTCTCGGTGAAGGGAGCGGGGCGGGTCGCGGCACATGGCGCGTCGTCCAGCTTGATCGTCACGGACTGGGTCGCATCGGACTGCGTCGCCGTGGCGCTCGTCGCCGCCACGATCAGATAGCGACCCGCGGTCATCGCTGGAACGGTGCAGTCGCGTTCCAGCGGCCCGCTCGAGTGACACTGCGTGATGTCAGGCTGGGAATACGAGCTATAGGCCTGCGGGAGCGGATAGCTGGGCGGTTCCGCCGGCGCGGCCGGCGCGCCGGCGGCCGTGGCTGCCAAGGCGAGCGGAAGAGCCGCGGTCAGCAGGATCGACTTCATCTCTTGGTCTCCGGAAGAACGCCCCAAAGGGTGGGCCGCGGTTAGATGAATTCAAATCGTCCGGCAAGCGGCGGGTCAGCGCCTGTCGTCTGCGACTAGGTCGGCGTCAAGGGTGATCACGTCGGCGGCGACGTCGACGCCCGTGGAGTCGGGTGCCCGCTTGGACGGCGCCCGAGCGCCGCTCTCTTCATCCGAGAGTTTCGCCAGGCGATCGATATAGCGTGCCTCGTGGTTGAAATCGCCCAGGTGGGTGACTGTCTCGTCCACGTTCACCCAGAGATCGCGACCGAGCAGGCGCGTCCAGCGGTAGCAAAAGGAAAAGTCCTCCGAGAGGGTCAGGTCCTCGACCTTCACACAATCGAAGAACCCCCAGCTGACCTGCTCGTTGCCGTCGATGATGTCCTTGCGTTGCTCAACGACCTTGCCATCGATCATCGCCTGCAACGCCGCGCGGCTGATCAGCGTACAGCCCATGCCCGCCGCAGCCATCTTGGCGAAACCGTTCGCGAGCTGCATCTGCTTGGGGAGAGGCGTGGTCCATGACGGCACGCACGTAAAATTGTAGCTGTTGGCCAGCACCCGCGCCTGGGTCTGGGGCGAGAAACCGCCGGCCGCGGTTAACGCCCGGGAGTACTCGGTCATGTCCAGGGCGCGCTTTGGGTAGGCCGTCGCCACTACGTCCACGCCCAGGTTCAGCATCCGGCGAACCAGCGCCGGACGGAACGACATGTCCGAGTCGACGAACAACAGGCCATCGAGCTCCTCGTGTCGCAGCATCTCGCGCGCAAAGAAATTGCGCGCATAGACGATGTCCGAGGAGTCGACGTTCAAGTACTCGGCGTCGATACCGGCTCGCGTCAGCTGGCGCATCAGAAGCACCAGGGTCGTTGTCGTCCTGGCCTTCATAAGCCCGGCCATAGTGGGGACCGCGATCAGGATGTGCTTGAACGCCACTCCGTTCTCCTTCGCCAAGCCGACGCCCTCCGGAGTAGCGTGCCTGGCTCTGCCGAGGAATTAGGCAGACGGCCGCGACGGCGGCAAGGACGTCCAATGAGAGCTGATTCATCGCCGATTGCGGCAACTTGAACTTTCACGGAGCGTGACCTGCTTGCAACGCTTGCGTGAACGGTCCGCTCCACCGGGTTACCTCCTTGTCTGGCAAGGGTTTTGATCGGCCATGCCAAACCCCAAAGCGAGTACCATCTATATGGATACAACCTATAGTTACATTCGGGTCATCGGGACGGCGAAATTTAAGCGTGGGCGCTGGCTTGTCGGTCGCTCCGCCATGGTCTACTGCGAAAGGTAAGGGAGTCGGCGGCGTGCGCCTAGCCGATCGGGATTCGTTTTAGGGGGACTCATATGAAGTCGCGCAACAACCGTGCACTGCTCGCTGGCGCGTCGGTGATCGCACTGGGCATGTCGATCAGCACGGCTGCGAACGCAGCGCCGCCGGCAACGTTGACGTCGCCCTACACGACGCCAGCCGGCGGGTTTGCGACGGGCGTCAAGTCGACAGCCCCGTTTGCAGCTACCGCGACCTTTGCCACTGGCGCCAAGGAAGGCCCGGTCGGCGGCGTCGCAAGCATCACCAACGGCAGCAGCTTCGTCATATTCGCCACAGCTAATGCCACCGGAAACACAGCGGCCGCCAAGGCCACGTTCGCCAACGGGCTCACCCAGCACGCTAGTAACCCAGGCGCGACCGCCACGGCGACCCTCACCAACAACGGCGCGATGACGATCCGCGCCGTCGCCAATGCGACAGCCAGCACCTTCGGGACCTCGGCGCACGCGCTTGCGGCGATAAAGAGCGATGGGATCAATCAGGACGTCAGCGGGGCCAAGAACGCTCAGGCACTGCTGACGAACTCTGGCACGCTGACAATCTCAGTGAGCGCCACTGCCAATGCCCCCCTCCAGGCGAACGCGACGGCAAACTTAGCCACTGCCGGATTTGCGGCGGGAATCCAGCAGACGGCGGCAGCGACCGGCGGGTCCGGTTCGTCGGCCACTGCTGCGGTGACCAACAACTCGACGCTCAACATCACGGCCGTTGCGGTCGCGAACGCTGGCGACTCCGCCAACGCCCTTGCCCACCTCGGCGTCGGCATCTCGGACTCAGCGCATGGAGGCGTCAACGTCGCCGCGACGCTGACAAACGGCGGCACGATCAACATCATCTCCTCGGCCAGCGCCACAGGCGGCACCGAGGCGAACGCCACCGCGCTCCTGGGCGGGGGCGTCTTCCTCACTGCACACGCCCTTCCGTCCACGAACGGGACGGCCGCCGCTAGTCTCACCAACGGCGGCACGCTCAACATTGAGGCGGTCGCTTTCGCCGCAGTGACGGAGTCGGACGCCAGGGCGCACGCCACCATCGGCAAGGGCGCTTCCGGCGCAATCTCGGAGTCGGCGACTCTCGCCCAAACGAGCTCGGCGACGCTGACGAACACCGGGACGCTCAATATTATCGCGTCAGCATCCGCGTCGGCGGTGGGTGTCAGTGCTACGGCCGCGCGGGCTCAGGCGATCGTCGACAACGGAATCGTCCAAAAGGTCACAGCTCTCGCGACGACCGGCTCAACCGGAGTTGCTACCCTTACTAACAATGGGAACCTGACCATCGCCGCCATGGCGAATGCCGTTGCCCACGGGACGACCACGCCGTTCCTGGACCGCACGGGCGACGCGCACGCCGACGCCTCCATCGGCAACGGCATTCAGCAGCGTATCGTGGCGCTCGGGACCACCCAGGTTTCGGCGACTGGGAACCTGACCAACACGGGGACGCTCAACATCCTCGCCTCGGCCAACGCCAACGGCTCGACTCACGCGCATGCTCGCGCGGCGATCGGAAACGGCGTGGTTCAAATAGCAGAGGCGCTGAGCTCTGACCTGGTGAACTCGACTGCCGCCGCGGTGCTGACCAACAGCGGCAGCATGAACATCGTCGCCAGTGCCGTGGCCAATGCCCAGGGAACGACCACCCTCGGCGGGCACACGGGGCACGCCGGCGCCTTCGGTAGGCTCAACCTCGGGATCGGGCAGGAAGCAGCAGACGGCGCTCTCAGCACGACGGACATTAACAACACTGGCAGCCTCGACATCGGCGCTACGGCCAGCGCCACAGCGGCCCACGACGTCTTCGCTGGCACGATCGTCTCGATCGGCGTCGAGCAGTTTGTTCCAATCGCCGGCGCAGCTTCAGACGTCATCACCAACGGTGGCAACGCGACGCTGCAGATCGCGTCGATGGCGAATGCCACGTCGACTTCGGACGGCTTTGCGCGCTCGTTCGGCCGTTTGGGCTTTGGTGTGGAACAGGTAGCGACTGGCCTCGTGGTCGGGTCGGCTACGATCACCAACGCCGGTTCCGTAAACATCTTGGCGTCGGGCAAGGCGTCGGGCAGCAGCGCATCGGCCTCGGCCGAGATCCTGGGCGGCATCATCCAGGCCGCTCAATCCTTCGGGAGCGGCTCGTTTGCGCTGACCACGCTCACGAACAACGGTAATCTGAGCATCATGTCGCAGGCGACTGCGCATGGGGCGCCAGAAGACGCGACAGCCGACGCTCTGATTGGCGTGGGCATCGCCCAGATTGCAGCAAACTCAGGGCTCACCAACAGCACTGCGGTGAACACCCTCACCAACACGGGCAACCTGACGGTCGCCAGCGTTGCTGTGGCGAGCGCCACTGGCGACGAAGGCTCGGCAGCTGCCCTGGTCGGCGCGGGTGTGGTTCAGGTCGCCCTCGACTCAGGCGTCGCGACCGGCTCGACCGCCGCGAACTTCCTGACCAACTCGGGGACGCTCGTGGTTTCGGCTAGCTCGAGCGCGACCGGCCCCGGGGACGGCTTCGATACGGCGGACTCGATCTCCCTGGTCGGCATCGGCGTTGGGCAGCTGGCACTCGATGTTAACGGCGGCGCGGTGGCGGCGAACACGCTCACCAACGCCGGGAACTCGACGATCCAGATTCAGGCGCTCGCCAACGCCCACAACTCCGGCGCCAATACCGACGAGAACGCTTTCGGCGCGGGCGTCGTCCTCTTCGGCGTCGCCCAGGCGGCGACCGGCGCTGTCAATGACATCAACACGCTGACCAACGCCGGCACGATCAACGTGATGTCGAAGGTTCAGGCGCTGGCAACCAATAGCGCCGCCGCGGTCGGAGCCATCTTCGTCGGCGTTGGCCAGATTGCAGTTGGCAATGGCGGCACAGCCGGCACGTCGACCAACATCCTCACCAACACCGGCGCCATCACCATCGGCGTCAACTCGTTGGCTGACCCGGTAGATGAAGCCACAGCGTTCGCCGGAGTCGGCGCTTGCCCAACCGGCTCCGGCAGCATCGGCGTCGCCGGCAGCATCAAGTCCTTCCAGAGCGAAGGGGGCTGCATCACGGGTTGCGAGGACGCCGTCGGCTGCTTCACCTTCTCCGGTGTTGGCTGCCTGACCGGTCTTGGGGGCGGTTGCCTGACCGCCTTTACGCTCCAGTCGGCTTCACCGCAGGTCGTCGATACCGGTCTAGGCTTCGACATCGTCGGGGCGGCCATCGGCCAGATCGCCGACCCGTCGGTTCACGTCGCGAACCTGTTCACCAACAGCGGGACGATCAACATCTTCGCGACTGCCTCGGCGCGATCGGGCGACAACGCTCTCGCCGCTGCAGTGATTGGTGCGGGGCTCGAGCAGCTCGCCTTCGGGACGAGCAGCGTTGGGACGGCGGTGGACTCGGTATTGAACACCGGCACCTTCGCCGTCACGGCCACCAGCAACGCGCTTGCCGGCGACGACGCAATCGCCTTGGCCGCGATCGGCGTTGGCATCGGCCAGGAGGCCGACGCCATCCAGACAGCGACCGCGAGCGTCGTGACCGCGAACATGATGTCGTTCGTGGCCAACGCCAGCGCGACCGGTGTTCTGGGAGCCGGCTTCGCGGACGCCGGCGTCTTTGGCGTCGAGCAAGGGGCTGCAGCCGGCACCGCCAGCACGGCCTCGAAGGTGGAGGGAGCCGCTCTGGCGACCTTCACCAACCTGGGCGTGTTCAACGTAGCCGGCAGTGCCAAGGCCGTGGGGTCGAGCTTTGCCACGGGCATTGTCGAAGCCGTTGGCGTCGAACAGGACGCGTTCGCCGGCAAGACCGCAACGGCGATATCGACCAACTCTGGGACCTTCATGGTCACTGGGATGGCGAGCGCATCAGCATCACAAGCTTTGGCCGAAGTTGAGGCCGTCGGGCTTGATCAGGAGGCGTTCCGGAACACCTCGACAACCGGAGCGGATTCCGCCACCGCGCTGAACACCGGCCTCTTCCAGGTCGTTGCAACGGCGGCCGCTCACAGCAGTGGGCCCGACGTGGTGCTAGGGGCAGGCGATGCTTTCGCCGATGCCGGCGCCTCGGGCGTCAACCAGGATCTCGACGGCTCTGGCACTCAAGGGTTGGCGACGTTCCTCAACACGTCGACGTTCACTGTATCCTCCAGCGCAACGGCCGGCGGCACCACAGTGGCTGTCGCTGAGGCGCGGGCGCTCGGTTGGGGTGTCACCGCCGACAACGTCGGAGACTTCCTCACCGTCTCGGGGACCAACACCGGGGTGTTTACGGTGCAGTCGTTCGCGGCTGGGGTGGTCGCCAAGGCGGCCGCGACCGGCATCGACATCGGTCCGGCCGGCCTCACCGGCACTATCACCAACTCTGGGACCTATCGTGTCTCGGCGGTGGCGCTCGGCGCGGCAGCACTCGGGGCGACCTCGAGCGCGGCGGCCGTGGGCGTCAAACTAGTCGCAGACAACAACAACGTGACGGTCCTCAATACCGGCACCTTCAGTGTTTCGGCGGCGGTTGACTCGACGGCTGGTAATGTCGCGGGCATCGGTATCGACGTGATTGCGCTCTCTACGAGCACGGCCACGACGGGGAACAGCACGGTCACCATCGTCAACGACGGCGGCGCGCTGAAAACAACCATCTCGACCGACGGCGGCGCGGACTTCACGCCCGGCATAGTAGTCGACAGTCGCTTTGGGCCGAACGGCACGGGCGCGCAAAATCCCGTGGTCATCAACCTGGAAGGCGGCGCCTCAAAGCCAGGCTTCGTTGAAGGCGACCTGGATATCCGCAACCAGGACGTGATCAACGTCAGCAACGGCGAGACGGACTATGTCGGCGTCATCAACAATGCCGCGACTGCGTTCGAGAATGTCGTCGCGAGCGGCGGCAACCTGTCCGAGCCTGCGACGCTGCCTCAGTACAACGGCACGCTCAACATCAACTCCGGCGGCAACCTCTATTTGGAGGATCTCCCGCTACCTGGCCCGCACAACATCCAGTACGCGTCGGGCGGGTTCGTGAACCAGTTTAACGACAACGCCGGCAGCACGCTCACTCTCGAGCTGCCAGCGCTGGCGCCGGGCCAAGGCACACTCGATCACCCAGAGATCTTCGCCAACAACGCGTCGCTGGCGGGGACCCTGGTGCTGAGGCCCGACCTGCAGCTGTTCGCTAACGACACGAAGTATGTGATTGTCGATACCAACGCGGCAGGGCCGGGGCAAAACAGCACCGGCGGCGTGATCACAGGTCAGTTCACCGACTCGGCCGACGTGACTCAGCCCAGCGTCCTCCTCGACGCGACGGTGACGTACACGCCGACCACGGCGACGCTGGACGTGGCGCGCGTGCCGTTCAACGCGGTGCCGGGCCTGACGGTCAACCAACGCTCGACCGGCGGCGGTATCGAACATGTGTACTCGACCAGCCTGACCGGGCCGTTCGCCAACTTGGTGCTCGACCTGTTCACCCAGACGGCCGCGACCTATCCGGGCGCTCTGGACCAGCTCGCCGGCGAGCCCTGGGCCAACTACTTGCAGTCGCTAGGGACCTCGGCGCAGGACTTCCAGCGGATCATCTCCGAGGAAATCGACTGCTCCGACGACTATCAGTTCCACACGCCTGGCTCGCCGCATAACTGCCGCGATCCACACACGGGCGCGGTCTGGGGTCGTGTCTCAGGCAACTGGGGCGACCACAACGGCGACAACGAAGCGCCCAAGTACGACACGCAAGGCTGGTCGATCTACTTCGGTGGTGACTACTCGTTCACCGAGAACTTCCTGGTTGGCGGCGCGATTGGCTACGTCGAGCACAACCTGAACGGCCCGAACACGCCAGGTCGTGAAGGTCCGAACGGCCAGGCCAAGTTCAACACCACGGGTTGGCAGGGCGGCATCTACGCGTCGTACGAGATGCCGGAGAACTTCTACCTGCGTGGCATCGTGGGCTACGCCGGCTACAACGGCGACGAGCACCGCTTTATCAACATCCCGGCGCTGCTCGGCGGCTTTGCGACCGACTTTAACCCCGACCCGGCCGGCGAAGAGCATGCCGACGTGAGTTCGCGTGTGTGGTCGATCTACGGCGAAGTTGGGCGTCCGTTTGACTTGGGCAGTGTAACGGCGACGCCGTTCCTCGGCCTCGGCTACACGAACGCGCAGCTTAACCGAGAGACCGAGACGGGAGTCCCGGGCGCCGACCTGACCATCCTGGGCGGCACCTACGATCCGTTCACCACCGATCTCGGTGCGCGGTTCACCGGCTCCTTCGCGGTCGGCCCGGGTGCCTGGGGCGTCATTCATCCGCAGGCAACTATCGCCTGGATGCACAGCTTCGGCAGTGATCGGGCGGTCGACACGGCCGAGTTCTCTGCGGCGCCTCCGGGGTCTGCGTTCCGGGTCGAGAGCGCCAGGCAGTCCTCCGACTCGGCCTTGGTCGGCGTCGCCCTCATGGGCGGCAATGACAAGGGCTTCCAGTATCGGGTGGCCTACGACGCGACGATCAACGGCGACTACAACGATGAGACGGTTTCGGCTCGGTTGACGTATCGGTGGGGCGCTCCGCCTCCGCCGCCGCCTCCTCCGCCTCCGCCGCCGCCTCCGCCGCCTCCACCGCCGCCACCGCCGCCGCCTCCTCCTCCGCCCCCGCCTCCGCCTGAGGCCAAGGACTTCGTGGTCTACTTCCCGTTCGACCAGTCGATCCTGACTCCAGAGGCGATGAGCGTGGTGCAGCAGGCAGCCGATTACTCG
>Ga0209060_10001916_pt1 | contig 20706 bp, 11 predicted proteins | sample Coa_R1_8_FD_187155 | JGI IMG/M metagenome (GOLD analysis project Ga0209060, IMG submission 187155) | Surface soil microbial communities from Centralia Pennsylvania, which are recovering from an underground coalmine fire - Coalmine... | ecosystem: Environmental > Terrestrial > Soil >...
CGGAAAACTGGCTGAAGCCACGTGCTCAGCCCCGGCCCCGACCTGAAGGCTGAACAGCCGAATTCCGGGCAATCGCGCGAGAGGTTCGAACTGGGGCAGCTCCACCGAGCGGTCAACGTCGTACTGAAAGCTTCGATTGCCTTGCCAGACGATGCCCACTTTGAAGCCGGGCACGGGGCTGAGCTCGTGGCGCCACTGCTGCACCAATTCCGGTTCGGGCTTCAGGTACGGGATGTTGGCTGGGACCGTTGCCAACGTCGTGCCCATGACTCCCGGGAGATCCATGAACGGAATCTGAAACTCGAAATCAGGCAAAGCCGATTCGGGACCCGCCACAAGGTCGATTCCCGCGCCCCCGGATAAGAGCCGAACCAGCGGCCGCTGGCAAAGAACCACCACGTTGCCACCGCGCTGTTGTACCAAGGGAGCGTATCGGACGAATTGCAGCGTGTCGCCGAATCCCGCATCGCCAAAAGAGCGGTACAGGAGCGGAACTGGGGGAATCTCCCCGAGGCCGGCGTCCGCATGCAGGAGAATGGTCCGTCCATGGAGCGGGGCACCGTCCCATGACGGTTTCCGTGAAGGGGGCGCGAGGACTCCCGCGCGATGCCAGCGCCACGCCAGGGCGGGCCAGCCTTGCACATAGTTTCCGTGCATCAGCCAGTGGAGGGCCAGATAGGTGTGGGCCTCGGCGTGCTCCGGATTGAGCCGGACGGTCTCCTGATGACAGGCGACCGCCTGGTCCCGCTGTCCAGTCCGGGCAAACATGAGACCCAAATTGAAAAACCCATCGGCGAAGTCGGGCCTGAGTTGCACGACCTTCTGGAAGCAGGCCAGCGCTCCCTGTAAGTCTCCTTGCTTGGCCCGGGCGGCACCGAGGTTATTGTAGGCTTCCGCGTAACTGGGATTGCATCGCAGGGCTTGACGAAAACAGGCCTCCGCCTCAGCGAACCGGGCTTGATTGAGTAACGGAAGGCCCTGGCTTACATTCCAATACTCGGCCAACTGCTGGTTGGTCATGCGAAATCCCGTCACGGAAGCATCTACGATCGGCGCATCGATTTGGCGTAATTCGTTGGGTAACAAAAGAGACCCGTAGAATGCCGATTCCCACAAACTCCCAGGCTGCCTGGCGCTTTCTAGTGACGGCGCTACCAAAAACAAGCCTTGCCGTGCGGCCGTCGGCTATCGCTTGCCTTGGCCGAGAATTGGCCGGTACATGGAGCTTGTTTGTCGATGGGACGGCAAGGCAAGAGCTCTTATAACAAGAAGATATGAGCGCGCCGAGCGGCACAAGGAGGCACACTTCATGCGACGATCCGACGTGGACGGCCGTTGGTTCGGCCCGGTTTTTATTATCCCGGTATTTCTCGTGTTCAGCATGACCACGCAACATTCCTCTGTGGCCACGGCTTTCGGTCCAGCCACTGGAGCTTCGATACTGACGCGAGAAACTGCTTCGGCGTTGGCGCGGCTGGCATTGAAGGGCGTCAGAAAGGAGTATCCGAACAAGCCGGAACACGTTCTCGCCGGTCCGCACGATATCAAGGCGCCCAGGACCCTGCACCCGGCGTTCTACGGATCTTACGACTGGCATTCGTGCGTCCACGGCCACTGGATGCTTGCGCGGCTGCTGCGCTTGTTCCCTGCCTTGCCGGAAGCCAAAGAGATCCGCACCGTTTTTGCCAGCCACCTGACTGCAGAAAACCTGAAAGCCGAGGCCGAATACTTCGCCCGGCCCGAGGCCAAATCATTTGAACGACCCTATGGGTGGGCCTGGTTGCTAAAACTGGCAGAGGAGTTCCATAACTGGGATGATGCGGAGGCCAGGGCCTGGTCCAAGAATTTGCGACCCCTCACCGAGGTTATCGTCACGCGCTACCTCGACTACTTCCCGAAGCAAATCTATCCCATCCGGACGGGCGTTCATGCAAACACGGCCTTTGGACTCTCGTTTGCCCATGATTACGCGCGCGCCGTGGGACACCAGAAACTCCTCGAGCTGGTCGGGGAACAGGCGAAGTCCTACTTCGGCCACGATTGCGACGTGCCCGCGGCCTGGGAGCCCGGAGGCGCAGATTTCTTCTCCCCGGCTCTGACGGAAGCAGACCTGATGCAGCGCGTACTTCCGCGGGACGAATTCCGCACCTGGTTTGCGAAGTTCCTGCCCGGCGCGTCCAAAGGTGAGCCAACGGCATTGTTCACTCCGGCCACCGTGACGGACCGGAGCGACCCGCAGCTGGTCCACCTGGACGGTTTAAACCTGAGCCGGGCGTGGTGCATGCGAGGCATCGCGGCGGCGCTACCGGCCGATGACCCGGCCCGGAAGCACCTGCTCGAAGCTGCGGCCCGTCACGCCGAGGCCGCTCTCGGGCATGTCGCCAGTGGCGATTATGCGGGCGAACACTGGCTGGCCTCCTTTGCCCTCTACCTCCTGTCTGCGCCGGCGAACCAATGAAAGGGAACTGTTTTCGACGGGGGAGGAGCCGTGGCAAGCGAAGCATGGCCCAAGATCGCGGTGCTGGGCGCAGGGGCGGTCGGCTGCTATTTCGGCGGCATGCTGGCGCGGGCCGGCGCGCCCGTTAAGCTCATTGGCCGGCCATACCATGTCGAGGCGATGGGCCGGGACGGATTGTGGTTAGAGAGCATGCACTTCCAGGAGCGAGTTTCCGTCGGCGTATCCACTTCGGTGGACTCCGTGGGCGACGCCGCGGTCGTCCTCTTGTGCGTGAAAACTCTCGATACGGAAGAGGCTGCGAGATCTCTCGCCCCCCACCTTGGCTCCGATGCCATCGTGGTAAGCCTCCAGAACGGCGTGGACAACGTCGAACGGATCCGCAACGCTGCCGGGTTCGAAGCGATTCCCGCCGTGGTGTACGTAGCCGCCGCCATGACTGGTCCGGGCCGCGTCAAACACTCGGGCCGCGGCGACCTCATTGTCGGTGATCCCTGGGGCAGCTGCGGCGAAGTTGTCCATCATGTGGCAAGGCTCTTCACGCGCGCGGGCGTTCCCTGTGTCGTTTCCGACAATATCCAAGGCGCCCTTTGGACCAAGTTGATCATGAACTGTGCCTACAACGCGATCTCGGCTCTGGGCCGGGCGAAGTACGGCACCATTGTGCAAGACCCATTGGTCCGCGATGTATTGCGTCGGGTCGTCGAAGAAACGGTTGCAGTTGCTTCCGCCGCTGGGGTCCGCATCGCGAATCAAAGTCTCGTGGAATCGGTGTTCCAGCTCGGGGTTGCCATGAGCCAGGCTATCTCGTCGACCGCGCAGGACCTGACCCGAGGAAAGCGCACCGAGATCGATTCCCTGAACGGATATGTGGTCCGCCGCGGAGCCGAGGTGGGCATCGCTACCCCGCTAAACCAAACTCTCCACGCGCTCGTGAAATTGCTGGAACAGGCCGTCTGAAGAGCGTCTCGGGCAAAAAGAATACCGAACGAGCCCTAACCTGTAGTAGAATCATGCTCCGCCACGCGAACCGCATGAACATTTTTTCCGGAGAAAACCTATGGCCCCGGTCAACCGTCGCCGTTTTCTGAAGACTTCGATCGAGTCAGTCGCCAGTCTATCGGCATTCTCGTATGCGCGGGCGGCCGATGCGCCCAATGACAAGGTGGTGCTGGCGATCATCGGCATCGGCTCGACCGTTCCAGGAAGCGTCGGGGGCCGAGGCCGGCAATTGCTCCGTCCCTTTTCCAGTTTCCAGGATGTGGACATCGCATACCTGTGCGACATCGACGAGAGCTTTTTTCCCTTCGGCCAGAAGATCCTGGCCACAGGCCAGCGGCGGGAGGCACGCGTTGAAAAGGACCTTCGTCGCGTTTTGGAAGATAAGAGTGTCGATGCGGTGGTCGTGGCCACGCCCGACCACTGGCACGCCCTGGCCACCATTTGGGCCTGCCAGGCCGGCAAGCATGTGTACGTGGAAAAGCCCGCTTCCCACAATCTCCGCGAAGGGCGGCGCATGGTTGAGGCGGCCCGCAAATACCATCGCGTCGTTCAACTCGGAACACAAAGCCGGAGCAGTGCCAGCCTGGCCAGGGCTGCGGAATTGGTTCGCTCGGGGAAGCTTGGCAAAACGCCGCACGCGCGAGCCTGGATCGGTGGTTCGCGGCCCAATATCGGCCGGCAAATGGATTCGGCGCCGCCACCGGGAGTGGACTACGATCACTGGCTCGGCCCGGCGCCGCAGCGAGGTTTCAACGTCAACCGTTTCCACTACCGCTGGCACTGGATGTGGGACTACGGTACTGGTGAGCTGGGCAACAACGGGATCCATGCCCTCGACCGGCTCCGGTGGATCCTCGACCTGGATGCTCCGACCCGCATCGTGGCAGCCGGCGGTAAGTTCTTTTACGATGACGACCAGCAAACTCCCGATACCCTGACGGCTACTTACGAATTCCCCGCGTGCTCGGTCACCTGGGAGCACCGAGTTTGGTCGCGCGGGACTGGCGATGGCGCGATCGTGTATGGTGAGCATGGCACGCTGGTCTTGGACCGTGAGGGCTGGCATGTGGAAAAAGGAATCGAAGCGACAGATCCGGGCGACGGCAAAGCCCAGGGCGTTGAAGGCACCGTCCATCAACGCAATTTTATCGAATGCATCAAGAATTCATCGGGGACAAGTGTTCGCCGGCCCAATGCTGACATCGAGGAAGGCCACAAAAGCACGCGCCTGTGCCACCTGGGAAACATTGCTTTCCGCACCGGCCGAGCGATCCGTTTTAATGCCGAGACAGAAATGTGCCGCGACGATCCCGAAGCCAATCGCTTGCTGACACGATCGTATCGCAAGCCATTTGAAGTGCCGGCAACGGTGTAGACCGGTTCCTTTCGCCATCGTAGGCGCACCGTGTGGTCTCGAGGAGGTGAATGCCGTGCCGAACCGTCGCGATTTGCTCAAGGGAGCGGGAGCCGCGAGCGCGACCTTTGCACTCCAGAGCCTGCCGTGGCTGCGACTGCGTGGCGCCGAGCCGTCGGCCGTGGCGCCGCCGGCGCCCAGCTGGGTGTCCAAGCCCATGCGCTGGGCTCAGCTCACCCTCGTCGAGGATGACCCGGGCAAGTTCGATTTACCATTTTGGCTCGACTACTTCCAGCGGACCAAATCCGATGCGGTCTGCCTGAGTGCGGGCGGCTGCGTGGCGTATTACCCGACCCGCATCCCATTCCACCACCGCAGCGCCTGGCTTGGCGAGCGCGATGTGTTTGGCGAGCTCGCTGCCGGATGCCGCAAGCTCGGAATGGTCGTGCTCGCCCGGACGGATCCCCATGCAACCTACGATGACATGCGGGCCGCACATCCGGATTGGATTGCCGTGGATGCCGCCGGCAAGCCGCGCCGCCACTGGGCGTCGGCGGAAATGTGGGTGACGTGTGGGCTAGGCCCGTACAACTTCGAGTGGATGACCGGCGTGCATAAGGAGATCATGGCCCGCTACCATGTGGACGGCATCTTTATTAACCGTTGGAATGGCTCCGGAATGTGTTACTGCGAGCATTGCCTGGACAACTTCCGCAAGGCATCGGGTCATGAGCTTCCGCGCACGAGCAATCCGCTGAACGCAGCGCGGCGTGCTTACATCCTTTGGCAGCAGCAGAGGTTATTTGATCTCTGGCAACTCTGGGACAGCGAGGTCCGCAAGATCCACGCCGACGCTTGCGTCATTCCGAACACGGGCGGCGGCGCAACCAGCACGCTCGACATGCAGCGCATCGGCGAGCTCGCGCCCATGCTCATCGCCGATCGGCAAGCCCGCCGCGGTTTGACGGCACCGTGGGCCAATGGTAAGAGCGCAAAGGAATTCCGCGCTGCCCTGGGGCGCAAACCCATTGTCGGCATCTTCAGCGTCGGCGTCGAGGAGCCGTATCGCTGGAAAGATAGTGTGCAGAGCGAAGCGGAGATCCGCCTGTGGGTAGCCGACGGCGTCGCCAACGGGTTGCGACCCTGGTTCACCAAGTTTTCGGGAGTGTTGCACGACAAGCGCTGGCTGAAACCGGTGGAGGATCTCTACCAACGTTATGCCCGCTGGGAAACGTATCTGCGGAATGAGCGTTCGCTGGCCCGCGTGGGCTTGATTTATTCGCAGCAGACCGCATGGTTTTATGGTGCGAAAGCCGAAGAGCACACGCTCGGCTGGTATCAGGCGCTTATCGAAGCACGGATCCCGTTCGAGATGGTGCATGATCGCTTGCTCGACCGTGCCCATCTGGCTCCCTACAAGACGTTGATCCTGCCGAATATCGCCGCGCTTTCGGACACACAATGCCGGCAACTGCGCGAATTCGTCCAACGCGGCGGCAGCCTCATCGCCACGTATGAAACCAGCCTCTACGATGAATGGGGCGTCAAGCGCTCCGACTTTGGCTTGGCGGATCTCTTCGGAATCACCTTTAGGGGTCTGATCGAAGGGCCCATGCAAAATTCGTATCTGCGTCTCGAAACGGACCCGGGCCGCGGCGGACGGCACCCGCTCCTCGCCGGCCTGGAAGACGCGCCCCGCATCATCAACGGCGTCCGCCGGGTCGACGTGCAAGCTACGAACCCCTTCCCCAACCCGCCCCTGACGCTGATCCCCTCCTATCCCGACCTGCCGATGGAGAAGGTTTACCCACGGGTGCAGAAGACCAACGTGCCGCAGATCTTCCTTCGGGAATTGGGCCGCGCCCGCGTGGTCTTTTTCCCGTGGGATATCGATCGAACCTTTTGGGAATTGCTTGCGGTGGACCATTTCAGGCTGCTACGCAACGCGGTCACGTGGGCAACGGACGAAGACCCCCCGGTTGCCGTCGTTGGCCAGGGAGTGCTGGATGTGACCGTCTGGCGGCAGAAGGACTCGCTGACCGTGCATCTCGTGAACCTGACCAATCCCATGATGATGAAGGGGCCGATCCGTGAATTGATCCCCATCGGGGAGCAGAAGGTTCGCCTGCGTCTTCCCGATGGAGCACAAGCGAAAAAGGTTCAGCTCCTCGCTGCCGGCCGGACGCTGCCCGCCCGGCCATCCGGGCAGGTGCTAACCGTGACCGTGCCGTCGATTCTCGACCATGAGATCGTGGCAATTGATCTGTGAGCGGTAAGTTATTACGTCGAGGTTTGGCAACACGAGGTGAACGATGTGGAAGGATTGCAGGATTCGCTGGACCGGCCTTTTGCTCGTGATGGCCATCGTCTGGACGCAGGGCATGGCGGCCGGCTCAGCGGAGGAACCGCTCATCACCGTCGTCACGGATCCTACACTCGGCCCCGCGGCTTCGCACGGCCTTGAAAAGTTGATCACTGCGCTGCACGGGAGGGGCATTACGTACGAAAAATGTGCTTCCCTGACCAAGGCCCGCGGCCAGTTTCTAATTGCTCTAGGTCCAGCCCGCGGCAACGGACCGGCCGCGCAGCTCTTGCAGGACGGCGACGGTCCCCTCCCACAGGGTCCCGAAGCGCTGGCATTCCGGCGGACCGAGTGGAAGGGCAAACCGGCCTGGGCAATCGTCGGCTCCGATGATCGCGGACTGATGTATGCCGAGTTGGACATGGCGGACCAGATCGGCTGGAGTGCTGATCCCGCCAGGCCGCTTCTCGAGGTGCGGAATACCTTCGAGAAACCGGCCGTGTCGGAGCGAGCGATTTCAATCTACACGATGAACCGGGCCTACTGGGAGAGCCGGTTCTATGATCCGGACTACTGGGCCCGCTATCTCGATCTGCTCGCCAAGAATCGTTTCAACTCGCTGGTTGTGATTTTCGGATACGAGAACGGCGGGTTCTTGGCGCCGTGCTATCCCTATTTTTTCGATGTTGAGGGATTTCCGGACGTGCGCATGGTGGGCATAACCCGCGAACAGCAGCAACGCAACTGCGACGCGCTGAATCGGCTCATCGGCATGGCCCATGCCCGCGGGCTGAGTTTCACCGTGGGGATCTGGGACCATATCTATCGCGGGGGCGTACAAGGCGGCGGCATCCCCGGAGCAGATAAGCTGGCATTCAAGCCCACGCCCGGCCTGGTCTGGGGTGTCACGGAAAAAAACCTCACTTCCTACACCGTGGCTGCTCTCGCAGAGTTCCTACACCACTTTCCCAAGGTGGACGCCATCCAGTTCCGCATGCACGACGAGTCCGGCTTAAAGAAGGTCGAGCAGGAGGCGTTTTGGCGGGATGTTTTTGGCGTTATGAAACAGCACGCTCCGAAGGTCCGCTTCGACGCCCGTGCCAAGGGGCTGCCGGATTCCGTAATCGAAGCCGGCCTTGAAATGGGCGTGAATCTGCGGATCACCACGAAATACTGGATGGAACAAATGGGGATGCCGTTCCACCCTACGCACATCAATCGACAAAATCAATTCGACCGCCGGCATAGCTACGCCGACCTCCTCCGCTATCCGCAACGCTACCAGATTCACTGGCGGCTATGGAATGGCGGAACGGCCCGTGTGCTCCTGTGGGGCGATCCTGATTACACGAGGCGCTTTGCCCAGAGCACGCATCTCTACGACGGCGACGGGTTCGAGGTGAATGAGCCGCTCTGCACCAAGATGGAGGCCCAGCCGCACGACCAGAAGCCCTTCGACCTGCTGAACTCCACGTACCGCTATACGGATTACGAATTCGAGCGGTACTGGCATTTCTTCCAGGTTTTTGGCCGGATCGGCTACAATCCCGATGTGCCTGCGGCAATTTGGGAGCGGGAGTTCGAGCACCGCTTCGGCAAGGATGCGGCACCCCATGTGGAAAAAGGGCTGCACCGGGCGAGTTGGATCTTGCCGCGCATCGTGGCCGCCTGTTACCCCTATAGCTACTTCCCCATGACGCGCGGCTGGGCCGAACGGCAGCGCCTGGGCGACCTGCCGATCTACGCCAAGGCGGAGGGAAGCGACATCCAGCAATTCGCGAGCTTCGACGAGGAAGCAAAGTGCTTACTCGAAGGAGGCGAGACAGCCAAGATCCGGCCGGGCGAAACGAGTCGTTGGTTTACCGCGACGGCTGGCGAGGTCCTTGCCCACGTGGCCGAGGCCGAACAGCGGGTCGGCAGCCACCGGAACAAGGAATTCGACTCGACAATCACGGATCTGAAGATCTTGGCAAACCTGGCCCTCTACCATGCACGGCGCATTCCGGCCGCCGTCAACTACCGGTTGTTCGAGCGGACCGGAGACCCAGGACCTCTCGACGAAGCGATTATCTGCGAACGAAACGCAATTGAGGCATGGCGTCAGCTTGTGAGCGCGGCCGGGGATGTTTATACGAAGGATTTGATGATGGGTGTGCGCGGTGCTGGCCTCTGTGGTCATTGGAAGGATGAACTGGCGGCACTCGAAAGGGGGCTGCGCACCCTGGAGCAGCAGCGCGAACTTCGGCCGGCCGGCACGAGGAAGCCCTCGCCTCGGTATGCCGTACGGTCCGCCGACGAACGCGGCGAGCCTCCCGTGGTAATCCACCACGCGATTACCGTGGCCGCCGCAAGCAAACCGCTGGCGATTGGTGCTCAGGTTCGCGCTCCGTTTGGCGTGAAATGGGTCCGCTTGCGTTACCGAAGCGTTAACCAGCGCGAAGATTACCGTACGCTGCCCATGCTTCCGACGGGCGAAAAAGATGCCTATCGCGCCGTGATCCCGGCGGAGCAGGTCCTGCCGGCATGGGATTTGATGTACTTCTTCGAGGTCATGGATAATCGGGGCAACGGCCAAATCTACCCGCACTTGAACAAAGAGACTCCGTATATCGTCGTTCGAATTGCGCGATAACGAGTGCCCAATGAGAGTCTGCCGGAATAGGCTTGGCCAGCGGGGGACGCCATGAGTGGGAATGCTGGCGGGACGAGGGGGCCCGCACACGTCAAGCGGTCGCAGAAAGTCCCGGCTGTAACAAGTGGAGCGGAGGAGGATCGAACTCCCAACCTTCGCATTGCGAACGCGACGCTCTCCCAATTGAGCTACCGCCCCAGTGGAAAAGTTATTATAGAAACTCTACGCGGCGCGCAGCAAGCCGGCATGCCTGCCAAAATCCACCGCGCGCTAGCGCGGCTCTCTCCGGAGCCGATCCCGGTATTCTCTCCCGCGCGCGGCGTTGCCCTGTTCTTCAAAAAGCTTCGCGAGCTCCGCCATCGCCTTCGCATGTTCCTGCCGATCCTGATGGTAGATTACATCCACCCACAGATATGGCCAAAGGGCCTCGCGCGGCTTGCGGTTCAGGCGATAGCAATTCCCAAGAGCATTGTAGGCCGCGGCTTTCAGACTCTTGTCGTCCGTCTTCGCAAGGATGCTTTCGAGCTGAGCCACCGCCTCGGCAAGCTTGCCTGAGGCGCCATGACATTTCGCCTCGTAAATGGAAACGCGGATCGCCCGAGGGCTGTCCGGCAGCACACGTTTTGACAGGGCTTGCAAACGGGCCTCAGCCTCCGCCAACTTCTTTGCACGGATGAGGGCATCAACGATGCCGAACTCACACTCCTCTTGGATCTCGGCAGGGACGTGAGGGGTCGCCGCCAAATCTTGATAGGTTTTGCGCGCACCTTCCACGTTTCCCGCGTCCAGCTGGATCTCCGCCAGTAGCTTTGCCGCATGGCTCACTTGCCATCCGTCGCCATGCTCCTTGAGGAATCGCGTCAATGCCGCAACCGATGCTTCCAACTGGCCCCGATCTTCCTCCGACCACCATGCCAACACGCGCGCGATCTTGAATTGAACGTGTCGCTCCGCCAATTTGCTTTTCTCGCCCGCCAACCGCGGCTGGATCTCTCGGTAACTCTTGAGAGCCTCGCTGAATGCCTTCTTACGATCCTCCTCCTTCGTGGAAGGATCGGACAGTTTTCGCTCTTCCGCGATGGCACTGCGATAGCTTAGCCGAACCGAAGCCGGAACATCATAAACAATATCGAGAATATCCGCGGCGGGAATAGTTTTGACGGCCGAGCCCGCAAGCTTGCACACGACCTGGGCCGGTGACTCTTCGAGGACGGCGCCCGACGCCGAAACCGTTTCCTTGGTGGCTCGTTCCAAGTAACGGATCGTATCTTGAGCCCCGACCTGGAAATCGCCCCACAGATAAACGCTGAACACGGTCAACGCGGCAGCCAACGAACGATTCATTGCTTCTCGTTTCTCCGTCCCGTACGAAAGTGCCGATCGCAACGGGGCCCTACTTCTTTCCTTCCGACGCGTTTTTCTTGATTGACTCGTATGCCTCCTGGAGCAGCGGATCTTGTTTTCGCAACTCCTGAAGACGCTGCTTGTACGGCTCGATGCCGCTGTCCGTCTGGTCTTCGAACCGGGCGATAAACGACGCCGCGGTGCGGATTTCTTTGTCCCGCTGTTTTTTGTCCGATTTCTTCAGGGCGTTCTGGAAAATGCAGTAGGTCAGGTGACAATAGCAGTCGAAATACTGTTCTTTGATCTTGTTATCCTGCAACTTGGGCCGCAGCGACAGCATGAGTTGATTCCATTGCGGGATCGCTCCCTCCGTGCGGGATAGCTGATACTTTTGCTGATCCTCCAAAAGAAGGATGCCTTCCTTCCTCACTTCGAGATGCTGTTTTCCCCAGTCCGTGGCCGATAGTTCTTTGAGGGCCGCTTCGGCCTTGGCGAATTCCTTGCCGAGGCGTAATTCCCGCACGTACAAAATTCGTGCCCAATGAGAGAGCGCCGGCGGCGCTTCGGGCGGAATCGAGCGAAACAGCTCCGCCGCCTTGCCATGCTGGTCCAGGCTCGAGTAACTCTGCCCCAAGAAAAGCGTCATTTCCGGCTTCGCACTTTTTTCGTGCTGCTTGGCCAACTCGGCAAGAAACAGGGAAAAGTTCGTAACTGTCTGTTCGAGTTGTTCCCGCGCGGGGGTCCCTTGCCGGCGAAGATCGTCAATGTGGCTGCGGAGCTGTTGCACGAGCTGGGCCAGGGTTTCCTGCGAATTCTCTGGAAACGTTTTCTGCACGAGATCCAGGATCTGTTTGCCCTGTTCAATCTTGTTGGCGCCTACGCTGGCACGCAGGGCAAAGGCCAACAGGGCGCGCAGGAGCTGGGGGTTTTTCTCCTTTAGTTCCGACAGTCGAGTGCCATCGGCAGAATCGGTCAGCTCTTTGACCACAGGGCCAAGCAATCCGTACGCCTTCCCATATTGGCCGGCACGGTAATCGATTTCTGCTCGGCCGAGCTTGGCATAGAGCGTTAACGAGAGGACAGGAGTGCGGAATTCATCCTTGACTTTTTCATCTACGCCGTCCAGATGTTTGGCGAGCGTCGGGGCCAGCGCCTCCAGCTTGTCATACTGTTTCGCCTTGAAGTAGATTTCGGCCAACATCAGCTTGGCGGCGAAATAATCCCGGGCGGTAAACGTGTCGGCACCCGTCTTCAGATCCGGAATTCGGGCCAAGGCGGCCAAGGCACGCTGCTCGTAAGAGGGCTTTCCCGCCGGCGGCTTGAGGTCGCTCTTTTGTGCCGCCAGTGCCGCCCCGGCCAACTGGTAGAGCGAGCGGGTTGCGTCCGAATATCCGGACGAAATTCGGTTCAGCTCCTCCACGGCTTGGACATATTCCTTGTTGGCAAAGAGGATCACACCGAGCATGTGCCGGGCAATGTCGGCAGCCTGCGAAGTTGGCCAGGTGCGCTCGATGTACTGGGCGAGTTCTCGCTGCCGTCTGCGCTCGACTTCGAGATCTTCCTTGACGGCCCCTGCTTGCTCCCGCTTGGCCAAGAGCTGGGCATAGGCGCTCAGGGCATACGCACCGGCCATCGCGGCCTGGGCCGACTTGGGCTCGGTGCGCGCCAGTTCCTCACCGGCGACCGCAGCTCGGTAATCATCCTCCAGGGCCAGATAGGCATAGGCCAAGTACAGGCGGGCCTGGTTGAGGTCTTCTTTTGGCGTCGCGGCCCCGGCTAGGTCGAGCCCGCGGTTCAACGCTTCCACCAGGTTGCGCAGGTGGAGTTTGCGCTGCGACTCGAATTTTGCCCCGCTGAGCTCCTTCTTGGCCTGGGCGAGCTTGGCCCGTTCGTACTCGGCCCGCAAGTAACATTCTTCGAAGTCACGTAGCTTTTGGATCTCCCCCTTGGTTCGGTCCAGCGACGTGAGCAGGACAAGGTTGAGACGATTCTCGCGCGCAATGGCCGTGTAGTCATTGTCGCTCTGCTCCAGAATCTCAAACTGTTTCCGTGCCTGTTCAAGTTTTTCGCGGGCCAGGTTGGAGGTCTTGCCGAGGAGCTGGGCTTGCTGGCGGTAGCCGTTGGCCAGCTCGAAACGAACGCCGTAGCCTTCGGGAGTGTTGGCGTACTGAGGATACAGGCGAAGCCATTCCTCCGCTGCGTTGACAACGTCGGTCATCGCGCGCTTGGGATCAGCTTCCTTGGTCAGCGCCTGAATGCGAAAGCAACGGGCCAGGCGCCGACCCACGTCGGCCTCGCCGCCGGCCTCGGCATTGATGACCTCCATGTAGATTCGGCGGGCCGCCTTGGGATCCTCGTCCTCAAAGAGGGCATATCCCAGCCAGGCGAGCGCTTGCCAACTCAGAAATGACTTTGGCTCGGCTTTGGCCAACTTATCCAGGATCGCGCGGGCCTTTTTGATGAGGGCGCCGCGTTGGGTGAGCTCGGTTGCCTCCATGAATGTCTTGGCTTGATCGAGCAGATTGATTCCCTGCTCCAGCTCGGCCTGGCCCTGAGCCTGCATCAGGGTGAGATTTTCGTCTTGTGCTTGTGGCGTCGCCGGACGGAGCTGGAGTTGCTCGTCCATCTGCGTCTTTGCTGCCTGCAATTGCTTGGCGGCCTGCTCAAACAACGTCCGGGCTCGCAAGAGGGTTTCCCGTTGAGCTTCCTTGGCCTCCTCCTGACTTGCCTCGCTCAGATGGGCTCGACCACGCAGGGCCGCGATCCGAGCGAGCCCCAAGATTGCCTCCGGCGCCCGTCGGTGCTTGGGGTTGCTCCCGATGAACGCATTAAACTCCGCCTCAGCCTGATCGTAGAGTGCCGCGCGGCCCGCGGCATCCGGCTGCGCGGCCGCCAGTTCCAGCCGGGTCAGACCTCGTTCGAGAGGTACAAGTGGAACGAGCGCTGCGGGGAAACGCGGGACTTCGCTCTGCAAGTATTGCAAGGCCAGGTCGGCTTTGCCGCTCTGGCGAAGTCCACGAACAAAATCGAGAAACGGTTCTTCGGCCCGCGCCGGCATCGCGAACACCAGGCTCAGAAAAGCCAAGATGGCGTCAGAAGATTTCATCACGGTGCCTTTTCCGAAGGCCAGGCTCGAACCGGATCCAAAGGTACCAGCCACACAAATCCAGCACGCGATTGGATTTCTGGAAGACCATTTACCAGTATAAATTGATGGCAGAGACGGTCAAGGACAACGCCACGCCGCGGGAGTGGGGCACCCATGACGGTGGGTCCGAAAAGCCGGCATGTTGCGGGAAAGCGCGCCGCCTTGGGAGGCGCGCTTCTGGGCTTGGTGTTGCTTGGTCTTGTTGTTGCGTGGAGATGGACTGCGTGGCCGGGTGCGGCCAGGGAACAACGACCCAATTTGACGCCTTCCCTACCGCACGATTCTGTAGTGGCCAATTCCGCCGATCCCCGTTGGACGTTTGCCACGCCATACCGCAACGTTCGGCCCGATGTGAAATATGTTGGCGATGCGGCTTGCCAGTCTTGCCATGTCCGCCTTTCCAAATCCTACCACAATCATCCCATGGGCCGCTCGCTTTTCCCAGTTTCCACCGCACCGGCGATCGAGAACTACGGCCACGGCGCCCACAATCCTTTCGATGCAGCGGGGTTCCGCTACAGGATTGAGCGGCGCGGCGAGCGGGTCTTGCACCAGGAAACGGCACTCGGCAGGTCGGGGAAACCCTCGACCTTGACGCAGTCGGCGGAAGTGCAGTTCGTGGTCGGTTCGGGAGAGCATGGGCGTTCCTACTTGATTGACCGGGACGGCTACCTTTTCGCATCGCCCATTACCTGGTATCCCCAGAAGGGGATTTGGGACCTGGCGCCGGGATATGCGGCGAACAATCCTCATTTCGGCCGGCCCATCGGTCCGGATTGCCTGTTCTGTCATGCGAACCAGGTGGAGCATGTTAACAATACGGCCAACCGCTATCGGTTGCCGTTGTTCCGGGGCACGGCCATTGGCTGTGAGCGTTGTCATGGCCCGGGCCAGCTGCATGTCCAGCGGCACCAAGAAAGCGGTGAAGTTGCCGGCGTGGACGAAACGATCGTGAATCCGCGACAGCTGGAACGCGGGCTGCGCGAGGCGGTCTGCCAACAGTGCCACTTACAGGGCGAACAGCGCGTCCTCCGACGTGGCCGGAAATACTTCGATTTCCGTCCCGGACTCCCATTACAACTCTTCTTCGTCGATTTTGTCAAACCGGCCAAGTATCAAGGAGATGCCAAATTCGTCGGCACGGTGGAGCAGATGATTGCCAGCCGGTGCTATCAAGCGAGCAACAGATCTGGAAAAATGGGCTGCATCACTTGCCATGATCCCCACGGCCGGCCATCGGTCCAGAAGAAGAGCACCCACTACCGCGCCCGGTGTTTGAGCTGTCACGGGGAAGAAGAATGCGGGCTGCCGAGATCCGTGCGGCTGAAACAGAGTGCGGAGGACAGCTGCATCGTCTGCCACATGCCGCGTACCGGTTCTGACGTGAACCACACGTCGATCACGGATCACCGCATCCTGCGCCGGCCGGAGGCGAGGGCAAAGCAACCGGCCATCGATTGGCCCATTGATGTGGAAACGGCGCTCGTCCCGTTCCCGGCCGATGGGGGCGGTCCCGACCTCGTGGATCGCGGCCGAGATTTGGGGATCGCGCTAATGGACCTGGCCGAAAAACAACCGGGTTCGGCAGCCCGCCAGCTGAGCGCTCGGGCGCTGCCGTTACTCGAATCGTCACTGGGGACCACCCCAGCCGATGCCCCCGCCTGGGAGGCCAAGGGGAGCGCCCTTTGGTTCCTGGGCCGCTCCGAGGAAGCCCTCGCCGCCTTGCAGACGGCCTTGGTGCATGCTCCGGAGCGTGAAACGGCGCTGTACCTGGCCGCAACCTTGGCCTTGCGCATGCAGCAGCGCCGCGTGGCCCAAGCTTATGCGGAGCGAGCCATCCGCGTGAATCCGTGGCGGTGGCAATATCATCAAGTCTTGGTCGCTATCCACGCGCAAGCCAACGATTGGCAGGCCGCGGTTGAGGAATGTCAAAAGACGCTCCAGCTGAATGCCTTCAGCTTGGCCTCGCGACGGTTGCTGATTACGAGCTACCTCCGCGTGGGGAATCGGACGAAAGCGCAGGCCGAGTTCGCCCTGCTCTTGCCCCTGGTCGGGCCGGAACAGCAAGAGTCCTTGCGTCATTGGTTTGAGCGAGAACTTCGCTGAGTAGCCCAGGAGTGAGCTAGGATTCTCCGGGAGGCTTCGTAGGATTTGCCCGCTGCGTTGGGATCCGACCCTTGCGGATCGGCTCTTCTTTCAAGACCGGCGGCTCTTTGCCACATCCCAAACCCGCGGCCAAGCACATGCTCCACACTAAAGCCATGAGGATGGGACGACGCATGGCCCGTTCTCTCCGATCAAAACGCGAATTTGGAACCGCTGGCAAGCCGTTACGGTGCATCAAAGACTTCGCCGCCATTGCGGGTCGCCAGGGCCCGCTGCACTACAGGGTTGGTGTCGTAGCCCAGGAACCGCACGGAGCCGTCACCCATGCAGAAATTTGCTCCACCGACGTGCAAACTCCAATAATGGAACTGATCGCATTGGCTGAACAGGCTGCCGGGACTGAGTTTGTAGGCGAGCGGGCTATTGGGGTCCGGGCTCCCCCGGCTACAAGGCTTGCCGTTGGCGTCGATTGGATTGGGAGAGCCGGGCGAATCGAACTCATGGCGTTCCGACATGCCCAGGATGACGTCCCCATCGCCATCGCCGCTGTTACCGAAGCCGGCGAACATCCAGCCGAAAATCAAGTCTTTGCTCGGCGGCCGTTCGCCGATCATCAACGTATTGCTGGTACCGTCCGACACCGCTGCCAGGCGCACCCCAGAGGGACAAACGCCGGTCGTGTTTTGAACCGGAATGAGAATTCCGTTCATGCCCGTTGGGTGCCCGGTCGTCGGATCGAGCTCGTCGTTCTTTGTGGGAAAGTCCCCCGTGTCTCCCGGATACACATGGCCGCCGCGGTGGCTAATCCCGCTCACGCCCTGGTAAGCGGTGAAGGCAATCGTGTAGCTGTCGCCGTACTCCGACACCTGGGTAACAACCAGTGTTCGCTTGTCGGCCGGACAACTGAAGATCGGTTGCTCCGTTCCCAGGCCAACGAACCGTGGCTTGCCCAGGCCATCGAAGCTCCAAGGATCGAAACGCCGGGGGAGCGGCACGGCCGTGTTGGATTCTTCCTGATTCATTTGATTCCACACGTTGCCTTGTTCGACCCAGGGCATGATCCGGGTAAACCAGCTCAGCATCCAATACTTTTGGGTCGTTTTGGGACCGGTGCTGTCGAAGAACGGCATGTTGTCCAGGCCGGGTGGAAAGGAGCCAAGTTGATCATGGTAGCCGTGCAAGGCCAGACCCATTTGCTTGAGATTATTGGCACATTTCAAGCGGTTGGCGGCCTCGCGGACTTTTTGCACGGCCGGCAAGAGCAGGCCGATCAGGACGGCGATGATCGCAATCACCACCAAGAGCTCGATGAGCGTGAAAGCCGACAGGCGACGGGGACGATTCATGAGCTTTTCTCCGAGGGCGGACCCAACGAAATAGACGTGGGCATTGTTGGATGGCGAGACAAAGCCCGGTGACCGGATCCACAGTTGCCTAGACTACTCTCCATTTTGCGGTAAATCAAACAAAAATCGGACCGCGATCGTTGTAAAATGGACCGGCTTGGGAAACCGTGCGGGTCCAGGTATTCGCAATGGTCCCGTGGAAGGTGATGTTTTCCGTTCGCTGGCGGATTGCCCGACCGGGCGGCCAAACGGGCCAAAGCTGCAATCACGCGGAGAGTCGCCTCATGATTCAGTTTGTTTGCCCCCACTGCAACACATCTCTGAGAACCGGAAATGCCGCCGCCAAGGTCGCTCGATGCCCCAAGTGCTTCGAGATGATCCCTCTCCCCACACCGCGGAATCCAAGCGCTTCGCTACCGGATTCCGATGAGCTGGCAGCGGCATCTTCGGCAAGCGGGGCGGCCTCTCCAGAGGCCAGGCAGGGGTCGGGCCCGCTGGACCATCAAGGGCTGCGACTCCAGCGAAAGTCAAACCTCTTCTTGGTAGGATTGGCCGTTACGGGACTGGCCTGCGCTGGGTTCATGATCTTCGATTTCTTTGCCAGGGGGGATTCCGCGAAGGGACGGGAGCGGCGCCAACGGCCCCGTGTCAACCAGGAGCGACCCCTTGATGCGCCTTTGACTCCTCCGCCGGTGCCCCCGGCTGATCCGGTACCAAAGACAGCATCGAGGAAAGCCAGGCCCGTCCGCATGGCACAGGCCCCGGAGCTCAAACCGCGTTTGCGTTTGGGGACGTTGCGGTTTCGCCACGGGGGAATCGTGAAGGATCTGGCAGGGCCATCGCGGAATCACTTGCTGGCCTCATGCGGCGTCGACGGCAAAGTCCGAATCTGGGATACGCGAACTGGGGAAGCGGTGCGCTGCCTCTCCGGCGCTAGTGAGCCGCTCTACTGCGTCACGCTCTCTCCCGATGGCCAATGGGTAGCTGCCGGCGGACAGCGGGGCGTCTATTACTGGGAAGTTGCGACTGCGAAAGAGGTGCGGCGGTGGCAGAATCCCCTCGCCTTCGCAACTTGCCTCGCATTGGCTCCGGATGGCCGAACTCTGGCGATGCGTGGCCAAGCCCGCGCAGAAATCTCCTTGTGGGACGCGCCGACCGCTACCAAGCTTTACGATTGGGGCGCACAGATAGGCGGACAGCTGGCCTTCTCACCCGATGGCAGGACGCTGGCCGTATCGGATAACGCGGTCCGGCTCCTGGACGTCACCACGGGCGAAGAGCAACTCGGACTCCCTTCCGCTGCGGCTGTGGCGTATTCGCCCGATGGCCGGATCCTGGCCCTGGGTGGCTCCAATGGCATGCTCCAACTCTGGGAACCGGCGACCGGCAAACAAATCCAGTCACTTAGCGGCCACCAGGGAATCGTTCTTCGGGTTGCTTTCTCGGCAGACGGCAAGACATTGGCTTCCTTCAGCGGCAATGGCGAAATCCGTGTTTGGAATCTGGCCACCGGCAAAGAACGCTGCCGCATTAAGCATGCGGGACCAATCGCCTTATCCGAGGATGGCACCGTCCTGTACGTCGGTGGCTCGGACAGTGTCATTCGCCTCTGGAACACGGCTACCGGCGAGGAACTGCGCAGTCATGGTGGCCAAGGAGCAATTACGGCAGCCGCGGTGGCTCCGGATGGGAAGAGCGTGGTTACTGCGGGGCAAGATTCGGTTCTGTACGCCTGGAACGCATCCGATGGTCAATTGATCCGCCGCTACCAGGGGCACCAATGGACGATCAGTTGTCTGGCGTTCTCCCCGAACGGCCGGCTGTTGGCCTCGGGGGGAGGGATGGTTTTCCCGCTCCAGCCCCGCGACCAGCCGTGCGAGCTGCGTTTATGGGACACCGCGACAGGGCGAGAGGTGCACCGATTGGATAGCGGTCAATCCCCTGTTATCCGCGTGACGTTTCTCGCCGGCGGTCAATCGCTTGCGGCGGTCGAAGCCGGCGGAGGGCGTGTGCGGATCTGGGAAGCTGCGACCGGCAAGGAACTCTACCAGTTTGGCAACCGTTTGTCGGCAAATGCCTCGTTTTCTCCAAACGGAACGTTTTTCGGCCATGGGGGACTGTACTCCTCTTTAACTCCCGATGGAGCGTTGCTGGCTCAATGGGGACCGGATGTAGTGCAGCTCTGGAGCATGGGGGATCGTACCCGACTCGGCGAATTTCGTCCAGAACTGGGCGTGCCATCGCTGGCCATGCGGGACGGATACAGAGGATTTATCCTCTCTGCCCAGGCGATCTCGCCGGGCGGCAAGTACCTCGCTTGCGCTGTAGCAACACAGGACGGCATCATTCACGTTTTCGACGTTGCCTCCGGAGCAGAGATCGCAGCGCTCCGAGGTCACGCCGCCCCAGCGCCAGCCTGGCGCGAGGCGGTCAGTTCGCTGACTTGGTCCCATGACGGCAAGATCCTGGCTTCGGGAGGCGGAGACGGACAAGTTTGGCTCTGGGATGTGGCAACTGGCCGCGCACTCCGCCGCTGTGCCGGGCATGAGGGCCGCGTCACGGCCCTGGCATTTTCTTTGGATGACCGCACCCTCGTCTCCGGTGGCGATGATACGACTGCCTTGATTTGGGATCTCAGCGGCATCGAGAATAGCGTTTCGATCCGCTCGCCTTGACCGTGTTCCCTTGGTTTGCTGTGCGTTGGCTCGACCCCGCTTTGGATGTCAAGCTGGGCCAGGGCGCTCTCCCATCAACCAAGAATCCAACACAGCGTCGGAGGTCGACAACCACAATTTGCCAGATTCCTGTCTGAAACAGCTCCTTCCGACGCTTAGGTAATAAGGGAACAAACTGTTTGGACCATCACAGAGGCCATGCGTGGTAAGACCATCCTGGGCAACCGAAGAACGGATGAAGCAAGCCCAGGAGCATTATCGCTGCTGTACCCTCTGCGAACATCGTTGCCGTGTGAATCGGTGGGATGGCGAACGGGGCCCCTGCAAGGCTGGACCTAGTGC
>Ga0209060_10001920_pt1 | contig 20683 bp, 24 predicted proteins | sample Coa_R1_8_FD_187155 | JGI IMG/M metagenome (GOLD analysis project Ga0209060, IMG submission 187155) | Surface soil microbial communities from Centralia Pennsylvania, which are recovering from an underground coalmine fire - Coalmine... | ecosystem: Environmental > Terrestrial > Soil >...
CGCCGCTGACAATCCTTTCGGTGGTAGAGCCCTGAATGCGAGCGGCTGATGTATCCCGAGCTACAATGAAATTTCACAATGAAGCGCTTCATCCTGCCGGCAGCCGCCTTCGCGGCCGCGTTGTCGTTTGTTTCCTGCAAGAAGGCTCCTCCCGCCAACGTCGCCGCCATCGTCAATAACCACCCCATCACGTACGCGGAGCTCGACAAGACCTATCAATCGCAATATCCGCAGCCGGTAGAAGGTTCGAGCGAAGACCAGGTGATGATGCAGAAACTCGATGTGCTCAGCAGCCTCATCAACAGCGAACTGCTGCTGCAGCGGGCCGAGAAGCTGGGCCTCACGGCCGTAGACGCCGATGTCGACACCGAGTTCAACAAGATGAAGGCGCCGTACACCAAAGAAGAATTCGAGCGCCAGCTGGCGGCGCGCAAGATGACGGTGGACGATCTCAAATCCCAGCTGCGGCGCCAGCTGACGATCGACAAGCTCATCAACAAAGAAATTACTTCGCACATCACCATTACCGACGCCGACGTGGCCAATTTTTACAACGCCAATAAGGCCAGCTTTAATCTCGCGGAGCCGCAGGTTCACATGGCGCAAATCCTGGTGACGCCAAACCCGGATCCCAACATACGCAACCTGAAGAACAGCAAAGCGCAAAACGACACGGAAGCCAAAACCAAGATTCTCGACATCGATGCACGCTTGAAGCGGGGCGACGATTTCGCGATGCTGGCGCAGAATTACTCCGAGGATCCGAATACGGCGCCCAACGGCGGCGACATGGGTTTCGTGCCGGAATCCGCGCTCGAGCGCGCCAATCCGGAACTGCGCAAAATGGTGGTTTCGCTGCCCCCGGGCGCCGTCTCCGGCCCGATTCATTCGCAGGAGGGCTACCGCATCCTGAAGGTGATCTCAAAGGAGCCGGCCGGCCAGCGCGAGTTGAACGACCCCCGCGTTCAGCAGAGCATCCGCGAAACGCTCATGAACCGGAAAGACAGCCTGCTCAAGGCGGCTTACTACGAAGTGCAGCGAAACAGCGCCAAGATCGAAAACTATCTGGCTCTGAACGTCAGCAATTCCACGGGGAAAAAGTAACGCCGCGAGGCTGCGGCCGATGCCGGGCTGGTAGCCGGGAAAGCCTAATTCGTGCGGCCGATTTCGTAGACGTAGATGGTGTGTTCCATCGAACCGCCCCGTGTCTTCACGACATCGGCCGGTTTCCAGCCTTTTATAGGGAATTGGTTGGAAACGATCCGGGTACCCGGTCTCAGGTCCTTTTCCAGCTTCGGCTTCATCCGCTCATTGGAGCTGGTCAGCAGAAACATGGTGACGACATCGGCCGGGCTCAGGTCCACATGCAGCGCGCTGCCCTGAACCATGCGGACCCGGTCCTGCAGGCCCAGCGCTTTGATCCGGTCGCCGGCGATGCGGCAAAGATCGGCCCGCAATTCGACACCAACGGCGCGCGCGCCGAATTTTTGCGCAGCGGTGATCACGACGCGCCCATCGCCGCTGCCGAGATCGTAAACCAAGTCACCCGGCTTCACATGGCCGGCCTCGAGCATTTTCTCGACAATTCCTTGCGGAGTGGGGATGTAGGGGGCCAGGTTTTCCGCGGCGCCAAACTGTTGTGAAAAGGCAGGAGAGCTTGCGAACAGGGCGGCGAGCGCGATGGCGAAACCTTGCATGTGTCAGGGGGCGGACGGAATCGGAATCGGCGACGTCCTCCCGAACTTTGATTTTACAATACGGCCCATGATTTCGCTCCAGGCAAAAAACAGGTCGCGCGGACGGCTGATTGTGTATTCGGCCCCTTTCAGGTACTTGACCGCGGAGCCGATCGCGTCCCGCCACGGGTTGGCCTGGGGATTCGCGTTGTAATTCATGTAAAAAACCGGGAACTTCGGCTCCCCGATTTCCTTCAGCGCATCCTGCGGCACCGAGTCATCGAGCATCACCTTGGGGCCGGCGATGATGACTGCGTCCGGCTGGTCCGAACCGCTTTTCATCTCACCTTTCATCAAGCTCGCCAGAAAGTCCGTATCTCCATGCTTCTGCTCGAGCTTCTTCAAATCCACGGTGCCCAGGTTCAGCGATCGGAGGGCTTCGCCCAGGGCTGGAAAATCAATCTGGGAAGCGGATTGCTGGCGGTATATGACCCGCTGCTCCTGCATGTTGAAGGCGACGATCGAAAATTTCCCGATGCGGGGGTCGCGCGCGATGTTGCGCAGGATGGAAACCAGCGCATTGGTATCGAGCGGCTGCAAGGTGGCCGACAGGGCGTTCTGCGGCGCGAAATTTACCATCACCTTAACGTTCAGCGGAGGTTCGTTCTGCTCGCGTTCAATGGGGGGCTCCTGCTTGAACGGTTCCGTGTCGACCGGCTCGATGCGATTGGCGGCGATATCGAGCATCATGTCCTTGTCTTTGGTCGGCAAAGCGGCCTCGACGTCCCAGCTCGAGGAGCAAAAGCGTTCGCTGCGATCGCGCATCAGCCAGTCGATATGGTACTTCCCTTCACCGAGGTCGAAGCTGCCCCGCAGGTAGGCATCACCCTTGGAATCATCGGCGATGGAGGGCACCGACATGCGCTGGGAAAGGTACATGGCGTCATCGGGGTCGGCATCGGGAACGACGCGGAAAACCATGGTCAGGAGGTTTCCCTCCCCGGACAATTCTTTCAAGGGAATGCTGACTTCGTAACCGGAGTGGAATTTGAGGTCGAAACCGAGCACCGGCTTAACAGATGTGACCGAACACGGCAGGTCTTTGCGTGCTTCTTGCGATTCCAGAATGGCGGCATCGGAGGTGAACAACCGCGAGATCCCGCCCGGCACGACGCCTTGGGCGAAGGTAGCGCCCGCAGTAATAAGGAGCACACCGCATACGTGGAGATTTGTGCGCCGGCAAGCGCCTCTCTCGAAACCAGCCGACATCCGCATACCGCCGCTACCTCGGTTTCCGGTCTTAGCGAATACACCGGAGTTCTTGCGTTCATTATGAAGCAATTTTTCCGCCAAGGAAACGTGGAAATTTTCTACCTGGCTTGTAGTGCAGTACTGGGCCGGCTGCGCTACGAGTCTGACGAGCCGATAAAATGAAGCGATAACATGTCCGGCACCTTCGAAATGGATCAAACGAAGACCCAGGGCGACGAGATCCCGTCGCCGGACGGTCTCGCCTCCGACGTCGTGATCAGTCCTGACGTTCGGCGCCGACAGCGCGTCCCGCCCGGCCAGACCCGGACGAAAAAGTGGCCGATTCTGGACGCTAGCGGGCCTCCCGAGATCGAGTTGCGCGAATGGCGTTTTCGCATCAGCGGCCTGGTGGCGCACGAGATCGAGTGGGATTGGGAACAGTTCAGCGGGCTGCCCCGCACCAAAGTCTTCGGCGACTTCCACTGCGTGACGCGGTGGTCGCGGTTAGGCAACTTATGGGAAGGGGTGTCTACCCGCGAACTCATCCGGCGCGCGGGCGGTGCGCCGGCCGAAGCCGGGTATGTCGTGGTCCACGGGCATGACCGCGGCTGGACCACCAATCTGCCGCTGGCGGACTTCCTGGCAGAAGACGCGCTTGTGGCGCTGTTCCACGATGGCGAGGCAATTTCACCCGAACACGGCGGCCCGGCCCGGCTCGTCATTCCGCGCCTTTACGCATGGAAAAGCGCCAAATGGGTGGCCGGCGTCGAGATCACCGCGGAAGACCGGGCCGGATTCTGGGAAGCCAACGGCTACCATATGCGCGGGGATCCCTGGGCGGAAGAGCGGTTCGGATACTAACGCACAGCCGGCGCCGCGCGAAATCTCTGCCGGAAGCGACCGGCGTAGGGAACTCCCGGAGGCGCCGCCTCCAGCAGCGGCTCCCCATGGATAGCGGCCAGCATATCAATCACCTGGACCCGCGAGGGATTGAATCCCGCACCGGCCAAGCCCTCGCGGACCTCCGCCAGCTGGCCGGCATACGCGGGGAATTCGACCAGAGTGGCGGCTTCCGTCTTTTGGCTGCCATCGGCAAATACGTAGACCATCGCAGCCTCGTGATAGATCTGCGGGTTCACAGGAAAGGAAAGACGCGCCAAAGTTTCCAGCAAATCTTCAAGATCGCGGGCAGGCACGTCAATGGAAATCGAAACCAGCGCTCCGGAACTCCCGGAAAGCGCGGCGGCAGGAATATCCGCCCAGACGCTCATAACCATCCTCCAGCATCCGGCGAAGGGCGGCTCGAAAACAAAAACCCTGGAGCCTGAAGGCGCCAGGGTCAAAATTGCATTCGGACCGACTCGCCTTTAGCACTTTTTTTCGTGGTTGCAATTAGCCGGGCCTGAAGCCCTAAATCAATCCACGTCTAATTGGAGAGTAACACAGTATCTGGAGGTAAATCACCCCGGAGCCACTTCGGTGTACTCGAGGTCGAGGACGGAACCGCACTGGGCGCAGACCAGAGCGCCATCGGCGGTTCGATAGACGGCGGTGGCATCGCATTTGGCGCACGCCACCGTCGGATCGGCGGCCTCGGGCAGCGGGTCGGGCGGGATCACGGCAGTCAAAATGCCGCCGGTGCGCCGGGTCACCGGCTCAAACGTGGTACCGCAGCTGCCGCAAACGTGGTTGAAGCAGCAATTGGGCGTGCACGTGTAATACACGTCGGTGGACGCGCACTGCGGACAAGTAAGGACCAGTTTTGAGGTCTGCACTTACTTGGCGGGCGGGCGGGTCTCGGGCTCGCCGAAGAAATCGGGATCCAGAGTCACAGTCGCATTCTTCACCAGATCTTCGACCGCGCCCTTCGACCGCTGCGGCATCAGCCGCTTTTCGATTTCGGGCCGGGCCTGCTCGAAGTCGGGCTCTTTACGGGCCTCCACCTTAATGAGATGGTAGCCGAATGGTGTGCGGACCGGCTCACTGACTTCTCCAACTTTCAACGCGAAGGCCGCCTGCTCGAAGGGCGGCACGAGTTGGCCGTGGTGGAAAAAGTTGAGGTCGCCGCCGGCGCTCTTGGAAGCATCGTCGGACTCCTCCGCGGCCACTTGCGCAAAATCCGCGCCATCGGCAATCTTCTGGCGAAGCTCCTTGGCCTTGGCGAGGCCTTCGGCATCGGTGAGGTCCTTTTTACCGGGGTCCAGCGGTACCGGTGAACCCGAGACCCGAATCAGAATATGACGCGCCCGGACTTCCTCGAAATCCGCTTTGTGCTCTTCAAAATACTTTCGCGCCTCGGCTTCATCGACCTTGCCGAGATCGGCGTAGGCCTTGCCCGCCAGCAGATTTTGCTGCTGAAACTGCGCCTGGGCCTTGTATTCGGCCGTTTGATCGAGCTTGCGGCGCTTTGCCTCCTGGGCGAGGATCAAAACACGCACGATCTCGTCGGCAAATTGCCGCCGGCCCGCTGCACTCTTGATGGCGGTTTTATTTTGATCCGGCAGCATTTCAATGAGGGCGTTGAACTGAGCGGCGGTGATCTTCGAATCGCCTGCCGAAATGATGACCTTGTCGGGAGCAGCGGCGGGTAGAGAGGCAGCCGGAGTGCTTGCGGGCGAAGGGGCGGCGGACGCCGGTTTGGACGGGTCCTGCGCCCACAGGCAGACGGCACACGCCGGGACAAGTACACGGTGGATCCACTTCATTTAGCCATAATAACAGCGGTCGCGCGCGAAAATCCGATTGCGGCGGCCGTGCCGCCAGCACGGTTTTGCGCCTACGCCGCCGCGCTCTGCGGAGCCGGATCGGGAATGAGCCGCGCGCCGATGCGATAGGCGTCCTGGAATCGATCCAGCCCGGTTGTGCCGCCATTGACCAGCCGCCGCGCCGTCTTCAGCTCGCCGTCGAGGAGCGCGCGACGGATCGCGAGTTCCCGGGCTTTCAAAAAACTGGCCAGCAGCCGCGCAGCGATCTGGGGATCATTCGCGAGCTCGGGGTTATCGATCAGCTGATCACCCAGGCCGATCGCGGCGCCGTGAACCTGATAGTTTGCCCGGCCCGTCAGTTGAACGAAGCCGCGGCCGCAAAAACGCGCTCCATCGGGATAGCCGGTATTGCCAAGGTCCTTACGGTGGTCATACAAGTCAAACGGCAGGCCGCCGGGAGATGTGTTGAACCGTGACGGGCTTTCGCTGATCGGCTCGAACGATTCGGTTTCGGCGCGGATCGTGGCAAGCGCCATCAAAACCATGCTCTTGCCCGTCAGTTGTGGCGCAATCAACGCATCGAGAACGATCGGTAAGTTTCGCCGGATATTGCCAACCGGAGTTACCGGGAACATTTGCGAAACAATGTGCAGCGTAACGCCCGGAAGCGCGGAGGGGACATCGGCCGGAGCGATCAACCCCAGCGCGGCTGCGGTGCGCGGTCCCACAACGCCATCAGCTACCAGGCCTTGGTTGCGTTGAAAGGCCATGACGGCGGACCGGGTTGCGGGACCAAAAGCACCGTCGCTTGGACCCGGATCGAACCCTCGTTGACGCAAGCGGTTTTGTAAGGCTGTGATCTCGGGACCGGCCGCGTTGACAGTGAGCATTGCCATATTGCTTCCACTCTCAACTTGACAGATGCGCGGCATTGGCCCCGCCGATTCGGAGGTGCAAACCATTGATAGAGCGTGATCAAAAACCTAACGAATGTTGGTGACCAGGTTGGGCGGGGCTTTGGGTTTACGAAGCCGCGCCTTCAGTGGCAGGCTCGATGATCGCCGACATGGATCCTTTCGAGCGAATCAGGCGCCAGTCCGGACCGTAGCCGTGGATCTGATCGCGGGCGAATTCGGCTTGCGGCAGCTCACACGTGATCAACACGGTGCGGCCCGAGCGGTCGACTTCCTCGGCATGCCGGTACGCCTGATCGGTGGTGAAAACGAAAATCGTCTGCAGCATCTCGATGACGTAGTCGTACGTGTGATCGTTATCGTCGAGCAGGACGACGCGATAGAGAGGAACCAACTGCTCCCGCTCCAGGATTTCCACTTCTGGAGAAACCGTTGGTTTGGGCATGGCTCAGCAAAGGCCCGGCAAAAACCAGTATCCGTCATTTTTGGCGCGCGCGACAACCGGCGGCGCGGGTAGATCACAATGGAAGCAGGCGCCTGACGGCCATGCACAAACCGATTTATCTCGATCATCACGCCACCACACCGGTTGATCCGCGCGTGCTCGAAGCCATGCTGCCGTATTTCGGTCCCAAGTTCGGCAACGCCGCCAGCCGGACCCACCGGTTTGGCTGGGAAGCGGAGAAGGCGGTGGAGCACGCGCGCCGGCAGATAGCGGCTCTGATCGGGGCCGAGCCGCGCGAGATCATCTTCACCAGCGGCGCCACCGAATCCAACAACCTGGCTCTGAAGGGAGTGATGGAGGCGTTCCGGGGTCGCGGCAATCACCTTGTCACCATGGCCACGGAACACCGGGCGGTGCTGGATCCGGTGCGTCACCTCGAAAAACGGGGCGTCGCGGTCACGGTGCTGCCGCCGCGTTCGGATGGGCGCATCGACCTGGACCGGCTGCGCGAGGCGATCCGCCCTGAGACTGTCCTGGCAAGCGTGATGTTCGCCAATAACGAGATCGGGGTGCTGCAGCCGATCGCCGAAATCGGTGCGATCTGCCGCGAACACGGGATCGTTTTTCATTGCGACGCGGCCCAGGCGTTGGGCAAGGTTTCGATTGAAGTGGAAGATCAGAATATCGACTTGATCTCTTTGACTGCGCACAAGATATATGGCCCTAAAGGAATTGGCGCCCTGTATGTCAGGAGACGCGCGCCGCGGGCGCCGCTGGTCGCGCAGATGGATGGCGGCGGGCACGAATCCGGATACCGCTCCGGCACTCTCAACGTTCCGGCGATTGCCGGGTTCGGCGCGGCATGCCAGATCTGCGCGACGGAAATGGATTCAGAACGCGCGCGCATCCGCGGGCTTCGCGACCGCCTGTCGGGGAAACTGGAAAGCGAACTGGATGGCGTGACCGTGAACGGATCGCGCGAGCACCGGCTGGCCGGCAATCTGAACGTCAGCTTCGGATCGGTCGATGCGGCTGCTCTACTCCTGAGCCTCCCGGACGTGGCGCTGTCGACCGGATCGGCCTGCAGTTCGGCGGCGCCGGAGCCCAGCCATGTGCTGAAGGCTCTGGGACTCACTCCGGAAGCGGTGCGCGGCGCGGTGCGGTTTGGCGTCGGGCGATTCAACACCGAAGAAGAGATCGACTTCGCGGCCGCCCGGGTGATCGAGGCGGTAAAGAAACTGCGGAGCGAATCGCCGGCGGCAGTGCGGTTTTGATCCGGCTTGGGCCCAATCGGCGGCGGCGTTACCGCAGGCAGCGTGTTATACTTTGAGGGTCTTTCCTGATCGAATCCAGGAATCCTTATATGCCGAAGTTGAAGACTCACAAAGGTGCGTCCAAGCGGTTCAAGAAGACCGGCACGGGCAAAGTGGTTCGCAGTCATGCCTTTGGCCGCCATATCCTGACCTCGAAGCCGCACAAGCGCAAGAAGAAGCTGCACAAGAACGTAGTGGCTGACCCGTCCAATCAGCCCGCATTGAAGCGAATGCTTCCGTATTAGGAAGCGGCCGGTGTGCGCGGACGGTGCGCGTGGCACGTGCCCGATCCGCCAACAAAGAAAACGTGATTGAAGGAGATGAAACGTGCCTAGAGTCAAACGCGGAACTCATCGGCGGGCGTCGCGGAAGAAGACGCTCGAACAAGCCTCGGGCTACTTCCTTACCAAGAGCAAGCTGTACCGGGCGGCCCAGGAGGCCGTCGAGCGCGGCCTGAAGTTCGCCTACACGGGGCGGAAGAACAAGAAGCGGGATTACCGGTCGTTGTGGATCGTCCGCATCAACGCCGCCTGCCGCGAGGCAGGCATCTCGTACAGCAAATTCGTCCACGGTTTGAAGGCAGCGGGGCTGGACCTGAATCGCAAGGTGCTGGCCGAAGTGGCGCTGGCCGACGACGCCGCCTTCCGACAACTGGTTGCTACCGCCAAAGCCGGGCTGGAGAAATCATGAGTAGTGCTGCTGTGCAAGATATCGATTCCTTAGGGAGCCTGGAGCAACGCATCCAGCAGGCCATCGACCTGGTGGCGCGTCTCCGAGCCGAAAAAACCGCTGCCGAGGAAGAGGCGGCCGAAGCCAAAGCCGAAGCCGCGCGCCTTTCCGAGGAGGTTCAGGCGCTGCAAGCGGAGCGGAAGCAGGTCCGCAATCGGATCGAAAAACTGCTGGGCCAGATCGACCAGTTGAGCGCCTGAGCGGGCGCGGGCTGGAGGAACCCCGTGCAAACCAACGCGACCGAAAAACAGCAGGTGCGGGTGACCATCCTGAGCCGGCCGTATACGCTGCTTGCGTCGGGCGATTCGCGAGAAGTCGAGGAAGTCGCCGCCAGCGTTAACGACCTGATGCTTTCGATCGCGGCCAAGGTTCCCAATGCCGATTCAACCCGCATCGCCGTGCTGGCCTGTCTGCACCTGGCGGATAAGCTGCGCACCATGGAGCGCGATCTCCACTCGCTGAAAGAGCGGGTCGAGCGCAAATCGGAAGAATTCGCGGGAATGCTCGAGCAGGTGCTCGCGGCAGACGGAGAAGCCTGAATGGGCGCGCCCAAACTGGCCTTCGTACTCGCCTGCGTTTCGGCAGCCGGTGTCTTGATGGCAGCAACGGGTTATCAATCGGAAATCGCAGAATGGCGGCGCCAGCGCGAGGCCGGGTTGCGGCGCGACGGCGGCTGGCTGACGGTGACCGGCCTGTTTTGGCTGCGGGAGGGCGCCAACCGATTCGGCGCCGCGGCGGGCAATGAAGTGGTGCTGCCGTCCGGCCCGGCCCAGGCGGGCATCTTTGAATTGCAAAAAGGCAAGGTCATCGCCAAGGTGAACGGGAGCAGCCGCGAACTCCGCCCGGACAGCGAGGATCTGGTGCAGGCCGGCCGCCTGCGTTTGTATGTCATCCAGCGCGGTGACCGCTTTGGCATTCGGCTGAAGGATCCCGACAGCCAGTTCCTGCGCGAGTTCCACGGTCTGGAGTATTTCCCCGCTCGGGAAGAATACCGGGTGACGGCGCGGTTTGTGGCCGAGGCGCGCAAAATCCCGATTGCCAATATCGTGGGGCAGACCGAGCTCGACGACAGCCCCGGCTACGTCGTCTTCCAACTGCAAGGCCGGGAATTCCGGCTGTATCCCGTGCTGGAGGAACCCGGCGCGAAGGAATTGTTCTTCATTTTTCGCGATGAGACCGCCGGCAGGGAGACCTACGGAGCCGGACGGTTCCTGTACACGGACCTGCCCAAGAACGGAACCGTGGTTCTGGATTTCAACAAGGCTTACAACCCGCCGTGTGCGTTCACCCCCTTCGCGACTTGTCCACTGCCCCCCAAGGAGAACCGGATCGGGGCGCGGATCGAAGCGGGGGAAAAGAAGTACGGACACTAGCCGGCGATTTCCGGAAATCGCCGAGGTCCCCATTGCATGCCTTCAAGGCGTCACCCAGGCACGTCAGGGTGCGGTGCATGGCATCAAACCGGCGCTCCTCTGTCAGGTTGAGTGCGTCAATTCGGGAAATCACGTTGTCGTGCAGCTTGAAAAACAAGGTGACGATCTCCGGGTCGCGCCATCCTCGATCGGTTTCCCTGGCGATAATTCGAAGCGCTTCCTTGACCGAATAGGCGCGCTTGTACGGCCGCGGGCTGGTGAGCGCGTCGTAAATGTCGGAAATCTGCAACACCCGCGCGAGTAACGGAATCTGCCGGCCCCGCAAACCATCCGGATACCCGGAACCATCCCAGCGCTCGTGATGGTGACGAATGATGGGCAGCACCGGGCTTAGCGCCTTCATGTGCCGGCAAATCTCCTCTCCGCGGACCGTGTGACTGCGCATCACGACCCATTCGTCGGCCGTGAGGCGGCCCGGTTTAAACAGAATGGCGTCGGGAATCCCGATTTTACCGACGTCGTGCAGAAAGCCGCCGCGATACAAAGCCATCAAGCTGGTTCGATCCAGCCGCAGGGCCATTCCCAATGCCAGGCTGATAAACGCCAACCGCTCACAATGCCTGGCGGTGTGGGGATCCCGCTGTTCCACGGCCTGCGCAACTGCGATGACAATCGCTTCCGTTTCACTGATGGCGCATTCGTCTCCAGTGGCGCGAGCCGGCGTTTCGTCCGAAGCCGGTGTCAGTAATTCCGGCGTAGTGCGTTTCATACGGCTACTGGTGGTATCGGCTATTTGCCGCAAAAAACGGAGGTACTAAGGTGAAAAGTTCTTCTATCGTCGGACAACGGTGAGTGCGCGCCAGGCGGAGTTTGCCGATAAATCATAGGCGCGGATGATGACTACATTGGTCCCTATGAGTAGCGGCACTTCTGCGGTCCAGTTTGTGGTCCCCGAGGCGTTACCGAAGCTACCCGTGGAAGTCGTCCACGTAACCCGGGCGATGCCCGTGCTGTCCGAGGCGGTGCCGCTAATGGCTAGCGACCGCGCCGCCGTAGCAATGATGGTGAAGCCGGGCGAAACGATGCGCAGCAAAGGAGGCGTGGCGTCGGCCTTCGGACGCTCCGGGGCCGGCGGCGCCGGAGGCTGCGTGGGTTGCGGCGGCGGAGGAGCAGGGACGGCCGGCGTTCGCGGCTCGGCGGGCGGAGCTCCATTGCTGCCGTAGAGTTCGCGAATTCCGGCAATGTCGTCATCCGACAAGCCCGTCAGTAGCCGGTAATACGGATACATCACCGAGCCGGGGCGGTCCGTATGACCCAGACCGAGCGCATGTCCGGCTTCGTGCAACGCCACGGAGAAAAGGTCGATGCCGCCGCCAATCGCCCAGTTCTCATCTGCATCCAGATGCATGTCGCCGGCAATGGGCTCGCGGTTGGGCGGCTGCGGATAAAAGGTGTGAGCGAGCATCCTACCCCTTCCGTCGAAAGGGTACGAATCGCCATGGAGGCCGCGAGCAAACAGAATCGTGATCGTGCGGTCCGCCACCACGTCATCGGTCGCGGAGAAATCCAGATTCGTATAACGCTCCCACTCACTCAACGCGCGAGCGACTTCATTGCGCTCCGCATTTTGCTCAATCTTGGGCGTGAGTGACTGAAACGCGTAATGCAGGTCCACCCGGCCGTCCCCGCTTCTGGCCCAACCGGGGCTCACCTCCACGTAGGGTCCGACCAGGCCCGCCTCGGTCAGCGGTCCGGCGCAGCCGATCACCCGCTGGCCGCCCAGCAAATCGGGCGAAGCAGGGAGGATGTAGGCGACTTCATCCAACCCGGCAAGACTCCGCAGGCGGCGCGGCGACGCGAGTACGAGCAGATGATTGGGGAGCAGATCCTGGTGGGGAAGAACAGAAAAACCGTGGCGGCCCACGATCTCCCGCGCCGCGGCGGCGGGAACGTCGGAATGAAAGATGACCAGGTAAACCGTCTGGCGGGAGCGAGCCAGCTCGGGGCTGATCTTATCACCCGCGGCGAGCGGGCCGGCCCAGGTGATATCCAGGCCGGAGAGATCGGGAGGCCCGGCGGATGAGACCATCAAGGCCGAATCCGGAACCGGACCGAGCACGCGCATTCCGCGTCGCGCCAGTTCGGCGCGCAATTCCGGCCCCGGAGCGCCGGCGAACTGGAGTAGAAAATGATGCCCGAGCGCCGCAACCCGCGGCGTGGACACATCGATCGTGCGGGATTTCAGCCTGATAGAAGGATCCGCCGGCGCCAGCGCTGCGCAGCACAGCATCCCGGCGATCACTGCAACAAATCGCACCGCAGCCCTCAGACCATCATTCGGCTCCGCGCGGGAATATCTTTATGGATGACGCCGCTAGGCGGCCAGGATTTTTCGCAGCATTTCCAGCAAGGCCCGGGCGGAATAGGGCTTCTGCAGAAACCCGGCCAGTCCCTTGCCCGCGAAACGCTGAATCGCTTCGACTTCGTTGTAGCCGCTCGACAGAATCACCGGAATCGCCGGAGCAACCGCCCGCAACTCCCGCAGCGTCGCCTCCCCGCTCAAAACCGGCATTGTCATATCGAGAAGGATGGCACGAACCACGTGGGCGTGTTCGCGAAATACGTCGACGGCCTCCCGCCCATTGACCGCCGTCAAAACCTCGTAGCCGGCCTTGCGCAACACCGAAGCCGCGGTGCGCAGCACGATCTCTTCGTCGTCGACCACCAGAATGACGCCCGAGGAAGCGGGCAACTCCGCCTCGCGGCCCTGCGCCTCAGCCCGCGCGGCTCCCTCAAACACGGGAAAGAGCAGTTTGAACGTCGTGCCTTTGCCCGGCGTGCTATAGATCTTGATGGCGCCGCGATGGCCGCGGATAATGCCTAATACCGCCGATAAACCAAGACCCCGGCCCGTGAATTTCGTGGTGAAGAACGGGTCGAAGATGCGGGCCTGCACTTCCGGCGTCATTCCGACGCCGCTATCGTGCACCTCCACCGCTATGTATTCGCCCGGGCGAATTTGTTCGCTCGCCAGGATCTGCCGGATGTAGTTGTCATCGATGCTCTGGCTCTTGGTCGTGACCAGTACGGTTCCGTCGGTCGCCTCCGGAATCGCCTCGGCTCCATTGATCACTAGATTCATGAGCACCTGCTGCATTTGCGCACTATCAGCCTGGATCAGCGGAAGACCGCGATCCAGGTCCAAGCGAAGCTGCACGTGCTTGGGCAGGGTGGTCCGCAGAAGGCCTGCCAGCTCTTCGATCAGAGCCGACAGATTAACGGGTTCGACCAGATACCGGCCTTTGCCGGCGTAAGCGAGAAGCTGGCGCGTGAGGTTGGCCGCCTTTTCAGCGCCTTCGAGCACGTTGACCAGCAAGTCGCGGTTCGGGTCCTTGGGCGCCATCGATTCGAGCATGAGGCTGGCGTTGCCCATGACACCGGTCAGCAGGTTGTTGAAATCGTGCGCCACACCCCCGGCGAGCACGCCGATGCTTTCGAGCTTCTGGGTGTGGCGCATCTGATCCTCCATGCGCCTGCGCTCGGTAATGTCGCGGATAATCTCGAGAAAGCCATTCGGTTGGCCGGCCGTATCGCGGCGCACCGCCCATCGGCTGGCGACGATCAGGCGCGTTCCGGCTTTGCTGACGTGTTCCAGTTCGCCTTGCCAGCCGCCGCTAGTCAGCAGCTTGCGCTGCACTTCTTCCAGCGGCTCCGAAAATTTCGTCTGCAGCAGGCGGTGCGAGATCCGGCCCAGGGCCTCTTCGCGGGTCCAGCCGTACAATTCCTCGGCGCCCCGGTTCCAGAATTCGATGGTGCCGTCGAGCCGCAGCGAGAGAATCGCGTCATGGGCCAGGTCGAGCAGCTCCGCGCGTTCCCGTAAGTGCTCTTCGAATTGCTTGTGCGCGGTGATATCGCGGTAATTGACGACGACTCCGGAAACATCGGGATCGCTCAGCAGATTGCGGGCGTTCGATTCGACCCAGCGCCAGGAGCCATCGGCATGCCGTGCGCGAAATTCGAGTCCGGTAAACGAACCGGCTTGGGGAAGAATCGCGGAAAGCGCCCGCCGCACGTTCTCCCGGTCCTCCTGGTGAATCAATTCGAAAGGGTCCCGGCCCTGCCACTCATCCCTGCCGTGCCCCAGCACGGGCGGCCCGCTCAGGATGATTTTGCCGGCACAATCCAGCAGCAGAAGCCCTTCGGAGCTGTACTCCACCAGGGCCTTGAACAGACGCTCACTTTTCTGCAGCATCTCCTGCGCGCGCCGCTCCGCAGTGACATCGCGGAAATTTACGACGAGTGCGCCCACGCTCGGATCATCGAACAGATTGGTGCCGGTGAGTTGCATCCAGTGCCAGGAGCCGTCGCCGTGCCGGGCGCGCACCGTCGCGGCACGGGTCCGCCGAAACTCGGCAAGCAGTTCCGCGAACGCCTCGCGCACCATGGCCAGGTCTTCGGGGTGGATCAGCTCGAAAGCGACTTTTCCGGCGAGTTCTCCGGGCGGGAAGCCGAAGACCGCGACGGAGCTTTCGCTCAAATAGGTGATAATGCCCCGCCGGTCGAGCAGGACAATCGCTTCTCCGCTGTGCTCCACCAGGGCGCGAAAGCGGGCTTCGGCGCGTTCCAGCGAAGCTTCGGCCGCCCGCTGCGACTGCCGAATGCGGGCCGCCGCGAGCTCTCGCTCAATCGTCGGGGCCAGCTGATCCAGCTGATGCTTTCGGACGAAGCCATGCGCGCCCAAACGGAACAGGTCGATCGAGCGCTCGTCGGCGGCGGTCGCCGACACCACGATGAACGGCACGTCGGCGCCGGATCTCTTCAGGATGCTCAGGACTTCGAAGGCATTCGTTCCGTCCAAGCGCAAATCGGAGAGCACCACGTCGGGCAACGAACGCTGCAGGTAAGATTCGAAGGCCGCCAGTGTTTCCAGCCGCTCGAGCTTCACATTGTAACCGGCGCGCTGCAGCGACACGTCGATTCCCTGTGCATCGGAAGCACTGTCATCCATCAGGATGACTTCAAACTTCGCCGCCATGATTTAACGAAAGACCACGGGCATGAGGATTGTAGAAGCTGTCATCAGCGATCGCGAAGAGAGAACACGGGTACCATCGGGCCTCAATTTATAATATGCCAGCTTAGCCGCTAACCGCCCGGCATCGGGCTGAATCCCCGCAGGGTTATCGGCTGCTCCGGTCACCGCAACGTAAAGAACGGCACATCCGGATCGAGGTGGAGGCGCGCCTTTATTTACGCCGGCAGCTTGAGCGCCAGCTTGACTTCGGAATTCGCGACAGGTAGTTTGACATTCATGAAGAGGCGCATTCTGGTGATCGCAGCCGTTTTGTGCGCAGCGGGTGGGGCGCAGCCGGCAAAGAAATGGACGCCGCCCCGTACGCCGGACGGCCATCCCGACCTGCAAGGCATCTGGTCGAACGCCACCGTCACACCGCTCGAGCGCCCTTCCGAACTGGCCGGCAAGGCCGTGCTCAGCGACCGGGAAGCCGAGGAATTTGCGGCGAAGACGGTGCAAAGCAATAATGTCGACGTCCGCAACGCCAAGGGGACGGAGGCGGACGTGGCGCGCGCGTACAACGAATTCTGGTATGACCGGGGCACCAAAACGATCAAGACGCATCGCACGTCGCTGATTGTGGATCCGCCGGATGGGCACATTCCTGCTCTGACGCCAGACGCGCAGAGGCGGGTAGCCGAGCGCGATGCGCGGCGGCAGCGCCTCGCCGAGGGCCCGGAAGACCGCAGCCTGGCGGAACGCTGCCTGAACTGGCGGACCGCCGGCCCCCCGATGATCCCGAGCGGGTACAACAACAACTACCAGATCGTGCAGACGCCGGATACAGTCGTGATCTTCAATGAGATGATTCACGATGCGCGCATCATTCCCATGGACGGCCGCCCGCACGTTTCGGCGGGCATCCGGCAGTGGCTGGGCGATTCGCGCGGCCATTGGGAAGGCGACACGCTGGTAATCGAAACCACCAATTTCACCGACAAGACGGCATTCCTGGGCGCCAGCGAACACATGCGCCTCACGGAACGCTTCACGCGGGTGGATGCCGACACGCTGCTCTACGAATTCACGGTCAACGATCCCGAAGCGTTCACGAAGCCCTGGACCGCGCAGATTCCGAGCACGCGCAGCGACGGCGCGATCTACGAATATGCCTGCCACGAGGGCAATTACGGCATGTTCGGGATCCTCTCGTCGGCACGCGCCGAGGAAAAGAAGTAGCTCCTGCAGTCTCGATGCCCGCCGGCTGGTAGTGTGTCAATCTAGAAGCATGCGCATCGCCGCTCTCGCAGTCTTACTTTGCGTATCCGGATGGACGCAGGCCCCGAAGAAGTGGACACCACCGCGCGCCCCGGACGGCCATCCCGACCTGCAAGGCATCTGGTCGAACGCCACTGTCACTCCGTTGGAGCGGCCCCCCCAATTCGCCGGCAAAGCCGTGCTCAGCGAGGAAGAAGCCTCCGAGTTCGCCAAGGAAGTGGTGCAGCGGAATAATACGGACCGCCGCGCGAGAGGAACCGAGGGAGACGTCGCGCTTGCATATAACGATTTCTGGTACGACCGCGGCACCAAGGCGATTAAAACCCATCGCACGTCGCTGATCATCGATCCGCCCGAGGGCCGCATCCCGCCCCGCACCGAGGAGGCTCAGCGGCGGATGGCCGCGCGTGCCGAACACCGCCGCCAGCACCCGGCCGACGGTCCCGAAGACCGCAGTCTCGCGGAACGCTGCCTCAACTGGGCGACTGCCGGACCGCCAATGCTGCCGAGCTTTTATAACAACAACTACCAGATCATGCAGACGCCCGACACCGTGGTCATCTTAAACGAGATGATTCACGACGCGCGGATTATCCCGCTGGACGGCCGTCCGCACGTGCCTGGGAACATCCGGCAGTGGCTGGGCGATTCGCGCGGCCATTGGGAAGGCGACACGCTGGTCATCGAAACCACCAATTTCACGGATAAGACGGCTTTTCAGGGATCTAGCGAAAACATGCGTCTGGTCGAGCGCTTCACCCGCATCGACGCCGACACATTGCTCTATGAGTTCACTGTCGATGATCCGGCAGCATTCACCAAGCCCTGGACCGCGCAGATCCCCAGCGTCCGCAGCGACGGCGCCATCTACGAATACGCTTGCCACGAAGGCAATTACGCCATGACCGGAATGCTTTCCTCGGCGCGCGCGGAAGAAAAGTAACGCGGGCGATCGTGTCGCCGGCGTGCCCGAACCGCATCGATCGTTGTATAATCCGCCCATGTTGAACAAGTTGCGAATCGTTCGCCGGACGTTTCTCGGCCTGGGCGGCGCGGCTGCGCTGGGGTTTGCGCCGCAGGTCTCCGCTGCTTCCGATATCAAAGTGGAAAAGGACGTCGTGACCGGCAAAGGCGGAGACACTGATCTGCATTGCGACATTTACCGGCCGCCCGCGGGAACCGAAAAACGCATGGCGCTGGTTCACTTTCACGGTGGAGGCTTTGCGCGCGGAAGCAAGGAGACGCTGGCCGCCCAAGTGATGCCGATCACGGCCCGCGGTTATTTGTCCATCGCGGCCCAATATCGCCTCAGCGGCGTGGCCAAGTGGCCTGCGCAAATCGAAGACGCCAAGGCCCATATCCGCTGGGTGCGGGAGCACGCCGCTTCGTTAAACATCGATCCGAAGCGGATCGCGGTGGTGGGCCATTCGGCCGGAGGCCACATTGCCCTCTTCACCGCCGGCCAGGCCGACGCGGAGCTAGCCGCGTGCGTCGCCTTCTACCCGCAGACCGACGTGAAGAACATCGCCGGGGCATTGATGCCGGCGGGAAGCACCGAATCCGCGATCCAGGAGGCCAGCCCCTTGGCACATATCCGGTCGGGCTACCCGCCCACGGTGATTTTCCACGGCTTGTCGGATGTGACCATCCCTCCGGAGAACAGTCAGCGCTTGTTGCAGGCCTTGCGCGATGCCAAGGTTCCCTCCGAGCTGCACACATTCTCGGGTGTTCCGCACGAATTTGACCAGCATCCGGAATTTGCCGAAGCCTGCGCGGTACTCACGGATTTCTTTCTGGATCGCGAGATTCTGCACCCGCGGACCTATCCGCCGTTCGCTCCCGGGCGCAGGCCCGCATAGTGGGGCAGTGGGGCGGCTATTTTTTCTGCCGCTCTTCCAGCATGGCTTTCAGACTGGAGATTTCGCGCCGCAGCCGCCGCTCGCGGCCGACCATCATCAGCACGTAGACCGTCAGGATGATCCACGCCGCGGCAAAGCCATAGCTCAGAAACTGGAAATTGCGCTGCAGCCGTTGGTATTCCCGCACAATGTCTTCCGGCGAGACTTGGGCGAACAGTAGCGGCAATCGCGAGATAAGATGCATATTCTGTCCAATCAGAGGGCGTGCGCCATGCGGCGGACGTAATCGATTTCGCGCTGCGTCTCTTCATGGCCCAACCGCACCAGCATGATGACGATGCCGAGCATCAGCAGCGCGATCCAGTTCCACAGCAACACCATCGTCCAGTCGGGAGGGAAGCTGCCGTTCGAGGAAAGGAATACCGGGCCGGGATGCTGCGTCCGGAACAGGCGGATCGAGAAGTAAACGATGGGCACATCGAGGAACGCGAAGATCGAAAAGACCGCGGCGAAGGTGGCGCGCTGCGTCGGCTCTTCAATGGCGTGGCGCAGCATGAGATAACCCGCGTAAAGCAGCCAGCAGACCAGCGCCGAGGTCAGACGCACATCCCAGGTCCACCAGATGCCCCAGATCACGTGGCCCCAGATCGAGCCGGTCACCAGGTTAATGGCCAGAAAGGCCAAGCCGACTTCCGTGGCGGCCACCGCGATGGCGTCGTATTTGAAATCTTTCTTCATGAGGAACAGGATGCTCGATACCAGGGCCGTGCCCGCGGCGACCATCGCGGTCCAGGCAGCCGGCACGTGAAAGAAGATGATTTTGAAAATCGCGCCTTGCGCCGCTTCCGGCGGAAAACTGGCGATTTTGTAGACGTCGCGCGCCAGCAGCAGAATCGCCACCACGCCCATTCCGTAAAGAATTTTGTCTCGCATGCGTCACCTCACCCCACAAGAACGGTTTCGACCAGTGTCAATGCCGCCGCCGTGTATAAGACGTCGAACCCGGTCAAAACCTTCAGCCAAGTCACCGAATCACCCCAGATCGACGTGCCCGCCGCGAGTTGCGCGGTAAGCACCATGGCTCCCATCAGCGCCGGAACCAGCATCGGATAAGTCAACATCGGCAGCATCACTTCCCGCAGCCGGATATTGACAGTCAGCGCGCTGAACACGGTTCCGATCACGGTCAGCGCCCACGTGCCGAGCGCCAACACAACGACCATCTGCCCGAACGGAAACCACACATTATAGAGAATCCCGAATACGGGGAGCGACACCAGCTCCACGGCCATCACCAGCACATAGCTGGCCAGCGCTTTGCCTAGAAATAAACACGCGCCCGATACCGGCGCCGCCACCAGCGCATCCAGGCAATCGTTCGGTAATTCGCGCGCAAAGCTGCGGTTCAACACCAGCGTGCCGGCGAACGCGAAGACCAGCCAAAGCAGGCCGCCCACGATCATGCGCGTCGAAGGATCGTCCAAATCGAACGCGAAATTGAACAGCACCAGGATCACGACGGCGAACGCCAGCGATGCATTGACCGCTTCCTTGGTGCGCAGTTCGGCACGGAGATCCTTGGCCATGATTACGAAGACCAGGCGCGTGAACGAAGAGCGCCTGCGTCCGGCTGTCGCGCCCTTGCGGACGCCGGCAGAAACGTCGTTGGCGGCTGTCATCAGCCTTCTCCGTACCGCGCGTACACCCAGCCGGGGTCGGCCACCATCTCGGCCGTGCACGCGCCATGAAACGCCACCTGGCCGCGGTTGAGCATGGCCACGTGCGACGAAAGCTCCAGCGCCTCACGCAGTTGGTGCGTCGACATGATCACGGTCTTGCCATTTGCCAGGGCTTCGCGCAGGAGCCGTTGCAGCACCGCGATGGCGCGATCATCGAGCGCCGTGAACGGTTCGTCCAGCAGCAAAACCGAGGGCTCGTGCAGAAACGCGCGCGCCACCGCCAGCCGCTGCCGCATGCCCCGGGAAAATTCGCGCACCAAGCCGTCGCGCACGCGCTCGAGGCCCGTCTGTTCCAGCCAATCCAACGCCGCCCGCTTGGGATCGGCCAAGCCATAGAGCCGCGCGTAGAGCATCAGGTTCTCGAACGCGGAAAGCTCGTCATACACC
>Ga0209060_10001921_pt1 | contig 20681 bp, 16 predicted proteins | sample Coa_R1_8_FD_187155 | JGI IMG/M metagenome (GOLD analysis project Ga0209060, IMG submission 187155) | Surface soil microbial communities from Centralia Pennsylvania, which are recovering from an underground coalmine fire - Coalmine... | ecosystem: Environmental > Terrestrial > Soil >...
CGGCTTGGTGGCCGAGAAACTCGCGGGCTCGCAACGGGTTGCCGAAGACACTGCCTACGCCGCGGCGCTGCTGCACGACATTGGCTGCCTGGGCCTGTTGGTGGGCTTTCCTGTCGACTACCCGCGTCTGCTGCAGGCGGCGGCCGAGAAACTCGCGACCGGATTACCCTTCGACTTGCGGCAGGAGGAGCGTGAGTTATTCGGTATGGACCGGTATGAGGCCGGCGAGTGTCTGGCCGCCAAATGGAATCTTCCCGAGGATCTTCGGGCGGTCGTCGGCCGCTATGACTCCGGCGTCGCGGAGGAGGAACCGGAGTTGATCCGGATCGTGCTCGTCGCGGCACGAATCGCCACCAGCCTCGGCTTTGCCATTACTCCGGATCCGCGCTGGGCGCGCTACGAGCAGATTCGCCAAGTGCTCGCTCCTGAAATGGCTGCCTGTGTGCCATGCCACGGCAGCGACCTGCAGGCGCACCTTGAGAAAAGAATCGCGCTTTTGGACTGGGACACTTGCTCGTTCGAACAGGAATCGGCCGCGCAAACACTCCTGAACTTTACGGAACCGAAAGACTCTGCGGATCGCAGGGTGACGCCAACCGCGCACCCGTGGATCTGGCCGCTGCTGGCGGGAGCAGCGACCCTCCTTGCCGCTGCTTTACTGTACGTGCAATGGTAAGCGCCCGTTAGTTCGCGGATGTCACTGCTTCTTTTTATTGCCGAACAGATTATTCAGAAGGCCCCCCGCCGCTTTGCCCAGGTCGCTGTTGCCGGTCAGGCTCTGAATTTTCTGCTGCGTGATGGCCTTGACGTCGGGGCGAAAGCTCGGATTCGACGAGGTCCCTCCGATCAGCACCGGCACAGTGGTGTCGCCCTTCTGCCCAAGCGCGGCCATTACGGCGCCCGACGTGTGCAATGTGACGCGCATCTGGAAATCGAGCGCCTGGGCCGGGCTGATGGTGCCGGCCCCAGTCAATTGCCCGATCGTCGGCACCATCAACTGAAAATTATTGATCGCGGTGCCCTGGGGAGACGACCGGACATCGGCCCCTAACGTCTGAATCTCGGTATTGGGGCCGCTGGGAAGCCCGGCCAGCATGGCGACCGTCTTGAGCTTGTTTCCGAGATCGAAGCCCGCCAGCTTCGTGTTGTTCAAGCCCAGCGTGCCTGCCGTAACGAGGCGGTCGGCCGGCCCTTGGAACGTCAGCTTGGCGAGGGCCGTGCCCCCTTGCAGCGAGGAACCCGAGGGGAGGACAACGTCCAGCGCCGGCAGCAACTGCTTGAGTTCATCCACGGCCATGTTCGGCCCGGAGAAGGCCATGTTCAAAACCGCGGTCTCGCCGCGCAGGTCATACGTGCCGGTGAGGGTGGCGGGCGCGCTGCCGAAGTGCAGATCGCCCCGATTCAACCGGCCGGTACGTTTGCGAAGATCGTGGTCCACATCGAAATCGAAATCGACCGGACGTCCGGCCGGCGATCCCGTCTTGACAAGCTTCAACTTCTCGCCTTTGAGATGACCTTTGAGGTCAATCGCCTCGCCGTTCGAACTACCTTGGGCATCGAGCGAAATCAGGCCGGCCATTCCGGTCGAGGGCTGCACCACTCCCGAGCGGGCGAGATCCAACTGCGCCACGTGGAACGCGGCCTGCATCGGCGTCATGGCGGAATCGGTCTCGGGAATGGGCCCGGCCTTGCCATCGACATTCAATTTTCCACCGCCTGCCACATCGGCGGAGAACGAAAACGGAAAGGCCGCGCGCGGCGCGAAATCCCGCACTTCCAGACTCACGTTATCGAGAGCCAGCGGCTTGGACCTGGTGTTGGTCTGACCGAGCGCAAAGTGGCCGTTGGTGATCTTCACGAGCTTGGCCGAAATCGCGAGAGGCTGGCTCTCCGACGCCGGCGGGGGCGCGGAGTCCGCCTTGGATTTACCTCCCAGGCTCGAGAAGTTCCAGGCGCCCGAAGGTGCCTGCAGCAGCACGATCGCCGGCTGATCGATCGTCAGACCCGTGACGTTCAGGGCGTGCGAAAAGATCAGCGGCATCAGTTCCACGCTGAGCTTCAGCGACTTTGCCTGCAGGAAGGGATTGCGGCTGTAAGCCGGATCGTCGGCGATCGAGAGGTCTTCGGCAGTTACCCCGCCCGACCACAACGCAACCGTGAGATTTCCCACCTTTACGGGGCGCCCGAGCGAATCCGAGAGCGCCGCTTCCAGCCGCGGCCGGAACTGGTTGGCGTCAATGAAAAATGGGATCGCAACAATGATCAGCAGTAATACGACGAGGGCAATACCGACGTATTTGAGGACGCGCACGAAGCACCGCCTTTACGCCACAGTTTTCGCTGCCTTGCCAAACCGGACCGCGTTTTCCATAAGCCGCAAGCCATGATCACCTTCCGCGGTGAGAATCGATTCCGGGTGAAATTGAACCGCCTCGACCGGCAGTTCCCTGTGGCGCACACCCATAATAACGCCATCTTCGGTTTCGGCGGTGATTTCCAGGCAGGCGGGAAAACTTTCGCGCCGCGCAAACAACGAATGATACCGGCCGACCAGAAATTCCGAGGGCAGGCCCTCGAATACGCCGATGCCGCGATGACGAACCAGGGAGGGCTTGCCATGCATCGGGTAATCCAATACGCCGAGTTCGCCGCCGAACGCTTCGACGATGCCCTGCAATCCCAGGCAGACGCCGAAAACCGGGACACCGAGCCGCACGGCCGACTTCACCAAGTCGGGCACGCCGAAATCCGCAGGCCGGCCCGGTCCCGGGGAAATGAGGATCAGGCTGGGAGCTATGCGCGCAATGAGATCCGGCGGGAAGCCCGCGCGATAGGTGACCACCTCGGCGCCGGCCTGCCGCGCGTAATTGGCGAGTGTGTGGATGAAGCAATCATCATTATCGACGAGGAGCAGCTTCGAGCCGGCGCCAAGCGACTCGCGTTCGAGTATGTCGCGGGCCATCGCCGCCTCGGGAGCACCCAGGGCACGGAAAAAACCGGTGGCTTTGAGCCGCGTTTCGCGTTCTTCCATGGCGGGGACGGAATCGTAGAGCAGCGTAGCGCCGACCGGGTAGCGCGCCATACCATCGCGCAGGTAGGTGGTGCGGATCAGAATCCCGGTGTTCATATCGCCGTTGAGCTTGATCATCCCCACCGCCCCGCCATACCAGCCGCGGGCGTTCTTTTCAAGATTCTCGATGGTTTGGGCGGCGGCCTTTTTGGGCGCCCCGATTACCGTCACGGCCCACATGTGACTCAAGAATGCGTCGAGCGCGTCGAAGCCCTCGGCGAGAATGCCCTCCACGTGATCGACGGTATGAAACACACCGGCGTAGGATTCGATGAGGCGCCGGCCGATCACTTTCACGGAGCCAGGCTCGCACACGCGCGACTTGTCGTTGCGATCGACGTCGGTGCACATGGTCAGCTCCGATTCTTCCTTTGTGGATTTGAGCAACTCGCGAATGTTGTCGGCATCGCGCAAGGGATCGCCGGTGCGCTGCGCGGTTCCGGAGATGGGACAGGTTTCGACGCGCTGTCCTTCGACCCGGACGAACATCTCGATAGATGCACCGACCAGTTGCTCCTCCCCGAACTGAAGCAGAAACTCATACGGGCTCGGGCTGGCGCGCTGCACGCGCTCGAATAATTCGGAAGCCTTGCCCGAATACGGCGTCTGGAAAGTTTGGCGAAGAACGACTTCGTAGTAGTCTCCTCGGCGCATCCCTGTCCGCACGGTTTCTACCTTCTCCATGTATTCTTCGGGTTCGTGATCCGATGTGATGGGAGCCGGTTTGAGTCTGGTCGCCCGGGGCACCGTTGCGGCATCGCGCGGCAACCCTTCGGTCGAGACGCCGTCGCGCGCAAAATCATAGCGGAAGCGCTCGATCTGCTCCTTCTTGCGGTCCATGAACCAGATGTCGTCGCACAGAAACAGGTGCAGGTCTTTGTGGCCGTCGCGCGGCAATTTCTTTTCGATGGGCTCGAACTGGAACAGCAGATCGTAGCCGAACGCCCCGACCAGGCCGAGGCGCGAATCCTCCTCGCCGCGGAATTCCTCGATCAACGCCCGCAGCACGGAAAATGCCGAGGGCTGCTTGCTGCGCTCCTCTTCGGGAAACAGCGCCGGCAGGGGCTTCAGACGGCCGCGCAATACTCCCGGTTCCGCCGAAAATTCTTCCCAGTGGGGGTGCCCTGCCAGAACCGGTTCGAGAATCTGCGCGATCTTTTCGCCCCGCGCGTTGAGAGCGTGGAAGCGGACTTCGCGATCATAGGAGACGATCTCGAGCGGCGGGCGGGTGGAGGCGATGTCCCAGCGCGAGTACCTCCCGGGATATTCGTATCCCGATGAGAGGTAAATCCCACGGTGACGGTCCAGATCACGCAGCAGAGACTTCAGGCCCTTGCGAAAATTGGCCGTGGAGGCGCTGCGCGTGACCTCGATCCCGTGGGGAGTTTGATAGCGGTAAGCGCGCATGGGTGCAACCCTCGGGGAAAATTAGCCTTCAGGATAGCATGCGCCCACCCGCAGGTGGGTAACTCGCCAAAGCCTCCAGGCGAGCGATCACATCCACCGCCAGATCGGCCGCCCGGCCCAGATCATGGCCAGCGCCCTCGACCGCCAGCAAGTCGGTCCGCGTCGAGATCAGGCCCATGGCAGCCCGGAGTTCTTCGAGTGAGCCGAACGGGTCATTGGTACCGTGTACAAATAAAGCCGGAAGTTGCAGTTGGGGAAAAAAGGCGGTGCGCAGCTGCTCAGGTTTGCGAGGCGGGTGCAACGGGTAGGAAAGCAGCAGCAGCGCCGTCGCGATCTCGGGCCGCGCGGCCGCCAGCATCGCCGACTGCCGGCCTCCGTAGGAGTGGCCGCCTAAAAACAGGTGGCCGTGCACAAATTCCCGCAGGGCTTCGGCCGCACACGCGACACCCTCGCGATCGCGCTCTGCCTGCGCTGGAAACGGCGGCCCTTTGGCGCGCAGCCGGCGAAACGGCAGATCGTAACGGAGCACCACGTAGCCGGCGGCTTCGAAGGCATGTGCGAGCCGGACCAGCAGGGGCGCTTTACAATTGGAGCCGGCGCCGTGGGTCAGCGCCAGAGCGTGGCCGTTGGCGCGATCCGGGCGGTGCAGAATCCCGCGCACGCCGTGCGTTTCAAACGGCTCTTCCATTCCGGGGGGCGCGCTATTCTTTCCTCTTGAGCTGGTGGTCGTTCTCCTGAATGAACCGGCGGATCTCGTCACTCATCCCGAGGAGTTTTTCCCACTGTTCGCGGTACAAGGTCACGGGGAAGCGCCCCAATCCATAGACGGATAGCGCCCCTTTTTCACTCACCTTCATGGCCATTTGCCCGCGGGGACGTTTCAACGCCTCGTTTTCGGCGCGGAGGCGTTCGAGTTCGGCTTGCATTTCAGCTTCGGTTGGCATGTCGTTCTGAACCTGTACGATATCACAACGAAAGCCGCATGTTACGCTGAAGTTCCTTCCCAAAATGCCCGCGTATGACGCCATACTTTTCGACTTCGATGGCGTGCTGTTGGACAGCGAGCCGCTGCACTGCGCCTGTTGGGCCGAAGTGCTGGCGCCGTTCGGCGTAAACCTGACGTGGGAGGAATACGGACCACGCTATGCGGGGCTCGACGACCGCATTATGCTGCAGATCATCGCTTCCGAAGCCCGGCCGCCGCTCGCGTGGGAAACGCTGTGGGAGCAGTATCCGGCGAAAAAAGAATTGTTCCGTTTACGAATGAAGAATCCGGAATTCCCGCCGAAGCTGCCGCTGCTGCTGGAACGGCTGCATACGCAATATAAGCTCGCGGTGGTCAGTTCCAGCGCGCGGATCGAAATCGAGCCGCCCCTGGAACTTCGCAATCTGAGGCGGTATTTCGGGACCCTCGTGGGCGGCGGCGACGTGGAGCGGCACAAACCCGCGCCCGATCCCTATTTGCTGGCCGCGCGGCTGCTGGGGGCGCAGGCACCGTTGGTTATCGAAGATTCTCCGTCCGGAATTGCCAGCGGGCGCGCCGCGGGATTCCCCGTGCTCGAGGTAAAACGCGCGGCCGAAATGCCCGACATTCTGCTTACCTACCTGTACGGCTAGTGGCGCGCCGGCATCGTCCCCGGCTACTCTGGGAGGGTAGCGGCCGGCGCAAGAATGCCGGCGCTGCGAGGGCAAATACGTGGCCCCGGCAAAACCGAAGAAGAAACCAAGCGAAGCACTCCGCAGCGTTTGGCCGCTGCTGAAAGAACTGGTGCGGCCGCGGCGCAAACTCCTGGCGGTCGGCCTGGTCCTGACAATCATCAAGAGCGTCACGGGTCTGGTGCTGCCGGCGTCCACCAAAATTCTGGTGGATAACATCGTCGGCAAGCGCCAGGTGCAACTGCTTCTCCCGCTGGTGCTGGCCGTCGTGATCGCCACGCTCATCCAGGGGATCAGCTCGTTCACTCTGACCCAGGTGCTATCCATCGAGGGCCAACGGCTAATTGCGCAGCTGCGCCGCAAAGTGCAGGAGCACGTCGGACGCCTGCCGGTGGCTTATTACGACGCCAACAAGGCCGGTGTGCTGGTCTCGCGCATCATGACGGATGTCGAAGGGGTGCGGAACCTGATCGGCACGGGGCTTGTGGAATTCATCGGCGGCCTGTTGACCGCGCTGATTGCGCTCGTCGTATTGCTGCGCGTCAGCGCCCTGCTCACCGGTACCTGCCTGCTGTTCATCACGGTCTTCGCGCTGGTCTTGAAAAAAGCATTTACGCGCATCCGGCCGATCTTCCGCGAGCGTGGCAAGATCAACGCCGAGGTCACCGGCCGGCTCACCGAGTCGCTCGCGGGGGTCCGCGTCGTGAAGGGCTATCATGCTGAACGCCAGGAAGCCGAGGTTTTCGCGGGCGGCGTACAGCGGCTGCTGGAGAACGTCATGCGGTCGCTCACGGCCATGTCGCTGATGAGTCTTTCCGCTACGGTGTTGATGGGGATTGTCGGCGCCGTGGTTATGTTTCTCGGCGCCCGCCAGATCTTCGCGGGCACGCTGACGCTCGGCGGCTTCATGATGTTCACGGCCTTCTTGGCCTTCCTGGTGGCGCCCGTATTCCAGATTGTCGGCATCGGGACGCAGATTACCGAAGCGCTGGCGGGCCTGGACCGCACGCAGGAGGTGCTGCACGAAAAGCCGGAAGACGAAGATGCGCGCCGCGACAGATCCATCGGTCCCATCCAGGGCGTGGTTTCCTTCAATCACGTGGACTTCGCGTACGATCCCGGAAAACCGGTGCTGCATGATGTGAGCTTCGAATCGCTGCCCGGCACGGCCACTGCTCTGGTAGGCCCCTCAGGCTCAGGAAAATCGACCATCATCAGCTTGATCGCGGCCTTTCACGAGCCTACCGAGGGCATGATTCAAGTCGATGGCGTCGATCTCAATACGGTGCGGTTGAACTCCTATCGCACACAGCTGGGCGTGGTGCTGCAGGATACTTTTCTGTTTGACGGCACCATCCGGGAAAACATCGCATTCTCGCGGCCGGACGCAACCGAATCCCAGATTCTGGAGGCCTGCCGCATTGCGCGCGTCGATGAATTCGCCGAAAGATTCGAAAAGGGATACGAGACCATCGTAGGAGAGCGCGGCGTGAAGCTTTCCGGCGGACAGCGGCAGCGCGTTTCGATCGCCCGCGCGATTCTGGCGAATCCGCGCATTCTGATTCTCGACGAGGCCACGTCGAGCCTGGATTCGGAATCCGAAGCGGCCATCCAGGTCGGCCTGGCGTATTTGATGGAAGGCCGGACAACCTTCGTGATCGCGCATCGGCTTTCGACTATCCGGCGCGCCGAACAGATCCTGGTCGTGGAAGACGGCCGTATTGTCGAGCGCGGCACGCACGAATCGCTCTACGCCTTGGGAGGCCGGTACTACGATTTATATACGCGTCAGCACGGCATCGACGCCAACATGTTCCTGGCGCCCGGCGAAGGCGACAAAGTACCGGAAGCCGAGCAGAACGCGCGGACGCCGGGAGTGGCCGCGCCTACGGCCGCCTCTCTGCTGCGCGGCGGCGTCGCCTAGCCAACCCGTGTGCTAGGATCGAACCGATGGCTCTCGGCTCTCTGACCAAGCAGATTGCGCAGCAGGCGCTGCTCGATTCGCTCCGGCCCGCCGACGCCGCCCAGGTCTCCGAATCCCTGAAAACCGCGCGTCCAGCCGCGGCATCCGGCGAGAACGTCTGCGCCGTGATCCTCGGGCAGATCCAGGCGATGCAAAAGGCGGTCAAAGAGGACGAAGAACTGGTGGTGCTCCTGCATAACGGTCTGGAGACCATGCGCGTTCTGGAAATTTATATCCCTTCCTGGAATGTCGCGGTGCTTACCGGCATCGACACCGAGCGAAACCTGACCCGCGTGATTGCGCCTTCGGAGAACCTGCAATTGATCTGCAAGGTGATGAAGGCGCAGCAGGGAGCCAAGCCTGTCAAAGTTGCGCTGATCGCACCGAAACCCGCCTAGGCAGCTTTCCGCAGATTACTCGCCTTAACGTGCGGAGCAGCACGCCCTTCGCGCGCGCCAGGGGCTAGAATTTCAATCAGCGGAGGAACCCATGGCGACGACGATTTCTCCCGATGTAAAGATCGCGACTAATCCGCTCTCCGAAGACGAGTTGCGGCGCATTAACGCCTATTGGAGAGCGGCCAATTACCTCTCGGTCGGCCAGATTTACTTATACGGCAATCCGCTGCTCAAGGAGCCGCTGCGCCTCGAGCACATCAAGCCCCGGCTGCTGGGGCACTGGGGCACGACGCCGGGATTGAACTTCATCTACGTCCATTGCAACCGCATCATTAAGAAGTATGACCTTGACATGATCTACATTTGCGGACCCGGCCATGGCGGGCCCGGGATGGTGGCAAACACGTGGCTCGAGGGAACGTATAGCGAACTCTATCCCAACGTCCCTCAGGATGCCGAAGGCATGCATCGGCTCTTCCGGCAGTTTTCATTTCCCGGCGGAGTGCCGAGCCATGCCGCGCCGGAAACCCCCGGCTCCATTAATGAAGGAGGCGAACTGGGCTACTCATTGGTCCACGCATATGGCGCGATTTTTGATAATCCCGACTTGTTTGCCTGTTGCGTGATCGGCGACGGTGAAGCCGAAACCGGCGCTCTGGCGGCCAGTTGGCACTCCAATAAGTTTTTGAACCCGGCTCGCGACGGCGCCGTCATTCCCATTCTCCATCTGAACGGGTACAAGATCGCCGGCCCGACCGTGCTGGCGCGTATTCCTAAAGACGAGCTGATTGATCTATTGGGCGGCTATGGATACCGGCCGTACTTCGTCGAAGGGCACGAGCCCGCGCCCATGCACCAGGCGATGGCGGCAACGCTCGAGGCGATCCTGGGCGAAATTCGGGAAATTCAGAAAGATGCCCGCGAGCACGGTTTTTCGGGGCGGCGGCATTGGCCGATGATTGTGCTGCGCTCGCCCAAGGGCTGGACGGGGCCGAAGGAAATCGATGGCGTGCCGCTGGAAGGCTCCTTCCGCTCCCACCAGGTTCCGATCGAAGGATTCGCCCAGCATCCGAAGCGTGTGCAAATGCTGGAATCGTGGATGAAGAGCTATCGCCCTGAAGAACTCTTCGATGCCGCGGGAAGGCCGGTCGCGGAACTGCGGGAACTCGCGCCCAAAGGCGAGCGGCGCATGGGCGCCAATCCGCATGCCAACGGGGGCATTCTGCTGAAAGAACTCCATATGCCCGACTTTCGCAGTTATGCCGTGGAGGTGAAGAAACCGGGCAACACGCGCGTTGAAGCCACGCGGATTCTCGGCGATATGTTGCGCGACGTGATGAAGCTCAATTTGGAATCGCGCAACTTTCGCGTCTTCGGACCGGACGAAACCGCCTCCAACCGCCTGGGTGCGCTGTTCGAGGTGACAAACCGCACGTGGGTCGCCGAAATCCTGCCGACCGACGATCACGTCGGGCCCGAGGGCCGCGTCATGGAAGTCCTCAGCGAGCATCTCTGTCAAGGCTGGCTCGAAGGTTATCTGCTGACCGGCCGCCACGGCTTCTTCTCCTGCTACGAGGCCTTCATCCACATCGTCGATTCGATGTTCAACCAGCACGCCAAGTGGCTCAAAGTCACACGCGAGATTCCCTGGCGCCGCCCGATTGCCTCGCTGAATTACCTGCTGACCTCGCACGTATGGCGTCAGGATCACAACGGGTTCAGCCACCAGGACCCCGGCTTTATCGATCACGTGGTCAACAAAAAGGCGGATGTGGTGCGGGTGTACTTGCCGCCGGATGCGAATTGCCTGCTGTCGGTCGCCGATCACTGCCTGCGCAGCCGCCACTATGTGAACGTGATTGTCTGCGGCAAGCAACCGGCGCTGCAGTGGCTTGATATGGACGCGGCCGTCAAGCATTGCACCGCGGGAATCGGCATCTGGGAATGGGCGAGCAACGATACCGGCGTGGAGCCTGACGTAGTGATGGCCTGCTGCGGCGATATTCCCACGCTCGAAACCATCGCCGCCGTCGACTGGCTGCGAAAGAATGTGCGCGATTTGAAGATCCGCGTGGTGAACGTCGTCGACCTGATGACGCTCCAGCCTTCCACGGAGCACCCGCACGGCCTCTCCGATCGCGACTTCGACTCGATCTTCACCACGAATAAGCCGGTGGTGTTTGCGTTCCACGGCTATCCGTGGCTGATCCACCGCCTCACGTACCGGCGCACCAATCACCACAATTTCCATGTGCGGGGCTACAAGGAAGAAGGGACCACCACAACCCCGTTCGACATGACGGTGCTCAACGACCTGGACCGCTTTCACCTGGCCGGCGATGTGATCGATCGCGTGCCGCGCCTTCAGCCGGTCGCCGCGCATCAGAAGCAGATGCTGCGCGACAAATTGATCGAGCACAAGCTGTATACGCGGCATTATGGCGATGACATGCCGGAAATTCGCGATTGGCAGTGGCCGGCGAAATGAACGTTCTGGTGGTTAACGGGGGCTCGAGCAGCTTCAAGTGCTGGTTTCATGAACTGAACGAAGGGCCGCTGCCGGCGTGTGCGCCGCGCCCGCTGTGGCAAGCGCATGTCGAGTGGAGTGGCGGACAAGCTTCGGTTCGGATCCGTTCGGCGGATGCACAACCGAGTGAATTCGCGCATCCGGCGGCTTCGCTAGCCGAACCGCTGGCCGGCGTCCTGGAGCGATTGACTAAGAGCGTGCCGCGGATCGACGTCGTGGGGCATCGCATAGTGCATGGTGGAAAGGCTTACCGCGAAACCATGCGCCTGACTCCGGAAGTGCGCGCCGCGATTCGCAAGCAAGCCGAATTCGCACCGGCTCATAACCGCTTCGAGTTGGAAGCAGTTGAGACGGTAGACCGCGTTATCGGCTCGGAAGTGGATCAGATCGCGGTCTTCGACACCGCTTTCCATGCGACGCTGCCGCCCCCTGCGTACGTCTATGCCGGACCGCGGGCCTGGCTGGACCAGGGCGTGCGTCGCTACGGATTTCATGGCATCAGCTTTCAATATGCGGCGCGCCGCGCCGCGCAGATCCTGGGCGCGCCGCCGGAGTCGCTGAAGCTGATCCTATGCCATCTCGGCAACGGCGCTTCGCTCTGCGCGGTCAACGCCGGAAAGAGCGTGGATACCACGATGGGCTTTACGCCGCTGGAAGGTTTAATGATGGGCACGCGCAGCGGCTCCGTCGACCCCGGAATCCTGATCTTCCTGCTGCGCCACTGCGGATATACCGCCGATCAGCTCGATCAATTGCTGAATCAACGCTCCGGACTGCTGGGAATATCGGGCGAGTCGGGCGATATGCGCAAGATTCTTGCGGCCCGGGCGGCAGGCGATCAACCGGCAAGCCTCGCGTTCGACATCTACGCGCACCGTCTCACGCGGGAAGCGGGCGGGATGCTGGCAACCCTCGGGGGTCTCGACGCGCTGGTCTTCACCGGCGGCATCGGCGAAAACTGCCCACCGTTGCGCGAGCACTTGTGCCGGCAACTGGCGTTCGCCGGCGTCAGCCTCGATGGCGTCAGAAATGAAAGGAACCCACCGGACGCGGACATCGCGGCACCCGATTCCCCCGCGCGCGTGCTGGTGATTCACGCCGAAGAAGAGTGGGAAATCGCGCGCGAGTGCCACCGGCTCCGCCAGGCGCCCCTTTCCTGAACTCACGGAAAGCCCGCGGATGTTTTCCCGCGGGTGTTCCGGGCATGACGCGAATTTGGCCTGCGGGCTCGCGCGATGCCATGCTGGAGCAAGATGGGAATTTTATTGAGTGTCTCCGGGATCCGCAAATCGTATGGCGCGCGAACTCTGTTTGAAGATCTTTCGCTAAGTATTGCTGACGGAGACCGAACCGGTCTGATCGGGCCAAATGGCAGCGGCAAAACCACGCTGCTGGAGATCCTGGCCGGCGGGGAGACGGTCAATGCCGGCGAGAGGGCGCTGCGAAAGCTGACAAAGATGGCGTATGTTCCCCAGGACTCGCTTTTCGGACCGGAAGAAACGGTCGGTTCGGTGCTTCGTGCCGCCATGGAGGGTCTGCCGCTATTGGATGAGGAGAAGGCCGCGCGCACACAGATGATGCTCGGCCGCGCCGGTTTCGAGAGCCTCTCCACGGAGGCTTCGGCACTCTCCGGCGGGTGGAGGAAGCGCTTAGCGATCGCGGCGGCACTGGTGATGTCACCGGATCTGCTTCTCCTCGACGAGCCGACCAATCACCTGGACCTGGAGGGTATCCTGTGGCTCGAGAAATCGATTCAGACCGTCAACGCCTGTCTGGTGGTCACCCACGACCGCTACTTTCTGGAAAACATCGCGACGCGGATGGTGGAGCTCAACCCGGTTTATCCCCAAAACACATTCCAGGTGAACGGCAACTACAGCGAATTTCTGGAACGGCGGGAGGAGGTTCTCGAAGCGCAGACGAAGCAGCAGCAGTCGCTGGCAACCAAGGTCCGCCGGGAAGTGGAGTGGCTGCGGCGCGGGCCGAAAGCTCGGACCGGCAAGTCGCGGGCGCGAATCGATAGCGCCGGACAGCTCATCGACGAATTGGCGGCCGTCACGACGCGCAACCGGACCGTCACGACAAAAATCGATTTCACGGCGACCGATCGCAAAACCAAGCGCCTCATTGAGGCCGAGGCCATCGCGAAATCCCTCGGCGGGCGGACGCTGTTTGAGAATTTGAGCCTGACGCTCTCCCCTGGTATAAGGATCGGCTTGATGGGGGCCAACGGGAGCGGCAAGACCACTCTTTTGAAAATCGTCGCCGGAGAGTTGGCGCCCGACGAAGGGACTATCCGGCGGGCCGACCGGCTGCGAATTGTGAGCTTCGCGCAGGATCGCGGTGCGCATTTGGATCCTGACCTCACCCTGCGCCGTGCTTTATGCCCGGAGGGCGATTCCGTGATTTTTCGGGGCCGGCCGATCCATGTAGCTGGTTGGGCTAAACGATTCCTGTTCCGCGAGGAACAGATGGAAACCCCGATCGCGCGCCTTTCCGGCGGCGAGCGTGCGCGGGTGATGATCGCCCGCCTCATGCTGGCGCCGGCGGACGTCCTGCTGCTCGATGAACCTACAAACGACCTGGATATCCCGACCTTGGAGGTGCTCGAAGACAGCCTGCTCGACTTTGCCGGAGCCATGATCGTGGTCAGCCATGACCGATATCTGTTGGACCGTGTGTCGACGATCGTCATCGGCCTCGACCGGGGACAAGGAGGAGTTTTCGCCGACTACTCCCAGTGGGAGGCTTCGCGAAGTGCTCCGGCTCCCGGCAAACCAGCGGTGACCGAAACGCAGGCGCCGCTGCGGGATGCGCCCAAAAGAAAGCTTTCCTACTTGGAACAGCGCGAGTGGGACGGTATGGAAGCCAGGATTCTGGAAGCGGAACAGCAGTTATCCGCGCGGCAGCGCGAGTTGCAGGAGGCGGCTTTGGAGGGCAAGGGACTGGCTGAGGCTTACGAGAAGGTGCAGGAAGCCCAAGGCCTCATCGAAGATCTCTACGCGCGCTGGGCCGAGTTGGAGACCAAGATCGCCCCAGTATGATTGGCCGCGCGGCGCCTCCTGTGTTATCCTGCGCTCGCATTCGGAGCGATCCATGACCAAGATGAAAACTTCAGCTCTGCTGTTGTTTGGCGCTGTTTCGGTGGCGTCCTGCCTGTTGCTGGCGCAGGTCCAAAGGCCCGGGGAGTATCCGCGGGGCGAGAAGCCTTCCCCAATGATGAATTTCTTCGTGACGAGCGAACCCATCGGCGACGGCGGCAACCTCGGCGGACTGGCCGGCGCGGACGCCCATTGCCAGATGCTCGCGACGGCCGTCGGCGCGGGAAATCGCACCTGGCACGCTTACTTGAGCACGCAGGCGCGGCCCGGGCAGCCGGCAGTGAACGCGCGCGACCGCATCGGCAAAGGTCCGTGGTACAACTTCCACGGCGCAATGATCGCGCCGGATCTCGCGCACCTGCACGGCGATACGATGGAACTGGCGCATCAGGGAAATAATCTGAATAAGCTCACCGGGTTGACGGAAAGAGGCCAGATCGTGCCCGGTTTGTATGACTATTCCGATCCGCGCGACAATGACTGGAATTACGCCAAACTCACCCGCTTTTCCACGCGCCACGAAATGCTCACCGGTACTCAGACCGATGGCACCGCGTTCACCGATGGGGTCGATCACACCTGCGATAACTGGACCAGCAACCAGAGCCCGGCCCCGGGAACGTCGAACGGGAACCTGAATGCTGCCGATGGCAGGCCCAACGCCCAGATCGGTTTTCCCGACCGCAATGGCGGCGGCAGCGGTTCCTGGAACTCCGCTCACGGAACCCGCGGCTGTGCCCAGGCGGATTTGACGAAAACCCACGGCATCGGCCTGTATTACTGTTTCGCGATTAACTAGTGCAGTGCGGCGCAAAGCGGGGACTGTATTGAATTTCGCCGCCTTTGCGAAACTTCGGGGCTGTACCCGGTTTGCCCCTAATCGAGGTCTCAACTCCATGCAATCTGCGCGGCACTACACTGAAATGACGGAAAAACAAATGATTAAGCTGCTCGCTCGCGTTCCGTGTGCCTTGACGCTGGCCTCCTGCCTAATGCTGGCTCAACAGAACGTGCCGAATACCCAGGGCGTCACGCCGCCCCCCGGTAGCCCGACGCCGACTCCGGCTCGAATGACCTTTTTCGTCACCAGCGCCGGTCTCGGGAAAGGCGGTGACCTGGGCGGGCTGGCGGGCGCCGACGCGCACTGCCAGGCGCTGGCGGCGGCTGTCGGCGCGGGCGGTCACACCTGGCACGCCTATCTCAGCACGCAGGCTCGTCCCGGGCAGCCCGCCGTCAACGCGCGGGACCGCATCGGCACCGGCCCCTGGTTCAATTGGTCGTTCGCGCAACTGGGGGCGCCGCAGAACGCCATCATTTCGGCGGACCTTGCCGAGCTGCACGGAGACACGCTGGTGCAGGCGCAGCGCGGCAGTAATCTATTCAAACAGTCCGCGCGCAACGAGCATGGACAGGTGATTCACGGCATCGGCGATACGCCACCGATTCAGCACGAAATTCTCACCGGATCGAAGTGGGACGGCCGCGCGTACACGGATACCGCCGACCATACTTGCAACAACTGGACCAGCAGCTCTACCGGTTCCGCGCAGGTCGGTCATTCCGATCGAATCGGCAATGGCTCCTCCTGGAATTCCTCCAACGCCACGAAAGGATGCAGCCAGGCGGCGCTGGAAAGCACCGGGGGCGCGGGTCTTTTCTATTGTTTCGCGATTAACTGAGATTCCGATTCTCGATTAGCGCCCGTCCTTGGACGAGAGTTGCACGAACACGCTGCCGGGAAGGCGGCCTCGGGTCAGCCACCGCTCTCCTGACTACACGATGCGTAATCCGAGGTGCTGAACGAATGGCTCGAAATCTCTATCACTGTGCAGCAGATAATATCCGCTCCGGATGCAGCGCGTGGCGATGATCGTGTCAATTGTCTTGCGCACAGTCACGCCGCGTTTTCGCAAATACCGGAAATTCTGCGCAGCGACGATGGCTATTTCAGGACCGCCAATTTCAACGATCATGAACGACGTCAGGAGTCGCCGGGCCTTAATGAAATCGCGATCATCGACAAAGCCCTGGAGAACTTCGGTCAGAGTCAAATCGCCTATTACCAGAGACTCGCGTCCGAGCAGGCCGTCGAGTTTGTCCGTTTCCGGGGTGGCAGCGCCGTTAAAGTAATCGATCCACACGCTCGAGTCGACCAAAATCAATGGTCAGTCCTCATCCGATCCAAATCGCCCTTCCACTTCAGTTTCCCGCGAAAGCGACGGACTTCCGATTGACGGCTCAGCCTCAGCAGCGCTCGGAGCCCTTCCTCAACAGCCTCGCGTTTCGTCTTCAGACCCGTTGCTTGCAGCGTCTCGCGCATCAAGCGATCATCGATCACAATGTTCGTTCGCACGGATGTGTATTCCTATTCTTCAGTATACACATTCGCACGCGATCCAGAGGTCGGCTTCGCGCCGGTTCCCGGCGGATCACGCGCGATCCGCACGAACCGTGGAGGGCGCCGGCGATCGGGCAGAACTGCCTCTTCGTGCGATGGGAGTCTAGCGGGCCGCGGGCGCAGAAAGTTTGCCGCCTTCGGCAAGCGTCTTCATGTTGTTCAGCGCACGCGTAAACTGGGCGGTCCGCTGCTGAAGATCCTTCTCCCGCGCGGTGTCGTCGGGCAGCATTGAATTATCGAAGACCAATGTGTAAACCAGCTTCGACGTCGTCGGGCTCACAGGAACTGCTTCCACGGTGCCGTGGTACAGATTATACTTCTGGCCTTCCCGTACTGGCTGCGTGTAGGTGTACGACAGGGCCGTTTTTGCGACGAGTATCTCGATCACAGCGCCGTTGCGTAGCGACCGAACGGCGCCGAATTCCCCATCTTTCCCGGAGGTGATGACGCAGGAAACCTGCAGCCATTCTTCGATGTCGCAGTATTTGCCGACGCGCTTCCAGGTTTCCACCGCCGGACGGTTTACGGCGATTTCCAGCGGAACGGAAACGTAGTGCGGATTCGGAGTTTGTAGCGGCAGCGGAGCGGGCGCCTGGGCGAAAGCGGTACTCAAGATGGTCAGCACCAAGCCGGCTTGGGCCGCGAAATGAGGCAAACGGGCTCGCGAGATAGAGGTCTGCATGGCCTCTTGTATAGCACAGGGCGGCTCCCGCTCCAAAAAGCAGGACGCGCGCGCCGGCCGCACGCGCGTCCAAAACCTGACGTCGGTTTGCCGGTCTGAACAAACAGGAGCTGGTTACACGAGGGTAGTTTTTTTGCTCTCCCTAACCCGGCGGAGCTCGTAGCGATCCAGGTTCATGACCTTGCTCCAGGCGGCAACAAAGTCCTTCACAAACTTCTCCTTCGATCCTGCACAGGCATAGACCTCTGCGAAGGCACGAAGTTGCGAGTGAGAACCGAAGATCAGGTCGACCCGTGTTCCGGTCCACTTGCGCGCGTTCGTCTTGCGATCGTGGCCCTCGTAGATACCATCTTTGCCCTCGGCCGGACGCCATTGCGTGCGCATATCCAGGAGGTTGACGAAGAAGTCGTTCGTCAGAACTCCGGGCCTCTCGGTGAAAACACCGTGTTTGGAACCGTCTGCATTCGCCCCGAGCACGCGGAGTCCGCCGACCAGCACCGTCATTTCCGGGCCGGTCAGCGTTAACAGCTGCGCGCGATCGACCAGGGCCTCTTCCGGCTTCATGAACTGGGTCCTGCCGCTGATGTAGTTACGGAAGCCGTCGGCCCGCGGCTCCAGAGGAGCGAAAGACGTCACGTCGGTCTGTTCCTGAGACGCGTCCATGCGTCCCGGCGTGAACGGTACCTTCACCTCGACTCCGGCGTCCTTCGCGGCCTTCTCGATTGCGGCGTCTCCTCCTAAAACGATCAGGTCGGCAAGCGAGACCTTTTTGCCGAATTCCTTGCGGATGGTTTCAAGCTTGTCAAGCACCTTGGCAAGCTGCCTGGGCCGATTAACCTCCCAATCCTTCTGGGGAGCGAGGCGGATGCGTGCGCCGTTCGCCCCGCCGCGCTTGTCGGAGCCTCGGAATGTCGATGCAGATGCCCAAGCCGTCGAGACGAGATCGGAGACCGAAAGGCCGCTTGCGAGGATCTTCGCCTTCAACGCGGCAGCGTCGTTTTCATCAATCAGCGGATGGTCCACCGTGGGAATCGGATCCTGCCAGATCAGAGTCTCCTTCGGCACCAGCGGGCCGAGGTAACGCGCAATCGGGCCCATGTCGCGGTGCGTGAGCTTGAACCAGGCGCGAGCGAATGCGTCGGCGAACTGATCCGGGTTTTCGTAGAACCGGCGCGAGATCTTCTCATACGCCGGATCGAAGCGCAGCGACAGATCGGTCGTCAGCATAGTGGGCACGCGCTTCTTTGTCTTGTCGAATGGGTCCGGTATGGATGCCTGGCCATTTTTGGCCCTCCACTGTTTCGCCCCCGCCGGACTTGTTGTCAGCTCCCACTCGTTTTCGAACAGGTTTTTAAAAAAGTAGTTGCTCCACTGTGTCGGATTCTGAGACCAGATGACTTCCGGTCCGCCGCCGATGGCATCGGCTCCGATTCCTGTACCGAACTTGCTTTTCCACCCTAACCCCTGATCCTCCAAAGCGCCGCTTTCCGGCGCCGGCCCCACCAGCGACGGGTCGCCGGCGCCGTGGGTCTTGCCGAAAGTGTGGCCGCCTGCGATCAGCGCGACGGTCTCTTCGTCGTTCATTGCCATACGGAAGAACGTCTCGCGGATGTCTTTCGCCGCCGCCACCGGGTCCGGATTGCCGTTCGGACCCTCCGGGTTAACGTAGATCAGGCCCATCTGAACAGCACCCAGCGGCTCCGCCAATTGGCGCTCGCCGCTATAGCGTTCATCGCCCAGCCATGTCCCTTCCGGACCCCAGTAAAGCTCCTCGGGCTCCCACACGTCGGCGCGGCCCCCGGCGAAGCCGAAGGTCTTGAAGCCCATCGATTCCATCGCGACGTTGCCCGCGAGAATCATCAGGTCGGCCCACGAGATCTTCTGTCCATATTTCTGCTTGATGGGCCACAGCAGGCGGCGCGCCTTATCCAGGTTCACGTTGTCCGGCCAGCTATTCAGTGGCGCGAAGCGTTGCTGCCCTGCCCCGGCGCCGCCGCGGCCGTCCGTAATCCGATAAGTGCCTGCGCTGTGCCATGCCATCCGGATCATCAACCCGCCATAATGGCCGAAATCGGCTGGCCACCAATCCTGGGAGTCGGTCATTAGATTACGCAGGTCCTTAATCACCGTATCCAGGTCCAGGCTTTCGAATTCCTTGGCATAGTCGAACCTGTCACCCATAGGGTCGGACAGCCGGGAGTTCCGGTGAAGAACCGAAATGTCCAGGGCGTCCGGCCACCAGTCGCGGTTCCTGAAGCCGCGCGCACCGTGCGCTATGGGGCAGTTCCCCGCGCCTGGCGTTTGATCATTGTGGGTGACGGCCGCCGCTGCCTGCTTTACTTCTTCTTGCATCGATTTGTCCTTCCTTTGAATTGATACTCCGCCGGTAAGCGGTCCGGGGCGCGCACTTGGTGCACAGGCCCCTGAAAATGAGTTCGCATTCGCGAAGCACCCGTTTGCCGAGCGAGGCTGCGGCAGGCCGGGGCACGTCATACCAGCCCACGTCCTCGACCTTGCCGCAGCGGTCGCAGATGAAGTGGTGATGCCGCATGCCCTTCGCATCAAACCGCGCGGCGCGGCCCTCCACCGCCACTTCACGCACCAGACCAGCCTTCACCAAGTCGCGCAGATTGTTGTAAATCGTAGCCCTGGAAGAGCGCGGATCGAAGCGGTTGACCGCTTTGAAGATCTCAACCGCTGTCGGATGCCCGGCGTGCCCCATTAATAAAGCCATCACGGCGTAGCGCTGTGGAGTGCTCCGGAGACCGCTCTCCGCCAAGGAGCGTTTGATCCTATTGGCGTCCATAACGAACTTTTTTGGATTATATCTAATATGACAATTCTTCAAAGTATTGGAACATACTGATTTGCAGGACCCTCCAAAAATGCGAGGAAGTGGCGGCAGGAAACTCCGCAGGCCTCTCCGTCTATGCCGTGAACAAATTCCGCAATTTCGTGCGCCGGCCCCGCGCCGACGCGTGACCTCGCCGCCGCTTTCTTCGCCGCCTCATCACACTCAAATCCTGAACCTATTGAAAAAGCTCGTCGTGACTCGATATCATGGAAAACCGCTCTTTCATCAATAACCCGGCCTGAGGCCGGCAGGAGGAATCCGTTTATGGCTTTTGCCCAGGTGTCCTGGGAACGACGCCGCTTCGGCCAGACCATGCGCCGCGATTTGTGGTGGGTCTCGCCGTTGTTCGTCTTTCTGGGACTCTCCGCCTTCGTGGTCTACACCACTTGGGCGGCTTTTCAAGGGAACAATTACTACTACGGTCCCTATCTCTCGCCGTTTTATTCACCGGAATTATTCGGCGATTCGCCGCATGCCTGGTTCGGACCCAAGCCCGGTTGGTTTCCGGGCTGGATTCCGTGGTCTCCGGCGCTGTTCATTCTTCCCTTCCCCGGTCTATTTCGCCTCACCTGCTATTACTACCGCGGCGCGTACTACAAGGCGTTTTGGGCCGATCCGCCTTCCT
>Ga0209060_10001923_pt1 | contig 20672 bp, 16 predicted proteins | sample Coa_R1_8_FD_187155 | JGI IMG/M metagenome (GOLD analysis project Ga0209060, IMG submission 187155) | Surface soil microbial communities from Centralia Pennsylvania, which are recovering from an underground coalmine fire - Coalmine... | ecosystem: Environmental > Terrestrial > Soil >...
GACTCACTGGAGATTTTATGAAACGTGTATTTGGATTTATTTAGGGGATCGTCTGCTATGGGGTATTTCTCTTCGTGTTCCTGCGCGCGGTGTGGTTCGTATGGACCATGGACGGCAGGACGCCCCAGACGCCGCTGGCGAGCGCTTTGCTGATCAATGCAGCCTGCTGGGGGCATTCGCGATACAACACAGCGGCATGGCGCGACAGAGCTTTAAGCGCGCATGGACAAAAGTAGTGCCGCCGCTGCTGGAGCGCAGTACCTATGTGCTGATGGCCAGCCTGATCCTGCTCGCGGTGGTGGAATTCTGGCAGCCTTTGCCGGGGACAATCTGGTCAGTACATAACTCGGCTGCCGTGCTCGTGCTGCAAGCGCTGTTCTGGTTCGGATGGGCGCTGCTGTTTACCTGCACGCTGCTGATCGACCACTTTGATCTCTTCGGGCTTAAACAGTCGTGGAAATACCTGCGCGACGAGGAATACGAGCCGCCAAGATTTCGGACGCCCGGGCCCGTATCGTCTGGTGCGCCATCCGCTGTACCTGGGATTCGTGATTGCGTTCTGGAGCGCGCCGCACATGACGAGCGGGCGGCTGTTCTTTGCCGTCATGTGCACCGGCTACATCCTGATCGCGATCCAGTTGGAAGAGCGCGACCTGATGACCATTCATGGTGAATCGTATCGGGTTTACAAGAGCGGAGTGTCGATGCTGGTGCCATTGCCAGGGAAGAAAGTGCAGCACGGCGGAAACCCGGCAACTCTGCCGCACCAGGGGAGACGCACAGGAGCGTGAAAGGGATTGTTCTTGTGTCGCTTCGCTCCGAACGGCGGGGAAAAAAGCCGCTTGCCATTTTCGGCAGGCGGTGTAAATCGATGGCAAAGAATCTGCTATCCCGCTTTATCCATAGCGGGCAGCGAAAGGTCGCGGCGCTCTGCGCATAACTAAACTCTTCCTCCCGCCGTAGTCCGGCGCAACGCAGTGGAGCGCGCAAAAGACATTGCAGGACACGGTATTTATTCTCGCGCTTCGCAGTTTGTGTTTTCCGCTTGCTAATTGGCAATTCCAGAGCCACAATTCAACACACGCTAATCAATTTTGCACTCTTCAGCGGATGCCGTTGAGGCGACGTGCATTATCACAAGCATCCTTTTGTGAGATTGCGGTGGCCGAATCGGGACCAACCTGCAGTTCGGAGCCATTCAATGTTGGATTATTTTCGGATGATTGTTCTCTCGCCTAGACGGCATTCAGCATCTTTCACAGTTTTATTAGCTATAGCAATTTTCGTGATGTGCTGCGGAGTGGGTGACGCAGATGCGCAGTCCCGCATTTCCGACCCTTGTCCGAAAGCTCAACCCGTTCCACCTGAGTTGCGGATACCTGCGAATCTGCCGCCCGGCGAGCCGGTGGAGTTTGAGCAGAAGGTGCTCCACTACCTGAGCACGCTCGAGTATCGCAAGCTCGGCTGGTGTGAGGACAAGTGGGTCCGGGACACGGGACCGTTCATGAAAGGCGCGGACGCCATCGTTCATCCGCCCGTGCGCATTTTCTATTCACCAGAAGTCTCCAAGTGGCTGCTCAATCACCGCGAAGGCGAAATTCCCGACGGCGCTGTGATCATCAAGGAACAATTCGCACCTACGCCAGCCGCGCGTTATCGAGACATTCCAGCAGACAAACTAGGGTGCTCCAACGATTGGTCATTCATGATCAAAAATTCAAAAGCATCACGGGACGGCTGGTTCTGGGGAGAAGTCTGGAACAGCGAAAACTTTCCCATGAATTTTACCGATTCGTTCCAATACCCAAATGCCGGCTATGGTCTCTATTGTTTGCGCTGCCACGCGTCGGCGGAGAAGGAGCACACATTCTCAACACTCAACAACATCAAAGGCGCGCCGGGATGGCCCTTGCAATTCCGTGTTGACGACACATGGATGACAATCCCCGCCAAGGCGCCGGGAGGATGCGGCCATGGCAGAAGCGCTGCCGATCCCGTTACGGGGGCGGCGTTTCCCATGCATGCACAGAATGCGACGCTTGCAGCGGAGCCAGTCCAGCATCATCTCCCACTCGTGGCCTTGACGCCTGCAATTCAAAGGATGCCGCCTGAGCCGCTGGACGACGTTCTTGCGCGCCCCGCCAAACCTGGCGCAAGCGCGGGTTCTTCACCCTCGCCACAATTCGTAACATCCGCGCAGTGTTTGGGATGCCATAGCGGTCTCTCTAATTCCGGACTGGGACCGAGCATGGTGATTCTTCCCGATATGAACGTTTCGCCCTACGGCGAGTGGCGCTGGTCGCCGATGGGACTCGCCGGGCGCGACCCGGTTTTCTATTCGCAGTTGGATAGCGAACTCGCCTTCCTGAAAAGCCAGCCAGACAAGAGCCAGATGGTCGTTAACACCTGCATGAATTGCCACGGAGCCATGGGCAAGAAGAGCTTTGCCGCAGAACATCCGACTGAGAATTTCAAGGTAGGTTTTGTCTATGACACCGACCCATCAAGCCTGGGCTTTAGATACGGCAGCCTGGCGCGCGACGGCATCAGCTGCCTGGTCTGCCACCAGATGGCAGCGCCCAAAGATAAAAGTTTGAGTTACTTTCTGGAGAACTACATCAACGGTACTTTTGATCTCACGCCGCCTGATCAGCTCAACGGGCCTTTCAAGGACAACGAGATTACTACTTATCCGATGGACACGTCGTTGGGGATCAAGCCGAAATATAACCCTTATATTCAGACCTCACAGATGTGCGGAAGCTGCCACACCATTGTGCTGCCGGTCCTGGACAGCCCGCACGCGGGGGAGAAGGAAGTGGAACAGGCCACCTATCCCGAATGGCTGAATAGCCAGTACCGCAAGGAGTACGGATCGGTTGGAGCAACACCCAAGTCGTGCCAGGATTGCCACATGCCCACGAGCTACACCAACCGGGAAGAGAACATGAGCGTGCTTCAGATCCAGACACGCATGGCGATTGTGCAAGACCTGACCCTTCCCGCAACCGAGCACCTGGCGACTCCTGATCAACTGAACGTCCGCTTCCGCAGTGAAGGTTTCCGGCGCCATGAATTGATAGGCACCAACGGATTTCTCCTGCAGATGTTCCTGCAACCCGCGGATAAGAACGGGAACAACGAAGTGCTCGGAGTGCGGATGAAGGATTACATGTCCGGCTTCACCACCGACCTGTCCAACGCTGTCGATAACGTTGTGGAGCAGGCAGAGAACAAGACGGCAACTTTGGCAATCACCAAATTCGACGTGGAAGGAAACAAGCTCATCGCTGAAGTTACGGTGACCAACCTGGCCGGCCATCGCTTTCCCAGCGGAGTCGGGTTTCGTCGCGCCTTCCTGGAATTGCAGGCAACAATAAATGGCAGACCATTCTGGACGTCAGGCACCACAAACGACAAAGGAGAAATCACCGACTTCAATGGCAAGGTCTTGCCGACAGAGTTTTTTGCGGGCGGCAAGTATCAGCCGCATTTCAATCAGTCAAATCCCATCAAGTCATCCGGTGATGTGCAGATCTATGAGGAACTGGTGGAAGACGCAAATCATCAAATCACAACCAGCTTCACCCGGCGCGATCATGAGATCAAAGACAATCGCCTGCTGCCCGCTGGCTGGTCTAAGAACGGCCCGCCAGACCTCAAGATCCCGGAATTTTTTCTCGATGCCACCCGGCCAAAAGGCACGGCCAAGGACGACCCTGTTTACCTAGCGGGTAAGGGCCAATCGATTGTTCGCTATGAAATTCCTCTACCAGCAGGGGCGAACGCGAATAATGTGAACGTGGCAGTATCTCTATATTCGCAAACCCTGCCGCCCTACTTCCTGGCAGATCGCTACAAGACCGCCACACCGGCAACCGGCCGTCTGCGGCACCTGGCAGCGACTCTCGGAACTCTTGCCGATACGGATTTAGCCAACTGGAAGCTGTTGATCGCTACGACCCAACATTAGCGAATTGTGGTGGTCGGCCGCGAATCCGCGGAAATCTGCGGCGATGCTTTTTTGCCGCGTACCACCATCAACGCGGCTTTTTTAAAAAATCTGGATTCGGCCTAAGACAAAACCGCCTGCCATTTTCGGCAGGCGGTGTAAATCGAAGATGAAGAAGCGCTATCCCGCTTTTTCCATCGCAGGCAGGGATACGTCGCGGCGCTCCACCATTTCCTTTGTGACTTCAAATTCCTTGACGCGCTTCTGGCTGGGCAGGTGATACATCAGGTCAAGCATCAGCTCTTCCAGGATCATGCGCAGGCCGCGTGCTCCAACTTTGCGCGCCATGGCTTCACGCGCGATGGCAGCCAGCGATCCATCAGAGAAGCGTAGCTTCACGTTCTCAAACTCAAACATGCGCTGGTACTGCTTGACGATGGCGTTGCGCGGGCGGGTAAGGATTTCAATCAGCGCGGCCTCATCAAGGTCATTGAGAATGCCGACGACAGGCAGACGGCCGACGAATTCAGGGATCAGGCCAAAGCGGACCAGGTCCTGCGGCTCGGCTTTTTGCAGCAGTTCGGTGTCACGCTTGCTGGCTTCAGTAAACTCTTTTTCTTTCTGCTCACTGGTGCGGAAGCCCATGGACTTTTTGCCGATGCGCCGGGCCACGATCTTTTCCAGCCCAACAAAAGCGCCGCCGCAGATGAAAAGAATATTCGTGGTATCGACAGGAGTAAATTCCTGATGCGGATGCTTGCGTCCGCCTTGCGGAGGAACGTTAGCCACGGTACCTTCAAGGATCTTGAGCAGCGCCTGCTGCACGCCTTCACCGCTTACGTCGCGCGTGATGGAGGGATTTTCGTCCTTGCGGCCAATCTTATCGATTTCGTCGATATAGATGATGCCGGTCTGCGCGCGGCCTACGTCGCCATCGGCGGCCTGCAACAGCTTGAGCACGATATTTTCTACGTCCTCACCCACATAGCCGGCTTCAGTGAGCGTGGTGGCGTCCACAATGGCAAAAGGCACATCTAGCATGCGGGCCAAAGTCTGGGCCAGCAGCGTTTTGCCCGTGCCGGTGGGGCCGATGAGCATGATGTTGGATTTCGTCAGCTCCACTTCGCCGGATTTGGTGCGGTTCATGTGGATCCGCTTGTAGTGGTTATAAACGGCGACGGAAAGCTTTTTCTTGGTCTGGTCCTGCCCGATGACGTATTCATCGAGGAACGTTTTGACTTCTTGCGGCTTGGGCAGATGGTTGGGAGCGGCGGCGGCGTGCGATTCCGTGCGGTCGTCTTCCAGAATGGAGTTGCAGACGGCAACGCACTCATCGCAGATGTAAGCCCGGGGATAATCGCTGGGTGACGAGATGAGCTTGGCAACGGCGTCCTGCGATTTATGGCAGAACGAGCAACGAAGAGTTTCTTCGGGCGTCCTCGGTTTCACAACTTGCTCCTTGGTTCAGTCGGGCCTTGTATCTGGCCAGCGGCCCATCTGACCTCACTACTATGACATTACTTATGCTTATAAATAATGTCGTCAATGATTCCGTATTCTTTGGATTGCTGTGCATTCATTATAAAGTCACGCTCAACGTCTTTTTCCACTTTTTCCAGCTTTTGGCCGGAATGCTTGGCGATGAGCTGGCTGGTGATTTCACGCATCCGCAGAATCTCTCTAGCATGTATATCAATATCCGTGGCCTGGCCGCTAAGGCCAGACATCAAGGGTTGATGAATAAGAATCCTAGAAGTGGGTAGGGCGAAACGCTTACCCGCGGCACCGGCACAAAGTAACAAGGCCGCCATGCTGGCCGCCTGCCCGCAGCAAATCGTCATCACGTCCGGACGCACAAACTGCATGGTGTCATAGATCGCCATACCGGCTGTGATCGAACCGCCGGGGGAGTTGATGTAAAGCTGGATGTCCTTTTCCGGGTCTTCCGCCTCAAGAAACAGCAGTTGCGCGATCACCAGGTTGGCGATCGTGTCGTCAATGGGCGTGCCAATAAAAATGATGTTGTCGCGCAGCAGCCGGGAATAGATGTCATACGCGCGTTCTCCGCGGCTGGTCTGCTCTACTACCATCGGTACGAGTGCCATAAGATTGCTTTATCCTTCCGTCTACAAAACCGGGCTTGCCCGGCAAAAACTAATTTGAGTTCGAATACAGCAAGTTTAACGCTTTTTCGCTTCGCATGCGGTCACGTAAGCGTTCCACGGCGTTATCTTCTGAGAGACGCTTTCGTACCTCCTCGACCGGCTGCTGCATCTGCGCCGCCATGGCCTCGATTTCGTTATTCAGCTCTTCATCGCTCACCTGAATATTTTCTTTGATAGCGATCTTGGCCAGCAGCACGCTTGACTTCACTTCTTTGATGGCAAATTCTTCCTGCCCGGCGCGCAGCCGGCCAAAGTCCATGCGACGCATGTCTTCTGTCTTCATGCCCTGCGCAGCCAGCGCTCGCAATCCGCGCTCCAGGCGCAGATCAATCTGGTGTTCGACCATCGACCGCGGAACAGGGAAGTCATGCTTGGCTAAAAGCTCTTCAATCAGCTTGTCTTTGGCTTCATGCTCGGTCTTGTGCTTCAGCTCGTGCTCCATGTTTTCACGGAAGCGCTGTTTCAGATCGCCCAGGTTTTGGAAGTCAGGACTGAGCTCTTTGGCGAAATCGTCATTCAGCTCCGGCAGCGTCTTCTTCTTTATGGCGTTGACCTTTACCTTGTAATCAAACGTCATGCCCGCAAGGCGCTTGTCATAAAAATCTTCAGGATAAGAGACTTCAAAGCTGCGCTCTTCACCGGCCTTGGCGCCCGCCAGATTCTTGGTAAATTCCGGGATGGTATTGGCCCCGCCGATCTCGACCAGAACTTCTTCCATCTGCACGGGCTGCGCGGGGGCTTCTGGACTTTCAGCGGCCTTCGCGCTCTCGGCTTCGGCTTTTTCGTCGGCAGCGTCTTCGGCTTCGGGTTCGTCGTCGGCAAGATTTTTGGGACGCGCCTCGAATGACACCTGAACGAACTCGCCATTTTCCGCGCCGCGCTCTTCGTCGACGGGATCGAAGGCTGCCTGCTTCTCCTGCAACAGCTTCAGCTCGTGATCAATCTGCTCGTCGGTAATCGTCACGTCCGGCTTTTCAACCTTGATGGCTTTGTAGTCGCCCAGTTCAAATTCCGGCAGCACCTCAAACGCGGCCTTGAACTTGATGGGCTCGCCCGGCGTAAATTCCAGTCCATATATATGAGGTTGAGAGACAGGCCGGAACCCGCCCTTGACCACGGCTTCACGGAAATACTGCGGCACCAGGTGCTCCACAACGTCACTGGTAATTTCGCTGGAAAAGCGGTTTCGCACCATGCTGGCCGGGACTTTGCCCTTGCGGAATCCCGGTATGCGGGCCTGCTTGGAATACTGCTGCACCAGCGTTTCCTGGTGCTTGGCCACCACGTCAGCAGGGATTTCTACGCTGATCTCGCGCTTGCAGGCCGGGTCCATGGGCGGAGGCCCCTGAGGATGCGTGTGGCCGGGCTCGCCATGATCGTGATAGTGCTGGCCTTCAAGTGCCTGCGCTTCAGTGGTTTGGCCCTCTTCCGGCTGCTGCCCGGAAGAAGGGTTCTCAGGATTCTCGAGTGCGTTGCGTTCTGCTGCGTTATCCAAGTGATTTCCTTATCAGTGCCGACGTGCTGCTGATGCTGTAAAGACACGGAAAAAATGGGGATTTCCGGCACGTACCCCAAACAATCAGTTTAAGAGACGTTGCGATAGGGGTCAAATTGACTCGGAACCATTCTCTGCGATGAGAGCGATTCCGGGGAGTGACGGCGATCACCTCATCCAGCCCCGCTGAAAAATCTGTACCCCCCTCCCCTCCCTACCTCCATCCCAGATTGGCGTAGCTTTTCGCGATGTCATCCCAACTCATCCCAAATTGGCGTGTACCTCAGAAGTTTGGCCTCGATTGGCGTAGACTTCGCTCACCGTCTGCGGCGGTATCTTCTCCAATCGCCCTTCCTGATCCGTCTGATCTGTGTTAATCCGTGGTGAGGTTTTCTCCCCGGCTTTCAGATCAGTGTTCTCAGTGTTCATCAGTGGTAAGTTTTTCTCCCCTGTCTTCAGATCAGTGTTCTCAGTGTTCATCAGTGGTAAGTTTTTCACCTTCTCAATCCTCTTCCGCTTCTCCATCTGCTCGTTGTGCGTAATCATTGCCTCATCCTCAGGCTCCATATCCGTCACCATTTCTTCATCTGACTCTCCAAACGTGGTCTTGTCCACATTCGCCGCCGCTATCTGTATGGAATACAGCAGCAGTCCTGCTTTCTTTTCTGAAATCTCGTCGTCAATCAGCGCCCGTTGCACCAGCATCACCGCCATCTGGATCGCATTCGCGTCCGTCAGCGCCGGTAGCCACAGGTTTTCCGCCCGCGCATGCCTCATCTGGCAATGGGCATAGCAATATATGTCTTTCCTCATCCGTGGAGACTTGCAGGCCGTCCCGTCCTCACGCATCCACCCGCATCTCGGCGCCTCGTCGGCCCGGTGCAGATTCTGGCGCAGGTTGTAATAAATCTGCTGATCAAGCTCCTGCTCGTCGCTAATTTTTTGGCTCACCTCCGGGTTCCGTTCCAGATGCTCCTTCAGCGCGGCGTATGCCGCGCTCAGTTGTCGGCTCAGCCGTTCCGACTCTTGCTGGATGTTCTTTTTTTCCAGCTGTTTCTGTCTCTCTAATTGTTCATACTGCTCATTGGTCAGCTTCTGTCCATCCACAATCCAGTAGCTCATGTCTGATAACTCGTTTCTCCAGCAGTGAACTGGTAAAGTACGCAAAATTATGCCGTCGTAGGCGTTCAAATTTCGTAAAAAGAGACAAAAGTGATCCACTGTAGCGCACTTTTGCTGACCGAATCAATTACGAAGTTGTACAATGCAGAAATTGGAATCCGGCCATCTTGACAAAAACATCGCGCACCTCTGTATCGTTTCCGAACAGTGGTTTGCGCGTACGGCTCCCACGACGGCACATCTGGCTGGTGAATGCATCGATCCTTCACAGGACTCATGTGGGATTGGAGCATCATCCTTATGTATGCGGCTGAAGGCTGGCAGAGGGCTAAGGGAGAATGATTGCGGAAGTGCAACATCATTGCGGTTTGGCGTGGCATGGGCAAGACCGCATACGTGAAACGAATGGCGTGGCGTTGATTGGCCTTGATGGAGTTATAGAGTTATGGATTTTGTTAAATTCGCGAGGACAATATGTTGACAACGACCTCAGTGGGGTTACCATGTTTTTGATTGGTTTGCTCAATTGAATTTAAGGAGCAAACCATGATTTCCCCTACTCATACCGAAAGCGTCGTTCTTGAATGGACGGTTCTTCTCGGAACAATCATCTTCTGCGCTGGATATCTCTGGCATCGTTTGAAAGAAGCCTTTCCCGAATTCTTTAAGCGAAAGACAACTGAAGGGAAGTGATGATTGCTACGCCACCTTTGCCAACTCCTCGTCAGGTGTCGATCCTTTCTTGGGATGCGGAGGGATTGCAGTATTTGCCGTTGTGCAGCTTGTTTCCAGGCGAGCCACCAACGGAGGCACCCCATCAAGGCAAAGCTTATATTCGCAAGCAGCTATTTTTTGATCAAAAAACAGCAAAATGTTCCATGTTTCATAGGTTGAAAAGGCGTAAATCTCTTTTGCACAGTCGGGCGGGAGCCATTGCACCTGTGCCATCACTCCTTCGGTCACGGCATGTTTCTAATTCTTCAGCTTTTCCAGCAGCTTTTCAGGGTTGATGGGTTTGGGCAGCACTTCAAACACATAGCCTTCTGCGCGGGCTTTGGCCAGCAGGTCAACGCTGGCGGCCTGTCCGGAGAAGAGAATGATGCGGCAGTTGGGAAGCAATTGCATGATGGCTTTGGCGGTTTCAATTCCGTCCATGCCGGGCATGATTACGTCGCTGATGACGGCGTCCGGCAGGACCATTTTGGCCCACTTGACCGCCGACTCTCCATGCGAAACCGCCAGCGCGTCGTGCCCTTCGCCTTCCAGAATGTTGACCAGAGTGTCTGCGATGATTGGCTCGTCATCCACGACGATGATCTTCACTAGGCGGGGCCTCCGGCGGAAATCAGCGTGTTGCGTCGGCCTTCTGTGGAGCTTGTGTCCGGGTTGCCGGCCGCGTATTCCCTGGGCAGAAAAATTGAGAACGCTGTACCGTGGCTTTGTTCTCCTGTTCTGCTTTTCATCCGGATGCTGCCGCGATGTTTGTCAACAATGCCGCGCGTGATCCACAAGCCCAGGCCGGTGCCGACGTCCGCCTTTGTGGTGAAAAATGGCTGGAAGATATTTTTTCTGTGCCTTGGTTCAATGCCGCTGCCGGTATCGAGAACGGTGATGCGAACGCCGTGAAGATGCGAGCCGCTCCACGCTTGTGATTTTGAGACGCGCAGGATGAGCTTTCCGCCGTCAGGCATGGCATCAATGGCGTTGGTGATCAGGTTTGAAAATGCCTGCCGGATTTCTCCGGCGAGCGCCGTGATTTCAAGGTCTTTGTCATATTGCTTGATGACCGTGATGTGCCGCGACTCAAACCGTTTTTCATAGAGCAGCAACAGATCGTCGAGCGTTTCAGTAACGTTGAGCTTTACAGGCGAAGAAGTGTCACGATAGAACCCAAGCGTCTGTCGCGTGATATGGGCCACGCGGTCAAGTTCGCGGCTGGCCAGCTCCAGGTATCCCGCAACGCGTTCACTCTTGGTAAGGTCACGTTTAGCCAGGTAAACCAGGTTCGTTACGGCTTCAAGGGGGTTATTGATTTCATGGGCAACGGTCGCGGCCATACGTCCGGCGGCAGCAAGTTTTTCCGTGGTCCGCAGCGCGCGCTCAATCTTATTGGTCTCTGTGATATTGCGGATGATCTTGGCGGCGCCAATTACGTTCCCGTTATCGTCCTTTATGGGAGAGATGGTCAGCGACACTTCAATTCTCTCGCCGTTTTTGTGCAGACGTATGGTCTCAAAGTGGTCGATTTTTTCACCGCGGCGTATTTTGCTCAGGATCATGACTTCGTCGTGATGCAATTCCGGGGGAATGATCGTTATGATCGGCTTGCCGACGATTTCTTCAGCCTTGTATCCGAACAGTTTTTCAGCGCTGCGGTTCCAGCTGGTGATGATTCCGTTCAGGTCTTTGCTGGCAATAGCATCGTCAGAAGATTCAACGATTGCGGCCAGACGAAGCGCGGCTTCTTCAAGCTTTTTGTGCCGTGTAATGTCACGCACAATCTTGGCCGCGCCGACGATGTTTCCCTTGTCGTCTTTTACGGGCGAAACCGTCAGAGACACATGGATCAGCTGCCCATTTTTGTGCACGCGCACGGTCTGAAAATGGTCAATGCGCTCACCGGCCCTGATCTTTCCCAGGATCGTGGGCTCGTCACCGTGCAGTTCAGGAGGGATGATCAGCGTCACCGGTTGGCCAATGATTTCCTGCGCAGTGTATCCAAACAGCCGCTCCGCGCTTCGGTTCCAGCTGGTGATGACTCCGTTCAGGTCCTTGCTGGCAATTGCGTCCTCAGAAGATTCGATGATCGCAGCCAGACGGCGCTGTGCTTTTTCAGCTTCATCGCGCTTTGTGATGTCACGCGCTACGGCAAGCTGCACGATGCTTCCGTCGGCATTCTTGAGCGGAGCGGCGTGCGTTTGCATGCGTCGCCGCTCACCGTGAATTCCCACAAGGTCAAACTCAAGCGAACCTTTTTCGCCGCGACAGATTCTTTCATTGAACTCACGAAACCGTTCCCGGTCTTCAGGAACTATCAGGCTGTAAACGTTCTTGCCTATGATGGCGTCAGCGCTTTCCGCGCCGATCATATTTAATCCAGCGGAGTTCATGTGCAGCAACGTGCCGTTGCAGTCGACAACTTTCACGCATTCCGGCGTTGTCTCAACAATCGCGCGGTAGTGTTCCTCGCTCCGCCGCAATGCGCCTTCCGCCAGCTTGGCAGAGGTGACGTCAATGACGACGCCAAACATTCGTGAGCCGTCGCGCAGCATTGCCCCTTTGCAGTACAGCCACCGTAATCCCGTCTCAGGATTCTCATAGCGGTACTCAAATTCCATATTTCCCGTGTCCACGCCCTCTTTCATACTCTGCTGGACTTTTTCCCAGTCGGCGGGATATACGCGCGAAGCCCATTTCTGTACATGGTCAGGATCGGCAGCGTCCGTGCCGAAGATACGATAAAGTTCAGGGGAAAGATGGCTGGTTTTGTCCGCAGGGTCCCATTCCCACGTGCCTACAAGTTGCGGGTTTATGGCGCGTTCCATGGCGGCTGCAGCGTCTGAAGCGCTGAGAGGTGCAAAGCTCGGCGACTCTTCCTCACGGTGGCTTTTTTGGTTGGAAACAGCCGACGCTGACGAGCGATCCAGAATAGATACTCCAAAGAGGTCAGAATAGTTAGATGCGGAAAACCGGAATTGGGCTGTTCTGGCGCCGTAAACAATCCGAATTAAGGTATTTATGCAGCCTTAAGAAGGTAGTTCCTGAAGAATTGCGCCACGCGGCCCATAGCGTCCAGTTGTGCCGTGCCCCGGAACACATGTCCCTGATCAGGATAGATTTTAATCTGATAGGGGATCTTATGTTGTTGCAGAATGCGCTCAAGTTCATGCGCGCGATCAATCGGCACGGTTGTGTCCTGGGCTCCGTGGAGAATCAGCACTGGCGGAAGATTACCGGCATCCTTTATGAATGGCTCCGGCAGGCCGCCAAACAGTTCTGCCACGGCGGCGATCCGCGAATCCTGCGTGGCCAGTGCCAGTGAGAGAAACGCACCCAGTGAAAAGCCGAGCAGACCGATTCTGTTTGCGTCCACTCCGGTTTGACTGGCAACAAAGCTGATAGCGTCTTTAACGGTCTCAAGCCACTCAAGGAAGTGGGACTCAATCTGGCTGGGTGCCACCCAGTTGTGTCCGGTGCGCTCAAAATAATGCAGCACAAATACGTGCACGCCGAACATGGCTGCCTGGCTGGCAAAAGGATCAAGGCCACGCAGCGGCCCGCCAGAGCCGTGAATGAGAATCACTGCCGGACTGTTGCCGGCGCGATTCGGCGGATAGTGATCAATGCGGATTGGCTTGCCGTGACTGGTGAATGTGGCCATGTGGTTGAATCAGACGCCTTTGAATTTAGATGCATTGGAATTCAAATAGCGTCTTTTCACCAGATGAGCCAATGCTTCCGTTACATGTTTTTTGGCTGGGTCATGCTGAACCAGTTGCCAAAGGGATCGCGGAACACGGCTTCCACGCCATAGAATTGATCTTTGGGCGGAGAAAGAAATTCCACGCCTTTGGCCTTCATCTCTTCGTACGTCTTGCGACAGTCAGCGGTTTGGAATACTCCCGCGCCGAATGCGCCTTTCTTCATCAACCCGCTGATGAGTTCCACGTCCTGCGGCTGGATTTTTTGTACGTTGGAGCCTTCAAACGGCGATGGCGCCACCTTCATGAGAATAATCTGGAGATCGGACTGGCCCTTGGGACTCACCGTGAGCCAGCGGAAACCGTTAGGCATGGATTGGTCCATGCTTACTTCAAACCCAAGTTTATTGACGTAAAAATCCTTGGCTACGTCCTGATCGAGAACAAAGATTGCGGAATGCGACATGCGCTGAATCATGTTAACCTCCCGGCTTGATATGAGCGTGCCCATCCTACACAAAAGGGAAGTAACGCGGCTTCTTTATTCTTGCTGTTTATGCGACGTAAGCGGAGAAATAGCAGGCTGGCACAAGAATGATCTTCCATGGCTTTTGAAAGCCAAAGATACGCCGGACCTGGCGCTGGTACTGCGTTGGCGGAACGCCCACCATGCTTTGGAATTTCGAACTAAACGACCCCAGGCTGGAATATCCGACTTCAAGGCAGACTTCAGTGACCGTCATTTCTCCGCTGGCAAGCAAGTGGCGCGCGCGATCCATGCGCCGACGAGTGAGGAAGTCATGGGGCGTCTCTCCGAAGGTCGCGCGGAACAAGCGATGAAAGTGAAATGGCGAGAGGCAGGCTTCGCGGGCGGCGGTATCGAGAAAAATTTGCGATTGAAACCCCTCGGCCAGTAGATCGCGCGCACGGCAGAGCCGGCGAAAAGTTTCGTCGTTGACCAGCCTGGACGATGGATGCCGCTGCGGCATGGTTTTATTCTAACTGACAAGATGGCGCAAGAAAGCAACAGGAAAATAGCGAAACTTTGTGATTTCCCGCCAGTACTTTGCCACGATGCGCCGCGTTTCATTTAATATGCATCCGTGGCCATACGTGAAATTCATGTAACCGGATACCGCTCTGTACGCAGTCTGCGCCTGCACCTGAGCCAGATCAATGTGTTGACCGGCGCCAACGCTACCGGCAAGACCAACCTTTATAACTCCGTTTTTCTGCTGGCCAAGGCGGCTGCGGGAGGCTTTGCCCAGGTGATTGCGGAAGAAGGCGGCATGCCTTCAGTCTTGTGGGCCGGCGCGCGCAAAAGCCGCTCCATGGGGACGATCCGCATGGAAGGCGTGCGCATGTCGCTGGGCATCAAGACAGACACGTTTTCTTACGAGCTGGTCTGCGGCTTGCCCAAGCAGAGTTCAGGAGAGAAGTCGGCGTTCTCACTCGACCCGGAAGTTAAGGAAGAGCGCGTTTGGATGGACGCGCCGCATGGGCTCAAAGTCACGTTCTTTGAGCGCTCGCCTAAAGGCGCGTGGATCCTGGATAACGACGAGCGGCTGGCTGACTATTCCGGGGAACTGCTGCCGACAGAATCTGTGCTTTCGCAACTGCGCGAGCCGCATCTTTATCCTGAGCTGTCTTCACTGCGAACGGAGATGAGCCGCTGGCGCTTTTATCATCATTTCCGCACGGACGCAGAGTCTCCATTGCGCCATCCGCAGGTAGGTGTGCGCACGCCGGTGCTGGCGCATGACGGTCGCGATCTCGCCGCGGCGCTCCAGACCATCAATGAAGTCGGCCAGTCACAGGATTTGCATGAGGCGATCCGCCAGGCTTTTCCGGGGGCGTCGCTTGAAATTGAGCATGATGAAGACAACGGAATGTTTGCCGTGTTGCTGCGCATGCCGGGACTGCGACGTCCACTGCGCGCGCGCGAACTTTCTGACGGCACGCTGCGCTATCTGTGTCTGCTGGCCGCGTTGTTAAGTCCACATCCGCCGTCATTGCTGGCGCTGAACGAGCCGGAGACGAGCCTGCATCCTGATTTGCTGGAGCCTCTGGCGAAGCAGCTTGTCAACGCGGCGAAATATTCGCAGCTCTGGGTTGTCACGCATTCGAGCCGACTTGCTGAGCTGGTGGAAAAGTTTTCCGGGGAAGCGCCTATCAGTCTGGAACTGGTCGGCGGAGAAACACGCGTGATGGGCCAACGGCTGGTGGATGACAGCGAAGAAGAAGCAGGATGAAAAAGCGGTATTTCGTAATTGGCTTTTGGCTTTGTGTTTAAAAGGGGCTCTTGGTAATTGGCTCTTGGCTGTTAGCTCTTGGCTTAACCGATCACCATCTTGATGTCTTCATATGAGTGTCAGCCGGGCTTCTTCCCAAGCGACGCCATCTAACATGTTTGTCATTGTATTTGTATGAGCGAAATTAGCGCCGCGAGTTAAAACACAAAGCCAAAAGCCAACGGCCAATTACTAATAGCCGCTTTTCTACTTTAAATGTTTCAACATCTCCTTAAACGCCGGTGTCCCTGACTTGCCGAGCAGTTCGTAGATCATCATTTCTGTCGACGACAGCACTGCACCGGCCGCCTGCATGCGGTTCAGGCCCAGCTTCCAGTTGAGTTCAGTGCGGGAACTCACAGCGTCTGCGGCCACGTGAACGTTCAACCCCTGGTTTAAGGCCCCAAGCGCCGTCTGCGTCACGCAGATGTGCGATTCCATGCCGCACAGCAGCAGCGTGCTGCGGTTCGCCAGCTTGCCAACTTGAGAGCAGTACTCGCCATTGCCAAAGCAGCCGAACTCTAGCTTGTCGACAGGCTTCATGTCGGGCAAAAGAGAACTGATTTCGTCCACGGTCTTGCCCAAACCTTTCTCATATTGCGTGCTCACCACGATGGGCAGAGACAAAATATCGGCCAGGCGGACGAGCAACTGCGCATTGCGTACCAACCGTTCTTTTTCAAAGATCGGCGGCAGCAGCTTTTCCTGAATGTCGATCACAGCAAGCGCGCAATCTTCCGGTCGCAGCATGCGCCGCGCAGCTTCAGAATATGGAGCGGTTTCGAGGGGAGCGGTGACCATGGTTATTTGTCCCGAGAGAAGCTATGGAACCTGTCGTGCGAACACGCTTTCTGCTTCACGAAAGTATAAACCCCGGATCGTAAGCTATGCAGGTAGTTTAGAGATATTCTCCGAACTGCCTGGCGCTTAACGCGACAGATGCTGCACCAATGGCACATGTCTCAACCAGTCCTGAATACTATAATGATGTTTCAGGAGAGACTGGTTTGGCTGCACGCACTCTGCCACCGTCCGCACGACGATCCGTAGCCGCGCTCTGGTTTGCGGCGTTTGCGGCTCTTGCTACCTTCCTGTTTTTCCTCCGGCTGGTGATGGCGCCTCACGCCGTCATTCTTTACGTCGTTTTACCTTCATTGGCTGCAGGGATTGCCGGGTACTCCTGGGGCGCAGCCATTCTTGATCCATCTCGAGTACAGAATTACGGTCAGGCCGTGTTGCGGGGCTTTTTGATCGGCGCGGGGACGTTTGTGATATTTGCCGCGCTCTATGCTTTTGGCCTTCCCGTGTTGGAAGGGCAATGGTCTTTAGGCCGTGTGGGAAGCCTTTTCCTCTTTACTCTCATGCTTGGAATTCTTATGGGCGGACCGTTGGCTGCCATCACGGGCATGACCGCCGGCGTCACTCTATTCAAATTCGGCCGCCACCTCTTTGCAGAGAGTGGCGGCCGAGTTTCTGAAGCCGGCATCGTGTAGCAGGTCCTTCGCGATCTATTGCGTACCGTCAATCGCGAAATATCCTGCCGGCGCCGATCCACCATTGCTCCCGCAGAAAGCTTGAGCAGTAGCAGCCAGGGCCTGGACAGCCTGTAGTGAAACGTCAGTCTGGTCATGTGGCACAACCGCGGTAGAACAGGCAAAGGCACGGTTGCCCGCCGGATCCACCGAACTGGCTACGATCAGATAGACACGGCCGTTGCCGCTTCCAGTCCGCTCTGAACGCAGCAATAGACCCGCCGCTCCGCCGCTTGCATCCGGTGAGAAGTTGCCGGAACCGGTTGCAAACTGGCTCTCGTTTGAAAACACCTTCACGGAAACAGGTTGTGGCCCGCTGCACTGGTCTTGCGCAGTTGCGGCATAGCCAACGTTGAACATCGTGTGGTCCGGCGTCCATAGGACCGGCGATCCCACAGACGCGCTCACCGCTGGCGGCGTTGTGTCGCGAACGGTGGCGGTGGTTGTGCATGCTACCGGCGCTGACTTGCCGTCTGTAACTGAGATATTCAGGTTATGAACACCCAGTGAGAATGGCTGAGTCAACGTGAGCGCGGCTGTGGTAGGCGGCGGCCCGCTGGGCACCTGGTCCACGCGCAGTTGCGATCCATCGGCATTCCACGTCACGGTCAGCGCGTCACCATCAGCGTCGGAGACGTGGGTCGTCAAGGAGACCGGCGTTCCCGCGTTGAGCGTGCACTCATTGACAGCAGCCGACGGACAAATAATCGACGGTGGATGGTTGGGCGTGTTCAACACACTCGCGATGAGTGCGTTGGCATCTGCCGCCGGAACCTGGCCGATCGCCACCAGGCTGTTCACCAGGCTGGTAGCTAGTTGGCTTGCCGACGTGGCCAATCCCGCGCCAACGCGGAAGTTTACGATCCGTGTTAACTGATCGGTGAGTGATGGTGTCTGGGACACAAGCAGTCCGTTTTGTTCCGCGCTTGTCTGTCCATTGGCCAGGGCCTGCAGGAACGCCGCCGTGTTGCGCTGTAATGTTGGCGACGAGCAAGCATCTCCAACGCCATCGAAGTCCGAATCCTTCTGGTCTGGGTTAGGCACCGTGGGACAGTTGTCCAGTTCGTCGGGAACGCCGTCGCCGTCGGTATCGACTCCGGTCGCTGGCACTCCATTCCGCACCTGGAATATATATCTTCCTGCCTGATTACTGCCAAAGCTGTTATGGATCAGGCCTGTGGAAGGATTGTTGTCAAGGAAAGATCCGGGCAGTCCTGAGCCGGGCAGTTCAAAGAACGTCCCCGGAGCTCCGCTGCCGTTGGAGAATCCAACGCGCGCTGCAGCACCGCCCTGGCATGCGCCGTTGCCCCCGCTGGCTTCGCCGGTTTCCCATTGAATTGAGTTGTAGTTGAACTCAATGTCAAAGTTGCCCGGAGCAGAATCCGAACGGTCAATCAGCACCACCTGGAAGAAATCCAGCACGCTGGTGATTTCGGCAAAGCAGCCAACGCCCGGCCACGTCACAGCAAAAGCTGGATGCCCATCGACGGTGCCGGGGCCGTACGTTACCCGGTTTCCGACTCGAGTATCCACGTCCGCAAAGAACGGCGCGATGATCTCGCGTTGCGTTGTCTGCAAACTAAACGGCGTAAATTCAGAGAGCTGCTGATCAAACGTTATGTTGCCGTTGTCATTCACAAACAGTGAAGAGAACGTTTGTCCGAAGAAGTTGATGGGGAAGCCGATGGGCGTTAGTCCGCTGGAGCCATCATCATTCGGCGGTAAGGCAAAGCTGTTGAAGCCGTCGCGAATTGCTCCGCCCGATCCTCTTGGCCCTGCCACCGGCACTGTAAACGGAAAAACACTTCCGGTTGATGACACGGTTCCTGAGACGTCTGACTCGGTGATCGAAGGAACCGAAAGGTTTGGCAACAACTGGGTGAATGACATCGACAAAGCGAACGTGCTGTCGACTGGGCCGATAATCTGCGTGTTGTAGACGCCGGCCTGCGGCTCTACGATCACCACAGCGTTGCGGGCTGAATTCTGAATGTATGTGGAACCGGGAATCTCATTCACGATCGTGCCATCGGGCAACGTTCCGGTTCTCAGCCCGTTGGGATCGGTCACAAGAACGTTGTTGGGCGGGTCCTGGAACGCGGCGATGGAAGTGACTCCATCAAGGTTGTTAATCAGGTTTGTGTGCACAAATGTTTCAATGCTCTGGAGCATTGAGTTGAAATCGCCAGTCGGCGGATTCAGCGCGTCAAGATTCACATAGAACGTAAGCGGCCCGGTGTTGGTATGAATCCCCAAAGGACCGGTGATATCAAAGCCGGGAGTAAACCATTGCGCCACCCTGGCTGACCCGCCGGGCGCGGCGTTGATGAAACAATTGTTTGCGCCTGAGCCAAAAGAAAAATTGCACTGCGGAATGGAAGACGTGTCGATGCCGCCCTGGTCAAAAATATTTACACTGGCCACGGCCTGGCTGGTTGCCACTTGAATGGGCGGCCCAAAATCGAATCCCAGTTCTGTGTCCTGGAACAAGACCGGAAGCGCTCCCAGATTAGAGGTCACCGAACACTGCGACGCAACTGAGCCTCCGTTGGAAGTAAACGTCAGGGGAATCGAACCGTAGATTACTCGATAGTCCTTCAATGCAAGCTTTACCGGCGCATTCACCTGCGGCAAAGTGACTGGGCTACCCGTTCCTGCGGGTGGGCACGGCGGGAGCGGCGGCGGAGGAGGCGGAACACTGCTGCCCCAGAAAAGTGGGTCCGGTGAATACGTGGTATCAAAACCGGCAGTTAGCGTGCCGGCGCTCTCCAGAGGAATTTGAAATTCGGCAATCAGGTGATTGAAAGGACAAGTTGGCGACGTGCCGAAACTCGCGCGGCCCCTTTGGCCTTGGATCTCTGGCACGCGGGTCTGCCCGCCGACCGATTGCACTTGGCCGTTCTCAAGAAAGATGATGGTGCCATCGGTGAAAATGTGAATGCTATAGTGCACCAGCGCCGGCGAACCTGAAGCCTCATCCACATTGGCAAAATTCACCAGGAAATAGTCATTCGGCCCCAACGGGGCCGTGCGCGAACACTCGTCATACATGAGGAAAAAAGTATCGGGAGGTCCGCCAGGATTCAGAAAAGCGCCCTGGTCAGCATAAAGATAGCTGTTACTTTGGGGAAAGAAAACGGGCGTGATGTCAGACCACTCCTGATGACCGTCCGGGCAGGTGGTAAAACTGCCGTCTGTTGAATGGCAAAAAGCGCTCTGATTACTTGCGGCGTGAGCGGTTGGAACAACGAATGCAAAAAGGGCAAAAAACAGGCAGACCAACAGAAAAACGCGCTTACTGGCGTGCATCTTTCACGTCCTTTACTTTTGTGAGTACATTATTGAAGAGCGCAAGTTTGCGCGTCTTATCAAAATGTGTCAACTAATTTCTTGTGAATTTTTAAGCATGGTGGACGTAAAGATGAAAATCTTTGCAGACAATGTTCTTGTGCCGGTCCCGCATGCGCAGAGTTAGTTGGTTACCACTCTCCCATAGGTAACAAGCCTCCTCTCATCCGCTGAAGCTCGTGTCCCGATTACAATCAGGCGGTCATGCAGAGAATCGACCTCAGGCTGAACTCACCACTCAAGTGTGCTCATCATGCGCCGGAATGGCCTGCTGTTTTGCCTGGCTTAGCTGCCATGCAGTGGTCTGCCAGTTGTCCTTGGCGACGACGCCTTTGATCCACGGAGG
>Ga0209060_10001924_pt1 | contig 20672 bp, 18 predicted proteins | sample Coa_R1_8_FD_187155 | JGI IMG/M metagenome (GOLD analysis project Ga0209060, IMG submission 187155) | Surface soil microbial communities from Centralia Pennsylvania, which are recovering from an underground coalmine fire - Coalmine... | ecosystem: Environmental > Terrestrial > Soil >...
GGCGGCGGCGCGGCCGCACCCGGAGTCTCGCACAACGGACCGCTATGGTCGGTGGGCGATGATTTCAACTGGGTAAAAGGCGCGCACCAGATCAGCTTCGGCGGCAGCATCTATCACCAACAGCTGAACTACTGGTCGGCAGGCGGCGTCAATGCCACCGGGCTGGCCACGTTTGACGGCTCGGTGACGGGCCTCATCCCGGCGGACTTCATGCTGGGGCGGTTCGTAAGCTGGAGCCAAGGGACGTTGTACGGGTTTTACAGCCGACAGTTCTACCAAGCGTTGTACATCCAGGATTCATGGAAGATCACTTCGCGGCTGACGGCAAATTTCGGCGTTCGCTGGGAGCCGTACACCGCGGTTTATCAGTCGCGCGCTCACCAGGATCTGCATTTCGATCCGACGCTGTTCGCGCAAAATGTGCGCAGCACGTTCTACACGACGGCGCCGGCGGGGCTGGTCTTCTCGGGCGACCCGCAGTATACGTGCGGGAACAGTTTCAACTGTCCCAAGTGGGACAAGTTTTTCCCGCGCGTAGGCCTGGCGTGGGATCCCAAGGGCGACGGGAAAATGACCATTCGCGCGGCCTACGGGATGTTCGGCGACCGGATGAGCATGCTCTCGTTAAGCCAGGAGCAGTTCGGCGCCCCCTTCGGCAATCAAGTGGCTGCCAGCAGCGGCACGCTGGCGAATCCATGGGTGAATTACCCCGGCTTGGCGGGAGGCGCGTCGCAGCCCGGCCAAAACCCGATGCTGGTTCTGGCGGCTCGGGCCGGTTTTGGGTACTCGGCGCCGAATATTCCGTTCCCCACATTCGGATCCTACGTGGGATCGAACTTGAGCAACTTCAACCCGACTTACGTGAATCAGTGGAATCTCAGCATCCAGAGACAGGTTGGTGAGAACTGGCTGCTGACGGCAAATTACCTGGGGACGAGCACAATCCATTTCATCAGCGGCGAGAATCTGAATGCTCCGATACTGGTTCCGAATACGGCAGGAACCGCCCTGGGCACCTGTCCGCCGGGAGTGACGGCCGGTTGCGATTCAACCGGCAATTCGAACCAGCGGCGGCCGCTGTACCTGGCAAATCCGGCGTTGGGCGTAGCCTATGCCGGTGTCGGCTTCGCCGACGACGGCGGCACCGCGAGCTACGAGGGCCTCTATTTTTCGGCCCAGAAACGGCTCAGTCACGGTGTCACGGTCCTGGCCAACTATACGTGGTCGCATTGCATCAGCGATCCTTGGAACCAGAACCCCACCAACGCGGGAGTTGCTCCCCCCAATGCCCGGAGACAATGGCGGAGCAATTGCATCGGCAGCGACCTGCGGCAGTTGTTCAGCTTGAACGCAGTCGCGACCACTCCCAAGTTCTCGAGCCGCGCGGTGCGGCTCCTCGCCAGCGATTGGCAGGTCGCGCCGATCCTGACGGTGAAGTCGGCGCAGTTTTTCTCGGTGCTGGCGGGACCGGACCGGGCGCTGACCACAGTGCCGGGACAACCGGCCAGCTACAATGGCAGCAGCCCTTACGCTACCAATCAGAGTGTGACGCAATGGCTGAACCCGAGCGCGTTCAGCCAGCCGGCCCTGGGGACCTACGGGAATTTGGGTTTGAACAACCTGAAGGGGCCGGGAGTGTTTCAGCTCAACATGTCCCTGTCGAGGAACTTCCCCATCGCGGAGCGCAAGATGTTCCAGTTGCGCGCCGAAGCATTCAACCTGCCGAACCACCTGAACCCGTTCACGCCGGGGATCGGGCCGATCAACGGAACCTTATTCGGCGGGCAGCAGAATCAGAATGCACCCAACCTCGGGCAGATCACGAGCGATATCAGCGGCAACAACGGACTGCAGGCGGGCGACTTCCGCGTAGTCCAATTTGCGCTGAAGTTCATCTTCTAAGCGGCGGGGCAGGCTTCCCGCCTGCCCCCTACTTGTCGTATTCGTCGCGGCGCCGAACCCACCGTTGCGGCGTGTCGCCTTCGTCGCGTCCCTTGGGCGTCAAATCGATGTAGTGATAGGCCGTGTTCAGGATGTCGATGCCGCGCGCATAGGTGGAATAGGTGTGAAACACGGTGCCGGTTGCATCTTTAAAAAACACACTGGCGCCTTCGCGCTCGGCATGGCCGGGATTTTGCTCCGTGTAGTTATAGAACGCCTTTTTGCGGGCTAACTGCTCGGGTGTGAACGAGACGCCGAAATCGTAATTGAAATCGGATCCGAACGAAGAGAACCACTGGAAAGTCCAGCCCATCCGCTTTTTGTAGGCCGCAAGCTTCGCGTAGGGTGCGCGCGAGACCGCGATCAAGGTTGTATCGCGATGGTTCACGTGCACGACGATGCTGTTGAAATTGTCGGCCCAGAACGAGCAGTGTTTGCAGCCGGCGTCCCACTCCGGTTCGAACATGAAGTGATATACGATCAGCTGGCTGCGGCCGTCAAAGAGCGCCGCCAAGCTCTGCTTGCCCGCGGGTCCTTCGAAACTGTAGTCCTCGGTAACGGCTTCCCAGGGCAGGTCGCGGCGCTGGCGGTTCAACTCATCGCGTTGCTGTGTGAACTCCTTCTCTTTAGCGAGAAATGCGGTGCGGGCGGCCAGCCATTCCTCGCGGGAAACTACACGGTGATTTCGCAGATCGGGCGCGCTTGAATTGCTCATGTTTCTCCCTTCTGGCATAAGCTATCCTGTCGACCGGGCGCAAATCAATTGCTATCATCCCTATAAGTTTTCGGCCCTCATTGTGGAATGTCACAATCCCCGCCCATCTCGCGCCCAGGTGTGTTGCTGCCGCAGTGGCAGGCGCGCTCGGTGCGCGCTGCTGCAGGTTGGCTCGGGAGGCGCGTCACTGTGCGCGCTCAGCATGCGCTCGGATTTTTGGATCGAATTTTTCGACCATATCGGCGCCCTTTTGGCGGAGGCGCATGCCGTAAAAGAGAGATTGATTGCGGGGGAGAGCAGCCGGAGTTTTGCAGGCCTGATGGACGGACTTTTGCGGGGCCGCGCGCGGCGATGGACAGGCGAAGCAGTTGTTACAAACGATTCGCGCCTTCGCGGATGCCAGCTTCAACGTCAAGGAGACGGCGCGGCATTTGGGCGTCCACACCAACACCGTGTATTTCCGGCTCAACCGCATTCAGCAACTGACTGGCATCGATGCCCGCACGTATTCGGGAACATCGCGGCTGCTCACCGCGCTGCGGCTGTTCGAAATACAGACGAGTGAGAGCCCGCGTACTTGAATTTCGCTTGTGGCGCGGCGCGCGGGCATGTTAAACCTGTCGGATTGAGGAGTCATTAATGAGCAGAGCACGTGTACTGGTTGGCACACGCAAGGGTGCGTTCATTCTGGAGTCGGATGGAAAGCGAGAGAAGTGGGACGTCAGCGGGCCGCACTTTGCCGGGTGGGAGCTGTATCACGTCAAGGGATCGCCCGCGGACCCGAACCGGTTGTATGCCTCGCAATCGAGCGCGTGGTTCGGGCAGCTGGTGCAGCGCTCGAATGACGGCGGCAAAACCTGGGAGCCGGTGGGCAACAAGTTCGCATATGAAGGCACGCCCGGCACGCACAAGTGGTACGACGGTACGCCGCATCCGTGGGAATTCAAGCGCGTCTGGCATTTGGAGCCATCGCTGAACGATCCCGATACGGTGTATGCGGGAGTCGAGGACGCAGCAATTTTTCGCAGCACGGACGCCGGTGCGACGTGGGAGGAACTGCCGGGATTGCGCGGGCACGGCACCGGCCCCCACTGGCAGCCGGGCGCGGGAGGCATGTGCCTGCACACGATTCTTCTGGATCCGGTGAATGCGGGGCGGATGTACATTGCGATATCGGCGGCGGGCGCGTTCCGCAGCGACGACGGGGGGAAGAGCTGGAGGGCGATCAATAAAGGGCTGCACTCGCAGTACATTCCGGATCCCGATGCCGAGGTGGGCCACTGCGTGCACCGCATCGCAATGCATCGCTCGCGGCCCGACACGCTGTTTATGCAGAAGCATTGGGACGTGATGCGCACCGATAACGCCGGGGAATCGTGGACGGCGGTGAACGGTAATCTGCCGCCCGAATCGGAAGCGGCCGACGCGCGGCGCGGGTTTGGCTTCGTGATCGACGTGAACACGCACGAGCCGGAGACGATCTACGTGGTGCCGATCAAGAGCGATTCCGAGCATTTCCCGCACAACGGCGCGCTGCGAGTGTTTCGCAGCCGGACGGGCGGGAACGAATGGGAGCCGCTGACCAAAGGGCTGCCGCAGAGCAATTGCTACGTCAACGTGCTGAGGGATGCGATGGCGGTGGATTCGCTCGACAAGTGCGGCATTTATTTCGGGACGACCGGCGGGCAGGTCTACGCATCCAATGACGCCGGCGACACGTGGAAGGCGATCGTGCACGATCTTCCGGCGGTGCTTTCGGTGGAAGTGCAAACGCTGCCATGATCCGGGTTTGGCTGCCGGCGCATCTGCGGACCCTGGCGCGCACTTCGAGCGAAGTGGAGGTGGATGTCCAGGGGGTGGTCACGGTGTGCTCGATTCTGGACGCGCTCGAGGCGAAATATCCGATGCTGCGGGGCACGATCCGCGATCACGGCACGCAACTGCGGCGGCCGTACGTCCGATTCTTCGCGTGCGAGCAGGATTTTTCTCACGATCCGCCGGATACGCCGCTGCCGGCAGCGGTGGCGCAAGGCAAGGAGCCGCTGCTGATTGTGGGCGCGATCGCCGGCGGGTAAGAAGCTAGGCGGGCGGCGTTTCGGACCCGGCTTCGAATTGGCGAATGAGCGCGCGAAATTTGTTGGCAGCGTGCGTCATGAGAGCGCGGTAAGGATCGCGACTCAAGGCGGGGTTGAGCGCGCGAACGGCTTGAGCGATATCGGCGGCGAGGGCGTCCACGCGAATCTGCAGCTCGATGACATCGGCGGGGGGCCGCGCCGCGGCTGCGGCAGGCCCCGGCCGATTGCGCAAGGAGTAAATGGCGGTGCGAATGCGGTTGGCGTTGGCGGGGATCAGGGCGAGTTTTTCGCCATCGATCTCAATGGTTTCGCCGTCGACGCGCGCGACAATTTGCCGGTACATGCGGGGCGAGACGCGCGCGATTTCGGAGAGCCGGAAGTAGGCGTCGCCGAACTCGGCGTGCTGACGAATGAGGCTGTCGGCATGAGGGCGGCTGATACCGGCATACTCTTTGCAGAATTCGTCCCAGGTGAGGCCGAGGTCGTCGAGAATCTTCGAATCGCGGACCTGCTTGAGGCACTGAGCGCGGGCGGCTGAGCAGCTGCCGGTGACGATGGCGAACGCCTGCTGGAGACCGGCCCAGGAGCCGAGATCCACTTGTTTTTGCGTATCCATGTGGGTGCTTACGAGTCGTACGTTTCGGAAATTCGGGAAGGTTTGCTGCAACCGCAGGCGTTAGCGAGGACTTTACGATTTGTACAAATCGTAGCGCGCTGAACTGCCGCGCGGCGCCGATTCGGTTGGTGGCTAGCCGCATTGCTCTCCTCCCGTTCTCATTATGGCGGCGGCGTAGCCGCGCAGACGATTCCGGCAACCCTCGATTATTATGTAAGTCGCCGGTTTCAAGCAGGATAAAAATATTTGTCAAGCCTGTTACTGAAAAAAAGATCTCATCAGTTTGCTGACGGCAAGCCGGGACTGGAAAGCTCTCGAGCGCAGGAGGAAATACGTTCGAGTTGGGCCGCGATGGCAGTTACGGTTTCAGGCCGGCCGTCCAATTCATAACGACCGTAATGGGCGCCGACAATGTTGCTTCCAGCGGTACGTTGACCAGAAAACGTTGCCCGTCGGCGGAGACTTGGTAGCGGCTCCTCCGGGGCTCCATTTCCAAACGCACTTCGAAGAGAGGTTTGGGGCTGCCCCATTGGAAGACCGGCCCGTCAGTCTTCACATCCACGGCCATCAGCCGTTTACCGGCCACATAAAACAGCTCCTTGCCGTCGTGACGCCAGTAGGGTTCTGCACCGCCGGCAGTGGAGACCTGCCACTTGCCGCCCGTCGGCGGAAAGCTCTGAACATAGACCTCAGTCCGGCCTGATTCATTCGACTGATAAGCCATCCACCTCATGTTGCGAGTAATGTCGGGTCTGCTTTCCCCCCGCGTAGGAAATAATGTTGTCTCTTTCGGCTCGCCCTCCAATGAGAGCACCCGCAGTTTACCTTCGCCTTCATAAAAAACGAACCGCCCGTCGGGAGACCAGCTCTCTATAATTTTTTGGCTGCTTGTTTGAGCTTTCCTGAAGCTGGTTTGAAGCAGTGGTTGGGCCTTACCAGTGCCTGTCACCGGCTTCAAATAGATGTCCAAATTCCGAAAGCTGAAGGCGATCTGCCGGCTGTCGGGAGACCAGGTGGGATTCGTCTCTTCGCTCGGGTCGAACGTGAACCGGGAAGTTGTTCCCCGCACCAGATCCAACAACCACAGGTCCCTGGTTCCAATGTGCGGGTCTATGCGAGTCACCGCGAGCGTCTTCCCGTCAGGTGAAAGAGCGGGAACGGAATAATTGCCGGCCTCACCGACGGCGCCTAACCGGCGTCCTTCTCGATCGAACCAGACCAGTTCCGTGGTCGCCTGACCAAGTGTTTGGTAGGCGAGTAGCCTGGTCCCCGATACCGAAAACGCGGCAAAGCCCGAGGCTGGGCTTGGCGGAAGTCGCACATCCTCAGTTACCGGGAACGCCTCGCCCTGCATCTCCAGCTTGCTCGGGTCGAATCCTTGAGCCATCAACGTGGCGGCGTGCATGAAAAGGAGGTAGCCGCGTCCGGGCGGCATGCCCGCAAAAGCTGGGAGCGAGCTGGTGTTCACCAAACGCTTCTTCTCTTTGGAATCCAGGGAACCGGCATAGATCCCGGTATTCTCCGGCAAAGCACTCTGCACCAGGTAGATGAAATGACGGTTATCGGGCAAGAATTGGGGCCACGCGTGGAAGATCTCAGAACGAGACGGATCGACTGCCGTCACCGGACGAGCCTCACCTCCGTTTGCCGGCACTTGAAACAACCCGCGACGGTCGAAACTGTTAAACAGGATCAGCCCCTGGCGGTTCCAAGTTCCCACGGGCCGTACATCGGCAGACGCGTCACAAAGGACTTGAGGAGGTCCGCCGTTCAGGTCGCTTCTTTTGAGCTTTCCATCTGCGAAGAACCCGAGCGAGCGGCTATCAGGAGACCAGAAGGGTGAAACGGCTCCTTCCGTGCCCGGGACTTCTTCAGCCGCCAGGGAGGAGAGTGGGCGAACCCAAAGCCGTGTTTTGCCGTCTGGGTCGACTCCAACGAAAGCCAGCAGCCTGGCGTCGGGAGAAACCGCCGGTGGACCCGGCCACAGTACTACTTTGTCCGGCGGTAAGACGAAAAAACGCAGCGGTTGCTCATTGGGTTCAGTTTGCCGGAATTGCCTAACGTACAGTGCGGTAAACGTAGCAAGGACCAAGCCCGCACCAACGAATAGCAAGAGCGTCGCCCGACCAGGCCGTGCCTTGGGGGCCACCCCGCTGCCCACCGGGCCTGTGCTCAATTGATCGGACTCCTTCGGCCCAGCGCCCTCCCCAGGCACGCTGGTCACGAGGGCGGCAAACCGATACCCGTGCTTGGGAACGGTTTCGACCCAGAGATCACCTTCCTCTCCGAGCGCCTTACGCAAGGTAGCAATCTGATACGAGAGGCTGGCTTCTTCTACATACGTATCCGGCCACAGGGCATTCATCAGCTCGCCCTTTTTCAGTACCCGGCCCTCACTGGTGACAAGCAGCAAAAGCAGGTCAAACGTCTTCGGCGCCAGAGTGAGGGTCTCGCCGGAGCGAGTCAAAAGCCGCTTGGCCGGATCCAGCCGGTAACGTCCGAATTCATATAAACCATTTGCTTGGTTGGACATCCAGCGTCCCCAGAAAAACCTTCAATTTCCCTCAACTCGCTTCGTGAATTTCATCGGAAGTTCCTCCCCCGCTCCGAGGGATTTACTTATCGGCCGGCCCGTAATGTCGGGCCATGAGTTTTCAACAACCTCCAAATCGGCCGTCAAGCTTAGTGACGACGCTTGTAATCACCTTGCTGTGGAGCTCAAACGCACACAGCGAAAATCTCGTAGACTCGGCATTTCGATTTTTTGTCGGAAACGATTCTAACACCGCCAGCTTCGACCTGGACAGGTCCAGACCCCCACGGATATCAGCAGCTTTCAAGGCGACCGTTTTGAAGTCCTTGCCTGCGGAGGGTCGTTTGACCAGAGTAAAGGAGTCCGAGCGGCAAAAGCTGGAAGCTCTCGGCGTCGTGTTTCAGGTACACGAGCGGGAGTCCATTTATGACGTCGCTGTCTACGAGTCGTCGCCCAAGCCATTCGCTTTCATCGGCCTCCACCAGAGGGCGGTCTTGCTGATCTCGGATGTAGCTCTGAACTTGCTCGATGCCGCGGAACTGCAGGCCTCCATAGCCCATGAAATCGGTCACGAGTACGTCTGGGTGGAATATCTGGATGCCGCCAGGCGAAATGACAACCGGCGCCTGAAAGAACTGGAATTGATCTGTGATGGTATCGGGATCTTGACCTTGCAACGTGCCGGTGTAAACCCGATGGCCCTCCTTACGGCCGCAGAGAAGATTACGAACTTTAATGCCACGAGCACCGGGCCCGCCGCCAATGGCCACCGGTACCCCTCGAGAGACGAACGTGGAAGATTTGCGCAAGCTATCATCACTTGGGCCAAGTCTCATGCGCTCGCCGATCCGCACAATCGAGCAGAGGCCTTATCGACACATTAAACGATTACTGAACTGAGTCAGCCCACGCATTACGAATGGCCTGCTGAACCGGGCAGCAAGTCCGGCATCCGATGGCTGATATCTGCACCTTTTGATCGGGTGGCCGGTTTTGCATTCCCAACCGCTTCAGAAATCTGTTGGATTGTATTTCTCGCAGTTGGCGCAAAAAACAATTACCCTTGACCCCACTCGCCCTCAGAGCCGATCCATCGACCGTCAGGTGAGAAAAACGGAGTTGTGCCGGCTTGGGTGCCCGGGATTGGTCTGGCTTCGAGCCCCTCTATCGCCCGACGATGGAGATATCTGGACCATCCGTTTCGGTCTGGCGGAATCGGAAACCCGGCATCAATTTGTGCACTTGTTGAAGCAGTAAGGAGGCGATTCGCAAATCCATTTTGACCAGATTGTATTCCGCCAGTCGCCAGTTGGTAGGGCGGAGCGGTTTATTTCACCGGCGCACGCGGGAGGGTTCATGTTGTTCGGCGGCGATTTCGACGCGCTCGCGCTTGATGTCGAGGCGGATGCGGCTGTACAGGCTCATGTAGACGTTGGCGATCCAGACCAGCGAGAACCACGCGACAAAGTAACCGCGCCAGCCGCCATAACCGAGGTGGTAATGGGTGATGACGAGCACCAACAACGCCACATAGTGGCTGAAACAGTATTCGCACGTGAGCATGTAAAAAAACTTGCGCTGCAACCAGGGATGAGGCTGCGCGCTCCGGTTCCGGCACCATTCCCTCGGTTCGCGGAAGATCTCCTCGTGGGTGACCGTCCAGGCGATGGAGGCTACGGGGATCGGAAGAACGAACAGTAACAGCATTTGTAGGGGAATTGACAGGTCCGCCGGAGGAAACATGGTTCGCTGTTGCCTCAGCAGGCGACCCGCCAAAGACGCGGGGAGCGGGAGTGATATAGAATTTCGAGATGCAATCACTGGCGACGGCCGCTGCGATCCTGATCGGGCTGCTGGCGCTCCCGGCCCATGGTCAGTGGCTCAATTACAAGACGCCGAACACGCCGCGGCTTGCGAACGGACAAACAAACCTGCAGGCGGCAGCGCCGCGGCTGGCCGATGGAAGACCGGATCTCGGCGGAGTGTGGGCCGCCGAATGCGCCATCTACGGGGCGGATCCGTGTTTCACGAAGAGCTTCTTCTTTGACCTGACCAAGGATCTGCGAGCGGGCGAGGTGGAGATGACGCCCTGGGCCGCGGGAATCGCGGCGCAACGCAGCGGGCGCAACCACATCGACGATCCGTACGGCTACTGCCTGCCACCCGGGGTTCCGCGCATCGATTTCGGCGGCGGGCCCTTTAAGATCTTGCAGACGCCCGCGCTTACGGCGCTATTGTACGAGTCGCTGGTGGGATTGATTTTTCGCCAGGTGTTTACCGATGGACGGCCCCCGGCGCCTTCGGATGTGCCGACGTGGCTCGGCTATTCGGTGGGCCGCTGGGAGAACGATACTTTCGTGGTCGACACGACCGGGTTCCGCGATGGCGGTTGGCTGGACACGGGCAAGGCGCATCCGAACAGCGACGCGTTGAAGGTCACGGAGCGTTTTCACCGGCTGGATTTCGGCCACATGCAACTGGGCGTAACGATCAGCGACCCGAAGGCCTACCTGAAACCGTGGACAATGAATGCCGCAGTACTTCTGCAGCCCGACACGGAGCTGCTCGAATCCTTCTGCGACGAGCACGACAAGACCATGATCCACCGGCGCGTTTCCGCTCCGGTAGCGGAGCCTCCCAGTTCCCCACCCAAACACTAGCGGGTCATCTCGCGGCGCAGCCACGCTTGAGCCAGACGCAGCTCGCGACGGACGACGTGCACAGACAGCGAGAGCGCCTCGGCCGATTCTTCGGCCGTCATGCCGCCGAAGTAACGCATCTCGATCAGCTGCACCTTGAGCGGGTCGGTCTGTGCGAGATGTTGGAGGGCTTCGTCAAGCACGAGCACGGACGGATTGGATGACCGGCCGAGATCAGGGATATCCCCCAGCCTGACTTCCGAGGCGGCGCTCCGTTTGCCGGCGGCGCGGGCGCGGGCGGCGTCGACCAGGATCTGACGCATCAGGCGGGAGGCGATCCCAAAAAAATGGGCCCGATTGGCATAGGAGGGCTGGTGCGACCCGGCCAGGCGCATGAAGGCCTCGTGCACCAAGGCGGTCGTCTCGAGCAACTCTGCGTTCCCGGAGCGGTGCCGGTGAGCCGAGGCCAGTTTCTTCAGCTCGTTATACACTAGCGGAATGACTTCGTTCAACGCCTCAGGTTGTCCTGTCTGGATGCGCTGAAGCAATTCGGTGAGTTCCACAGGCCGCCCACCGATTTTACTGTAACGGCAGTTCAAAATTCCGCACTAAATTTGTGCGTCGATTCCGCATGTAAAGATGTGGACTTTGTTCAGACGGAGGGAACATGAAGGAATTCACCACGTTTCACGGATCGAAGAACCGAAAGCGGCACTTGAGGAATGCAGGGATCTCGTTGGCAGCGATGGGAGCGCTGCTGCTGCCGATGCGGTTGAGAGGCGACGAAAACAGTTTCTTCAACACGTTGACTTTTCCGGATCTGACCGGACTGTTGCAAGTCTTCAACCAGAACGGGGCATTCGATTTCAGCAACCCGTTTTTTCAAAGTTTGGGTACCAACGGGCGGAGCTGCGGCACTTGCCATCAACCGAGCGATGCGATGAGCGTCTCGGCCGCGCATGTGCAGCTGCGGTTCAACCTGACGGCGGGACTGGATCCGATTTTCCGCACGGTGGACGGCTCCAATTGCGACCACAACATCGATACATCGACCGTAGCGGGGCGAAGCGCGGCATATAGCCTGCTGCGGACGCGGGGGCTGATCCGGGTCGGGATCGGAGTATCGGCCACGAGGGACTTTGAAGTGACCAACGTGCAGAATCCATACGGCTGTAGCGCCACCGATGTGCTTTCGCTGTACCGGCGGCCGCTGCCGGCAGCGAATCTGAAATTTCTGTCTACGGTGATGTGGGACGGGCGGGAATCGGCCTCGCAAACGGGCACTACGCCGATCAACGGCGGTAATTATCCGGGGTCGCTGCTGGCAGACCTGGCGCACCAGTCAGTAGATGCCACGCTCGGCCATGCGCAGGGAGTTCCTCCGGGCCCGACGGCGGCACAGCAGCAGGCCATCGTGGCGTTCGAAATGGGTCTGAGCGCGGCGCAGGCAGTAGACTTTCTGGCGGGAGAGCTGAATGACGACGGAGCGAATGGCGGGCCGCAGGCCATCGCCCAGCAAGCTTTTTATATCGGAATCAACGACCCGGTGGGATTGGATCCGAACAACCCGGCGCCGCTCTCGTTTAATACGAACATCTTCAATCTGTATAACGCGTTCACCAACGCCGAAAACGCGCAGCAGCGAGCGATCGCACGGGGGCAAGCAATTTTCAACACGAAGACGTTTACGATTTCGGGAGTGGCGGGACTCAATGGCGCGACGTTTTCAAACGGGTTCACGGCGCCGGGAAGCTTCAGTTCCACATGCGGCGTTTGCCACGATGCTCCGAATGCCGGGGACCACTCGGTTTCCGCGCCGTTGAACATCGGCGTGGCCGACCCGCCGGGCGGCAACAACTCTCTCGACACGAGCTATCTACCGGTGATCACGATTTGCCAGCTTCCGAGCCTCACGACGTGTGTGAAGACGACGGATCCCGGGCGCGCGCTGATCAGCGGCAAATTTGCCGACGTGGGTAAGTTTAAGGGGCCGGTCCTGCGCGGGTTGGCGGCGCGGGCGCCGTACTTCCATAACGGGAGCGCGCAAACGCTGGGAGACGTGGTGGACTTCTACAACTCGCGATTCCAGATCGGGTTCACAGCGCAGGAGAAGGCCGACCTGATCGCGTTTCTATCGTCGCTGTAGACGACGCGCGCAGCTTGGAACTGCGCGGCTTTCGGGGCCGCGCAGTTCAATCGCCGGTGGGGATGATGCCGGCGTTTTCGACCATGAGAATGACCGTGCGCACCTCGGCGCGGGTGCGATGCATGACGCCTTTGGGAACCACGAATCCCTGGCGCGGGGCAAGTTCCACGGTGCGGTCCTCGAGATCGATCAGAAAGCGGCCCTCGATCACATAGAAAAATTCGTCGTCATCATCGTGCTTGTGCCAGTGGTATTCGCCGTGGACCACGCCCAGCCGCACCACCGATCCATTCACCTGGCAGAGAGTCTGGTTGTACCACTGGTAGGGACACGCATCGGCCAGCGCCTGTTCTTCGATGATCTCCAACGGCTTGTAGTAAACGTTGAGCCGCGTCTCGTAGGGAAATGGATGGGCGCCCATTGCTGCTCCTCGCTCGAATTATGGTATCGCGGGGAGCCCGACCATGGTGCCGCAAGCCCAAAATCTTTCCAAGTCGCCGCCGCGTAGTTCCCGCCAGGGGACGGCGGCTATAGCCTGTGAGGTCGCACCGATGAAGCCGGCGACCATACTTCCTGGCGTGGGCCCTGCATGCGCGAGCTGCGGGGGAGCCTCCTTGATTCGTAGTGACGGTTGGCAAACCCGGACCAATCTTGAAACTGGCGAATTCCAAGGAGATGAGACCAGGCTTACAGCAATTTCTCGATCGGCCTGCCGGGCTATCGCCGTAGTTCTCGCGCCAGCCACGCTTTGGCGAAATCCCAGTCCCGCATGACGGTCCTTTCGGAGATCCTCATCACTTCCACTGTTTCTTCTACACTCAAACCGCCGAAATACCGCAATTCCACGATTTTAGCCTGGCGTGGGGCGACTTTAGCGAAGGAATCCAAGGCGTCGTGCAAAGCCAGAACAGATGCACTGACGTGCGGAACGAAATCGTCAGCCAATTCGATATCGACCTTTACCGCACCACCACCCCGCTTGGCGGCGCGCCGAGCACGCGCGGCATCGACGAGGACCTGTCGCATCATCTGGGCGCAGAGTGAAAAGAACTGGCTGCGATTTTGCCACTCGATGTTCTTTCTATCAATGAGGCGAACGTAGAGTTCGTTCACCAGGACTGTGGTTTGGAGAGTGCTGCGAGCCTGCTGACCTTTCATAAAGCGTCGCGCGATGCGCCGCAGTTCGTCATAAACCTTTACGGCCAGGCGGTCCCTGGCGGCCTCGTCGCCTTGCCCCCAAGCTCTCAGTAAATCAGTGACTTCCGAAGAATTCTGCGAATTCATCTCGAGGCTCGAAAAAACATTCCCACAGCCATGGCAGTTTCTCGCATCCGGTTCCGTTTGCAGTGGCGGAAGCAGAAGCGATGAGGATCATGACAGTATGCGCGATTTCGGCGGCAATCACCAGCAGTACTTGGTCCGATCCCAGCCTGAGGTCGGTGCCCCCCCTTTCGAATGCGCCGTTGATCATCTGCGTTGCGTTCGGGGCAGATATTCCTCGGCTGACGGGCGCTGACAGGCTGGCTGGAACGATGCTGGCGGGTATCGGAGTGGATACGGTGTGGCCACAGGGCGGTCACTCTTGCGAAAAACGCGGCGACATCGTGATCGCGTTGTCGTATCAGACTCCCGCAAGCAAATTGCCGGGGACATTTGCATACGCGCTACCGTACGAAGGCAGACACATCGTGGTCTTTTGGGACCGTATCGAGCGGAAGGTGTCATCCACGGTAGCCCCTATTCTGTTGGCGCATGTATTGGTCCACGAGATCGCACACATCCTCCAAGGGACCAGCCGGCATTCGAAATCGGGCATCATGAGGGCCGCGTGGAGCTCTCATGATTATTCGGAAATGCAAAAACATCCGCTCGAATTCACTGAAGAAGATATCGGCCTGATTCACCGTGGAATCGCAGCTCGTTCGCTTGCGGCGTTCAAAATCGGGAAGTAACATCAATCCTGAGATCGAGCCTCTTCCATGACGGCTAAGCGCCTCCAGCAGATCCAGGAGCTTTACCTCTCGGCGCAGGAACGCGATCCGGGAACTCGTTCCGAGTTCCTTGCTCAATCCTGCGGGAACGATCACGATTTGCGTTCTGAAGTGGAATCGCTGTTAGCCCAAAACATCGGTCAGGTGTTGGAGCGCCCCGCCCTCGAGCTCGCCGCGGAGTTGCTCGCTGATGGACCTTTGTTAGCCCCGGGCGCGCAGATCGGAGCTTATCGAATCGAGTCGCTGCTGGGCGAGGGCGGCATGGGTACGGTCTATAAAGGCAGGGATCTCCGCCTCGGCCGTTTGGTTGCGATCAAAGTATGTAAGGAACAGTTCTCCGCCCGGTTTGAGCAGGAAGCGCGAGCGATCGCATCGTTGAATCATCCGAATATTTGCACTCTGTACGACGTCGGTCCCAACTACCTGGTGATGGAGCTGGTAGAAGGGCCGACTCTGGCTTCGCGCATGGAGCATGGCCCCATTGCTCTCAATGAATGCCTGGGCATCGCCCAGCAGATCGCGGACGCAATGGGCGCAGCCCACGAGCGCGGCATTGTGCACCGGGACCTGAAGCCCAATAACATTCATCTGAAGTCTGACGGAATGGTGAAGGTTTTGGACTTTGGGTTGGCGAAATTAAATGGGACGTTGCCGTCGGCACCGAACCCTTCAAATAGCGGCACGATCTTGGGTACAGCGTCGTATATGTCACCGGAGCAAGCGCGCGGGGAAGTTGTCGATAAGCGGACGGACATCTGGGCGTTCGGAGTAATTCTTTGGGAGATGCTGACGGGCCGCCGCCTCTTTGATGGCAAAACCGCTTCCGATATTCTGGCGGCGGTGGTGCGCGATGATCCGGATCTGACGCAGGTGCCGCCCCAAGCCCGTTCGCTACTTCGGCGCTGCTTGCAAAAAGACCCTCGGCACAGGCTGCGCGATATCGGCGATGCCATGTGGGCGCTGGAAGAGAATGCGGTCGCCACAGAAACACGGCGGAGGCGCGGGTTCTGGGCGGTTCCGGCTCTAATAGTAGCGGTTCTCGCTGCAGTTGCCTTCGTAGGCCTCTGGGAACCTCGGGAACAACCGCGACTCATCACAACCAGCATTGTGCCTCCGGAAAATTTGGCATTTGATTTTGATACCGGCATGAATCCACCGGCGCTGTCGCCCGATGGCCGCCAGATAGTGGTGGGAGCCCAATATCCTAACGGCCAGAGTCAGTTATGGGTTCGCCGATTGGATTCCTTGACAGCAACTCCCTTGAATGGGACGGTGGATGGCCGCTTTCCGTTCTGGTCACCGGACGGCCGTTCGGTTGGATTTTTCGCAGGCGGAAAGTTGAAGCGAGTAGATGTTGCGGGCGGACCCGCACAGGTTCTGGCCGATGCACCGAGTCCGCGGGGCGGGTCCTGGAGTTTGGAGGGTGTAATTGTGTTCGCGCCGAACTTGAACGGGCCGCTCTATCAAGTTTCGGCCAGCGGCGGCACGCCCGCACCCGCGACTGTACTGGATGGTGATAATGATTTCTCGCATAACTTCCCGTATTTTTTGCCGGATGGGCGGCATTTCGTATTTGCGGATTATCGGCAGCCGGGCATGCCGGAAGTCACCTTGCGTATTGGCGCAGTGCGTTCGAAGGAACTCAAGACAATCGGACCGGCAAATTCCGGCGCAGTCTACGCCGGGGGGTACCTGCTCTACCTCCGCGGAGACGCACTCACAGCGCAGCGCTTTGATCCCACACGACTCGAAACTGCCGCTGAGGCCGCTCCGCTTGTGGAACACGTCAAGCGCATCAACATTCTTGGCGAACAAGCAGGCGTGTTCTCGGTGTCGGGTGGCGGGCTGCTGGCCTTTGCAACCGCTGCCGAATTTGATCGGCAACAACTCACGTGGTTCGACAGGAACGGACAGCAGGCGGGCGCGCTCGGGAGTGAAGGATCATATCATTCGGTGGAGCTATCACCGGACAGAAAGAATGCCGTTGTCACGCGCGATGGCAACATATGGATCCAGGATGCCGCTCGGGGGCTCGCCACTCGCTTGACATTCAATGTCCTCGACATTTTCGGGATTTGGTCTCCCGACGGCAAATACACCGCCTATCAGTCTGACAGAGAAGGGCACTACGATTTATATCGTAAGGCCGCCGATGGATCGAGGACCGAAGAACTGCTCTTCACAGACAGCGCAATCAAGGTCCCAACAAGCTGGTCGCCAGATGGCAGGTTTCTGTTATTCTTCAGGCTCGATCCGAAGACCCAGCGAGACCTATGGCTGTTGCCCGTCGGACAAGGCCAGTTGACCGGAAGCCGGAAACCTATGCTCTGGTTGGGAACACCGTACAATGAGTCCTTTGCCAAATTCTCTCCTGATGGACGGTGGATCGCCTATCAATCCGACGAGTCCGGGCGGAATGAGATCTTTGCAGCGAAGTTTCCGGGGCCAGGCGGAAAACGCCAGTTTTCGAGTGCCGGCGGAACTTTTCCGCGCTGGCGAGCGGACGGAAAAGAGCTTTTCTATGTGGGGCCGAATCGAAGGCTAGTGGCGGTGGAAATTTCCGGCGACCGTGATGCGATTGGGGCTGGAGCTTCTCGCCCATTGCCTATTGAAGTCGCGGTGACCAATAACTCCTACACGTTTGATGTCTCGGCTGATGGTCAACGATTTCTCGTGGCCTCACCCCGCGAGCAGCGCTCAGGGTTTCCGCTCACTTTGATTCAGAACTGGACGGCACTGCTGAGCAAGCACTAATCTCGGCATCACGAACGCTTCGGAATCTCTCCGGCTTCGGAAGAGATGGCGGCGAGTACCGGAGAACCTAGTGGGGCACGTTTCCGAGACCGGCGCCAGCCCCGATCGTTCGCAACATGCGGAACGACTCGAGCGTCCAGGCGCCATCGGAATTGTTTTGCCGCAGGATGTAGAGGTTGCCATCGTCTGCGCGCACCTTGTAGAACTGATCGTCCGGGCCATACCACTGGTCGACAATTTCTTCGACCATGTAGTCGCGGTCTCCCATCCGGAATCGGACGGGCCGCTCATCGGCTTTGCGACCGGCGTAGCATTGCACCTGCAGTTGCATGCCGCCTACATTATCGCTGGTATTTTTTTCAAGGGCAAGGCGTGAGACGCGTGGAGTGAGCAGTTGCTCTCACTGCCGGGAGCAATCGTCGGTTTGCGTACATCCGCGCGGGCGGCGGATGCGCATTCGGCGGCCGGAATGCTGGTTGCGTTTTGCGTGCCACTCACCACTCGGCGGCCCAATCACAATCTGGACCTGCCGCGATTCGTGAAGCAACTGGGTCCGGGCCTGATTACGGGCGCCGCGGATGACGATCCGTCGGGCATCGCCACCTACTCGGTGACGGGCGCGAGCTTCGGCTACGGGCTGCTGTGGACGGCCTTGCTTTCGTTCCCGATGATGGCGGCGGTGCAATTGATGTGCGCCCGGCTGGCGCGGGTAACGGGGAAAGGACTGGCGGCGGTGATCCGCGGCCGCTATTCGCGCGGGGTGTTGTGGACCGCGTGCCTGCTTCTGGTGGTGGCGAACGTTTTTAATATCGGGGCGGACCTGGCGGGCATGGGAGAAGTGACGGCCATGCTGACGGGGCACAATTCTCTGCTGTTCACGCCGGTGTATATGGCGATCATCGTGGTGTTGTTGTTTTGGGGTTCGTACCGCACGATCGCGGGGATTTTCAAGTGGCTGACGCTGGTATTGTTCGCTTACGTGGCGACGGCATTCCTGGCGAAGCCGGATTGGGCCGCAGCGGTGCGCGGCACACTTGTGCCGCACATGCACTGGTCCGCGGCGTACCTTTCGGTGCTGGTGGGCGTGTTCGGGACGACGATCTCGCCGTATTTGTTCTTCTGGCAGGCGGCCGAAGAAGTAGAGGAAGAGCGCGCTCTGAAGAAAGCGGTTCCCAACGGCCGCAAAGCTCCTCTGCGCGAGCGGCTGCGGCAGACGCGAACCGATGTGCTGACGGGAATGTCATTTTCCAACGTAGTGATGTATTTCATCATTCTGACGACCGCAGCCACGCTGCACGCACACGGGGTGACACAAATCGCGAGCGCGCGCGAAGCGGCCGAAGCACTGCGGCCGCTGGCGGGAAATTATGCGTACTGGCTGTTTGCAATCGGGGTGATCGGGACCGGCATGCTGGCGGTGCCGGTGCTGGCCGGATCCAGCGCATTCGCGATTGCCGAAGCCATGCGGTGGCGGGCATCGCTCGACCGGCCTCCGCGGCTGGCACGCGAGTTCTACCTGGTGCTGGGAGCGGCGCTGGCGCTGGGGCTTGGGCTCGATTACGCGCGCATCGATGTCGTAAAAATGCTGTTCTGGTCCGCGGTGCTAAACGGGGTCCTCGCTCCGCCGCTGGTGGCTCTGGTGGTGTCGCTGACATCGGACACGCAGGTGATGGGACCGCACGCGAATTCGCGGACGATGCGCTGGCTCGGCTGGTTGACGGCGGGCGTGATGACGTTCGCGGCGGGAGCGCTGCTGATCACCGAGTGGCTGTAATCCGCCCCCGGCGTTACCACGATCCCTGTGGCGGGCGGCGGAGATTCATTCGCGCCTTCGGTTGCGCTTTGACGCCCGACTGCGCCATAACAGAGTGGATGAAGGTTCCGCTGTCACGCCTGGCGCACACCCGGTCGGGAGACAAGGGCGATACCTGCAACATCGGGGTTATCGCCTGGGAACAGCGTTTCTATCCCATTCTGGTTCAGGAACTTACCCCGGAACGCATAAAGCGCCACTTTGGGGAGCTCGTGGCCGGCACGGTGGAGCGGTACGAGCTGCCCAATCTGGGCGCGCTGAATTTCCTGCTGCACCAGGCTTTAGGCGGCGGCGGCACGCTGTCGCTGCGCACCGACGCCCAGGGGAAAACGTTTGGAGCGGCGTTACTTAGTCTGGAAATCGAAGTCCCGGAAGGACTATAATTAAGCCAATGGCGCGGGCTCCGCGCGCTGCGATTTCATACCTACCTTCCGGACTCCTACGATGAGCGACGTTCTAGAGATCCATCGGGAAGGCCGCATCGTTTCCATTGCCCTCAATCGCCCGGAAAAACGGAACGCGCTGAATGTGCAGTTATGCGCGGAGCTGGTTGGCGCACTGGAAGCCGCGGACGAAGACGCGGGAGTGGGGGCCATTTTACTGTCGGGCACTGGAAAATGCTTTTGCGCGGGCATGGATCTCAGCGAAATCGGCGGGGCCGCCACCGATGAGATCAGCAGGGTGCAGGAGCGGCTATTCACGATCGGATCGCGATTGCGCAAGCCGCTGGTAGCGGCGGTGCACAATGCGGCGCTGGCGGGCGGCACGGGCCTGGCGGCGAATTGCCACATCGTGATTGCGCGCGATGACGCGGCCTTCGGATTGACGGAGATCCGCCTGGCGCTGTGGCCGTTCCTGGTATTTCGCGCGATGACGGCCGCCATCGGCGAGCGGCGCACGGTGGAACTGGCGCTGACGGGGCGGGTTTTTCCCGCGGCCGAGGCGCGGGAAATCGGCTTGGTTCACGAAGTGGCGGCGAACGCGACAGAACGGGCGCGGGAAGTGGCGCGGGGACTGGCGGACTCCTCTCCGACGGCGATCGCCAGCGGGCTCGGATTCGTGGCAGAGGCGCGCGGGAAAGACTGGAAGACGGGGGGCGCCATTGCCCGGCGAGTTCGTGACCAAGTATTTGAAAGCAAAGATTTTCAAGAAGGGCTGCAATCCTTTCGGGAGAAACGGGAGGCGCGATGGCCTTCCCTGGCAGCCCCAAGATAGTGTATTGGAGCGAGGAGTAGTACCATTAGCAGTGGTGGACGTGCTTTACTTTTCTGCCGCGCGCGTTTAGTATAGTGACGATCCCCCGGGAACCAGAGAGGTAACGGTTTTGCTGAGACTCAAGCGCGTCGAGTTACACGGGTTCAAATCGTTTTGCGACCGAACCGAACTGCGGTTCAACGGGGACGGCATCGCAGGCATCGTCGGGCCGAACGGCTGCGGCAAATCGAATAT